>ERZ650918.816-NODE-816-length-31587-cov-5.084454_pt1 | contig 31587 bp, 24 predicted proteins | sample MGYA00514758_ERZ650918 | MGnify/ENA metagenome assembly ERZ650918 | reverse complement strand
CGAAATAAATTCAAATCATTTTCCGCCGCGACCTGCGCGTGGCGGAAAATACCTCTCAGGCCGCAAGTGTGGAATTTGCCCGCCATCGGCGGGCAAATTATGCGCGCAGCGGCCTGCAAGGAATAAAAAATGCGTCCAGCATTCGCTGGACGCATTTTTTAGGTTTTAAAGTCCGTTGGTGTAACGATACAGGAACGTCACGGCCTCGGCGCGGTTGCAGGAAGCATACGGGGAGAACGTCGTGGCGCTGGTGCCGGAGGTGATACCCTTACCGACGGCCCAGCGGATGGCGTTGTAATAGCTCGCCTCGCTCGTGGCGCCCACATCCTTGAACGGGTTGGAGTAGTAGCCGCTGGGCTGACCCGCGTAGCGGTACAGGAAGGTCACGATCTGGGCACGGGTGCAGACCTGATCGGGGGAGAACGCCGTGGTGCTGGTGCCGGAGGTGATGCCCTTCTGGCTGGCCCACAGGATGGCCTTGTAGTAGCTCGAGTGCGTGACGGCGTTGACATCACGGAACGGGTTGCGGGTGGTGGTCGGCTCCGGGCTGCCGGCGGCGCGCCACAGGAACGTCACGATCTCGGCGCGGGTGCAGGACTTGTACGGGGAGAAGGTGGTGCTGGACGTGCCGTTGGTGATGTTCTTGCCGACGGCCCACTTGACGGAGTTGTAGAAGTAGTCGGTGGTCTTGACATCGATGAAGTTCATCGTCTGGCCGATCTTGATGGCCACGGTGCCGGTGAGCTGGCGGGTGCCGGTGCCGGTCGTGCCGTAGCGGGCGTAGATGGTGAACGGGATGTAGACGGTCTCGCCGGTCTTGGCGTAGCGGCTGGCGAGGAACGCGACGTCGCTGAGCGCGTTCTGGCTGGCGGTGGCGCTGTAGTAGAACTTGTCAGTCGTCTTGACGGAGCCGCCGTAGTTGTAGCCGCTGTAGTAAGTGTAGAGCGAGCCCTCGTTGACGGCGGAGACGGCGCTCTGGTCAAAGGTCACGTAGTCGATGGTGTAGTTGCTGCTGTAGCCCTTGGTGGAGTGCAGGTAGCTGAGGAAGTCGCTCTCGTCGAAGCGGACGCTGTCGCCCTGAGAGACGGTGTACTTGATGTCCTCGCGCACGAGGTTGACGACGACGCTGCCGGAGTAGCTCACGGTCGTGCCGCGGCTCGTGGAGGAGCTGGAATAGCGGGTCGCGTACAGGGTGAAGTTCAGCGTGATGGTCTTCGCGGTGGTCTTGTCGTTGGGGACGAACGTCACGCTATCGAGGTTGGTGACCTTGGTGCGGGTGTTGAACGCGCCGGAGGAATTGCTGGTGGACATGGCGGTGCCGCCATAGTACAGCGTGCCCTGCGCGGTGGTGGGCAGGGAGAAGGACACATAATCGAAGGTGACATAGGGATAGGACTTGCTCTTGCTGGCGTCGCCGCGGGCCTCAGCGACCTTGTTCATGAAGTCGTTGAAGTCGCTCTGCGCGAACTGGACGGTCTCACCGGCCACGCCGTTGTAGTTGATGTTGTAGTTCTTCTGGTAGACGCTGATGGTGCCGCAGTAGAGCCTATTGTCGGTGCCCTGCGTCACGACATACAGCGTGCACTTGCCATTGATGAAGTTGGTGTCGGTCAGGGAATAGAGATTGGCGGCGGCAGTGGTGGGATAGTATTTCTGGGTGCTGCCGTTGTTCCAGTCGACAGGCTCGGTGTTCACACCGGCAACATAGTAATACCTTGCGCCGGAGGGAACCTGAACGTAATAGCGATAGGTGTTGCCGTAAGCCGCGACCGGCTCGGGATACTGGTCGGCATAGGTGGTCGAGCTGGGCGTTACGGGAACGTTAAACGTAACGCTGTAGGTCTTGGGAACGTTAGAATTGGCAACGCGGGTGGTCACGGTGGCGGTGAACTTTGCAGTGCCGATGCCGGAGAGGTTTGCCTTGAAGTAAAGATAGCCGGAGCCGCCGGTGGGATAGTTGTACGAAGCATTGCTCGTGCCGACACCGTAGGCAGCGGTAGAGGCGACCTGAGTGACGCCGCTGAGGGAATAGACGGTCTCGTAGGTGTAGGCGGTGCTGTAGGTCTTGTTGATGGCGGCCTGCGCGGCGTTGACAAGATCACTGTAGCTGTAGTTCACAGAAGTGCCGTTCTGAACAGCACTGAGGGTCGCCTCGATCAGGGCGCCGGTAACGGGGATGTTCTGCACATAGTCCTTGCCCTTATAGGTCGCCTTTGCGGTGACAGTGGTAGAGCCGCTTGCTCCGAGCGTTACCGTCGGCGCGGCGGTCGTCTGGTTCGTCACAGTTGCGATGTTGAGGTTGGCGGAAACAAAGGAGTAGGTCGGGACGACCAGGCTAGCGGGAGATGAGGTATCCACAAAGTTCGCCGCCAAAGTCGCGGTCTGACCGATCTGCGTCAGCGTAACGCTTGCGGGGACGACAGTGAAGGTATAGGTATCGGGAAGGCTCTTGACCGTGATGTGGCCACTCGTCTTAGCGAGCTTATCGCCCTCGCTTGCCTTGCAGCAAACAGAGTAGTCGGTCGCGGTCGTAACGTTTGCGGGGACCGTCCAGACGAGGGACTTGCCCGTGCCGATCGGAAACTCTTTACTGTCACCGATCTTGTAGAACCACGCATAAGTGGCGGCGTTGCTGAGACCGGTGGAGCTGGCGGTGAGCGTGGTCTTGCCGCCGGAGATGACCTCGGTAAGGCTTGCCTTTGCGGTCACGGTGGCTGCCGTAGTCGTAACTGTGATTTCGGTTGAAAGCGGAGTCGTTGCCGTCGTCTTCACCGTCAGTTTACCTGTGGAAGCGTTATAGGTGGGCTTGTTCGTCGTATTATCGATCACATAGCCAGTTGCGGCGGCAGACCACTTGTTGTCGGCGGCATCGATCTTTTCTTTATCAAGAAGGGAGATGTTGACCGCGCCGTCCGTCACAGAATAGGTTCTGTTGTTGAAGGTGACGGTGGTGATGTCGCCCGGGAGGAGCCTGTCATTGACAGTGATTTCCTTGGCAAGAGCGACGACCTGCTGCGCAACGACAGTGCTGCCGACGATCGCCTTGATGGTGCAGGAGGGGTTAAGCTTTCCGGGCGTCATCGGGGTGACCTTTGCGCTCAGACCGTTGCCCTGCGCGGTGGCGCCGGACCAGACATAGTCAAAGCGGTAGCCGGTTTCGCTGTCAAGCGGGGTTGTAGTACCGTCCTCGGTCTTGGTGACACCAAGGCTAGATGTGTCCAGCGTAAACGTAATCTCGGTGCCCCTATCAACGGAAGTAGAAGCGGATGCGCTAATCGTTGCTTTGCCGGTTATGGCATAGCCATCCGCAGGCGCGTCCGCCCTTGCAGGCACGACGACGAGGCTCAGGACCAATGTCAGAGCCAATAGCAAGGAGAGAAATTTTTTCATGTGATCTTCATCCTTTCGTGTTTGTTGTTGTCGGCTCCGCGCGCACAGAGCCTTTCTCATACACATACATTTTACCATGCCGCGGGAAATAAGGGAACAGGAAAATGGAAAATTCATAAATTCTTTATCTTCCCTCTTCGCCCAGTTTCCCTTTGCTTCCTTAATTAGACGCAAGAAACGTCTGTTTTGTTTCACGAAACCCGAAAATTTCCCAAAAATTTTTTACGCCGCGAAAAAACGCACATACACGAACACCCCCAGAGCGATCTGCGCAAGTAAGATCGCCGGAATGCCGAACTTGAAGTACCAGTGCCGCGTTTTGTGGTGAAAGACCCTCATTGCGAAAAGAGCACCCGCGCTGCCGAGCAGCAGCGCGAGTGCAAATAGAGTCTTTTCGGGCACGCGCCGCGCGCCCTGAATTTTGGCGCGGCGCTTGTCTGCGCCGTAGACGCAGAACGTCAGAATATTGATCGCGGCGAGATAGATGACAAAATATCTCACTTTTCGAGCTTGCTGAGCTCCACAGCCGCCGCCGCGCCGAGGCGCGCGTTGTTGAACACGAGCTGGATGTTGGAATCCAGGCTGTCGCCGCCGGTCAGGTCCTTGATCTTGGCGAGCAGATACGGCGTCGTGGCCTTGCCGTGGATGCCGTCCTTCTTCGCGTCCTCCACGGCCTCGGCAATGGCTTTGTCGATGACTTCCTTGTCCATGGAGTACTCTTCGGGAATCGGGTTCGTGACGAGTAAGCCGCCGCGCAGACCCAGCTCGCGCTTGACGTGGAACGCCTTGGCCAGCTGCTCGGGCGTGTCGAGCTCGTAGTCGACGCCAAAGCCGGACTTGCGCGTGTAGAACGCAGGCAGCTCGCTCGTGCCGTAGCCGATGACGGTCACGCCGTGGGTCTCGAGATATTCGAGCGTCAGACCGAGGTCGAGGATGGACTTCGCGCCCGCGCACACGACCATGACGGAGGTGTTGGCCAGCTCTTCGAGGTCAGCGGAGATGTCGAACGTCTCCTGCGCGCCGCGGTGCACGCCGCCGATGCCGCCGGTGGCGAACACGCGGATGCCCGCCATGTCGGCGATCATCATCGTGGTGGTGACGGTGCACGCGCCGTCCTTGCCCTGCGCGACGAGCACGGGCAGGTCGCGGCGGGAAGCCTTCGGGATGCCCGCGCCGGTGCGGCCGAGGTAGTCGATCTCTTCCTTGGAAAGGCCCGCCTTCAGGCGTCCGCCGATGATGGCGATGGTCGCGGGCACGGCGCCCGCGTCGCGAATGATCTGCTCGACCTTGAGCGCGGTCTCCACGTTCTGCGGGTAGGGCATGCCGTGGGAAATGATGGTGGATTCGAGCGCCACGACGGGCTTACCGGCGGCAAGGGCCTCGGCAACCTCGGGGGCGATATCCAGATACTTGTTCATAGTTAAAATCCTCCTGTAAAGTAATAGGTGAAAGTTTCACGTTTACCTTTTGAGGTAAGGTTGTATGATAACATACAACTTGTCAAAAGTCAATACAAAGCGGGGCTTGAATTTGCACGGGAAGTGGCATATAATACCTCTATTATCCCGTGAAAACCCACAAAAGGAAGGAAAATTATTATGGAACGAGTGAGAATTGCCGCGCTCTTCGCCGACAAAGAGCAGTACGGCGGCGCAAGCGTCACCGTATGCGGCTGGGCGAAGACCATCCGCGATATGAAGACCTTCGGATTCATCGAGCTGAACGACGGCTCGTGCTTCCGCAATTTGCAGGTCGTGATGGATGCGAATTCTCTTTCTAATTATAAGGAGATCGCCGCGCAGAACGTCGGCGCCGCGCTCATCGTGCGCGGCACCGTCGTGCTGACGCCCGAGGCCAAGCAGCCGCTCGAAGTCAAGGCAACAGAGATCGAGATCGAGGGCGTGTCCTCCCCCGACTATCCCCTGCAGAAAAAGCGCCACAGCGTCGAATATCTGCGCACCATTCAGCATCTGCGCCCGCGCACGAACCTCTTCTCCGCGGCTTTCCGCGTGAGAAGCGCGGCGGCCTACGCCGTGCACGAGTTCTTCCAGAGCCGCGGCTTCGTCTACGTCAACACCCCCATCATCACCGGCAGCGACTGCGAGGGCGCGGGCGAGATGTTCCAGGTGACGACGCTCGACCTTGAGAACCCGCCGAGAACGCCCGACGGCAAGGTCGATTACAGCAAGGACTTTTTCGGCAAGAAGACGAGCCTGACCGTCTCCGGCCAGCTCAACGCCGAGAACTTCGCTATGGCGTTCGGCGACGTTTACACCTTCGGCCCCACGTTCCGCGCCGAGAATTCCAACACCGCGCGCCACGCCGCCGAGTTCTGGATGATCGAGCCGGAGATGGCGTTCTGCGACCTCGACGGCGACCTTGAGGTCATGGAGGCGATGGTCAAGCATATCATCCGCCGCGTGATGGAGCGCTGCCCGGACGATCTCGCGTTTTTCAACAGCTTTGTCGACAAGGGTCTGCTGGAGCGTCTCCAGCACGTCGAGAGTTCCGACTTTGGCCGCGTGACGTATACCGAGGCCGTCAAGCTCTTAAAGGAGAGCGGCCAGAAGTTCGACTACCCCGTCGAGTGGGGCATCGATCTTCAAACCGAGCACGAGCGTTACCTGACCGAGCAGATCTTCAAGCGCCCCGTGTTCGTCACGGACTATCCGCAGGAGATCAAGGCGTTCTATATGCGCCTCAACGACGACGGCAAGACCGTTGCCGCGGCGGACTGCCTCGTTCCGGGCATCGGCGAGATCATCGGCGGCAGCCAGCGCGAGGAGCGCATCGAGCTGCTCGAAAAGCGCATCCGCGAGCTCGGCATGAATCCCGAGGACTACTGGTGGTACTGCGACCTGCGCCGCTACGGCTCCTGCCGTCACGCGGGCTTCGGCCTTGGCTTCGAGCGCATGGTGATGTATTTAACGGGCATCGGCAACATCCGCGACGTGGAGCTGCATCCGAGAACGGTGGGCAACGCAGACTTTTAATTCTTCAAAAAACAAGGGACACGGTTTCCGTGTCCCTTGTTTTTTGAGAATTACACTCCGCTTCGTGCCTTGCCGCCCAAAGGGCGGCTTCGACACGCGCGGAGCGAGAAGAGTTTTTTGGCACGCGCATGTCGCGCCAAAAAACGATTCGAAATCATTTCGCGTCTGCGGATGCGAAAAGCTGTGACGCTTTCATTATTTGTGGTAAATAGTTACAAATGGGAACAAAAGCGCCAAAGGTGTAGTCAAAAGAAGTGAAGTCTGCTATAATGACCGCGCAGTTTTGAGAGAGGAGATTTTGACATGAAACACTTTTTTGCACTGCTGCTCAGCGCGCTGATGGTGCTGTCGCTGCTGACTGCCTGCGGCGACAAGGTGACGCCGTCCGACGGCGACGATCAGACCGTCACGGACGAGAATGGCAGCGACACCGACAACAATACTGACGATACAACTGATCCCTACGACGCCGTGCGCAGCTACTGGTCCGAGGACCAGCTCACGCAGGCCTGGGGGCCGGATCAGGTGGTGGAGCACCTCTTTTTCCACCCGATCATCGCCTACCCGCAGTGGGCCTTCCATGACTGCAATGCCAGTCAGGACCAGCGCTACGGCCTCGACGACTGGATGGTGACGGTCGACGAATACAACAAAATTTTGCAGTCCGTGTACGACAAGGGCTACATCTTAGTCGCGATGGAAGACGTCTGGAGCGAGGTGACGGACGAGTCCGGCACGCACATGGTGCGAAACACCCTGATGCTGCCAGAGGGCAAAAAGCCGCTCATCATCAGCTTTGACGACGTGAACTACTACCCCTACATGCTCGACGAGGGCTTCACGAGCAAGCTCGTCGTCGGCGAGGACGGCGAGATCTGGGCGCAGTGCACCGATCCGTACACAAATGAGACCTTTTTGACCAAGGAACTCGACGCAACGCCCATTCTCGACCAGTTTGTCTACGAGCACCCCGACTTTTCGCTGAACGGCGCGAAGGCCATCTTCTCGCTGACGGGCTATCAGGGTATTTTAGGTTACCGCACGCAGGATGACCGCGACATCGCGGCAGATTCGCCCGACCGCCCCGCGTTCGATGCCTACCGCGCGAGCGAGATCGAGGCGGTCAAGCCCGTCATCGAGCGGCTCAAGGAAACGGGTTGGACGTTCGGCAGCCACACCTGGGGCCACATCCGCCTCGACACCAAATCGCTCCAGACCGTCATCAACGACACCGAGCGCTGGGCGGACGAGGTCGGCTCGCTCGTCGGCCCCACGCAGATTTTGTTCTATCCGCACGGCGGCCGTCCCGACGGCGATGACTGGCACCAGACCGGTGAGCGCTTCAAGTACCTGCAAAGCCAGGGCTTCCGCATCTTCGCGAGCGTCGGCACGAGTTCGTTCAGCTATGTGAAGCCCGACATTTCCGCCGTCATCTGCGACCGTCTGCATCCGGACGGCACCACGCTGCGCCACTCGCGCAGCCGCTATCTGCAATTCTATAACGCCGAGGACATCATGGATACGCAAGTCCGTCCTGATCTCGGCGTAGACTGGTGAGGAGGCGTTATTATGGCAACGTTAGAAGAACTCAAGGTGAAGGCCGTCGCCATGCTGGACATGGCGTATGTGCCGTACTCCCACTTCCCCGTGGGCGCGGCACTCGAATGTGAGGACGGCGCGGTCTTCACCGGCTGCAACATCGAAAATTCGAGCTACGGCCTGACGAACTGCGCCGAGCGCACCGCGGCGTTTAAGGCCGTGAGCGAGGGGCACCGGCGCTTCAAGCGCATCGTCATCGCTGGGCGCAGCGACGACTACTGCTACCCCTGCGGCGCGTGCCGTCAGGTGCTCTACGAGTTCGGCCCCGACATGGAGGTCGTGTGCCTGAACAAGGACAACGAGGAAAAGCACCTGCACATCAAGGAGCTGCTCCCCTACGGCTTTGACCAGACGTGGCTTGCAATCGACGAGAAATAGCGAAAAAAGAGAGCGGCGCTGCCGCTCTCTTTTTTGCGCTTTAGTTGCTGCCGGAGGAAGAGGCTTTGATCGTCAGCGTGCCGCTGGCCGTCGAAATTTCCAGCTCGCTCATCTCACCGCCCTCGAGCGCGGGCACGGTGTAGTGTGTTTCGTGATCGCCGCAGGCGATGAGCGTGCCCTCGCGCTCGGTGAGTGCGGAGTCGAAGGAGCCCTTTTCCGTTTCATAGTCAAGGGTGAAGCCGTCCTGCGCGGGAAGGGTCAGATAGATGCTGCCGCTCTCCGTTTCGGCATCAAGGCGCAGCGCACGCTCGGTAGCCAAAATCAGGTCACCGCTGACGCTTTCGAAGTCCAGCGCGCCGAGCGCGCCGGCGATATCCACCTTGCCGCTCGCGGTTTCGATCTCGGCATTTTCCGCTTCGCCTGCAAGCTCGATCGCGCCGGAGAGCGTCGAAATATCGACCCTTGCCCACGTGCCGTCCACCACGCCCACGCTGCCGTTCACCGTCTCGATCTCAACCGCGGGGCAGCTTGCGCACATCACGCGCGCGTCGCCGCCGACGGTCGAAAGGTCGATCTTCTGCGCATCGGCGCTCACATAGGCGTAGGCGTCCGTCGTTTCGACCTCGATCTTCTCAAAGTGACCGGCGCTGACCAGTTCCCTCGGAAGTCCCACGTCGAGGTGCTTTTCCCCGTCGTAGCTGCCGCGGTAGGCATCGCCGAGGAAGCGGATGCGCAGCGTGTCGCCGTCGATCGTGCAGACCATCTTCTCGCTCTCGGCGAGCGGCGCGGCGGATTCCTCCTTCACGCTGATCTGCGCGCTCTGCTCGGCGGTATAGATGTTCACGCCGCCGCTGCGCCACGAGATGTCGATCTTGCGGATGTCTTCGCTCTCGCCGATGCTGAGCACCGCGCCCGGGTGGAGCTCTTCGCTCCCCTCCGCCTGCGTGCAGAAGGTGTAGGTCGCGCTGCTGCCGTCCCAGAGCGCGTCGACGGCGAAAATGCCGTCGCTTTGCGGCAGTTCTGCGCGGAATGTGCCGTTATCCTGCCGCTGGGCGGTCACGGTCCCGGACGGCAGGCCGGTGCTGCCCCAGGCGTCGGACGGCCAGCAGCGGAGACTGACGGAATCGGGCGAATTATCGCCAAAATCGAGCGTTACGGTGTAGAAACAGGCGGCCGACACTGTAAAGGGCATTTCCAGTACAGGCGTGATGTCACGGGAGGTTTCGTCCAGCGGGTGCGCGCCGCAGGCAATGACGGTCATGCTCTGTAGGCCCTGGGGGTAGGTCCAGTCGTAGCTGCCGCTTTCGAGGGTGACGCTGCAAGCGTTTGCGCCTGTCACCGTCAGTGTTGGCGGGGTTTGGCGCGCGGCCTCGTCTGCGCTTTTTTCGCCGCAGGCGGTCAGGGAGAGCAAGAGCGCGAGGGGGAGCAGAATGGAAAGAAGCTTCTTCATCGTTCGTTCCTCATTTCTTTCGGATACTTCTATAGACGTATGATAGCCGAAAAAGTTCCCGCGCACAACGAGGGATCGTTGCACACAACGCGGCAATTTGTGGTATCGTGAATTCTAATACCGGAGGCGGTACAGCTTTTTGCCGCGTTGTGTGCAACGCTGCTTCATGATACGGCGTATCATGAAAAGGCAAATCATGCATCAGTGTTCCCGCGTTTGCAGGGGGGTGTGGGCTGCCTTTTCCAACATTATCAAAATTTGGGGGAAAGAGCATGGAGACGACAACAAATTACAAACTTCCGCAGTGGGTCAAGGAGGACCCGATCAAAATGCAGGACTTCAACGCCGCGTTTGCGAGCATCGACGCGGCGCTCAAGGCGGAGACCGACGCGCGCAGCGAGGCCGACGGCACGGCGGCGGAGCGCATCACGGCATTGGCGCAGACGATCGCAAACGGTAAAATCTGCCGCATCAAATACGGCAGCTACGCCGGCAATGGTCTGAGCGGCGCGGAAAATCCCAACAAGATCGACTGCGGCTTTTACCCGCTGCTTGTGATGGTGAGCGAGCAGAGCGACACGCAGCACTGGGCGCTGCGCGGTGTCAGCGGGTTTTACAACTCGAATAACCGGGGCAACGCGGCGATATGGGACAACAGCAGCGTAAGCTGGTTCTGCCAGCAGGAAGAGGATCAGTATTTCGCCCCGCCTGCCATCCAGTTCAATGAGGCGGGCAAAACATATTATTATGTGGTGCTCGGCTGCGACGCGGACTGAGGCGCGGAAAAACAAAAAACAGCCCCCGGCTCAAAAGAGCCGGGGGCTGAAACTCTATTCAGAGATTTTTTGCGCTTACGTCAATGATTAGTTGGCGTAGTAAGCGTTGAGAACACCAGAATCAGTGAGCTTGCCAACAGTGCTGTCGATGGTGAGGGTGATGGAGTCGGGACCAAAAGCGGTGAGCTTGGCGGTAGAGACGCCGAACTCAGCAGCAGCACCAGCAAGGGTGATGGTGTAGGTGCCATTAACGGGATTCTTAACAGTCTTGGCGTAGGACTGGAGAACAGCACCGGTGTCCTTATTCACGATGTTCAGGGTGTAGGTGTAAGAGGTAGCGAGAGGATCGGGGTTGGTGGAGGTGTCGACCTTGTTCACAGCGTAAACCTGGAGCGCCAGACGGTTGAGGGTGGCGGAGGTGCCAGCGGGATCAGCGTTGTAAACAACGATGACGTTCTGCGTGGTGACGTCGCCGAGAGCCAGAGGCATCTTGGTCAGGCCGTCAACGCCGTTGCCGGAAACCGTGTAGAACTTGTCGCCAGTGATGGTGCCATCGACATAGTCGGTGTAGACAGAGTTCTTGTAGGTGTCCTTGTCAGCGCCCACGATGGAGTCGACCTTAACGGTGTAGCCGGCGTAGGCAGCAGCCATGGGATAGCCGGTGAAGGCGGTGATGGCAGCGGTGGTGGAGGACTCAGTGCCGATCGCAGCGATGGCGACATAATCCTTGACGTAGTTGTTGCTCAGAGCGACCTTGAAGAGACCGCCGGCGACCTTATTGGTAGCCTGGGTTCTGAGGGCGTTGAGCAGGGTGAGGACGATAGCGTCGTCCTTGGAGCCGTAGATGTTGCCCTTCACGCCGTCAACGTAGCCGGGGATGGTGTAGACACCGGTCTTGGCGTCATAAGAGACCTGCTCGTTGGCATAGTAGAAGAGGCTGGTGACCTTGGCGGCAACGGGATCGGCGATGACGTAGACGTAATCGGCGACCTTATCACCGTTCAGATCGACGAAGTCGACCTCAGCCTGAGCATAGTTGTCAATGTTGCCGAGACCAACGATGGACTTGAAGGTGTAGGGATTGGTAGTGTTGTTGCGGACCAGGAAGACGGTGGCATCGTCAACGATCAGGTTTTTGCCGTTGTACTGGGTGTTCTTGCTGACGAACAGGTTCTCGTTGAAGAACTTGGCGTCAACACCGGTAGCGACTTCGACAGCGGCGAGAGTGCCGTTTGCCTGGGTGGTGAACTGGAAGAGGTGGCCGTTCAGGATACCGTTGACATCACAGACAGCGTTGGTGTTGATGTAGGAGTCAACGTAGAAGTAGTCACCATCAACCTTCATGACCTTGTTCTGGATGCCGGTGCTGTGGGTGACCTTACCGGTCGCAATCTTGGGGGCCACAACGCCGGAAGCAGTATCGTCGAAGTAGGTCATCTTGCTCAGGTCGACCACAGCGGTGGTGCCGTCCATGTAGGTGACATTCGCCTTAGCAACGCCGGAACCGTCCGCAGCGTTGCCAGCCCACCAGATGGAGTTGATGACGCCGTAGCTGGTAGCGGCAGCGATCTCAACGTTACCGATGAGGTTGTTGTACTGATCGAAGAACCAGGTGAACTTGTTGGTGCTGGCCACCGCGTTGTCGAAGTAGAACTTGGCAGCATCGTCATAGACAGTGCCCTCGACGTTGTGCTGCTTGGCGTTGTAGTAGATCACGCTCTGAGCGCCGTCAATGGAAGTGGCCTTGGAAACGATCTCGCCGTACTTGTCAGCGCCGGTCTTGATGAGGCCGCTCTCGGTAGCGTTGTTAGCAGCGTTGGTGTAGGCGTTCAGGAGAACGTAATCGCCGACAGCATACGGATACGCATCCTCGCCGTTGGTGAGGGTGAGCGTGGTAGCAGCAGTGGAGCCCTTGGTGGCATAGACATCGAGCTTGATGGTAGCCTCGGTGCGCAGGTGGCCCTGAGCGTCATAAGCGGCAGGAGCAACATAGGTGACCTTGGCGAGGAAGGTGTCGATCATGACGATGGTATCGTCATAGACCTCAACCAGACGGCCCTGAGCACCCATCTTGGTGACGGTGTCGGTCAGGTTGACCGTGTAGGTCGTGGGCTGCTTCTGGCCGTTGACATACAGGGTGTAAGCGGTGTCGACCTTCAGGCCAGCGTCGTGAGCGACGTCGCACTCAGTAACAGCCTTGGTGTAGGTCAGGTCGGGCTTCTCAACGAAGGTAGTGCCCTTGTCGCCGGTGTTGTAGGTCCACTTGGTGGCGGGACGGCCCCACTTGTCGGAGGACTTAGCAGAGTCGAGCTTGAAGTTCTTCTCACCGAGGCTGTTGTTCTTGGCACCGATGACCTTGTCGGTCACATAGCCGAAGGCCGGGGTGTAGGTGACCTGAGCCTTCTGGATGCCCTGGAACAGGAGCTCAGCGACCAGCTCACGGGAAGCGGGAGCGTTCAGGTCGGTGGTCTTCGCCACTCTGTCCAGAACGCCGAGCTGCTGCGCGGTCTGCGCAACATGGAGCGCCCAGTCAGCGCCGGAGAACTCGTTGTTCTTGTCGTAACCGACAGCGCGGAGGATCATGGCGAGGACTTCATAGCCGGTGACCTTGCCGGACGGCTTGAAGGTGCCATCGGGATAACCCTTGACGAGGGAGGCGTTGGCGCAGTAGCCGATGTAGCCCTGAGCCCAACCGGCGCCAGCCATGTCGCTGAACTTGTTATAAGTGGCATAGAGGCCGGACTTATCGTTCTTGGCGACGTCGGCAGTGTAGATACGATAGACGATCGTAGCTACCTCAGCGCGGGTGATGTTGCCCTCGGGCTTGAAGGAACCGTCCTCATAACCCTTGAACACACCCATGCCATTCAGAACGGCAACAGACTCAGCGTAATCATCGCTGATGCTCTTGTCATCCTTGAAGGCGTTGGCGCTGACGGCCAGAGACAGAGTCATGACCAGAGCCAGCACCATTGCGAGTAACTTTTTCATAGATGTTACTCTCCTTTCATAAATTTCCATCTTCTCGCGGCCGAACACCCGCCGTCTCTCCCGCTTCCCCGTGGTTGCCGCCAAAATTTGCAAATCCTCAAATCGTTGCAGAAGCAATAGAAAATAATCAAAATGCAGCAGAATCAAGGCAAAATCGTTCAATTCTGTTGCTATCGCATCCCCTTAGGATTTTCGCCTTTCCTTGTATTCCAGCGCTTTGCGGGCTTATCGTGGTAGCGGTTTGGTAGCGGTCCAAAAATTTAAAGTGCGGTTTTTCTTGTGATACCAACGGTTTGCAGAATCGCTACCATGGTAGCGCACCCGTTTCACTTAAAAAAGACGGTGCAGCTGAGCTGCACCGTCTTCGGAAATTTATGATGGAATTTTCGGAATTTTACACGTTAAAGCGGAAGTAGATCATGTCGCCGTCCTTGACGACGTACTCCTTGCCCTCGCTGCGCAGCAATCCCTTTTCCTTTGCCGCCGCGACGCTGCCGCAGCGGATCATGTCGTCGAAATTGATCGTTTCGGCGCGGATGAAGCCGCGCTCGATGTCGGAGTGAATTTTGCCCGCGGCCTGCGGGGCCTTGGTGCCGTTTTTGATGGTCCAGGCGCGGCACTCGTCCTCGCCGTAGGTCAGGAACGAGATGAGGCCGAGCAGCGCGTAGGAGCACTTGATCAGGCGGTCGAGGCCGGACTCCTGAATGCCGAGCTCCTCGAGGAACATCGCGCGGTCCTCGCCGTCGAGCTCGGCGATGTCCTGCTCGAGCTTGGCGCAGATCGGCAGCACCTGCGCGCCCTCGCGGTCGGCGAGCTCCTTGACCTGCTGGAGATACTGGTTGCCGTCCTGATTCGCAAAGCCGTCCTCGTCCATGTTCGCGGCGTAGATGATGGGCTTGAGGCTCAAAAGATCGGCGGTCGCGATGAGCTCAGCGTCGTCGGACGAAACCTCGAACGTGCGCGCGCTCTTGCCCGCGTCGAGGTGCTTGGCAAGAGCAGAGAAGAGCTCGACCTCGTGCAGGAACTTCTTGTCGCCCTTGGCCATCTTCGTCGCCTTTTCGACGCGGCGGTTGACCATCTCAAGGTCTGCCATGATGAGCTCCAGGTCGATGGTCTCAATGTCGCCCAGGGGGTCGACGGGGACGTTCGTGCTCGCGTCGGCCACGACGTGCATGATGTTTTCATCGTCGAAGCAGCGCACAACGTGCACGATGGCGTCCGTGCGGCGGATGTTCTCAAGGAACTTGTTGCCGAGACCCGCACCCTGGCTTGCGCCCTTGACAAGACCCGCGATGTCGACAAATTCGATGACGGCGGGGGTCTTCTTTTTGGGGTGGTACATCTCGGCGAGCTTATCGAGGCGCTCGTCGGGAACGGCCACCATGCCGACGTTCGGCTCGATGGTGCAGAAAGGGTAGTTGGCGCTTTCCGCGCCCGCGTTGGTGATCGCGTTGAAGAGAGTGGACTTGCCGACATTCGGCAGTCCGACGATTCCTAATTTCATTTGTACTCATTCTCCTTCGATTTTCCTTGATTTTCAAGGGGTTTCAGCGTTTGGTGTCTTGGCTGTTACACCATTTTTACACCATTTTCGCATTTGGCTTTATTGGATTTCATCAGGCTACACCATTTTGCTGAAATTGCTTGATGGCATAATCCAGCGATTCGGCAGTCACATGAACATACCGATCCATCGTTGTTTTTATACTTGCATGACCCAGCAGCTTTTGCAGCACCTTCGGCTGCATACCGCTTTCAATCGCTCTTGTAGCATAGGTATGTCGCAGGGCGTGCATACAAAAGTGTTTGATCCCTGCTTCATCGCAGAGCTTATATAAGTGGGGATCATAGGAACTGTTCTTCGCTGGCTCTCCTGTTCGCCAGTTGATAAAGACAAGATCGCGCATGACCAGCCGGGAGATTGCCCCCGTTCGCCGGTCGATATATTCCAGTGTTTGCGAGAGCAGCGGAGATTCCTTTTGCCAAGGGCGCTTGTCCTTGATTTCTTTCAGAATTTCATAGGCCCGATCTGTCAGTGGTATTGTACGATAGCTGTGCTGCGTTTTGGGAGGACCTGCGCGCCAAAAATGCTGCTTGTGTCGAAACTCCAATGTTTTGTTGACCGTGAGCGTGCGCTTTTCAAAGTCAATCGCATCCCACGTCAACCCGATCATCTCACCGGTACGCAAACCGGTTTCAAGGATCAGCGCGTATTGATTGTAGTTACGGGAGCGTTTCGCTGTTTCAAGAAACAAACGCTGCTCGTCCCGGGTGAGGAACTTAATATCGTCTGTTGCACGAACGGGCTTTGTAAACCGCACGCCGTCCATCGGGTGCTTGGCAATCAGGTCATTCATCTTCGCAGCCTTGAAGGACGCATTACTACACATAAATTATAGCATATAACGTTCTCCTTCTCAAGCCATCGTGTGAAAAAACTCTCCACTTATTTGTAAATCTTCCGAAGCCACTTATATCACCAGTTTTTCACTGATGAACTGTTCGAACTCCCGGCGCTTGACCAGCTTTTTGGCCCCAACATAGAGAACAAACGGGCAATTCGGACTGCGCAGCATACTCTCGATCTTGTTGATCCCAATGTTGCTGTATGCTGCGGCTTCCTTAATCGTCAGCGTCATTTTGAGATGGATCGGCACTTGCAATTCCTCGACCATACTGTTACCACCTGTGTGTTACATTCCGGACTGTTGACTTAGAAACGTAGCATTTGGGGAAAGTAAGAGTTCGTCTGAGCGATCATCTCTTTCCGTATCCAGGTCCAGCAGCCATTTGTCTGGGATCGTGATCAGATTGGGTCCTGTGTTGCAGATCCGTTTTACAACATCTGCCTGGCACGAAAACAATGCGCCTTTATCCAGCTCTGCCCGCATTTGCTTCCCCTTTTTCAAGGCATACGCCTCCGAAAGCAGCTCCAGACTGAACAGATACAGCGGAAGCATAGATGCTTTGCAAATGCCGTTTTGCTGCAAGTATCGCTGAAACCGATACAGCGCCATTTCATCCAGCGCCAGCTTCATCAGCCGCAGGCCCATCTCATCGACGGTGAAATAATGAAAGCTGCTGTTCTTGCTGAAACGGATCAGACGGCTACGCGGGTTTACCCCCGTGAGCCATTTTTGCGTCCTTTTGTGGAAGAATGAAATTCTTCCTTCCGCCGCTCTCCATGGCCATGCGGAAATAGAGAAACCGGCTGCCGGTGCTGAGTGCGTGGAACTGCTTGGAGAGGAGCAGTAAGTTTCCAACCTGAATGAATCGTTTTTCTTTGTTATCCACCTTGGCGGATAAGGCCGGTACAATCGTAGGTCCGTGTTTTCGTTTGCTCAAATCAAACTCCTTCTTTCGTGTGAGAATAGGGGGTGGATGTCTCATCCCTTCGTAATAAATGTAGAAAACCGGCCCTGTTTGACCACCCATTCAAGGCAGAAAAAATTACACTCAATGTAAACTTTCGTAAACACAGAATGGTCTGAATCTACATTAGGTCTACACTGAGTGTAATGCTTGTGAGTATGTTTACTGATTCCAACATTAAGCGTAGTGCGGCATCGAATGGGTATCTTCCGGTACACAGCCGAGAAAGGCGGCTCTTTTTGCAAATCGGTCGCGGAACACTTCTCCGGCAGGATCTGCGCCGCATGCTCAGCTGCCAATATCCAGCTCGTAGGTGCAGAGGTAGAACAGGAACGACGTCATCTGGTAGCGGCTGATGCGGGTGCCAGCGGACACCAGCAGCTCGTCAAGGCTGCTGTCCCGGGTGGTGATGTCCCTCTCATCGCACCAGAGCATCGCTTTGGCTGCCTCTCTGCCAAGATCGGGGGCATCCCGAAGAAGCTGCCTGAGCTGCGTCTGATTCACGCCGGTATCGACGCCTGCCATGATCGCGTAGCGGCGGATCAGTACGCACGCCGTCTGATAGTCCACCTTGTCATCGTATTCGGTATTGGGATCATTTTGCCGGAGCAGCCTTGTCTGATAGGCCCAGCACACGGCATGATAATAGGGATGGGCCGCGTCGAATTCCTCGTTCTCGTAGTCAGCCGGAAGGGCGGTGTTGTCCGTTTCCGGACGACCCGCGATGCGGTAGAGCACATCGATGAACTCGCCCAGCCTTGCCGTGGTCTTGCCGCCGAAGGTGTCCGGCGCTTCCGGCTCCACATAGCCCTTGCGGTACATATAGAGGACGCTGGCCTGATTGAAAATGCTCTTGATGTCCGTGAATACCACCGTGTCCGCAAGGCTTCCGCCGCTGGACTCCCTGGCAAAGACGTGGGCGTAGTAATCGCTGTTGAGGATGTTGCCGGAGAGCTGGAACCTGCTGTCCACATAGAGCCGGTAGGCTTCCGCCAGCTTGTCGGAGACTGTGGTATTCTCGTCGGCGGGGATCACGGTTTCCGTACCGGCGTCATAGCGGAAGGTCTTCGTCAGAAAGGACTTATCCGACAGCACCGCTACATGGAGGCCGCTGGAGAGTACATCGGTGCCCGCCAGCAGGCGGGAATCGTAGTCCACGCCGAAGAGATTCAGCAGTGTCGGCAAGATGTCCGCCGTGGAGCAGTATTCATCCACCACGATGTTCTCTGAAAGGCCGGGAACATAGCAGATGAAGCTGTTGCGGTACTTCTCAAAGGTGGTGTCCAGCGTCTGCCCTGCCAGCTCGTTGTACTCGTCTTCGGTCAGGCCGTAGGGGTAGTGGTCGTTGGTCAGGACGATGCAGGTCTTGTCGGCAACGCCAGCTTCCTCCAGCCGCTGCATCAGGTACTCCAGTGCGTATTCCAGCTCCAGATTGCAGGCAATGTACGCCTTCACCGGCTCAGAATAGGGCAGATCTTTCACCGCGTCGCGGTTTTTGGCGCTCATGGCGTTGTCCCAGTTGTACTGGTAGTGACCGCTGAAGGTCATGTAATAGGCGTGGAAGGGTTCTCCGCTGTTGATGTAGTCGTCTATGGAGGCCTCCATCATCTCCAGATCGGAGGAGGGCCAGTCGATCTTCATGGCCAGACCGGAATCCGCCGCCTTGAACGTGTAGCCCATGTTGGCGTGGGTGATGTTCCGGTTGTAGAAATCCCCGATGTAGTCGTGATAGCCCCAGGCTTGATAGCCCATGCCCTTGAGCGCATTGCCCAGGCAGAACGGCAGATAGTTGGTGCCCGCCACATTGAAGCTGGAATCCGTCTTCGTGCGGGACATATCCGGATAAAGCCCCATGCACATGGTGTATTCGCCGTTGGTGGTGACGGACTGGAACGTGCCGTAGTAATTTTCAAAGAGAATACCCGTATGGCTCAGCTTGTAGAGCGTCGGCGTCAGCTCCTCGCTGATAAACCACGGGCAGAAGCTCTCGGCGCAGATGGTGATGAGGTTATAGTCCTTAAGAAGTCCTGTGTAGTTGTTTTTGCGGGTGGGTGCTGCATTTGATAGATACTCGTCTGTGGCCTTGAGAATATCGCTGTCGGTACTGTCTGCAAGAGCCGTAAAATCGATGCTTTCGATCACGTTATAGGAGTTGCTGCTGTATGTCCGCGGAACATCGCTTATATTCAAGGACGACGGCGTGATCATAATGCTGCCGCTGCCGCTGAAGAGCATGTATCGAAGCTCCTGCGCCGTGGTGGCCAGCATACCGATTTTTTTATAACTGCTGTCGGTGGAGGTGTTCACATTGGTGAAGGTACGATAGACGGAAAAGGCGTTGTCCCGTCCAACATACATGAGTCCCGTGACCGTCAGCAGCAGTGCGAGGAGCACGGCAGAGGAGGCCATAGTCTGTTTCCAGCGCAGCCGCAGCTTCAGAGCCTGCCCCCTTCGCAGGGCAAGGCAGAGGATCACGGCAATCAGCGGCAGCAGGAGGAGCAGGATCTTCAGCAGATTTTGGCGGATCCCATAGAGAAGCTGCGAGTTGAAATTGACGACCACATTTCCGCCCATGCCGATCTGGCTGACGGGCATGAAATCTCCGAAGATGCAGTGATAGACCAGCTGCACCTCGGCCAGCAGCACCTGTGCCGCGACCAGAAAAGCCCCTGTGATCTGGCGCAGAACCTTCGGCAGGCTTGAGACTACCAGCGTGCAGAGTGCGCCACCCAGCAGGCCAAACAGGGCAGGATATCCCGCGTACCGGTCCATCGAACCGAATACGCACAGATGCAGGCACAGCTCCACATAAACGCCGGTCAGGCAGAACAGCAGGAGATTTTTGCGCCACGTATTCCAAAGGCCATGGCTCATGGGCACTGCCGCTTCAGCAGCAGTGCCAGAGCCTTGATTTGTATTTGTCATGGATACATCGGATGTTTTTTCTTTGAGCATATTAGTTCTCCTGTTGGGACTTTTTTAAAAAGCTTCGTAGAATTTCAGCTGAATATGACAGATAGAGAGCTTATCTTAGAACAAATATTGAAAAAAGGCAACGGTTTCTGTAAAAAAACAGGAAAGATTTACAGGTCACGCGGAGAATTCTATGCACCAAAGTCTGTCAACCGCAGCTTTGCAGCCCGCCTCCGGGCTGCAAATAAGGACTCTGCACCTGAAAATTGTACAAGATACATACAGACACATTGCAAAAGCCGTGCTATACTGTACGGAAAATTGAGAGTACCATTGTTTCAAGGAGGTGTGTGATGTGACGGAGACTTTGTTTCGCTTAAAGCGGCATTTGACTTCTTTTCAAATTATGATCCTCGGCTTTGCGGGCGTGATCCTGCTGGGGGCGCTGGTGCTGATGCTGCCTATCGCCACAGTACAGCGGGTCTGGACGCCGTTTCATGAGGCACTGTTCACCTCCACCTCCGCTGTCTGCGTGACGGGGCTGGTGGTGCAGGATACCGGCAGCTACTGGTCTGCCTTCGGCCAGACGGTGATTTTGCTGCTGATCCAGATCGGCGGGTTGGGCGTGATCACCGGTGCGGTGACGTTCCTGATGCTCGCCGGGCGGAACATCACGCTCAAGGAGCGCAGCGCCATGCAGGACGCCATCTCCGCCCCTGCGGTGGGCGGCATCGTGCGCCTGACGAGATTTATCCTCAAGGGGACCTTTCTGGTCGAGCTGCTGGGGGCGCTGGCGCTGCTGCCAGCCTTTTGCCGGGACTATGGACTGCGGGGCGTATGGATGTCCGTTTTCCATTCCGTTTCCGCCTTCTGCAATGCGGGCTTCGATATTCTGGGGCGGACGGATTCCCTCTACCCCTCGCTGACGGCCTATGCCGCAGACCCGCTGGTCAACATTGTGATCATGCTGCTGATCATCGTGGGCGGCATCGGCTTTCTAACGTGGGACGATGTCTGTACGCACGGTCTGCACCTGCGGCGTTACCGGATGCAGAGCAAGGTCATTCTGAGCGCGACGGCGCTTTTGATCACGATTCCGGCGTTTCTCTTTTATCTGACAGACTTTGCGGACCTCCCCGTGGGAGAGCGGATATTGGCCTCCCTTTTTCAGTCGGTCACGCCGCGGACGGCCGGCTATAACACAGTGGATCTGACGGAGATGACGGATGCCTCTCAGGCGGTCACCATTTTGCTGATGCTCACCGGCGGAGCACCCGGCTCCACAGCGGGCGGCATGAAGGTCACGACGCTGGCAGTTCTCATTGCCAACGCCATTGCCGCCTTCCGCAGGCGAGAGGATCTGCAGCTCTTCCACCGCAGATTGGAGACATCCACTGTCCGCAACGCCGCCGCCATTCTGCTGCTGTATCTGGGGCTGACCTTTGCGGGGGCGGCGGTCATCAGCACAGCGGAGGAGCTTCCCCTCGGTGCCTGTCTCTATGAAACAGCGTCCGCCGCCGGTACGGTGGGCCTGACGCTGGGGCTGACGCCGCAGCTGGGAGTCCTGTCGCAGAGCATTCTCATCCTGCTGATGTATTTCGGGCGCGTCGGCGGATTGACCTTGATCTACGCCGCATTCTCCGGGCATGATCTGACTTACGCCCGCTATCCGCAGGAGAAAATTACCGTAGGCTGAAAGGAGCACACGATGAAAACGGTATTATTGATCGGACTGGGCCGCTTCGGGCGGCATCTTGCCATGCAGCTCAACGAGCTGGGCCATCAGGTGATGGCAGTGGACAAAGACGAGGAGCGCGTCAACGAGTGCATGTCCTTTGTCACCAACGCGCAGATCGGCGACAGCACCCGTGTGGACTTTCTGCGCTCGCTGGGCGTGAGCAATTACGATGTCTGCTATGTCACCATCAGCGGGGATTTCCAGAATTCACTGGAGACGACGTCGCTGCTCAAGGAGCTGGGAGCAAACTATGTGGTATCCCGCGCTGAGCGGGATGTGCAGGCGAAATTTCTGCTGCGCAACGGCGCGGACGCGGTCGCCTACCCGGAAAAGCAGCTGGCGAAGTGGGCGGCCATCCGCTATACCGCCAACCATATTTTCAGCTACATTGAGCTGGACGAGCAGCACGCCATTATCGAGGTTGCCGTGCCGGAGGATTGGCAGGGCCGCAGCATCGGCGAGCTGGACATCCGCAGAAAATACGGCGTCAACATCCTCGGCGTGAAGCGGAACGGCAAGACCGATGTGAACATCTCCCCGGAAACTGTGCTGGACGCTGATATGACGCTGCTGGTGCTGGGGAAAAACCAGGAACTTAAGAAGCACTTCCGGCTGTAAAGCAACATAGAGTCTTGCACGTATAAGGGCTTTACGCGCCGGAGAGGCATCTCAACAAAAGCGTGCAGGTTTGCGGAGGAGGATTCCGCGTTGCGCAAAAACAGCAAAAAATGAGGGAGGACGGCTCTGTCCTCCCTCATTTTTTGCCCTGCGCTTTCGCCCTTCTCCGTCAGCTGTTTTTCCAGTGCGGTCTGTCTGGCCAGGATGGCATTGACCTTGTCGTAAAGATCCTCGATCATGATCTCTGTCTTGAGGTTGACCTTATAATCGTTCTCTGCACGGCGGCGGTCCTTTTCCTCCTGCCGGTTCTGGCTCATCATGATGAGCGGTGCCTGAATGGCCGCCACGCAAGAGAGCACCAGATTGAGCAGGATGAAGGGGTACGGGTCGAACGCCTTTGCCGCCAGCAGCGTGTTGACAAGCATCCACAAAATCAGCACGCCGGTGAAGGAAAAGATGAACTCCCAGCTGCCCGCAAATTTGACAATGGCGTCCGCCGCCCGCCGGCTGAGGGTGTATTTTTCCTTCTCACCCGCGAGATTTTCGGAAATTTTGCTGTCTGCCAGCAGGTTCAGCACTTCCTCGTCCGTCATATCGCGGCGGATGTCCTTGAGGACTTCTCTCAAAAGCTTACGGTTTTCTTTCATTGTGATATCATCCTTTTCTGTTTGCGAAAGTTTTGGCGTATTATCATGACGAAGGCCCCGACGTATCTCGACCTTGCTCACTGCTCCACTGCGCCGTGCCGCGAATTCCTGTTCGGCACGGACACGATGGGGCGCGACATCTTCTCGATGATCTGGTACGGCGGGCGGCTGTCGCTGTTCATCGGCGTCGGCTCGACCGTCATTTCGACGCTGCTCGCGATCCTCTTCGGCGCGGTCAGCGGGCTTGCGCCCAAATGGCTCGACGCGCTGCTGATGCGCCTGACCGAAATTCTTCTCAGCGTGCCGAACCTGCTGCTTGTCATCTTCCTGCAGGCAGTCATCGGCACGCCGAGCGCGTGGAGCATCGCGCTCGTCATCGGCCTCACGAGCTGGACGAGTATCGCCAAGGTCGTGCGTACCGAGGTCAGGCAGCTGCGCGCGAGCGAGTACGTCATCGCGGCGAAGTGCATGGGCGGCAGCTTTTTCCACATTCTGCGGTGTCACCTTGCGCCGAATTTCTTCTCGTCCATCCTCTTCATGGTGGTGATGAATGTGCGCAGCGCCATCATCGCCGAATCGACGCTCAGCTTCATGGGCCTCGGCCTGCCCATCGAGGTCGTGACCTGGGGCAGCATGCTCTCGCTCGCGGAAAAGGCGCTGATGACCGACGCGTGGTGGATCCTGCTCATTCCCGGCGCATTTTTAGTCGTGACGCTCCTTTGCATCACGACCCTCGGCGACTACCTGCGCAGCCGCACGGGTCGAAAAGAAAGCAACCTGTAAATAGAAAGAAGGCACAGCCGTTTGGCTGTGCCTTCTTTCTATTTATGGAGTTTACTTCGCGTTCACGATGTTCATGAACTCTTCGCCCGTGATGGTCTCCTTCTCGTAGAGGTACTGCGCCAGCTCATCGAGCTTCGCGCGGTTTTCGGTGAGGATATGGATGGCCTTTTCGTGCTGTTTTTTCACCAGCTCCACAACGCGCTGGTCGATCCTCGTCTGCGTCTCGGCAGAGCAAGCGAGCGATGCGTCGCCGCCGAGATACTGATTGTTGACCGTTTCAAGCGCGACCATGTCGAAATCGTCGCTCATGCCGTAGCGCGTGATCATCGCGCGGGCGAGCTTCGTCGCCTGCTCGATATCGTTCGACGCGCCGGTCGTGACGGAGTGGAACACGACCTCCTCCGCGGCGCGGCCGCCGGTCAGCGTGGCGATCTTGTTCTCCATCTCGGTTTTGCTCATGAGATAATGGTTGCCCTCTTCGATCTGCATCGTGTAGCCCAGCGCGCCCGAGGTGCGCGGCACAATGGTGATCTTCTGCACGGGGGCGGAGTGCGTCTGCATCGCCGCCACGAGCGCGTGGCCGATCTCGTGGTAGGAGACGATCTTCTTCTCCTCGTCGGTCATGATGGCGTTCTTCTTCTGGTAGCCCGCGATGACGACCTCGATGCTTTCCTCAAGGTCTGCCTGCGTGGCAAAGCGGCGGCCGTCGCGCACGGCGCGCAGCGCCGCTTCGTTCACAATGTTGGCAAGCTCCGCGCCGGAAGCGCCGGAGGCCATGCGCGCGATCTTGTTGAAGTCAACGTCCTCGGCGACCTTGATCTTCTTGGCGTGGACCTGTAAGATAGCCTCGCGTCCCTTGAGGTCGGGCAGCTCGACCGGCACGCGGCGGTCGAAACGGCCGGGGCGCGTGAGCGCGGGGTCGAGGGATTCGGGGCGGTTCGTGGCGGCGAGGATGATGACGCCGTTGTTGCCCTCAAAGCCGTCCATTTCGGTGAGCAGTTGGTTCAAGGTCTGCTCGCGCTCGTCGTTGCCGCCGTACTGGCCGCCGCTGCGCTTCTGGCCGATGGCGTCGATCTCGTCGATGAAGACGATGCAGGGGGCCTTCTCCTTGGCCTGCTTGAAGAGGTCGCGCACCTTGCTCGCGCCCATGCCGACGAACATTTCGACAAATTCAGAGCCCGACATCGAGAAGAACGGCACATTCGCCTCGCCGGCGACCGCCTTGGCAAGCATCGTTTTACCGGTTCCCGGAGGGCCGACGAGCAGAATGCCCTTGGGCATCGACGCGCCGATCTCCTGATACTTGCTGGGGTCGTGCAGGTAGTTGACGACCTCGGTGAGGTTCTCCTTGGCCTCGTCCTCGCCCGCGACATCGTCAAACTTGATGCCCTCGGCGGACTTGACGTACACCTTGGCGTTGGACTTGCCCATGTTGAACATCATGGAGTTGCCTCCGCCGCCCATCTTCTCCATCATCTTGCGCGACATATACTGTCCCAGCGCGACAAAGATGATGATGGGCAGCACCCAGGCGAGAATGCTGACGAGCGTGGACGTCTGCTCGATCTCCTCACCCGTGGTGGAGACGCCCGCGTCCAGCAGGCGCTGCACCAAACCGTCGTCAGGCACCATCGCCGTCTTGTAGACGGTCTTTTCATCGCTGCTGGTGAAGAGAATGCGGTTGGACTGCTCCTGGATCTCGACCCGGCCGACCTCGCCCTGCTCTGTCATGGTGACGAAAGTGTTGTAGTCGACGTCCTTGATCTGGTGCTCAGAGATCCACGGCATGGCGATGAAGTTGAAGAGCATCACAAGCAGCATCGCCACAAAGTAGTAGTACAGCAGCGGCTTTTTCGGGGACTTGACTTCGTTCATGAAAATGCGTTCCTCCGATCATTGAAATTTCCGGCAGGAAGTGCATACAAACGGGAAAAACTGAACGTAGCAAAAAGCCGGAGTTTTTGCTACGCTGAAAGAAGAGACGGGCGGTCGAAACCGCCCGGAACTTAGATTAGTTTGGAGTATAACACGGGAAAATATCCCTGTCCAGTACCCAAGATAAGAGTTTACAGTTTGGATACAAGGAGGTCACAGTTATGAAAAAAGCGGCAAAGGCGGCTATATTCGTCACGGCTGCGGCGGCACTCTACGGCGCGGCGGCCTACGGCGTGACGAGAACGCTGATGGACGTCGCGATGAAGCGCGAAGCGCCCAAGGCGCTCAAAAATAAGGGCAGCGCCCAGCTCACGGGCGAAAAGCGCGACGAACCCTACCGTGAGGCGCAGCGCGCCGCCGCGAAAAAGCTTGCGTCTTCGGAAACGGAGACAGTGCTGCTCGAAAACCGCGAGGGCTTGACGCTCGTGGGCCATCTTCGTGAATGCGAAAAGGCCAAGCGCCTTGTGATCGCGTTTCACGGCTGGCGCTCAGCGTGGTACCGCGATTTCGGCCTGCTCGCGGACTTTTTAAGCCGCGAGCAGTGCAGCGTGCTCTATGTGGAGCAGCGCGCGCAGAACGAGAGCGAGGGCGACTACATCGGCTTCGGCCTGACCGAGCGCTACGACTGCGTCGACTGGGCAAACTGGGCAGCCGAACGCTTCCCCGGCCTGCCCGTTTACCTTATGGGCGTGTCGCTCGGCGGGGCGACGGTGCTCATGGCCGCAGGCGATATTCTCCCCGCCGCGGTGCACGGCGTGATCGCCGACTCGGCCTACACCTCGCCGCGTGCGATCTGGCAGCACGTGATGGGGAAGAACCTGCATCTTCCTGTCCGCGCAGCAACCGTCATCGCCGATCTTCTGTGCCAGAAGAGACTGAACGCCTCGTCCGGCAGCTACTCCACCGTCGAGGCGCTCAAAAATACCGATGTTCCGATTTTACTGATCCACGGCGAGGACGACCACTTCGTCCCGCTCAAAATGGCGTTTGAAAACCGCGACGCCTGCGCCGCGCCCTGCAAGCTGCTCGTCGTGCCCGGCGCGGACCACGCGATGAGCTACTATATGGGCCGCGGCGCGTACGAGGCCGCCGTGCGCGCCTTCTGGGAGCATTTTGACAAGTGAGGGTTCCCCCTCACTTGTCCTCTTCTTCCGTTTCAAGGCCCGCAAAGCGTCTGGACGGGCGGTAGCTCAGCACGGCGCAGAGGATCAGCATCGCCGTCGCGCCAAGGCTGATGGGATAGACCCACATGACGGTCTGGAACGTCATGCTCGTCGGGAAGACGAACTTGACCCACGCGATGCGGATACCGCACACGCCGAGCATCGTCAAAAGTGCGGGCGCGAGCGAAATGCCGAAGCCGCGCAGATACCCGGAGAGTATTTCGTAGATCAGGCAGAAAACATACGCCGGCAGGATCGTCGCAAGGCGAATATAGCCGATGGCAATGACCTCGGGATCGCTGTTGAAAATGGCGAGCAGCGACCTTGCGCTCAGCAGCAGGACAACGACCGAGACAAATGTCGCGATGGCTCCCTCCAAAAAGCTGAGCTGCATCGTCTTCTTGCAGCGCTTGATCTGCCCTGCGCCGTAGTTCTGGCCGACAAAGGTCGTGCAGGCCTGCGAAAACGAGTTGAGCACGTCGTAGGCGAGAATTTCCACATTGAACGCCGCGCTCGACGCCGCGATCGCCACCGTGCCGAGGGTGTTGATGGCCGACTGGATGACGATGTTGGCGAACGAGAACACCGCGCTCTGCACGCCCGCGGGAAGGCCGATGCTCAAAATGCGCTTCAAGCTCGCGCCGTCGATGCGCAGCGCTTTGCGCTCCACGCGCACGCATTTATCCGTGCGCGTCAGGCGGACGTAGAGCAGTGCCGCGCTCACGGCGTTGGCCGCCACCGTGGCGATGGCGACGCCGTTGACCGTCATATGCAGCACAATGACAAAAAAGAGGTTCAGCAGCACGTTCAGCACACCGGAGACCGCGAGCGCCGCGAGCGGCACCTTTGTGTCGCCGATGCTGCGGAAGATCGCGGCCTCAAAGTTGTAGAGCAATATCACCGGCATGCCGAGAAGGTAAATGCGCAGATACAAAAGCGCATAGGGGAACACGTCCTCCGGCACATTGAGAATACTCAAAAGCGGCGAGGCGATGAGCTGACCAAGCAGCGCGACCGCCGCGCCGCCGCACACAGCGAACACAATGGCCGTGTGCACCGCGCGCTTGACGGCATTGTCGTCACGGCAGCCGATGGCGTTCGCGATGACGACGTTCGCGCCGAGCGCGATGCCGATGAAAAGGTTGACGATGAGACCGATGATCGGGCCGTTTGCGCCCACCGCCGCGACGGCGACTGTGCGCGCATCGCCCGTGAAGTTGCCGACGATGGCAACGTCCGAGGCGTGGAAGAGCTGCTCCAAGATCGCCGTAGCCGCGACCGGCAGGGCAAAGAGCGGCAGCTTATTCCAGATGGAGCCGTGCAGCATGTCGATCTCATGCTTTTTGACTGTAGTTCCCATGATCTCTCTCATTTCTTTCTGTTTTCCGCTTGACCGAGCATCAGTATAGTGCCGCCGCGGCAAAATGGCAAATGTTTTTTGCGTGACCGCCCTGTCAGCATTGACAGGACGGTCGTTTCGCAGTAATATAAGGCCCGCTGACGGCAAATTTCCCAAAAATATGAGGATTTTTTATGGATTATTACCTTTTGACCGATCTGGCCGCGCGCGTCGGCTATCATCTGGCGCTCAGCGGGGCGGAGACGTTCCGCGTCGAAGAGACGATACGCCGCATCATCGGCGCCTACGGCATTGAATGCGAGGCCTTTTCCATCCCCAACTGCGTGATGGTCAGCCTCGAGGCGGCCAACGGCAAGCCTTTGATGGTGATGAAGCGAGTCGGCTTTCACGGCAATGACCTCGAGTCGGTGGAAAAGCTCAACGCGCTCTCGCGCCGCATCTGCGCCGAAACGCCTGACCCGAGCGTCGCCGCGCAGTGGCTCGACGAAACGCTCAAGGGGCGGCGGCACTACTCGGTGCCCGTTTATTACCTGGGCAATTTCTGCGCCGCGGCGGGCTTTTGCCCGGTGTTTGGCGGCACGCTGCGCGACAGCCTGTTCGCGGGCCTTCTTGGCCTCATCATCGGCTTTGTCTCGCGCCAGATGGACAGGCGCGAGACGAACCCGTTTTTCAGCACCATCGTCGAGGCGTTCGCCATGGCGGTGCCGGCGTATCTCGCCGCGGGCTTCCATCTGGTCGACTATATCGACTTTGTCATCATCGGCACCTTAATGATCTTGGTCCCCGGCCTTCTCATCACGACCTCCATGCGCGACATCATTTACGGCGATACGAACTCCGGCATCAACCGCATCGTGCAGGTGCTTCTCTCGGCGTTCGCCATCGCGCTCGGCACGGCGGCGGCATGGCGCGTCACGTCTGGCGTATACGGGATGACGGTCGCGTCCGGCTCAGCGAGCTATCCCGTCTGGGCACAGGCCGTGATGATCTTCGTCGCCTGTACGGGCTTTTTCATCCTCTTCAATGTGCACGACTGGGGCAGCATTCTCTGCGCGCTCGGCGGCGTGTTCACATGGATGACGTACCTGCTCTGCCGTGATCTGGGCATGAGCATTTACAGCATGAATTTCTTCGCCGCCGTCGTCTCGGCGCTGTATTCTGAGCTTATGGCGCGCTCGCGCAAATACCCCGTCACGTCGTACCTCGTCATCTCGCTCCTGCCGCTGGTGCCGGGCGCGGGCATTTACTACACGATGAGCCTCGGCCTGGGCGGCGATGTGCAGGCCGCGGTGCACAAAGGACTTGAGACCGCGGGCGTCGCGGGCAGCATCGCCGTGGCGATCCTGCTGGTGTCCACGATCTTCCGCCTCGTCACCGCGCAGAACGGGAAAAGCAGAAAGTAGTGTTCGAAAAGTAAAAACTGCCGCCCGTTTGGGCGGCAGTTTTTTATTGCAGTGCGTCAATGTAAGCGTTCAGCGCGGCAAAATCGCCGCGGGGATAGGCGTTCAGGTCGCGGTTTTTCGCGTTGATGAGACAGTCGGTCAAAAGAAAGACATCCATCCCGACCTCGCGTGCAGCCATGTCCTCGGTCGCGTCGTTGCCGACCATCAGGCACTCCTCCGGCTTGACGCCGAGCGTGCGCGCGACCTCGAGGTAGTAAGCAGGATTCGGCTTGCAGAAGGTCGAGGCCTCGTAGGTCGTGTAAATTTCAAAATCCTCCGGCACAAGGCCCGCCCAGCGGATGCGGTTCTCCGTCGCCATGTGGGGAAAGATCGGATTCGTCGCCAGCGCAACGCGGTAGCCGCACTCTTTGAGCTTATGGACCGTCTCCACCGACGCGGGATTAAAGCCGCAGATGTCGCGCGCGGCGTTGAACTCATTGGCGTAGAAATCCTCGAAAAGGCCCTGGTCGCTTTGGCACTTTTCCTCGCCGTAGATCGCCGCGAACTTCTTCCAGAAGGCCTGCTCGTTCGTGCAGCTGCCGTCGTTTTTGACCATGGCCGCCGTGCCCGCCCAAATGGCGTCGACGAGGGATTTGGGCTCGTAGCCGTAGGGCGCGAGCTTTTTGGCGAGGAACTTGAAGTATCCGGTCGTGAACGCCTCCTGATCCATCGGCAGCAGCGTCCCGTCCAGGTCGAATAAAATGGTCGTGATGTTCAATGCGAGTCTCCTTAGGGGTAAATTACGGCAGCAGCGTTCCGCTGCGCAGGTCGATCTTGAGCGTGACGGTCGCCTGACCGGCACTGTCCGTCCGGCGGGCGGAGAGCGTCAGCACACCGCCGCTGAGCATGGGCGCGTTCTCGCTGTCCTGACAGTCAAAGTAGTATTCGCCGTCAGAAAAGAGCTCTTGTGCCTTGATCGTCACCGCCGCCCCGCCGCTTCTGCGGTAGACGAAGGTCGCACCGGCCAGATTGGAATAGGGAACGCCCGCGTACTCAGACTTGTCCGCGCCGTAAAAATACGTCTTCTGCACCAGCGCGGCAGACGGCGCGGAGCTTGCAAGCAGCGCGTCCTCGAGCTCGGGCCGGAACTGCTCGGCCGAACGGATGCTCAGGCCGCTTTTGGCGTCAAAGTGATACTCCCAGCCAAACTCCTCCACGGCAAAGCGCCACGTGAGCGGGAAATAGGTCACGCCGCGGAAGTTAAGCAGCGGGTACGGCTCGGCGGAATTGTCGAGGCATTTGCCCTTGTCCACCGTGTTGACGGCGATCTGATAGTCAGCGACGGTCGCCTTGGCGGTCACGGTATTTTTACTGGTCGCAGGCGTGTCGGTCCACGTGTCCTCGCTCGCGTCGCTGTAGCCGACAAACAGCGTGCCCTTGGGCTCGGTCTGATACCAGTTGCTCTTGAGGTGCAGGAAGCGCGAGGCGTGGTAGGTCATGGGGAAATACGTAATATCGCGGTAGACGATCAGCGGATATTCGCTGTGCGCGCTGTCGATCTTGGTATCGTTGAGCGTAACGGCAAACGTCGGGAGCGTGACAGTGACGGTTTTGCCCTTGTCCGCCGCCAGCGCGGAGCTCTGCAGCAGCAAAAGCAAGGCGAGCATAAGAGTCAAAAACTTGCAGCGTTTCATACGGCATTCCTCCTGAGTATTGATAAGAGAATTTTACCATGATTTTCAGAGCGCGTCAATTCGTACGGCCCCGGGAAAGAGCAAATGAAAAGAGACAGCTCAAAAGCTGTCTCTCTTTTTTGGTGCCTCGTCGGGGATTCGAACCCCGGACACCCTGCTTAAAAGGCAGGTGCTCTGCCAACTGAGCTAACGAAGCATATTCTATTCCAAACCACCGAAGCGGTAAAAATCTGGCAGGGATGGCTGGACTCGAACCAGCGAATGAGGGAGTCAAAGTCCCTTGCCTTACCGCTTGGCTACACCCCTATTGGGAAGAGAGGGCTGGGGCCAAATCCCATCCCTCTCTTTTTGTGGGGTGGGTAAAGGGACTCGAACCCTCGACACCCGGAACCACAATCCGGTGCT
>ERZ650918.804-NODE-804-length-31954-cov-8.559579_pt1 | contig 31954 bp, 18 predicted proteins | sample MGYA00514758_ERZ650918 | MGnify/ENA metagenome assembly ERZ650918 | reverse complement strand
GGACCGTCTGCGGCTGCTTTGTACGGTAGTAATGCTGCCAATGGTGTGATTCTGATTACTACCAAGAAAGGCAAAGAAGGGAAAATGCAACTCTCGTTCTCCTCTTCATCCGAATTTAGCAAAGCATACATGACGCCGGAATTTCAGAATACGTATGGTAACAAGAAGGAAATGTACGAAAGTTGGGGTGAAAAGTTGCTTATTCCCACAAGTTACGACCCCAAGAAGGATTTCTTTAACACCGGAACCAATTTTATCAACTCGGTCACATTGACCACTGGTACGAAAGCGAATCAGACTTTTGCTTCCATCTCTTCAACCAATTCGAAGGGTATCGTGCCGAACAATGAATATGAACGTCTGAACTTAACTTTCCGCAATACGGCGACTTTTTTTAACGACAAATTGCAACTCGACTTGGGAGCATCGTATGTGAAGCAAAAAGATAAGAACATGGTGTCGCAAGGACAATATTGGAATCCTGTGATGGCTGCTTACTTGTTCCCTCGAGGAGAAAATTTTGAAGAAATCAAAACCTTCGAACGTATGGACGAAAGCCGTAAACTTCCGGTACAATACTGGCCTGTGGCAGATCCGGTATATGCTTCACAGAATCCATATTGGACTGCTTACCGTAATGTGGCTACTAACGAGAAAAGTCGTTATATGTTCAATGTAGGGTTGACTTATAAGATTACCGACTGGCTGAATGCAGCGGCACGTTTCAGAATGGACGACACACACGTGCGTTTCGAACGCAAGATTTATGCATCTTCCGACCAAAAGTTTGCAGAAGGAACGAAAGGGCACTACGGATACAGCAACTATGAAGACCGCCAAGAATATGCTGATTTCATGTTGAATTTCAACAAGCATATTAATGATTTCAGCATCGCTGCCAATGCAGGTTGGAACTATTCCAACTATTGGGCGCTTGAAAGAGGCTATAAAGGAACCCTTCTTGGTGTGCCCAACAAATTTGCGGCGTCTAATATCGACCCCGTTAACGGGCGTATCTCGGAAGACGGTGGTGATAGCCGTGTGCGCAACCATGCTATTTTTGCTAATATTGAATTGGGTTGGCGAAGCATGCTTTACTTGACATTGACTGGGCGCAACGACTGGAACTCCCGTTTGGTAAATACCGATGAAGAATCGTTCTTCTATCCTTCTATCGGTCTGTCGGGTATTATTTCCGAGATGGCGAAACTTCCTGAGTTTATTTCTTATCTGAAAGTTCGTGGTTCATATACAGAAGTCGGCGCTCCTGTTTCCCGTTCGGGATTGACTCCGGGAACGGTGACTACTCCTATTGTCGGTGGTGCATTGAATCCTACTGGTATCTATCCGTTCACTGATTTCAAAGCCGAACGTACGAAGTCATACGAATTTGGATTAAGCTTGAAACTTTGGAACAAACTGAGTGCCGAAGTGACCTATTATCACTCAAATACATACAACCAAACGTTCTTGGGAAATTTGCCCGGATATACCGGATACAAGAAAATCTACTTGCAGGCAGGCGATGTTGAAAACCGTGGATGGGAAGCATCGCTGGGTTATTCCGACCAGTTCAAATGCGGATTGGGCATATCTTCTACGCTGACTTTCTCGCGCAACATCAACGAAATCAAAGAGATGGTGGAAAACTACCATACCAATTTAATGGAAGCACCGATTAATATTCCCGAAGTGTTGAAAGATAACGGTCGCGTCATCTTGAAAGAAGGCGGAAGCATTCACGACATCTATGCCAATACCTTCTTCAAGAAAGACCACCTTGGCTACGTCGAAGTGAAGAGTGACGGAACGTTCGGTATGGAAAGAGGCGAACCAGTCTACTTGGGCAGGACTTCTCCTGATTTCAATATGGGATGGAGCAATCTGTTGACCTACAAAGGTTTCGGACTCGGTTTCCAGATAAACGGACGCTTCGGCGGCGTGGTGACTTCTTCTACGGAAGCATTGCTCGACCGTTTCGGGGTGTCTAAGCGCTCGGCGGAAGCCCGCGAAGCTGGTGGCGCTTTGTTGAAAGGACAAGGCTTGGTGGATGCCAAGGCTTATTATCAGATGATTGGTACTGGCGGTTATGAAACTTCTGGTTACTATGTTTACAGTGCTACCAACATCCGTTTGCAAGAACTGACCTTGAGCTACACGATGCCCAATAAATGGTTTGGTAATGTTTTGCGGGATGTCACCATGTCGTTTATCGCCAACAACCCTTGGATGCTCTACTGCAAAGCGCCGTTTGACCCCGAACTGACGCCGTCCACCAGCACCTACGGTCAAGGAAATGACTACTTTATGCAACCGAGTGTTCGTAGCTTCGGTTTTGGTATTAAATTTAAATTATAATGACCTCCTTTATCATGAAAAAGATACATCAATATAAACTTTTGGCAGGAATATGCGTCATGTCGCTGTTCGCCTCATGCAATTTTGAAGAAATCAATACCAATCCCTTCGAGATGTCCGAAGGAGAGGGCGCGATGGACGGTTTTGAAGTAGGTGGTTTGGTGACAGCCATGCAGCGAACGGTGATTCCTGTCGGTACGCAAGCGGACGATACTGACGTGATTAATGCCTATCAGATTGCTTATCATCTGTCTGGTGACTGCTGGAGCGGCTTTTTTGGCGAAAACAATAGTAGCGGATGGAATTCGGGCAACAACAATACCACCTATTTCCTAATAGACAATTGGGTGAAAGAGACCTATACGCAATCGTATACCAACGTACTCGACCCGTGGAAGAAACTGAAGATGGCGGCAGAGAAGAACAATACGCCCGAAGTTTTCGCATTGGCTCAAATTCTGAAAATATCCGCTTGGCACAAAACACTTGAAAGTTTCGGACCGATGCCTTATTCTCATGCTGCGGATGCCAGCATGAATATACCGTTTGATGCGGAGAAGGATATATATGAAGCCATGTTCAATGATTTGACCGAAGCAATTGCCATTATGACCGAAAAGTCGGAGAATGGTGTAAATGTGATGGGAACTTACGATGCAGTGTATGCAGGTAACGCTACCAAGTGGGTGAAATATGCCAATTCTCTGATGCTTCGTTTGGCTATGCGTGTCCGTTTTGCCGATGAGCAATTGGCTAAGAAGTACGCTGTGCAGGCAGTGAAACACTCTGTCGGTGTGATGACTGCTAAAGATGATGCGGCTCAGATGAGCCAGGGAGCAGGTATGACCTTCCGCAATAATATTGAGTGGCTTGCCGGAAATTATAACGAAGCTCGCATGGGTTCGTCCATGTTCTCTTATCTTATGGGATATAAGGATCCTCGTCTGAGCGCCTATTTCTTGCCGGTGAGCGACAAGTGTAATTATGGAGTGGAAGCTTACGATGGAAACAAATACCAAGCCGTTCCTCCCGGACATACGCATGGACAGAACTCGGATTACGAATCGTTCTCCAAACCGAACATTCAGAGTGGTACTCCTACTTATTGGTTGCGTGCATCGGAAGTATACTTTCTACGTTCTGAAGCAGCTTTGGTATGGGGTGGCGAATTTGGCACTGCCGATGCACTGTATAAGCAGGGGATAGAAATGTCGTTCCAGGAGAATGGCGTCTCTGCTTCAGCAGATGATTATATGAATACAGGTTTGATTCCGACTGCCCATCAGGTCGGTGGATGGAATTACAATTATTCAGCTGCAGCGCCGTGCAATACGACCGTCAAATTCGAAGGTTCCAATGAAGAAAAGTTGGAAAAAATCATGATTCAGAAATGGATTGCTCTATTTCCAAATGGGCAGGAAGCTTGGACGGAGTGGAGGAGAACCGGCTATCCGAAGTTGAATCCTATCAAGACGTTGCGCGGGCAGTCGCAAGGTGCAACTATTGAAGGAGGTGTCCGTCGTATGATATATCCTACAAGCTTTTATCAAACGAAAGAAGGAGAGGATATCTATAGAGCAGCTTTGGAATTGTTAAAAGATCGCGCTGGCAATCCTGAGAATATAGATATGTCTTCTACCCGTTTGTGGTGGGATTGCAAGTGATAAACTATGAATTGTTATTTTTTATATAGATGAAACACATGAAATCATTAAGAAAATTATTATATATCGTTCCGATGTCGTGCATGGTTGCCACCTTCTCTTGCACGGATGTGGAAAATATAGAAATTGAGCATATCGGTGGTTACGCCACTATGAACAATGCGGAAAGTGAAGAATATTATGCCAATCTTCGTGCTTATAAGGCAACTGCTTGGAACTATGGTCGCCCTGTAGCTTTCGGATGGTTCTCCAATTGGTCTCCTGCTGGTACCTACCGAAGAGGTTATTTGAGTTCCATGCCCGACAGTATGGATATTGTGTCTATGTGGAGCGGTGCTCCCGGACCCAATGAGATTACTCCCGAGCAGAAAGCCGACAAGGAGTTCGTACAGAAAGTGAAAGGTACAAAGTTGCTTGAAGTAAGTCTGCTATCTTATATAGGTAAAGGAAAAACGCCTGCTTGGGTATATGCCGAAGCCGAGAAAAAGGCAGATGAAGAGGGTTGGACCGAGACGCAGTTGAATGCAGCCAAGAAGGAAGCCCGCTGGAAGTTTTGGGGATTTGAAGGAGAGTTTGAAAGTGAAAACCATTACGAATGTCTTGCGCGTTTTGCCAAGGCTCTTTGCGATTCGCTGGAGACAGGCGGATGGGACGGCTATGATGTCGATTGGGAAATTGGAAGTGGTGTGTTCGATATGGATGGAACGTTGAGTTCAAACAAACATCTGATTTATTTGGTTAAGGAGATGAATAAATACATTGGACCGAAGAGCGATCCGGAAGGTAAAGGACACAAATTGATTTGTATAGATGGTGGCATTTATAGTTTAACTAGAGAATTGGACGGATACGTGGATTATTGGATTACGCAGAGCTATGGAAGTGCCAGACCCAATATTGAAGGTTACGGTGTCGACCCCAAGACAATCATTACCACAGAGAACTTTGAATCGTATGCTGCCAGCGGCGGGCAATTGTTGCAGCAGGCTGCTCATATGCCGTCACAAAGTTACAAAGGCGGAGTTGGCGCTTATCGTTTCGATAACGACTATGATAATACGCCCGACTATAAATGGATGCGTCAGGCCATTCAGATAAACCAGCGTGTCTTCAATGAGTGGAAAGAAGCTCAGAGTAAGAAAGAAGAAGAACCGCAAGAATAGTCACATTTGTAAATCAGTAAAAGCAAAGAATTATGAACAGACATATATTCAAATTTTGTGTAATAGGCATCACTGCATTGCTGCCGGTTGCTTGCAACGACAGTGAAAATGACTTGTTGGAACCTAAGGTATATTTTGAAAACAAAGAAAATACGTTTGCTATAGAAGATGATCACGAGACAATGACTTTCGATTTGGCTTCAAGGCTTTCTGCGATGACCGCTTCGCAGGTTGATGTGTCATATTCCATAGCCGAGCCGAGTGTGGTGGACGAGTATAATACGAAGAACGGGACGTCTTACGAAATGTTCGACCCATCTCAAGTGAAACTGAGCAGTGCAACTTCGGTCATTCCCGGCGGAAAGTTGTATGCAGATAAAGTAACGATGGAACTCACGGGGCTAGATGCAGTAGAAGAAGGAAAGTCGTTCATCCTTCCGGTGCGGGTTCGCTCTACTTCCGTATCGGCGCTTCCCGACACGAGTATTGCATTCTTCATTCTTTCCAAGCCGATAAAGATTCTGAATGTCGGTACATTCAGCGGCAATTATGTGTCAGTAAGATTCCCGGCAGGCACTTATTTCACGTCGTTCACGTATGAGACGCTGATATATCTCAATTCAATCTCCAACAACAATACGGTGATGGGAACAGAAGGTGTCATGATTCTCCGCATTGGTGATGCTCCGGGAACCCCGAAGGATTATCTGGAGGTTGCAGGAAGACAGCACTACAATGTTTCGGAAGGTCTGAAGACGGGACGTTGGTATCACGTGGCGTTGACCTACGACCAGCCTTCGGGAAAAACCGGTTTGTATGTCAACGGTGCCAAGTGGGCGGAATCCGCTTGGGCTATTCCCGGTTTCGACCCCAACTCCGATGTAGGTTTCAATATTGGTATGCTTCCGGGCTTCCAGTGGGGAACACGTCCGTTGCGTGGTTACCTGAGTGAGACTCGTGTCTGGAGTGTGGCCCGTACGGAAAACCAACTAAAGCAGAATATGTTGGGTGTAGACCCCAACTCGGAAGGTTTGGCGTTGTACTACAAGTTTAACGGTACGGACGTTCAGCAGGGTGGAACTATTATGGATGCTACGGGGCGCATCAATGGTACGACCAACGGAATCCGTATCCATACATTGGCTACTCCGGTAGTTGTTGAATAATAGAAAGGAGTAAAACTACATTTTTTCTGGAAACCCTGCGAAGTGCGCTGAGAGGCATGTTCGCAGGGGTTCTCTTTTCCTCTTATTCCAATGCCGTTTTCTGTGTGGTGTAATTGGGGGGCGAATACTTATTTCTTTTAGATAAAAAGAAATAGAGAAGAGTTATTCGTGCGTAATTGTTAGTCGTTCTTCATGAACTGGTCAGGAAATCAATCGGTAAACAGGAAAGCCCCAGTATGGGCATAATCGATTCCAGAAGTTTAAAAACCTCTCACCATGTTGATACAGACAGGGGAATGGACGGCAATAAGAAAATCAAAGGACGGAAAGAGCATATTGTGGTGGATACCTTAGGACTTCCCATGGGCATTAAAGTACATGAAGTAAATCAAAACAGCTTCTTACGTGTATCATCCATATCCCCTCATTCTTTTGAAGTTTCATTCAAGGTCAGGAATACAGGGAAATATGATGGCGAAGAAGTCTCCCAACTTTATTTGAGAGATGAATACGCTTCGGTAGTGCAGCCGCTGAAACAGTTGAAATACTTCGAACGCTTTTATTTAAAGTGTGGAGAGGTTAAGGAAGTGAAGTTCGTTTTGTCTGAAAGTGATTTTACGATAATAGACCGGAATTTGAAAACGGTAGTGGAACCGGGGACTTTTCAGATAATAGTCGGGACGGCTTCGAATGATATTAGATTGCAGGCAAAAGTGGTGGTAAGATAAGATATCGGTATTCGATAGAAAAGACGTTGAAATCCTCGCCAGGCAACAGTGAGTATCTATTGTCTGACGGGGATTTTTCGTTTACCAAGGGGGAGTTTGTAGTTGACGACAAGCCTCTTTATTTCAGTTTAATGAATATCAGATATCCACCCTTTCCTGTGTTTTCCTGCCACCATATGCACCGGCAGCACAACATAATGCGGCTCCGATCAAAAGAGCAAAGAATGAAACCAAAGCAGACCGTGCAGCAGCATCTGTTGCCTTGTCGGCAGCCACAAGTGCCTTATGTTTGATCTCTTTCCATTCTTGTGCCGCCTTTTGCAGATTGGCTTCCAGCTTGTCTATCTGTTCTCCGGCTTCTGCACGTGCGTTATCTATCAGATTCATATACTGATTCACTGTCTTGTCCGCTTCTGCTTTGGACATATTGGTGTTGTTGGCTATCGCTTTGGACAAATCGTTCCGGTCAATCTTTTGACTTAGATTCTCCGCACGCTGTTTCAAGCGATCCAGAAAACTGTTGATGGCTTCATCCGCTTCCTGAGGAGAGGCGACGATTTCCTTGACGGATTTACTTAAGTCATCTTTTACCTCTTCCAGTTGTTTGTTCAAATAGTCCGGCTGCAATTCCTTCACGTTGCTTTTGATTAGTGCGGTACGAATGTTTTGTGGAATGTTTTCTTCTTTTAAAGTACCGCTGAAATCAATCTTCCCGAACAAATCTTCTGCTTTCTCAGATAATGCGGAAACACCGTTTCCGACAATGCTTCCTGCTCCGGATAAGACGTTACCGGTAACAGATGAGACGGCTCCCAAAGCATTGGCGGTCATTTTTGCGGCTCCGACAGCCAGGAAGATTCCCAATATGGCAGCAACAATAAGGGTTGTTGCCCAAACAAGAAAACCATGTATCATTCCGTCCATGCCCGCTAGTTTTCCTGCAACAAATCCGCCTGCTGCCATACTGACAATCAGTATGACGGCAGAACCGATGCCGACAGCAGTGCCGATGCCTGAAGCCGGATGTTCGGACAGAGGATCGAGCATGAATAGTCCGATACTTGAATTTAGAATAGATAGCAATACGGATATTGCCAGTACGGTCATTACACCACCGAAAACGCTGCCCCAGGATATCCTGTCCTTAAGGTCAGCCAAACTTAATTTTCTCATAATCGTAAGGTTTTTGAGTTAATATTGTATTCATACTTCAGAAAGAAAACAGCCCGGAAAGATTTTTTGTTTGGTAATTTTTGTGATGACATTTATGTGTTGTGTTAAAAAAATAAATATCCTTCGAACCATATTTTTTCATGTACTGTTGTTTCAAATGAGAACGTAACTAGTGTTGAACCAGTATATTCAGTTGTATTATGGACTTACATTCAGGATTGCCCTATTGGGTCATTAAAAACTCGTTATTGGATTATTTTTATCCATTGAAAGATGATTACTCTACGGATATCGTAGTGGTTGGCTCCGGGATAACCGGTGCTTTGATGGTGCACGAATTGTGTAGTGCCGGTTTGAAATGTTGTGTCGTTGACAAGCGTAGCATTGCGACAGGAAGCTCTGCGGCGAGTACTGCTTTATTGCAATATGAAATAGATGTTCCTCTTTGCCGTATGTCGGAAATGATTGGGGAGGATAATGCTGTATCCGCATACCGTGCGTGTCTACAGTCTATTTCCGACATTGAAAAGGTGTTGGAATCGACGGGGGTGGATGGCTGTTTTGAGAGGGTACCAAGTCTGTTCTATGCCAGCACTCCGAAAGATGAGCAACTTGTGAAGGAAGAATATGAGATGAGGAAAAAACATAATCTGCCTGTCCGTCTGCTCGGGAAGGAAGAGATAAAGAAACGTTATAAGTTGGAGGCACCGGGCTGTGGATTATTGAACGAGGTGTCGGCACAAATTGACGCTTATAGAGCAGCTACCGGTCTGTTGCTTTACCATATGAAGGAAGACGGGCTAAAAGTTTTTACGCATACGGGTGTAAAGGAATGTGTTGAGAAGCAGGGGGGATATGTCGTAGAAACGGACGGAGGACATAAGATTAATTGTAAATATGTGATTGTGGCAGCCGGATTTGAAGCTGGAAAGTTCCTGCCGCAAGAGATTATGGATTTGACGTCAACTTATGCATTGGTGTCACATCCGGTGAATCCCGCTGAGCTTTGGCTTGAGCACTGTCTGATTTGGGAAACTGCCGATCCGTATTTATATATCCGGACTACCGGTGGCAATCGTATCATCATTGGCGGTGAAGATGAGAAGTTCTGCGATCCGGAACGCCGTGATGCCTTGCTTAGAAAGAAAACCCGCATATTGGAAAAGAAATTCAAGAAATTGTTTCCGGATATTCCTTTCAAAACTGAGATGGCATGGTGCGGCACGTTCAGTACCACAAAAGATGGTTTACCTTTTATCGGTACGTGGCCGGGCAAGGAGCGGATGTTCTTTGATTTGGGGTATGGCGGAAACGGCATAACTTTCAGTATGATTGGTGCACAGATTATATGTAGGCAAATACAGGGCATGGAGGATGAGCGCAGCAAAATCTTCGGCTATGAAAGGATTGAAAAATATTGGTGAGTAAAAGAACGGTTTGTGGAAAAGAATTGCTCTTATTTTGAAAATATCTCTTTATTTTTGCATTAGCAAAACTTTTTAAGAGTGCATAAAATGGGCTTTTCATTCTTTAAACAAATTTTTTCGGGGAGAAAGCAAAAGACAGAAAAGATTGAACCGTCGGGACCATCCATGCAATTTGTGTTGAACTATTCGGAAGGTCGTGAACAGACGTCACGAGTCTCCAAAGAAGAAATTCGGTGGGCGATCGAGAATCTGGATAAATACGGGGACGTATGGCTTAGTAACTGTCGTACTGTAATCACTCCTTACGGCAACTGTTCGGGGATATCGTGTATGGCTGTGCCGGATGGCAATCCGCAGGTTGCCGTATATTTTGCCATGACTGACGGGTTGATGAGGTATGTCTGTGGTGGATATAGATCGGATGATATTGTCCGGATGTTCTATAACTACTTCGAACGGCTTGAAATTCCGGAAATCAGTGATTGGGAGAAAGGGCATTACACTCCGGTGCCTCCTGACGATGAGCCGTATTATCTGTATGTGGACAACGAAGAATACAAATATATCACTTATGAAGATGTTTTAGCAGCTCTCGAGAATCTCGAAGCCGGTAAATGTGCTTCGCTGTTGTTGAGGACTCCCGGTTGCCAGAACGGTTATCTGGAAGTGAGAGGGACGAAAGACGATTATATCGTTGAGACAGGAGGGAATAATGAAGAAGGGGATTGGGTGGTGTTCATGACTCATGCCCCTTATATCGGGCGTGTCAGATACTGGCTTTACAATTATTACCATAAACGTGAATTTCCTCGGATGACGGATGAATGGGTGGACATAACGGAGGAAGTCGCCAACGATGAATAAAGGATAAATGACTTATCGAAAGAAAACGGATATACAATAATTTGTAACAATGAAACACAGTGAAACGGTAGCTGTTGCCATTGACAAAATATGGAAAAGCTACGACAAAGAACAAATGTGGGAAGGGTATGAACTTCTGCGTCAGGCAGCGGAAAAGGGAGATGCAGATGCTTGCTGCTATCTTGGACGGTGCCATTTGGGGGAGGAATTTGTCTGGTGCGGGGCGGAATTTCCCGTAGATGAGGAACTGGCGTCCCGGTTGATAAAGGAGAGTGTGCGTCTGGGTAGTGCCGATGGGGTATTGTGTGCCTTGCGTACCGGCAACTTGTCTCCCGCAGTTCGGAAAACGATGCCTTTCGCTTCGCTTGAGGAAGCTTTTACGGCGGTGCAGCAGCAGGCGCAGGAGGGAGATGCCTTTAGTCAGTATATGGTGGGAAACGTCCTGTTCTATGGCGATTATCTCGTTATTCGTGGCGACGAAGAAAGCCGCAAGTACAATTCTGGAGATGAATATTATGCTTTTGCTTATCCCATAGCGGCACAATACTATGAAAACTCGTTCGATAATGGTCTGCCTGCTGCATTCGGCAATTATCGTACGATTTATGAGTCCGGACTGGCGGATATTGATGAAGAGGTATACGAAAACTATCTGAAACAGCTTGCTGATACAGGTGATCCGCTTACTTGCAATGACTATGGCAAGTTGCTGGAAGATGAGTATGATGATGCGGAAGGAGCCTTCCATTATTATTCGATGGCAGTGGAGCGCGGAGATGTCCAGTCCGCCTATAATGTGGCTGTGTGTTACGGAACCGGTTATGGGGTTGATGAAGATTTGGATAAGGCCTTTGAGAATTATATGATAGCAGCGGAAGCAGGTAACGCAAAAGCACAATTCCAGATAGGAAACTTTTATTTTGAAGGGCGTGGCAATATTGCACAGGATTATGCCAAGGCAGTTGTATGGTTGAATAAAGCGTATCAAAATATGGATGATGAGGACTCTTGGCAACCGGCAGCCGAGCTTGCCATCTGTTATCAAAATGGTCTTGGTACTTTTCAAGATGATGATGCCGCATTCGAATTCCTTTCCGAGATAGAAGAGAATGATATGCTTGGTGAGGTGTGGGAGCCTCTTGATGCCATGGTGCTGAACGCTCTCGGTGTTGCTTATGGATTCGGACGAGGGACAGAGCAGGATATACCGCAAGCGATAGAGTATTTCGATCGTGCTATAGAATATGATTCGGACGAGGCGAAACAGAACAAGGCTTGCTTTAAGAAAACACTTTTTGGTGGTTGGAAGATGAGATAGCGGTATTTTTATTTCTTATTTTGCCTAATTGGATTAGCTTCATTACTTATTCTTTTTGCGGAGCACTATAGTGGAACGCAAAGATAACTATAGTTGAACACAAGGTACACTATAGTGGAACGAAATAAAAGTAACGAATGAAATAAGTCTGAATAGTGAATCAGTTATAAAAGAATGCCTATAAAAATCAATAAGAATAAAGGGCTATTAGATGCTTAGTCTACCTTATTATAAGGCCAGTATCTTTGAACTGTCACCTACAAATCAATATTATATAACTTCAACTTATTATATAAAGTTTTCCGGTCAATATCCAATAATTGCGCAGCTTTGCTCTTGTTGTTTCCGGTTTGGCGCAATGCTTCCAGGATATGTTCTTTTTCAGTCTCTTCATTGCGGAGTGCCATACTACTACTGGTGGGTACCGGAACTTCCAGCAACTCAGTTCCCAGTTCCAATAAAGTAATAAAACTTCCTTGTGCCAATAAAGTCGCTCTTTTGACGATGTTTTTCATCTGCCGTATATTTCCCGGCCAGTGATAACTCAGCAAAGCCTGTGACGCCTTTGCGTCAAAACCAATCAGATGCTTGTCCAGTTCCTTGTTGGCCTGGTCGAGGAAGAAATTAGCGAAGAGCAGAATGTCCTCTTTCCGTTCTTTCAAGTCAGGCATCCGCAAAGTGAATTCATTAATACGGTGGTAAAGATCCTCGCGGAACGTTCCCTTTTCGATAGCTTGTTCCAGATTCTCGTTGGTAGCGGATACCAGTCGGATATCTACGGATATTTCCTGTGTAGAACCGACCGGACGTATCTTCCTTTCTTGCAGGGCACGAAGTAATTGAATCTGTACCTCGTAACTGAGATTTCCGATTTCATCCAAAAAGATAGTGCCGCCGTTGGCTGCGACGAAAGCTCCGGTTTTGTCCGTTAGTGCACCCGTGAAAGAGCCTTTCACATGACCGAAAAACTCGGAAGCTGCCAGTTCCTTGGGGATAGAGCCGCAATCTACGGCAATAAACGGCTTGTCACTTCGTTTGCTGAGTTGATGGATACGATGCGCCACATATTCTTTTCCCGTTCCGCTGGAACCGTTTATTAGTACGGACATATTGGTCGGGGCCACCAATCCTACATAATTGTATAATTGCTTGGCGGCATCACTTTCTCCTTCCAGATAAGAGTGGAGAGTTTCGGAAGTACCTTGTGGTGAATGGGAAGTACTTTTTTTAGGCTTGGAAGAGTTCCGGGCGGTAGAATGGGGTGTTGCCGGATTACCTTCCGCCTGCAAAGCTTCGGATATTTTCTTCAGTAACTCTTCAGGATTCACAGGCTTGGCAATATAATCCCGTGCTCCGAGCTTCATCGCCAGTACGGCAGACTGAATATCCGCATACCCTGTCATGATAATCAGAGGAATATCCATTCCCCGTTCATTCATCCATTTCAACAAATCGATACCCTCGTAATCGGGTAGCCGTAAATCTGATAATACCAGGTCAACAGTCTGACTTTCGATATGCTTCCGGGCACGCGCAATATTACTCACTGACGACACCTCAAACCCTTTTTTGCCTAACCAGGTTTTGAGCATCATCCCAAAAGTTATATCATCTTCAACTATTAATATGGCTTTCATGATGTCAGGTTTTGATTCTTTTAAGTCACAAAGGTAAGATGATTTAGGCGAAAGTGGTATATTTGCAAACTTAAATTAAATAAAAGCGTTATGAAAAAGATTGTATTGATATTATTAACCATATCGTTTTGCGGGTTAACTTCCTGCAAAACCGGAACAAAAAAAGGAGGAGACATGGATAAAGAGACATTGGTAAAGATTGAAACAACTGCCGGAGACATCAAAGTGAAGTTGTACAATGAGACACCAAAGCATCGTGATAATTTTATCAAACTGGTGAAGGACGGAGTATATGAAGGGACATTGTTCCATCGTGTCATCAAGGATTTTATGATTCAGGCAGGCGACCCGGATTCAAAGAATGCGCCGAAAGGAAAAATGCTGGGTTCAGGAGATGTGGGTTATACCATTCCGGCAGAATTCGTATATCCGAAATATTTCCATAAGAAAGGCGCTTTGTCGGCAGCCCGTCAGGGAGACAATGTAAACCCAAAAAAAGAATCTTCCGGTTGTCAGTTCTATATCGTGACAGGTAAGGTCTACAATGATTCTACATTGCTCGGTATGGAAAGCCAGATGAATGAAAATAAAATCAACGTTATTTTCAACTCATTGGCACAGAAGCATATGAAAGAAATCTATAAGATGCGTAAGGAGAACGATGAAAACGGACTTTATGACTTACAGGAAAAACTGTTTGCCGAAGCTCAGGAAATGGCTGCTAAAGAACCGGAATTCCACTTCACTCCCGAACAGATTGAAGCATATACTACCGTAGGCGGTACTCCGCATCTGGACGGCGAATATACTGTATTCGGCGAAGTGGTGGAAGGTATGGACATCGTGGATAAAATCCAGAAGGTCAAGACAGACCGTAGCGACCGTCCCGAAGAAGATGTGAAGATAATAAAAGCGACAATACTTGACTAAATGATATGAAAATCAACAGGCACATTCTTGACAATGGGTTGCGTCTGGTACATTCGCAGGACGAAAGTACGCAGATGGTGGCCCTTAATATATTATATAATGTGGGAGCTCGTGACGAACACCCCGAACATACCGGCTTTGCCCATCTGTTCGAACATCTGATGTTCGGCGGCTCGGTGAATATTCCCGATTATGATATGCCGCTTCAACTGGCGAGTGGCGAGAATAATGCCTGGACGAACAATGATATCACCAATTACTACCTCACTGTACCTCGTCAGAACGTGGAAACCGGCTTTTGGCTGGAATCCGACCGTATGTTGAGCCTTGATTTCAGCGAACGGAGTCTGGAAGTGCAGCGAGGTGTAGTCATGGAAGAATTCAAGCAGCGCTGTCTGAATCAGCCTTATGGAGATGTGGGACATCTTCTCCGTCCTCTGGCTTATCAGGCGCATCCCTATCAATGGCCTACCATCGGCAAAGACCTGTCGCACATTGCCAACGCGACACTGGAAGAGGTAAAAGCATTCTTCTTCCGCTTTTATGCCCCGAACAATGCGATTCTGTCCGTGACCGGTAATATCACTTTCGAAGAAGCGGTAGCGCTGACAGAAAAATGGTTCGGCCCTATTCCCCGTCGGGAAGTTCCCCGACGGAATCTTCCGCAGGAAGCGGAACAGACAGAAGAACGCCGGTTGACGGTAGAACGGAATGTTCCCCTCGACGCCTTATTCATGAGTTACCATATGTGCGACCATCGCCATCCGGATTATTATGCTTTTGATATACTGTCGGATATATTGAGCAACGGACGTTCCAGCCGTCTGAACCAGCGTCTCATCCAAGAGAAACAACTATTTTCGAGTATCGACGCTTATATCTCCGGTAGCGTAGACGCGGGATTGTTTCATATTGCCGGAAAACCTTCGACAGGTGTTACCCTCGAACAGGCCGAAGCCGCCGTCCGTGAAGAATTGGATTGCCTGCAACAGGAACTTGTCAGCGAACAGGAACTGGAAAAAGTAAAAAATAAATTTGAGTCTACCCAAATATTCGGTAACATCAATTATCTGAATGTAGCTACCAACCTTGCTTGGTTCGAGTTATTGGGACAGGCCGAAGACATGGAAAAAGAAGTAGACCGTTATCGCTCCGTCACTGCTGCGCAGTTGCAGACTGTAGCTCAATCGGCTTTCCGGAAAGAGAACGGGGTTGTACTCTATTATAAAAGTAAATGAGGATTTTTTATCAGGCACGGATTACGCGGATTTCACAGTTCTTAGAAATATGGTTGCATAAGACAACAACGTAATCCGTGCCTGATAAATCCTAATTTATAAAACAAAAATAATGAAGAGACTATTTGATATATACAGAGACCATTACAAAGCACTGATTTATCTCGGATTACCTATTGTCATTGGACAGATAGGCGTTATAATACTTGGATTTGCCGATACACTGATGATTGGGCATCATAGCACAATAGAACTGGGTGCGGCATCTTTCGTGAATAATGTGTTCAATCTGGCTATCATTTTCAGCACCGGATTTTCGTACGGACTGACGCCTATTGTGGGCGGTCTGTACGGTACCCGCCAATACGCCCCTGCCGGACAAGCCTTACGCAACAGTCTGCTGGCAAATCTGATGGTCGCACTTCTGCTGATTGTCTGCATGACTGTCCTTTTCCTGAACATAGAACGTCTCGGACAACCGGACGAGTTGATTCCTCTGATTAAACCTTACTACCTGGTGTTGCTTGCTTCTCTGGTGTTTGTCATGCTTTTTAACGGATTTAAACAGTTTACGGACGGAATCACGGATACCAAAACCGCCATGTGGATACTGCTGGGCGGAAACGTCCTGAACATCATCGGCAACTATATCCTGATTTATGGGAAACTCGGATTTCCCGAAATGGGCTTGTTGGGAGCGGGTATCAGCACCCTGTTTTCACGTATCGTGATGGTCATCGTGTTTATCATCATCTTTGTACGCAGCTCTCGTTTCGTTCGCTATAAGATAGGTTTTCTCCGCTTGGGATGGTCACGTGCCATCTTCGGGCGATTGAACGGACTCGGATGGCCGGTTGCTTTCCAGATGGGAATGGAGACAGCCTCTTTCAGCCTGAGCGCCATAATGATCGGCTGGCTGGGGACGATTGCTCTGGCTTCCCATCAAGTTATGCTGGCAATTTCCCAATTCACCTTTATGATGTATTACGGGATGGGTGCTGCCGTAGCCGTTCGTGTCAGTAACTTCAAAGGTCAGAATGATATAATCAATGTACGCCGTTCCGCCTATGCCGGTTTTCACCTGATGATGACATTGGGTGTCGTACTTTCTTTCATCGTCTTTCTTTGCAGGAATCACTTGGGAAGTTGGTTTACCGACAGTCCGGAAGTAGCCGCTATGGTTACTTCCCTTATATTTCCTTTCCTCGTCTATCAGTTTGGCGACGGATTGCAGATTACTTTTGCCAACGCTTTGCGTGGAATCTCGGACGTAAAGCTGATGATGGTCATCGCCTTTATCGCCTATTTTATCATCTCCCTTCCCGTAGGTTACTTCTGCGGCTTTGTAATGGAATGGGGCGTGGTAGGTGTTTGGATGGCGTTCCCTTTCGGACTGACAAGTGCAGGATTAATGCTTTGGTGGCGGTTTCACCATATGACGAAACTTCCCGACCCCAAGCTCCGAACCTAATACTTAAAAACTTAATATTTAATACCCGATGGCTTCCTTCCGTTTCACAAAGTTAAAAATCACCGCCGGTTACACCTTGTTACTGGCAATACTTCTTTTTTCTTTGGTGTTTGTACATCGGGAGATGGAAACCTTGTCGGCTGCGGATGACCAGCAGAACCTGCGGACGGACAGCCTTCTGGCTCTTCTCCATGAGAAGGATCAGAATACAATTCAGATGTTACGGGTGTTGAGCGAAGCAAACGACAGCCTTCTTTCCGCTTCGGAAATCGAAGAAATCATATCCGAACAAGACTCTATCATTGTTCAGCAACGGGTGCAACATCGCGTCATAACCAAACGTGATTCTTTGATAACCACCCCTAAAAAGAAAAGTTTTTTCAAGCGGCTGTCGGAAGTATTTGTCCCTTCCAAACAGGACAGTGCCGTATTAGTCAACACATCACTGGAAATAGCCACAGATACCATTCTCGAACCGACTTCTTCAAAAGACTCCCTGCAACAGAAAATCCGCATGGCTACGGAAGAGAAACGGCTGCAACGCAGAAAAACAATCCGCCGCACCAGTACGAAGTACCAGCGGATGAATACTCAGTTGACAGCCCGGATGGATACCCTGATAAAACAATACGAGGAAGAGATGACCTTACGTGCCCGTCAGGATGCCGAACTCCAACAGGAAGTGCGAATGCGTTCGGCGCGTATCATTGCCGGCATTGCCATTGGTGCCGTATTGCTGTCCGCCTTTTTCCTGATATTGATTATGCGAGATATCTCCCGTAGCAACCGCTATCGCCGTGAACTTGAAATAGCCAACAGGCGGGCGGAAGACCTGCTCGTCGCCCGTGAGAAACTGATGCTTGCCATCACTCATGACTTTAAAGCGCCGCTGGGCTCTATCATGGGATATACCGAACTTCTGTCCCGACTGACTGAAGACGAACGCCAGCGTTTCTATCTCGACAATATGAAAAGTTCTTCGGAACATTTGTTGAAACTGGTAAGTGACTTGCTCGACTTCCATCGGCTCGACCTCAATAAAGCGGAAGTGAACCGTGTCACTTTTAACCCTTCCCAACTCTTTGATGAAATCTATGTCAGTTTCGAACCATTGACCGCTGCCAAAGGACTGACTTTGCAATGTCACGTAGCTTCGGAATTAAACGGAAAATATATCAGCGACCCTCTGCGACTCCGGCAAATCGTGAATAACCTTGTATCCAACGCCGTAAAATTCACACAGAAAGGCGAAATCACCCTCACGGCCACTTATGACTCCTCTGAACTGACAATAGCCATTGCAGACACCGGAAAAGGGATGGCAACAGAAGACCGTGAACGCATCTTCCAGGAATTTACACGTCTTTCCGGTGCGCAAGGAGAAGAAGGTTTCGGGCTCGGCCTCTCTATCGTGAAAAAACTGGTTACTTTGCTCGAAGGAAAAATCAGCGTAGAAAGCACACTGGGTGAGGGGAGTTGTTTCACCGTCGTTTTGCCGCTTTATCCGATTGGAGAATCCATCATGGAAAGTAAACCATCATCCGAAAGCGAAACTATGGATATGGACGAAGGGGCGATTGTCGTTCCTTCGATGAAAGTAATCCGAGTCCTCTTGATTGACGATGATAAAATCCAGCTTAGTCTGACAGCCGCCATGTTGAAACAACACGGCATTGATGCGGTATGCTGCGAGCAACTCGAAGAGCTGATAGGACAACTCCGAACCTCAGTGTTCGATGTACTACTGACAGACATACAAATGCCGGCCATTAACGGCTTCGATTTAGTGAAACTGCTGCGTGCGTCTAACATACCGCAAGCAAAGACCATTCCTGTGATTGCCGTGACCGCCCGTAGCGAAATGGATAAAGCTGTCCTGCACGAACATGGCTTTGCCGGATGCCTGCATAAACCATTTACCGTGAAAGAACTACTGCTGACCGTCAACGAAGGACAGCTTTCGGCCGACGAAGCCCATATCACAGAAGACATGGGAAACACCGGAATAAACTTCTCCGCACTTACCGCCTATTCCGAAGATGATTCCGAAGCGGCCTGCTCTATCATTCAGACCTTTATAGAAGAAACCAAAAAGAATATTGAACGGATGCAGCAAGCCCTGGCCGATAAAGAAACGGACGGAATAGCCGCTATGGCACATAAGCTGCTCCCCCTTCTCACACTGATAGGTGCATCCGAAGCCATAGCCCCTTTGAAATACCTGGAATCCTGTCGTGGAGAATCTTTCACGAGTGAGATAGGCGATGCAACGTCGACTACATTGTCAACAGTTTGTATGATAATCAGCGAAGCGGAAAGCTATTTAATGTCGATGAAAAACGTCGATTAGGCAGAAATATTCTACTCCTTAGCCAGTCACTATATCTTTCTTGCCATTATCCAAACCTTTTCTCAAAATAAATTGTTTACTTTGTGTCACCTTATTTACACTGGCACATTTTTACATGAAACGAAAATGGATACGATGGGTAAGCTGGATACTGCTTACTCCTATAATACTCTTTGTAATACTAATGGTATTGCTTTACATTCCGCCCGTACAGAATCTTTTGCGTCGGGAGGTAACTGCTTATGCATCAAAAGCAACCGGAATGCAGATTCAGGTGGAACGGATCGACCTTCGTTTTCCGCTTAATCTATTGGTACGTGGTGTGGAAGTCATTCAGCAGCCGGACACACTCTTGTCTTTGGAAAGTCTGAATGTACGCGTGCAGGCATGGCCTCTTATCAAAGGAAAAGTCGAAGTAGACGAAGTGACCTTGAACCGGGTTGCCGTCAATTCTGCCAATATGATAGAAGGAATGCAGATACAAGGAGTTTTAGGACACTTCTTCTTGCAAAGTCACGGCGTTGACCTATCCAATGAAATAGCAGTCATCAACCAGGCGGAACTCTCCGACACCCACGTGCAACTGCTGATGAACGACACCACGACTACTCCGAAAGATACTACAGCTTCCGCCCCCATAAACTGGAAAGTAGACCTTCATCAACTGAAACTGAAAAACGTATCGTTCAGTATGCAACTTCCTGCTGACTCCATGCGGATGGCGGCACATATCGGCGAAGCAGCTATTGACGATGCCCGGGCCGACTTGAAAAATCAGTTCTATGATCTGAAGAAGTTCCTGCTATCGGGCACTTCCGCCAGCTACGACACCGGAGCCGCCAAGCCCGTCGATGGTTTCGACGCTTCCCATATTGCCGTTCGTGATGTCCGCATCGGTCTTGACTCCTTATTATATAAGGGTAGGGATATGAACGCCATCATTCGTGAATTTACCATGAACGAACGTTCCGGACTAAGCATCACCTCACTGACAGGCAGGGCATACTCCAACGATTCAATCATTAGCATTCCCGGCTTGAAACTGCAAACTCCTCATTCCGAAATAGATTTATCCGCTAATACTTATTGGGAACTTGTCAATATCCCGACTACAGGACGCCTTTCTGCCAATCTCAATGCCTATATTGGCAAAGAAGATGTTATGCTATTCACCGGAGAACTGCCGGATAGCTTCAAAGAAGCCTATCCTTTCCGTCCCCTTGTTATCCGCGCCGGTACGGACGGCAACCTGAAAGAAATGCAGATTTCCCGTTTTACGGTTGACCTTCCGGGCGCATTCTCTTTAGAAGGCGGCGGTATCCTCGAAAACCTGGCTGACAGCATCACCCGTTCGGGAACCATCGGGCTGAAGATGATTACTCAAAACCTGAACTTCCTGACTGCTTTGTCCGGTGAAGCTCCTAATGGAACGATTGTCATCCCCGACAGCATGAACATGGTTGCCCAGGTTGACATCAAAGGCTCTGAATACAAAGCAAAACTGCACCTGAAAGAAGGACAAGGAGCAATGGATGTGAACGCTGCGCTAAACACAGCTACCGAAGTCTACAAAGCCGACCTGAAAATTGACAACCTTCAACTCCATAACTTCCTGCCGAAAGACTCTATTTACGAACTCTCTCTTTCGGCAACTGCCGATGGACGCGGCTTGGATATTATGTCTTATCACTCTTACGCCAAACTGGATTTGACGTTAGACCAGCTTCACTATGCCCAATACCATCTCTCCAATGTCAATCTGACGGGAGCTTTGAAAGGTGCATTAGTGACAGCTAATCTGACAAGTGATAATGCTCTGTTGAAAATGACGACAGATGCCGAATACAACCTGGCACACAGCTATCCCGACGGAAAAGTAACGGTTGACGTTACCCAACTCGATTTACACGAACTGGGACTGATGCCCGAACCGATGAAGCGCCCGCTCGCTTTCAATCTTTCTGCCGAAGCCCGTCAGAACCGTGTCTTTGCGCACCTGATATCAGGCGATATGAAACTCAACCTGAGTGCCCGTTCCGGTGTTAATCCTTTGATTCGTCAGTCTACCCATTTCGTAGATGTATTGATGAAGCAGATAGAAGAAAAAGCCTTGAACCATGCCGAACTGCGCGAGGCATTGCCGACAGCCATTCTCTCTTTCTCCGCAGGAAAAGAGAATCCGCTGGCCTATTTCCTGGCTACCAAGAACATATCTTATCATGATGCTTCCATGAAATTCGGCACAGCTCCCGATTGGGGAATCAACGGTAAGGCTGCCATTCATGCATTGAAAATGGACACGTTACAACTGGATACCATCTTCTTCACCGTCAAACAAGATACCACGCTTATGAAGCTGCGTGCCGGAGTGATAAACGGGCCGAAGAACCCGCAATTCTCTTTCTCCACCACTCTGACAGGAGAAATCCGTGACCGTGACGCAGAATTACTGGTAGATTACAAAAACGGCAAAGGAGAAACAGGCGTATTATTGGGTGTCAACGCCCGTCCTCTTTTCGAAGGACGGGGCAGGGGGAATGGAATAGCTTTTACGCTGATTCCGGAAAATCCGATTGTCGCCTTCCAAAAGTTCCATTTCAACGAGAATCACAACTGGATATACCTGCATAAGAATATGCGTGTATATGCCAACGTGGATATGTGGGATGAGGAAGGAATGGGATTTCGAGTCCACTCTGTGCAAGGAGATACGGTATCTTTGCAGAATATAGACGTCGAAATACGCAGAATCCGCCTGCAAGAGATTACGAGCGTATTGCCTTATTTTCCCGAAATAACCGGATTGTTCTCATTGGAAGCTCATTATATACAGACAGAAAAGGATTTGCAACTCTCAGCTGAGGCGTCTATTAATGAATTGACCTATGAACGCCAACGTATCGGTGACGTTGCATTGGGCGCTACCTGGTTGCCCGGCGAACAGGGAAAACAATATCTGAATGCTTACCTGAATCATGACCAGGTGGAAGTACTGGTAGCGGATGGAAAACTACTTCCCACCCGGACGGGTAAAGACAGCCTGGAAGTGAATACGACACTGGAACATTTCCCGCTCCGGGTAGCCAATGTATTTATTCCCGACCAGATGGTCACCTTGTCCGGTGATATGGATGGTAATCTGAACATCACGGGCAGCACGGAGCAGCCTTTGATAAACGGCGAACTGATACTGGATAGCGTTGCCGTCCTTTCCCGCCAGTATGGTGCCCGTTTCATGTTTGACAATCGTCCTGTGCAGATAAAAAATAATCGGCTGTTATTTGATAAATTCGCTATCTACACTACATCGAAGAATCCGTTTACTATCGACGGCTATGTCGATTTCCGTGATATGAGCCGTCCGATGGCAAACCTGAATATGCTGGCACAGAACTATACGTTGCTGGATGCCAAACGCACCCGTGAAAGCTTGGTTTATGGTAAAGTATTCGCTGATTTCCGTGCAACGGTGAAAGGGCCTTTGGATGGGCTTAATATGCGTGGAAACGTAAGCCTGTTAGGTAATACCGACGTCTCGTATGTCTTGACCGACTCGCCATTAACCGTACAAGACCGCTTGGGAAGCCTTGTGACCTTCACCTCATTCAGTGACACCACGACCGTTGTCCGCCAGGAAGTGCCGACCGTCTCGTTAGGCGGACTGGATATGGCGATGATGGTGCATATCGATCCGTCCGTCCGGGTAAAAGTCGATTTGGACGCAAGCAATGACAACCGCATCGAATTGGAAGGCGGCGGTGACCTCTCCATGAAATACACTCCGCAAGGCGACCTGACCCTGACCGGACGTTACACCTTGAGTGGCGGTCTGATGAAATACGCTCTGCCGGTAATTGCGGCAAAAGAATTTGCCATTGACAACGGCAGCTATGTGGAATGGACGGGAAATCCGATGGATCCAATGCTGAACTTCAAGGCGACCGACCGCATCCGTGCGTCCGTATCCGAAGGGGAGAACGGCGGAAGCCGCATGGTCAACTTCGACGTCTCCGTCGTAGTCAAGAACCGTTTGGATAATCTTTCGTTTGCATTCGATGTGTCAGCTCCCGAAGATGCGACCGTACAAAACGAGTTGACTGCTATGGGTGCCGAAGAACGCGGTAAACAAGCACTATATATCATGGTAATGAAAACTTACCTCGGCACCGGGCCGATTGGCGGTGGCGGCGGTGGACTCGGTAAACTGAACATGGGTTCCGCCCTGACTTCCGTATTGAGCAGCCAGATTAACTCATTGATGGGTAACCTGAAAAATGCAAGTCTCTCTGTCGGTGTCGAAGACCATGATAACTCGGATACGGGTGGCAAGCGTACGGATTATAGTTTCCGTTATTCGCAACGTCTCTTCAACAACCGTTTCCAGATTGTGATTGGCGGGAAGGTATCAACAGGCGAGAATGCGGCGAACGATGCCGAATCCTTTATCGATAATATCTCTCTGGAATACCGTTTGGATAGGACAGGGACACGCTACGTCCGTCTGTTCTATGACAAGAACTACGAGAGTGTGCTCGAAGGCGAGATTACGGAAACCGGAGTCGGTCTGGTACTTCGCAAGAAACTGGATAAGCTCAGTGAACTGTTCATCTTTAAGAAAAAGAAGTAAGCATGAAAAGTATATATAGTAACATAGTAGTAATAAGTCTGATTGGTATCATCCTGTTTTCCGGCTGTTCGGTGACGAAGCATCTGCCCGAAGGGGAAGTGCTTTATACCGGTAGTAAAACTGTTGTAGAGAATAAATCGACTACACCGGTAGGTGTGACAGCTCTGACTGAAATTAATGCCGCTCTCGACAAAACTCCCAGTACGAAAATGTTCGGCGGATTTCTGCCCATCCCTTTCAAAATGTGGATGTACAACGATTTCGTGAAATACAAAAAAGGCTTCGGCAAGTGGATGTTCAACCGCTTTGCCGCCAACCCGCCTGTCTTTATCTCTACCGTCAATCCGGATGTCCGAATCAAAGTAACAACCAACCTGTTGCGTGATTATGGCTATTTCAACGGAAAAGTGACTTACCAAACACTGGTCGACAAGAAAGACAGTCTGAAAGCAAGTATCGTCTATACGGTAGATATGAAGAATCCCTACTTCATTGATACGGTTTATTATCAGCGTTTCACCCCTCAAACCCTACGGATTATGGAGCGCGGACGCCGGATGTCCTATATAAGTCCCGGCGAACAGTTCAGCGTGGTAGACTTGGACGAAGAACGTACCCGCATCAGCACGCTGCTGCGTAACCGCGGATATTTTTATTTCCGTCCCGACTATATGACATACCAGGCAGATACAACCTTGATTCCCGGCGGACATATCAGCCTGCGCTTGATTCCCGTTCCGGGATTACCCGCTGCTGCACAACGTCCCTATTATGTAGGCGATGCGTCTGTCTATCTGTTTGGAAAGAACGGCGAAGCTCCGAACGACAGTATGCTATACAAGAACCTTAGTATCCACTATTACAATAAATTACAGGTTCGTCCCAATATGCTCTACCGTTGGCTGAATTATCAGCAATTTGTGCGTAATGCCCAGATGCGCGCTTCCAACCGCACCCGCCTTTACAGCCAGTATCGTCAGGAGCAGGTACAGGAGAAACTTAGCCAACTGGGAATATTCAGCTATATGGACATACAATACGCTCCCAAAGATACGACAGCCCTCTGCGATACATTGGATATTACGATGCAGGCCACTTTCGCCAAACCGCTGGATGCCGAGCTGGAACTTAATGTAGTAACCAAAAGTAACGACCAGACCGGTCCCGGTGCCTCATTCGGAGTCACCCGTAACAACGTATTCGGTGGTGGAGAAAGCTGGAACGTAAAACTGAAAGGCTCTTATGAATGGCAAACCGGTGGCGGAAACAAAAGTTCGTTAATGAACAGTTGGGAAATGGGGCTTTCCACATCTCTCACCTTCCCGAGAGTCGTATTCCCCCGCCTGGGTAAAATGGAATTTGATTTCCCGGCTACCACTACATTCCGCCTATACGTCGATCAGTTGAACCGTGCCAAGTATTACAAACTATTGTCATTCGGTGGAAACGCAACCTATGATTTCCAACCGACCCGCACAAGCCGTCATAGCATTACGCCTTTCAAACTGACGTTTAATGTCTTACAGCATCGTACGAAAGAATTCCAGGAAATAGCCGCTGCCAATCCTGCGCTATATATCAGCTTGGACAACCAATTTATCCCGGCCATGGAATACACATACACCTATGACAACGCTTCGGCACGCCGGGTAAAGAATCCTATTTGGTGGCAATCCACTGTTACTTCTGCCGGAAACTTGACATCTACCATCTACCGTGCTTTTGGCCGTCCGTACGATGAAGAAGGGAAAAAGCTCCTGGGTGCGCCGTTCTCCCAATTTATGAAATTCAACACCGAATTCCGCCATTTATGGAATATGGATAAGAATAATAAGATTGCTTCCCGCGTAGCACTGGGTGCTCTCTTCTCTTATGGTAATTCCACCATAGCCCCATATAGCGAACAATTCTACGTAGGTGGTGCCAACAGTATCCGTGCCTTCACGGTACGTAGCATCGGACCGGGTGGATACCATCCTGAAGAAAGCCGATATTCCTATCTTGACCAGACAGGAACTTTCCGCTTCGAAGCGAATGTGGAATATCGTTTCCGCATCTTCAAGAGCATCTGGGGAGCCACCTTCCTTGATGCAGGAAACGTCTGGCTGATGCGTAAGGATGAGGCTCGCCCCAATTCGCAGCTCCGCCTGAAAACTTTCCCGAAACAGATCGCTTTGGGCACGGGGCTCGGTGTCCGCTACGACATGGATATCCTCGTCTTCCGTCTCGACTTCGGTATTCCTTTACATCTGCCGTATGACACGGAACGGAGCGGTTATTACAATGTCACCGGAGCTTTCTTCAAGAATCTGGGAATACATTTTGCTATCGGTTACCCCTTCTAGTGAATGATTTTTGTACGCTTTTAGTGAATAATGATTGATATTTGTCCTGTCGGTATCAACTATTTTTGTAAATTTGCACCGAAATCTGATGCCGTTGACATCACTAACCTTTTAATATTACACAATTTATGAAACCAACTTTATTCTTATTGGCAGCCGGTATGGGTAGCCGTTATGGAGGCTTGAAGCAATTAGACGGACTGGGTCCTAATGGCGAAACTATTATGGATTACTCAATCTATGATGCTATCAATGCCGGATTTGGCAAACTTGTATTTGTAATCCGCAAAGATTTTGAACAAGATTTCCGTGATAAAATTATTTCCAAATACGAAGGCCACATTCCTTGCGAACTGGTATTCCAGTCTATCGACGATCTTCCCGAAGGCTTCACTTGCCCGGCAGACCGCACCAAACCTTGGGGTACTAACCATGCGGTGATGATGGGTGCCGATGTGATTAAAGAACCGTTTGCGGTAATCAACTGCGATGACTTCTACGGTCGTGACTCATTCCAGGTAATGGGTAAATTCCTTTCCGCTCTTCCTGAAAATTCAAAGAACGTTTACTCAATGGTAGGTTTCCGTGTAGGAAATACATTAAGTGAGAGCGGTACAGTATCCCGTGGTATTTGTAGTACAGATGCTAAAGGTCTGTTGACTTCTGTCGTAGAACGTACAAAAATTCAACGTCTTGACGGCGAAGTGAAATACATTGACGACAACGGTGAATGGACTGCTACTCCCGACACTACTCCGGTAAGTATGAACTTCTGGGGCTTCACTCCTGATTACTTTGCATACAGCGAAGAGTTTTTCAAAACTTTCCTGAGTGACCCGAAGAACATGGAAAACCTGAAGAGCGAATTCTTCATCCCGTTGATGGTGGATAAATTGATTAATGACGGAACTGCGACAGTAGAAGTTCTTGATACTACCAGCAAATGGTTCGGTGTTACTTATCCGGAAGACCGTCAGAGCGTAGTAGACAAGATTCAGGCATTGGTAGATGCCGGTGAATATCCTGCTAAGTTGTTCTAAAGAAGAGCCATTGATTAAGATAAAGAGCAGTCATTCATAAGAATGACTGCTTTTTTTGTTTTTCATAACGTATCATACTAAGTAGTATCTAATAAATATTCAGTATCTTTGCAGTCCAAAATGTTATAAATCAGAAGCAGAAGTGATTTCAGTAGAAGGATTATCAGTAGAATTTAATGCGACGCCGCTTTTTGAGGACGTCAGCTATGTAATTAATAAGAAAGACCGCATTGCGCTGGTCGGCAAAAATGGTGCCGGCAAATCAACCATGCTGAAGATATTGGCAGGTTTGCAGTCACCGACACGCGGAGTGGTAGCTACTCCGAAAGATGTAACCATCGGATATTTGCCACAGGTCATGATTCTTTCCGACAACCGGACGGTGATGGGAGAGGCAGAACTGGCATTCGAACATATATTTGAGCTTCAGGCGAAGTTGGAACGGATGAATCAGGAACTGGCGGAACGGACAGACTATGATTCGGAAGAATATCATCAGTTGATAGACCGTTTCACGCATGAAAACGACCGCTTCCTGATGATGGGCGGTACGAACTTTCAGGCGGAAATCGAACGGACACTTCTTGGATTGGGATTCAGCCGGGAAGATTTTGAGCGCCCTACTTCGGAGTTTTCCGGTGGATGGCGTATGCGTATCGAATTGGCAAAACTGCTTTTACGACGCCCGGACGTGCTTTTGCTCGATGAGCCGACCAATCACCTTGATATTGAAAGTATCCAATGGTTGGAAAACTTTTTGTCTACACGTGCCAATGCAGTCGTATTAGTCAGCCATGACCGTGCTTTCCTGAATAACGTAACTACCCGCACCATCGAAATTACTTGCGGTCAGATTTACGACTACAAAGTGAAGTACGATGAATTTGTAGTCTTGCGTAAAGAACGCCGTGAGCAACAGCTCCGTGCTTACGAAAATCAGCAGAAACAAATACAAGATACGGAAGATTTTATTGAACGCTTCCGTTATAAAGCAACGAAGGCCGTACAGGTGCAAAGCCGTATCAAGCAACTGGAAAAGATAGATCGCATCGAAGTGGACGAGGAAGATAATTCCGCCTTGCGTTTAAAATTCCCTCCAGCCAGTCGTAGCGGAAACTATCCTGTGATTTGCGAAGATGTGCGCAAAGCGTATGGCAGCCATGTCGTTTTCCATGATGTCAACCTGACTATCAACAGGGGAGAGAAAGTGGCTTTCGTCGGAAAGAACGGAGAGGGTAAGTCTACCTTGGTGAAATGTATCATGGACGAAATTGATTTCGAAGGCAAACTAACGATCGGACATAATGTACAAATCGGTTATTTTGCGCAGAATCAGGCACAAATGTTGGATGAGAACCTGACTGTATTCGATACGATTGACCGGGTAGCGACAGGAGATATCCGTCTGAAGATACGTGATATACTGGGAGCTTTCATGTTTGGAGGCGAAGCTTCGGATAAAAAGGTGAAAGTCCTTTCCGGAGGAGAACGTACGCGATTGGCGATGATTAAACTTCTGCTGGAACCCGTAAATCTACTGATTCTGGACGAACCGACCAATCATTTGGATATGCGTTCGAAAGATGTTTTGAAGGAAGCTATCCGCGAATTTGACGGAACAGTGATTCTTGTCAGCCACGACCGTGATTTTCTGGATGGACTTGCGACTAAAGTATATGAGTTTGGTGGTGGACTTGTAAAAGAACACCTTGGAGGTATCTATGAATTCTTGCAAAAGAAAAAGATAGATAGCTTGAACGAGCTTCAGAAAGGAGCGGGACTGTCGGCTTCTCCTACGGCTTCAGCTAAAGGTAATGAACCTGAAACCGGTCAGCCTTCGGAGAATAAGCTCTCTTACGAAGCCCAGAAAGAACTTAATAAGAAGATTAAGAAACTCGAACGCCAGGTGGCGGACTGCGAAGCCTCAATAGAGGAAACCGAATCCGCGATTGCTATCGTAGAAGCGAAGATGGCAACCCCCGAAGGAGCTTCGGATATGCAGCTCTATGAACGGCATCAAAAACTGAAGCAACAGTTGGATGGCATTGTTGAAGAGTGGGAGCGGGTTTCGATGGAACTGGAAGAAACGAAAAATTAGAACAAAACGTGTACTTCCGGGCACTATGTGAGAGAAACGCTATACCTTGGTAGAAGGTATTCTTGGCGGGTATCTGTTTCTCGGTGTCGAAACAGGTGTTTCTCGTTGAGGAACGAGGCGTTCCTCGGTGTCGGTCACCTTCCTCCTCGGTGCCGGACTGCGGGTAGGATGATTGTTGATTAGAGAGACTATTTAATTATTTATACAATATGAAAGTAACCAAGTATTTACCAATTCTTGCCGTATGCCTTATGACAACAGGATGTAACAGTAAGAAAGAGGCCGTGCTGACGTCCGGTATCGACCTTGCTAATCTGGATACCACGGCTATGCCGGGTACAAGTTTTTATCAATATGCCTGTGGAGGTTGGGTGAAAGATCATCCGCTGACAGACGAGTATTCACGTTTCGGTACATTCGACATGTTGCGCGAAAACAGTCGTGAACAACTGAAAGCATTGATTGCCGAATTGGCAGCGAAGAAAGATAACGCACCGGGCAGTGCTGCGCAGAAAGTAGGTGATCTTTATAATATCGCAATGGATAGCGTGAAGCTGAATCAGGAAGGTGTAGCTCCGATCAAAGCAGAACTGGCAGCCATTGACGCTCTCAAGGATAAAGGAGAAATCTACGCATATATCGCAGAGAGCCAGAAGAAAGGCATCCGTCCTTACTTCACCATGTTTGTAAGTGCGGATGATATGAACAGTTCCATGAATATCGTACAGACCTATCAAGGTGGTATCGGAATGGGACAGCGTGACTATTATCTGGAGAATGACGAGCAGACTAAAAATATCCGTAATAAATATCAGGAACATATCGCCAAGATGTTCCAATTAGCAGGTTATGATGAGGCTACTGCACAGAAAGCGGTGAAAGCAGTGATGAACATCGAAACTCGCCTGGCGAAAGCGGCTCGCTCACAAGTGGAATTGCGTGATCCTCATGCTAATTATAACAAGATGGATAGGGCGACGCTGAAAAAGAACTTCCCTACTTTTGACTGGGATACTTATTTCACCGTTTCCGGTTTGAAAGATTTGAACGAAGTGAACGTAGGTCAGCCTGCTGCTATGAAGGAAGTAGCCGATGTGATAAACACCGTATCACTGGACGATCAGAAACTGTATCTCCAATGGGGATTGATAGATGCTGCCGCTTCTTATCTAAGCGATGATTTTGAAGCACAGAACTTCGATTTCTACAGCAGAACAATGTCTGGAAAGAAAGAAATGCAGCCTCGCTGGAAACGTTCCGTGAGCACCGTAGATGGTGTACTTGGCGAAGTGGTAGGACAGATGTATGTAGAGAAGTACTTCCCGGCTGTTGCCAAAGAACGTATGGTTACACTGGTGAAGAACCTGCAAACTTCTTTGGGAGAACGTATCAAAGGTTTGGAATGGATGAGTGAACCGACCAAGGAAAAAGCGTTGGAGAAACTGGCAACCTTCCATGTAAAAATAGGTTATCCTGATAAATGGAAAGATTACTCCGCACTGGAGATCAAAGATGATTCTTACTGGGCAAATATCGAGCGTGCCAACGAATGGGATTACAACGAAATGATTGCCAAAGCCGGCAAACCGGTAGACAAGGATGAATGGTTGATGACTCCTCAAACAGTGAACGCTTATTATAACCCGACTACCAATGAAATCTGCTTCCCGGCAGCTATCCTGCAACCTCCGTTCTTTGATATGAATGCGGACGATGCTATGAACTACGGTGCAATCGGCGTGGTAATCGGCCATGAGATGACTCATGGATTTGACGATCAGGGACGTCAATATGACAAAGACGGAAACCTGAAAGATTGGTGGACAGAAGAGGATGCTAAAAAGTTCGAAGAACGGGCACAGGTGATGGTTAACTTCTTTGACAGCATTGAAGTAGCTCCGGGCGTACACGCAAACGGTAGCCTGACACTTGGAGAGAACATTGCCGACCACGGAGGTTTGCAAGTTTCTTTCCAGGCTTTCAAGAAAGCAACAGAAGCTGCACCACTTGAAATTGTTGACGGATTTACTCCGGAACAACGTTTCTTCCTTGCCTATGCTAATGTGTGGGCAGGAAATATCCGTCCCGAAGAAATTCTCCGGTTAACTAAACTCGATCCTCACTCATTAGGAAAATGGCGTGTGGACGGTGCTCTTCCTCATATCGAAAACTGGTATGAAGCATTCAAAATCACCGAGCAGGATCCGATGTTCGTACCTAAGGATAAACGAGTTTCTATCTGGTAATAGTTTTTGAATAGAGAATACATCTGCGAAGAGGCGTTGATTTTCCATTGAGGAAGGTCAACGCTTTTTTTTATTAATTCACACCTTATTTATTACGTACGATAAACAATA
>ERZ650918.796-NODE-796-length-32325-cov-3.827642_pt1 | contig 32325 bp, 29 predicted proteins | sample MGYA00514758_ERZ650918 | MGnify/ENA metagenome assembly ERZ650918 | reverse complement strand
CGGCGCCATGCTGGGGTACGCGGGCGGTATGTACGGTCGCGCCAATGCTCAGGATACGGATTACGCTAAAGAAAACCGTGACGCCCTGAAGTCACAAGCACAGCACCTTTTAGGCAGCGGCGGCCTTACTAATCCCGGTTCATTTGCAGCAGCGACTGCCGGTTACGCGGCAGGTGCGGTCAGACAGTTCTTCACCGACCCGGACAAATTAAGAACTCCGACAAACGCGGGTTCTTCCGGCCCGTCAGGAGGAAGTGCTTCCGGCTCTTCAGGCGCCCCTGCACCTGCATTTTCAGGCCCGGCAAACATGAACCAGACGCTTCAGCAGGAAAAAGTGGCGGCCGCCAATGCTGCGGCAGTCGGCTCGTTGATAATACGCTTTACCTCAAGGCCTGCAATCTTACCTGCATCCTTGGTTGCCTGACGCTGTGCATCGTTGAAATATGCGGGAACAGTAATAACAGCCTCGCTTACCTTCTCACCCAGATATGCCTCTGCGTCTGCTTTCAGCTTCTGCAGAATCATAGCGGAAATCTCCTGCGGAGTGTAATTCTTGCCGTCGATGTTTACTTTGTAATCGGTACCCATATGACGTTTAATGGAAGAGATAGTCCGATCAGCATTGGTAACAGCCTGACGTTTTGCCGGCTCACCTACCAGTCTCTCTCCTGTCTTTGTAAATGCTACTACAGACGGGGTTGTACGGGAACCTTCCTGGTTCGGGATTACAACCGGCTTGCCGCCTTCCATAACAGCTACACAGCTGTTTGTTGTACCAAGGTCAATACCAATAATTTTGCTCATAGTTTTTTCCTCCTGCTATGCTAAATGAAATAAATGCTCCAAATCAGTTTGCTACCTGTACCATACTGTGGCGCACCACGGTGCCACGGTACTTGTAGCCCTTTAACAGTTCCTGTGAAATCTCATTCTCCCCGAAATTCTCATCATCCACATGCATCACTGCATTGTGAATATTCGGGTCAAACTGCTGTCCCACTGCCTCGATTGCTTCTACTCCGGCATCCTCCAGAGTTTTCACAAACTGCTTATAAATCATTTCCACGCCTTCGGCAAAGGAAGAACCCTTCACATCCTCCGGCACGGCTGCCAGTCCCCGCTCGAAATTGTCAAGCACCGGCAAAATCTTTTCGATAATGTCTCTGGCTCCAATCTCATACATAGAGGACTTTTCTTTTTCTGTCCTCTTACGGAAGTTATCAAACTCGGCCATCTGCCGTTTCAGGCGATCCTGCAGTTCCTCTATCTGTACATCCTTGGGATCCTTTTTGCTGTCGGACTGGGATGCATAACCATCTGCCTTCTCCTCTGCGGCGTCCTGCGCTTCCTGATTTTCCATATGTTCTTCTGTCTCCGGCGCCTTTACCGCATCCTCTGCTGTTTCCGGCTCCTGCTGACAGGATTTCTTTTCTTCATTCATATTATCCTGATTCATGGTCTATCACCTTTCCTCATTTTTAAACGTGGCATCCAGCTGCTTCATCAAATTCTTCAGAGTGCCGAGCACCTTCTCGTAGTCCATCCGCTTAGGACCGATGATACCAATGGTTCCCCGGATTCCCTCGCCCAAATCATAATTTGCTGTAACTACGCTGCAGTCCTTCATAGTCTGAACCGGAGTTTCATTTCCGATATAAACCTGAATTCCTGTCTCATCGGAGGCCTCATTCACATCTGTAATCAGCTCCTGAAGCACATCCTTCTGCTCAAAAGCCTTTAAAAGCTCGCTTGCCCGATCTCCATCGCTTAACTCCGGGTACTTGAAAATATTGGTAGCTCCGCTGGTATAAATCTGCAAATCCTCTTCATCAGCCCGAATGGCACGTGCAACCTCTGTCAGCACCGTATCCACCAGACTGCTGTGAACCCCTGCCTGCTCCTTCAGTCTGCTGATTACATCCAGGTTGATTTCCTCAATCGTCAGTCCATTTAAGGCGCTGTTCAGCAGAATATTCAAATTCAGCAGTTCTTCCCGGCTGATGTTCCTTGGAACATCTACCATGGTATTCTTAATCAGATTTCCCTCCACTACCGTAACAATCAGAAGCTTCCTGTCATCCATCATGGAAAGCTGGATAAACTTCAATTTGTTCCTGTGGTACTGGGGACCACTGATCAAGGCCGCATAATTGGTGTTGGTCGCCAAAAGCTGGGCCAGCTTCTTCAATACCAGTTCCACCCGGTCAACCCGCTGAATCATCAGCTCCTTGATCTCTGTCACTTCCTGTTCTTTTTCCTGCATGATCTGATCTACATAGAAGCGATATCCTTTATCTGAAGGAATACGCCCTGCTGATGTATGAGGCTGCAGGATATATCCCATCTCCTCCAAATCAGACATCTCATTGCGGATGGTCGCAGAACTCAGCTTCAAATCCGTATACTTGGAAATGGTTCTGGAGCCGACTGGCTCTCCCGTCTCCAGATAGGTTTTGATGATTGCTTTTAATATAGTAATCTTTCTCTCATCCAGCTCCATTCTGGCGGCCTCCTCTCTTTTAGGTTATTAGCACTCATAGATGAGGAGTGCTAACATCTGTGTTTAATATACTTTAACCCAGCACATTTGTCAAGGGTTTTTCAAAAAAAACTTTGGAAAACGCTTTTTTCTGTCTGAATTTTCCCATGACTGAGCTGTTACAAAATGTGTCATATTTTTGTAATAAATTGTTGACATTTAATATTTTTGTAATATATAATGAAACCTGTGCAGCAACTCATTGACAATCACATTTTTATATGTTTAAGAGGTAAGTGAGCAATGAAAAAAAATACATTTCAGAATCTGTTCCGGCTTTCCGCCATTGTCGTATGCACCCTGTCCCTGAGCGTTTCCGCTTGGGCTTCCACCGAAACTTCTTCTATTGTTATATGCGGTTCAGAAACTTCTAAAGAGGAAGATGAAATTATTTTAAACGAAACTCCAGAAGATATTCAGGACACAGCCGATGAATTTGTGTCTCTTGGCATGTTTACCACAACTGGTTACTGCAATTGTGAACAATGCTCTGGCGGTCACAGCCTCACCTATGCCGGCACAGTGCCCCAGGCAGAGCACACGCTTTCTGCTGATCTGAATCTCTTTCCTATTGGTACACAGCTTATGGTAGATGGCATTATCTACACAGTTGAAGATATGGGTTCCTCTGTAAATGGCAATAAAATCGATATTTTTTATGACTGCCACCAGGATGCCGAGGCCCATGGCATGCAGCTTCAGGAGGTTTTTGCACTTGCTTTCTGATGAAACAATTCCCATCTCTTTCCAAAAATACACAAGATATAGCATGAGCGGATACCATATATAGGTTTTCCGCTCCTTTTTTACGCATTTTGTTGACAAATGAAAAAAAATATGTAAAATATGGACTTGTCGCTCATATATTACAAATTTGTTACATATATTTAGATTGTATGAAACTTTTGTTGATTTTTTGTTTTGCGGCTTCCAGCTGCAGAATACTGTAACAATTTGAGGCAACCGTTCAGCGCTTCTTGTCTGCTGTAAACAGGCAAGATACCCCTTTGAGCTGTTGCAATTTGAGCAGGAAAGGATTGAATATTATGTTGAAAACCAACACGATCTTTGCAACTATTGGACTTGCCTTCTGTCTTCTCTTCGGAGGTGCTTTTACTGCTTATGGCAGCCAGCCGGCCAACGGCTTTTTCGATGCCTTTGAAGGAAATACCATTGTAGGCTGGGGCTGGGATTCTTCCGCTCCCAATACTGCAGTTCCGGTACATGTGACTGTAACAAATAAAGACTCCGGAGAAGTAGTCGGTGATTTCAAACCTACAGCCGGTACCTTCCGTCAGGACTTAAAGGAAAATGGAATTGGCAACGGAAACCACGGCTTCCGCATTTCCATGGATTGGGACAGTCTTCCCGACGGCTCCTATGTAATTCAGGGCTGGATTGAAGGCCAGGAATTTGAAAATACAAAAACCTATGTAAAAGGTGAGACTGCTCCGGCGGAGGAAGCTGCCCCGGCAGCAGAAGAGCCTCAGCAGAATTCTGGAATGCGTTCTCTGGGTCTGTTTCGAACCACAGCCTACTGTCCCTGCTACAAATGCTCTGAGGGCTGGGGACGCCACACCTCCAGCGGTGCCACCGCTCACGCCCGTCATACCATTGCTGTAGATCCTCGAGTAATTCCTATGGGCTCTAAGGTTATGATTGGCGATGTGATTTATACAGCTGAAGACCGGGGAGGCGGTGTCAAAGGAAATCACATTGACATTTTTTATGACACCCATGCCCAGACCCGCCAGCACGGCTCCTTTATGCAGGAGGTATTCCTGGTACAGTAGTCTGAAAATCAATAACAAATAGAAGAGAAAGTACCGCTAATAGTCTGTTTCATACAGGCTTCTCAGCGGTACTGTTTTGTTTGTAGTATCTGGAATGCTTTCATATCATCGATCTCTTGCTTTTTTCCCTGGTACAGGTCTGCTCCCTCCCATGACAGATATAAAAATTCAGAAGCCTGTTCCCCTTTTTGAGTTTAGTCTAAAATTTCTTTCTCTGGAATTGTGCAAAACCTGACTTTTCTTCTTCATAATGCAAAATCTTGACTTCGGTTTGTGCAGGATTCGGCTTTTTCCTCTGAAAATGCACAATCTTCTCCCCTGTTTGTGCAGAATCCGGCTTTTTCCTTTGAAAATGCACAATCCTTCAACACCTTTTTCTGTCTGAATCTTCACATTTCAGAACTAATATAACTATACAGATTCAGAATCCACATATTCCTTCTGATTTCATGCAAACATAAACCCTGCAGTCTTTCAATCCACAAAATTCCGCCTGGAAGCTTTCACAAATGGAGAAAAAGAATATACCTTGGCACATCCCCGCAAAGCATTTTTGTACCACAGGATGAACATTCTTATGATACAAAAAAAAGCCAGACCAGATCCATGAAAGAACCTGCAGTCTGACTTTTGTTTCTTATCTTTTCTTATTTTTAAGCTTTTCTCAACAGAGTACGTATTCTCTCTCCGGTATTCTGCATCCAGTAAACTTCCTCGAAGATTCCACTAAACTTTCACGGTGCTTCCGCTCCCCCCACTGAGCTTCCGCTAAACCTCCACTGAACTTCCACTAAGCTTTCATAGAGTTTCCTCTAATCTTCCATTAAACTTCCATAAAACCTCCGCTTCCCGTTCTATGTCTGTTTTTGTTTTACACCTCTTCCTCCAGCCGTTTTCTGTAAATCTCAATTACCTTCTTCATAGCTTCCTGCCCGGGGGCGCCGATGGTTACGCGCTTTTCTACACAGGTCTTCATGCTGATAGCCTCGTAGATATCCGCCTCAAACACAGGACTGATAGCCTGGAACTCCTCCAGAGTCATATCATCCAGAGCAATTCCCCGTTCAATACAAAACAGCACCAGCTGGCCTACAATTCCATGAGCATCCCGGAAGGGAACTCCATGATTCACCAGATAATCGGCAGCATCTGTCGCGTTGGTAAAGCCGTTTTTCGCGCTGTTTTCCATGACTTCTTTATTAAAGGTCATTGTAGAGATCATGCCCGTAAACAAAGCCAGACTCCCCTTCACCGTATCAATGGCATCAAAGGTCAGCTCCTTATCCTCCTGCATATCCTTATCATAAGCCAGCGGAATACCCTTCATTACAGTAAGCATGGACATCAAAGCCCCATACACCCGTCCTGCCTTTCCTCGAACCAGCTCTGCAATATCCGGATTCTTTTTCTGGGGCATAATACTGCTGCCTGTGCTATAGGCATCATCCAGCTCCACAAAACGATATTCATTGCTGTTCCAGATAATAATTTCCTCGCTGAAACGGCTTAAATGCATGGCAATCATAGACAGAGCAGATAAAAGCTCAATCACATAATCGCGATCGGAAACAGAATCCATACTGTTTAAAGTAGGACCATAAAATCCAAGAAGCTCTGCCGTATATTCCCGATCCAGAGGATAGGTGGTTCCTGCCAGGGCGCCGGAGCCCAGCGGGCAGTAATTCATCCGCTCCCGGATATCATGAAGGCGTCCCCGATCCCTGGAAAACATTTCAAAATACGCGCCTACATGATGGGCCAGCGTTACCGGCTGTGCCTTCTGCAGATGGGTAAAACCAGGCATAAAGGTATCTGTATTAGCCTCCATAATTGCCAGAAGCTCCTCTAAAAGCTTCCGAACCAGTCCGTCCAGTTCATCAATTTCATCACGGCAGTAAAGCTTCATATCAAGAGCTACCTGGTCATTGCGGCTCCGGCCCGTGTGCAGCCGTTTTCCTGCATCTCCAATACGCTCAATCAAATTGGCCTCTACAAAAGAATGAATATCCTCATGCTCTTTTGTAAATTCCAGCTTTCCGGACTCAATATCTGCCAGAATTCCCTTCAGACCTCCAATAATGGCCTCCCGATCCTCTTCTGATACAATTCCCTGCTTCGCCAGCATGGTCACATGAGCAATGCTTCCCTGAATATCCTGATGGTAAAACTTCTGATCAAAGGACAGAGATTCATTAAAATTGTGTACCAGCTGATTCTCTTCCTTTGTAAAACGTCCTCCCCACAGCTTCATAATCTAGTCTCCTTTATTTTCCGTTTTTATCTTGTCGGCCGTTTCTTTTCCGCCCGCTCTTCGTATTCAAACTCTTCCTGATACCGCCTCCAGTATCTTCCTCCTGCTGCAATCAGGAAAAGCACAGCCACACTTCCAAGAGAAATCATCCATCCAGACGTCAGTCCTTTGGGATTGTATTTCATGGAAATCGTATGGCTTCCCGGCGTCAGCCTCACACCGATAAATGCATCCAGCATCTTTTCCGGCGGCTGCTCCACACCGTCCACATTTACTCTCCATCCCTCATCATAAGGAATAGTTGTCATCATCAAACCGCTTTCCTCGCAGGAAATGGTTCCCTCCAAAGAGGTATCCGTCCAGCTGCTCAGAACCCATGGCTTAGCAGACAGCTTCTCATACACAGCCTTCAGGCCGCTTTCTGAAAACCGGTATACATCCGCCCAGAAATCGCTGCCCTCTTCTGCCTCCAGAACCACTTCTTCACCAGCCTCGCAGTATCCCAGCTCCACCAGATACCCTCTGTCCGTATTATCAAAGGTTTTGCTTCCCTTCCAGGTAGTGGCCTTCACCTTTTTTACCGACTTTCCTCCAGTGTAGGCGTAATACTCTCCCCCGATTTCCGGAGTAAAAGTCACTTTTTTCCCATCTGAAACTGTATCCAGCACAGTAACAAGCACCGGCTCCGTATTCAGAGCTGAAGTCAGATTATTCTGGACATCTGCAGGTTTTCCTGTATCCACATCCCACTGCTCTTCAAAATCAGCCCCTACCCAAAAGCCCAGAGGAAGCGAATAGCTGTTTTCACAAAGCCATACCCCCTCATCCTCTGCTTCCACAGTTCTCAGTTCCGATGGATCCGGCTGCTCCGAATACAGCCCGTATTTCACAGAAAACAGCGAATCCACCAGAGGGGTTCCTCCGGTAATGCTGTAAGCATTAGTAGAGCTTTCACATCCCAACTTCTTAAACAGCTTCGACAAGTCTGCATTTGCTGTTGAAGAAAACAGAGAGACTGAAGGAAAATGCATCCAGGCTCCGTCATTTTTCGTTTTTCTCGTTACCTTCTCCATACGGAAAAAGGTTTTGTTAGGCTGCACAGAATCCACCAGTCGTTCTACGGCATGATTATCTGCTTTATAGGCAGTTCTGCTGGTAGTTGTCACACTGGTCACAGTCATATTGACTGCTGCCTCAATCGAAACCACCGTCAGCGCCAGAAGAGCTGCCAGGTTCTGATATTTGATTCCCTTCTTATATAAATAAATCACTCCCAGATAAAGAGCCAGGAATAGAATCGCCACATAGAACACAATAAAATGAAAATGCGATTCTGTTGTCAGCTTCTGTGCCAGAAGTACAAAAACTACAGCTCCTGCAAACGCCCCGGTAATCTGTTTCCAGGGAATCTGCTCCAGATGCGTATACGCCCGATAACAGGCCGACAGCACCAGGAAAATATAAATATAAGACTGGCGGCAGGGCAGACTGTTGGGATAATGAAAGCCATGCCAGATAAAATTCAGAACATTGATAGAGAAACTGGCCAGGAAAAACAGCAGTAGCGTACAGGTCACAACCTTTTCCTTTGCCCGAATCTGCCTGCAGGCCAGATATAATGCAAAAAACATCAGGACTGCAACGCCGCAGTAGAGATTCGGCCAATGATCCAGTCCAATCTCCGTTTCCACATTTCCAATATGACGGGCAAGCATATCAAAAATAGGAAAATACTCACTGAAGGTTTTCGGAAAATTCACATCTCCAGATGCTGTTGTCTGCAGCACATAGATTTCCGGCAGAAGCACTGCCGCTGCCAGCCCCCCGGCCAAAAGAGAATACACCGTAAACCGGAAGGTTCTTCCTATGAACTTCTCCCAGTTCATATCCTCGTCCAAAACCAGAAGTGCTCCAAAATACAGAACCATGAAAATGCAGGTCATAATCGAAATATAGTAGTTGGACAGAATCGAAAGGCCCAGAGCTATACAATACATAAGGCCCTTTCCCTCTCGAACCAGCCGTTCCAGGCCAAAAACAATCAGAGGGAATAAAATAATGCAGTCCAGCCACATAATATTCCAGCTGTAGGCCGCCATATACCCGGACAGAGCATAAAAAATTCCGAAAAAGGCAATCCCAAAATCACGGGTATGGCAATGCTTTCTTAAATACCAGGCCATAGCCAGACCAGAAAGTCCTGTCTTTATGACAATAGAATATGTCATAAATTCGATTACAAGACTCTTCGGGCATAAAATCAGCAGCCAGTTTAAAGGGCTTGCCAGATAATAAGCGTACAGCGCTGAAAAATTCACTCCCATCCCCACATCCCAGCTGTAAAGCAGGCTTCCTCCATGCGTCAGCTTATACTGGAACTCAGAGAAAAACGGGGCATACTGGTGATACATATCTGTCCGCAAAAAGGATTCTTCTCCAAAGGGAAAAATCCCTCTCTGAATAAAAATAATCAGAAGAACCATAACCGGCACAAAAAACGCTGCCAAAAGCCCGTCTCCCGGACGTATCATCCCCTGTCTGGCCGTCCGGCCTCCTGCTGCTTTTCGGACAGGCGCATTTTTTTTCACCGGCTTTGGAGAAATCAGTTCCGGTCCCTTCTCCTGATTCTTTTCATGAGGAATGTTTTGATAGAAACTGCCTCCCGGCGCCTCTGTCTGTATCGTCCACTCCAGAGACTCGTCCTTTTTGCTGCAGCTGTCATGCTCCTGTTGTGTTAAGCTGTCTCCATCATATTCTTCCGACAAAAATTCTGCTCTCTTCTGCTCCGAATCACACTCTTCCTGCGCCCTTTCTATCAGGCTTCCTGCTCTGTTTCTTTCCTCTTCCTCAAATTCGTCCAGAAAATCACTTCCATTTTCTTCCGGAAATCCCTCCAAAAGGATCTCATCTGCCTCATCAGAATAACCTTCCGATAACGCCCGTTCCAGATCCTCATCAAAATATCCTTCCGGTATATCTTCATCTAAATACGAATCTCCAGCAGTTTTTGTCTTCCAGGCAACATGGCGTTCTCCCTCTGATTTCCAGACTTTGTCGGCCTCATTTTCCCTTCCGGCTCCCTTTTCCCGCTTCTCCACCCTTGCTACTGCCGACTCCATCTCAGCCAACAGCTCCTCCATAGAGCTTCTCTGCTTTTTTTCATTTACCATAAGTAAATCTTCCAATTCTTTCGTCGTTCGGGTGATTTTCCTGTCCCTCATAACCGGTTTCTCCTTATTTATGCTTTTCCCGATTCTTCTCTGATTTAAAAATGAACAGCTTACTGAACAGATAGTTAAGCACCAGTGAAATGGCTGAAACCACAATCTTGCAGATAAAATCCTGATGAATTTCCAAACCATCCACCAAAACAATCATCGCTATCATGGTAAAGACTCCAGTTGCCGCCCGGCAGATTACAAAAGGAACAAACTCGCTCCATATCTTCTTCGGATGAAGATCCAGGCTGGCAAAGACAAACAGCTTATTTGTTATAAAAGCAAACAAAACCGCCGCCGCCCAGGACAGTGCTGTTGCAAGCCGGTAATCCATACCACCCTGGCGCATATACCAGTAGCTAAGCCAGTCTACAAGCGTGGTCAGAACCCCAAAAAACAGATAGGAAACTGTTTCTCTGTTTACAAGCTTTCTCCATAATTTCTCTATCATACCTTTTCTCCCTGCATGTAGTCTATTGTATTATAGGGCAGGAAAAGCAAAAAGTAAAGGGAATGTGCCTTGTAACTCCCATTCTGATGTGGTAAAATAATTGTAGTAATTTTTGAAAATAAATACAAGGAGAAGTGCCATGTTTGGATTTTTTAAAAAGAAAAGTGAACCCAAAGAATTAAAAGCCATGGTCAATGGCGAAGTAATTTCTGTTACTGAAGTAAAGGATGATGTTTTCTCCTCCTGTATGTTAGGCAAAGGCATTGCCATCCATCCCACGGACGGTGTTGTAGTCGCCCCCGTTGACGGAGAAATTTCCGTTACCATGGAGGGAACCAATCATGCTGTGGGTATCCGTATTGCCGAAGGCTTTGATCTGCTGATTCACATCGGTCTTGATACCGTATCCTTAAACGGTGAGGGCTTTACCTCCCATATTTCCATGGGACAGAAGGTAAAAGCCGGCGATAAACTGATCACTTTCGACAAGGCTCTGGTTGAATCCAAAGGTCTGTGCTCCGATGTAATCCTGATCGCACTGGATAATCCGGCTCTCCCGGCTCTGGACTTTAAGACCGGTATGACCGCTTCTGCCGGTAAAACCGTAGTTGCAACCTGGTAACTGTAAAAAGGACATCAGATGATACTGTCTGATGTCCTTCTTTCCTTTATCCTTATCTGATTTTCTAACATTTATACATATCCCAGCAGGCCAGGCAGCCACATGGACAATGCCGGAATGTAGGATACCATCAAAAGAACAATGAAAATTGCTGCAAAATATGCCAGTAATGGTCGAATCACTTCTTCAATCTTCGTTTTTCCTACCTTTACACCGACAAACAGTGTCGTTCCTACCGGAGGCGTAATGGTTCCGATACACAGGTTAAAGATAATCATAATACCGAAATGAATGGTATTCATGCCCAGTGTCTGACAAATTGGAAGGAAAATCGGTGTAAAAATCAGGCAAGCCGGCGTCATATCCATAAAGGTTCCCACAATCAGCAGCAGAATATTAATAATAAACAAAATGACATATCTGTTGTCACTGATTCCAAGCATAGCCTCAGACACCGCAGTCGGAATGCCTGTAAATGCCATTACCCAGCTCATAATACTGGAAACGCCTATCAGGAAAATAATAATTCCAGTCATTTCCGCACTGTCCAAAAAGATTTTCGGAAGCTCAGACGGCTTAATCGATTTATAAAAGAAAACAGACAATACCATACTGTACACAACTGCTACAACACTTCCCTCTGTTGCTGTAAAAATACCGGAAATAATACCACCAATAACCACAACAATCATAAACAGACAGGGAATTGCTTGCAAAAATACCTTCATTTTTTCACTTAAGGTAAACTTTTTCGTACTGCGATAACCCTTCTTTTTTGCAAAAACATAGATTACAATCATACATGCCAGTCCCCAGAGAATACCGGGAATATATCCTGCCATAAAGAGAGCTGCAACCGAAGTTCCACCGCTGACAAGAGAATACGTAATCATTACATTGCTGGGAGGAATCAAAAGTCCCGTAGGCGCTGTTGCAATATTGGCTGCCGCGGAGAAAGCTCTGTCATACCCTTCTTCTTCCTCAATCGGTCCAATAATGGATCCCATAGCAGAAGCTGCCGCTGTACCGGAACCGGAAATCGCACCAAAAAGCATATTGGCAACTGCATTGGTATGAGCCAGTGCACCGGGAATACTTCCTGTAAAAATTTTAGCAAAATTAATCAGACGAATGGCAATTCCGCCCTTGTTCATCAGATTTCCAGCCAGAATAAAAAACGGAATCGCCAGAAGACTGAAAACCGAAATACCAGAAAAAATTCTCTGAGCGCCCGTAAGAACGGATGCTCCCATATCAAGAACTGGAAGAATTGCTCCAATCGAGGACACAGCCAGAGCAACTGCAATCGGCACACCAGCCAGAAGCATTATTACCAAAAGCACTAAAATAATCAGCCCGCAGGCAACTGCGATTGTCATAATCTCACTTCCCCCTTCTCCTTAAATTCCATGTGAGCCACATCTATGGCATTCATGAGGCTAAAAATCATAATCAGAGTTCCTGTCACCGGTACAATCACATAAATATATGCCATCGGTACCTGTAAGGAGGCCGTTTTCTGAATCATAGTCAATTTGGTAATAGCGATACCGCCGTATACCATAACAACTGCTGCCAAAAGGAAAGAAAGAAGGTCAATTCCAATTTCCAGATATTTTCTTGGCGCTCCCGTCAGCTGATCTGCCAGAAATCCCATTCGCATATGATCCCGCTTTCCAAATACATAAGCTGATGCCAGCAACGCCATCCAAGTAAAGGAATAGGTCAGAAGCTCCTCCGATACCGTACTCGGTTTATTGAAGAAATAGCGGGTTACAATCTGGTAACTTCCAATCAGTGTCATAAAAACAAACAGTGCAATAATCACAATTCCCAGACCCTTCATAATTCCCGCTTTTGCCTTATGCATTGCTTCCATTTTATTCTCCCCCCTTTACTTTTTGATTCACTTCCTGAATATGATCATAAAAATCACGAATTTTCTCATTTTCCTGAAGCATCGTATCATGAAGCGGGAGAACCTTCTGTTTAAATGCATCTACATCTACATCGATAAACTCCACACCCATATCTTCTGCCGCAATCCGTTTTGCCTCTTCTGCACTTTTTTCCCACTCCTCCAGTTCTACCTCTGTTGAAAGAGCAGCGGCCTCTTTAAAAATCTGATAATCCTCATCACTCAGACTGTTTAAGAATTTCAGATTTGCTACCAGCATATCCGGAACCATCTGATGTTTGTTGTAGGAATAATATTTCGCTACCTCTCCATGCTTGTTATTGGTCAAAGCCAGTTCATTATTCTCAGCTCCGTCAATGACTCCCTGCTGAATCGCTGTATATACTTCTCCAAATCCCATTGGTGCAGCAGCCGCATCAAATGCCTTCACCATTGCAACACTGGCCGGACTCTGCTGCACACGGATTTTTTTGCCTTTCAGATCCTCTGGTGTTTTAATCGGACTCTTACCGTAAAAATTTCTGGTCCCTGCATTGTACCAGGTTACCACACGGAAACCAGCCTCATCTGTAGATTCATAAATTCTTTCCATGTAGTCTGTATCCTGCATAACCGCCTTGTACACCTCTTCGGAATCAAACAAATACGGCATACTGAAAATCTCATAAACATCCGCAAAGGTTTCCAAATTGGCCGTGCCTGCCACTACAAAATCAATGGCTCCTGTCTGTGTCAGCTCAATGGCTTTCTGTGCAGAACCTAACAGCTCATTGGGAAAAATCTGAATTTCATATTTATCCCCTAGATTTTCTTCTACATACTCTTTAAAAGCCAGAAGTCCCAGATGTTCCGGGTGGGTTTCTGCCTGAGCATGAGAAATACGGACAATCCGCTTGCCTCCGGTCAGAGAAGCACAGCCAGTCAATCCCACTGCTGCTGCACTAAGAGCAAGAAGTGTCAGCTTTTTCATTATCTTCCTCACGTCACTACTTCCTTTCTATCTTCCCATAAGTTATTGATAAACTCAGTATAAAGAAAGGACCGCCGGATTGATACCGTAAATATTTGACATGCAGGAAGAAAATTTTGTCATACTGTCTGCGTCTGCCAGAGCAGGAAATCAGGGCGTCCTGCATACACCAGGACTGAATTTCAAAGCTGCCTTCACACGCTGTCTCTGTACTCGGAAGGATTCATTCCCGTAATCCGCTTAAATACCTTGGCAAAATAATTTGCATCATAATATCCAACCAGCATACTGACCTCACGGACACTGACATTTTTCTCCCGAAGAAGTCTCCTTGCCTCATGAATTCGAAAGGCAGTCAAATAGGCTGTAAAATTCTGATCAAAGCACTGCTTAAACAGCTTACAGAAATAGGCATCGGAGTAATTCATCATCCGTGCCGCATCCTGCATAGAAATATCCCGCATATAGTTTTTCTGAATATATCGACGAATTTTCTCTGCCGCCTGTCCCAGACGATCCGGTTCCTCCATATCTGCCTCATCCTTAAACTCCGCTCCATAAACCTCCTCTTTCCGTGACTCTTCCCCAAGGCATTCACAGCTCCTGTTCAGTTCTTCAAACTGCCGTCTCCTCTGAATTCGCCGCATGGCCTCCTCCATAACAGCAGTCAGCTCCTCCTCCTCACAGGGCTTCAAAAGATAATCCAATGCGTGGATCGCAATGGCCCGCTTGGCATAAGAGAATTCATCATAAGCAGTCAGAAAAATAATTTCGCAGCCCTCGTCCAGCCTTCGGATCTGCTCTGCAGCCTCCACACCATTCATCTCTGGCATGGAAATATCCATAATCACAATCTGGCACCGTTCCTGCGAACAGAGTTTAATTGCTTCCGTTCCGTCCACAGCCTGCAGAATCACTAAATTCTCTCCAAAACGCTTCAAAAGCCTTCTGGCAAGAGCCATCCTCTCTATCTGCTCATCATCTGCCAGCAGTACCTTATAGCTCTCTTTTTTTTCATTTTCCTGATTCACTGTTTTCCTCCTTATAGTGTTCCGGTGTAAATACTAGCTGCACTACAGTTCCACACCCACGCCTGCTGTAAAGGAACATTTCCCCATCCCGGTACATGGTGTGAATTCTTCGGTAAATATTACCGACTCCAATCCCTGTTCCCTGCTCATCCCCTTCTGTTAATGCCCTTTTGATCGCCTCCAGCTTCTCGGATTCCATTCCCTCCCCTGTATCCGCTACAGAAATCCATAGTCTTTGTTTATCCTTCCAGCTTCTTACAAGAATTTTTCCTCCTTTGCTTCTGGTTGAAAGACCATGTTTCACCGCGTTTTCCACCAATGGCTGCAGCATAAAAGACGGCACCAGAATTTCCAATGTTTCCGGCGAACAGTCTGTGAAATACTGTATTCGTTTTCCAAATCGCATCTGCTGCAAATACATATAGTCCTGAACCACCCGCAGCTCCCGTTCCAGAGGCATAACAGAGGCTGCTGATTTCAAATTGTAGCGAAACAACCGGCTTAATGCGTGAATCATTTTCTCTGTTGCAGCTGCATCTTCAATTTGAGCTGTCCCCGCAATCATATTTAATGTATTAAAAAGGAAATGCGGATTGATCTGACTTTTCAGCATCTGCAGTCGAACCGCTTCCAGCTGTCGTTCCTTTTCATGATTTTCCTTCAGTGCCTCTATATACCCCTTCGTAGCTGCCTTCATTTTATTGAAAGAGCGAATCAGCAGTCCAATTTCATCCTCTCCCGTTTCCTTAAGTTCTGGACCGGAAAAGTCATTCTTTCCAATCCGTTCTGCCTCTCCGGCCAACATCACCACCGGCTCTACAATCTTTCGGCGGACGGTTCTGCTTAACTGCCAGACCATCCAGAGGACTCCTGCTCCCCAGAGAATGCCAACCGCCGGAAGCATCGAAAATAAGAATCGATTTTTCTCGTACTCTTCATTTCCATCCTTCACAGTCATCTGCTCCAGCTGGCCAGCCCGATCTTTCATATATGTCTGAACCCGGTAGATGCGATACAGACGTTCCACATATTCCGGCTCCTGTCTTTCTGTATGTTCAAAAATTTCCAGTTCTTTTTCATAAGGATCATACATATTTCGGATAGACCAGATCCAGGCATACCGCTCCTCCCCAACCTTTTGATAATCAAATGGAAGAGCCTCCAGACATGCCTGCGTATTTTCCCTGGTCTCCAAAAAGCGTTTTCGATCCTCTGGCATCGAGGTGCTGACATAATGCTCAAAGGCCAGACTTTCCGCGTCTATGGCTGACCAGAAAGCCAGACTTTCTGCGTTACTTTCTAAAATTGCACCAAAGCCTCCTAGTCCAAACCAGGTTATCAACAGATTCGCACTCATAGAAAAAAAGACCACTGCTCCGGCACATGCAGCGATCCGCTTTACTTTTTTCTCCAACGAAAACCCATATTTTCCCATATACTTCCTCCTGCGCACTCTGTTTTGCATAGTATAGCATGTTCCTGACTGCTCTGGGTAGTTCTGTTTCTTCTATAATAAAGATTCTTTTCAACTTCTTAACAAAACAAAAGAATTGCCAACAAAAAAACTGGCAAGAAACACAAATCGCGTGTTTCTTACCAGTTTTTTTACTGTAATGGATAAAGTGTCATAATCCAGCCTACCGACACGATACAGCAGATGATTGCCAACGGAAGAGACTGCTTAATCATAGATTTCTGATCATATCCTCCATAGCTCATCAAATACGGAACAGCCGCTGTTGCCATCGGTGTCATATAGGCAGACAGACAGGCTGCCTGAATCAGAATCATCAGTCCTACCGGATTTGCTCCGATAGATGCACAGGTTGCAATTGCAATCGGATGGAAAATCATCATGCATCCCCGGTTTGACATTACCTGTGTCAGCATGAACGGTACAATGAAGAAAATCAAACCAATAATATAGGAATTTCCTCCTACCATCTGAACTACGTTAGCAATCATTCCTCCGATTAACTCACCTGCTCCTGTTGAAGACAATGCTCCTGCAATTCCCAAAGCTCCAACAATCAAAAGCAGCATACTTACCGGAATGGCTGCTGTAGCCTCCTTCGGCTTTAAAACTCCGCACCAAACCATCAGCAGGGCGCCGATTACTGTAACCTGCCAGTTCTCCAGTCCCAGCTGTTTTGCAAACATCAAAGCAATGGCATCTCCGAAGAAAATCAGAATTCCGGCATATTCCTGGAAATTGTTCAAAGGAGCCTTGGCAGCTGCCTTTTTTACTTCCTTCATATCTCCGCCTATAACAGGCTCATCCGGAGCAAATCTGGTAGCAATAAAACCGCAGTACAGAACACAGATAATCAACATGGGAAGGCGGGCTTTCATTGGATCCAGAAGTCCTACCGTATAATCCAGATATCCATAGCTTTCCAGATATCCGTTTAATTCTGCTGCAATCGTCGCACCTGCGCCAACCTGAAGCGTACAGCAGGTAACAATCGTAGTTACGCCCAAAGAAAACATTACTTTACTGGATTTCAGCCCCATACTTTCTGCAGAAGCAGCCAGCATGGGAGCAACAATACCGAATACTGCCACCGGGCTCTGCACAAACTGGCTGAGAATCATTCCGATCAGCACATACCCAAAAACCATCTTGGCCATATTTCCCTTAGACATACTGGAAATTTTATCTGCAACCTTCATGCAGAATGCTGTTCTGTTAAAGCCTGCAGCTACGATACACATACCTGCAATCATAATGACATTGCCATTGGCAAAATACCCGACAGCTGTCTTTGCATCCAGACAGCCGGTCAGAGACAGAGCTGTCAAAGAACTGATAGCAAAGGTTGCCAGACTGAGTTTTCCGCTGCAATACCCAATAACGGTAATTGCAAAAATTATCAGACATATAGTTAGCTGACTCATAAACACCTCCAAAAAATAATAAATTTCCCCCAAAAAAAGCGCAAAAAAAGAAAGCCCTGCCAAAACTGCTTCTCCAGGTACAGTTCTTCTTTTGTATAAAACGATTCTATTCTGCCAGAATCGATGTACAGATCTGATACCAGCGATAAGGTTCCGGATTGAATGTCCTGCCGGAACAGTTTCTGGAAATCAGAATCTCATTTACCTTTCTCATATATTCATTCAGATCCTCCCCTGATGCCCTTGCATTGTTATGATGAAGAGGAAGCATCAGCTGAGCCCCCATTTGCTCAATCATATCTGCATACTGTTCCGGTGTGTAGCTCCTGATCCGGTGACGCAGCATCAGATTTGGCCGTTCCTTCTGCACATGCTGCAGATGCTCTTCAAAATCCCTGCCTGCACTAAAGTCGATCCGATAGTTATTTTTTGTCTCAATCAAGTAGTTAAAATTATACATGGAACCTAAAGGCCCTAAATTACTGGGGCATGAAATTCCAAATCCCTCTGAACCATCGTAAAGGCTTCTGGGATCACTGGGCCTCTGGAATTTTCCCTCTCGGAATGCCCGGTTATCATGAGCCCCAGGATAAACCTTCAGCGTAAAATCATCAAAATAATAGGTGTTTCCAGGATACAGCGGATAAATCGCCCCATACGGAATATCGTAGGCCTTGGCTACCTCCATAGCACATTCTGCCGGAACAAGGACACGTCCATAAAAACGATTCCAAAGTTCTCCCACCAGATTACTGTGATCCCCATGAACATGATTCAGCAAAATATAATCTGCTCCTGTAAAATCTTCTGCTGAAAATCCACGTTGGGCATAGATTTCCTTTTCCAGCTTCTGGTTTCTGGTCAGCTCTGTCATTCCATCAAAATGACTGGCATCCCAATAAAAAGGATCTGTTACCAGTACCTTGCCTCCCGGCAATACCATCTCGTAACACTGCACAGAAATCCATCTCAATCTTAAAGCCTGAGAAATCATTTCCTCTGCATATGGCTCTGCCATCACATTCCCTCCTTCTTTTGTTTCACTTCTGTTAAATTCAGTATAACACAGGAATATACATTACTCAAATTCATTATTGTCAAATAATAATTCCTTTGTGGAATTATCCATCGTCTGTCCAGAAGACTGAAGAATTAGCAGCATCAGATACTTCATAGCCGCAGACAGATTTTTGTCACTGCGGAACACCATCATAACTGTCTGCTCCATAAGTTCCACCTTTTTTAAGGAGAGATAGCGGATTTTTTTCTTGCCAACAGGCACGGACATAAACATCGCTGCCCCCAGACCGCATTCCACTGCATCCATCAGACTTCGAACATCACTCACCTGCAGAACCATCTTCGGATTTAACCCATACCGTTCACAAAGTTCCTTTGTCAGCACTCCGGAATTTGTAGATACAGGCAAGGTTACCATGTCTATGCCATTTAAGTATTCCGGTTCAATCACCGGATAGCTGCAGTTCTCATCTTCATAAGCTTTTTCAAGCAGTGGAGAGCCCTCTGGCACAGCCACTACCAGCTGGCTTTTTCCCATAGGCAGATATGTATATCCTGGAAGCCGCTCCACATTGGTCACCAGCACCAGATCTTGTTCATTATTTTGCAGACCCATCATCAGCTTTCTGCTGGTCTCTCCCTTTGCATAAATCATAATCTCTGGGTATCTCTTATAAAATTCAGGAAAAATATTTTCCACCATTTCACTGGTTCGCCCCATACTGAAGCCAAAACGGATTCTGGATTTTTCCATTACAGACTGACGCTGCAGCTGTTCTGCCAGCTGATGATCCATGTTCATAATTGCCCGCCCAATCTCCACATATCGCTGTCCGGCTTCTGTCAGAAGGAACTGCTTTCCCTTCCGGACAAACAGCTCCATTCCCAGCTTTTGTTCTGTACGCTGAAGAAATTTTGTTAAAGCAGACTGAGTTATAAACAGGTGATCTGCTGCTTTAGAAATTCCCCCTTTTTCTGCAATCGCCACAATATACTCATAATCCCGAATATCCATTATCCATCTCCTTTTTCTGTCAGGCTCATCCCTCCGCGCCTCCCTCCTAAGGCAGGCTCTGTCTTCTGTCAGTATAACGTAAAAATGCCCTCTTTGAAAGAATAGATTCTTCATCCCCTCTTCCAAAAAAGGCATTCTCTGTTATTTTCTGTATTTTGTCTGCGTATCCCTCTGCTCCTGCCTGTGCTTTTACCTGCACTTTTGCTTTGCTTCTGCTTACGCCTCTACTTTCACTTCTTCGCCGCTTCTCCGGTTCTCCAGAATCTTGTCAATGCTGACAATCTTCACGCACAGGGAAAACAGCTCCATAGCCAGCTCCAAATCTGCTAACGGCGGATAAGAAGGCGCGATTCTGATATTGCTGTCATGAGGATCCTTTCCATATGGATAGGTTGCGCCTGCGCTGGTCATCACCAGTCCTGCCTTTTTGCAGCGGGCAACAATGGCCTTGGCACAGCCGTCCAGAGAATCAAAGGAGATAAAATATCCTCCCTTTGGCTCTGTCCATGTTCCAATATTCAGTCCTCCCAGCTCCTGTTCCAGAATCCGGATCACCGCCTCAAATTTAGGACGCATCACATCTGCATGGAGGCGCATATGCTCCACCATACCGTGTATATCTTTAAAATAGCGAACATGACGCAGCTGATTTACCTTATCATGTCCAATGGTCTGGAACTTTAACTGCTTTTCAATATCTTCCAGATTATTCCGGGAAGCTGCAATCGCTGCAATTCCGGAACCCGGGAAGCTGATTTTTGATGTAGATGAGAATTTGTAAACCATATCCGGATTTCCTGCACGCTTACACTCAGCCAGAATCTCAATCAGGTGATCCTGATCGTGATCGTACAGATGATGAAGTCCATAAGCATTATCCCAGTAAATACGGAAATCAGGCGCTGCCGGCTTCAGACGTGCCATACGGCGTACAGTCTCATCAGAATAGCTGTTTCCGGTCGGATTGGAATATTTGGGTACACACCAGATTCCCTTAATGCTTTCATCCTCAGCCACCATCTTTTCTACCAGATCCATATCCGGACCATTTCCAAGAAGCGGCACATTGATCATCTCAATGCCAAAATACTCTGTAATTGCAAAATGGCGGTCATAGCCCGGTACGGGACAGAGGAACTTTACCTTGTCCAGCTTGCACCAGGGAGTGCTTCCCATCACGCCGTGAGTCATAGAACGTGATACGGTATCAAACATAACATTCAGGCTGGAGTTCCCATAAATAATAATATTCTCAGGGGATACCTCCATCATATCTCCAATCAGCTCTTTCGCTTCCTTGATACCTGTCAGCACACCGTAGTTACGGCAGTCTGTGCCATCCTCACAGGTCAGGTCGTCATTGCTGCTTAGAACATCCATCATTCCCATAGACAGATCCAGCTGCTCTACACTGGGCTTGCCCCGGGACATATCCAGTCTCAAATCCTTACCCTGATATTCCTTATACTGTGCAGACAGCTGCTTTCTGAGTGCCTGCAGTTCTTCATTGCTCATCTCTGCGTATGGCTGCATCTTTTTCTTCCTCCTCATACGGGTTTCCACCTTCGTTCTCGTTATTCTTCTCGTCACCCTTTACATATATCAGGTTCAGTGATTGATTTTACACGAAATTTTCCTGTTTTACAATCTATTTTTGAAAAAAAAGTGTTTTTCGTAAAAAAACATTTGTCCGCCTCTGTTTTACATGGCGATTTTGGAATTATTTCACAAAGCAATTTCTTTCCTTCCATCTATTGACACATTTCTCAAAAATATAGTAGAATGTGCAGGAAAGAAAGGTGATAAAATATGTCAAGTACAACTATTTCAAGGCAGCCGGAGCAAAATAAAATGGGTACCATGCCCGTTAACCGGCTGCTTATTTCCATGTCCCTGCCCATGATTATTTCCATGCTGGTGCAGGCGCTCTACAATATTATTGACAGCGTGTTTGTGGCGCAGATCAGTGAAGCGGCCCTGGCAGCCGTATCCATGGCCTTCCCTGTTCAGAGTCTGATGATAGCCGTTTCCACCGGTACCTGTGTCGGTGTCAACGCCCTTCTGTCCCGCTCTCTCGGTGAAGGAAAACCAGAAGAAGCCCGTCTTACTGCAGTAAACGGTATTTTCCTGGCAATCCTGGGGGCTTTGTCCTTCCTTCTGTTTGGACTTTTCGGAGCTCATACCTATTTTTCCAGCCAGACCTCCGATCCGCTTATTATCGAATACGGTACACAGTATCTGGAAATCTGTACGGTGTTCTCCTTCGGAATCTTTGGCGAAATCATCCTGGAGCGAATTCTTCAGTCTACCGGACGAACCATCTACAATATGTACTCTCAAGGCGCAGGAGCAATTATCAATATCGTTCTGGATCCCATTATGATATTTGGTCTGTTTGGATGTCCGGCTATGGGAATCAGCGGCGCTGCAGCTGCAACCGTTATCGGCCAGATTGTTGCCATGTTCCTGGCGCTGTATTTCAATTTAAAGAAAAACCATGATGTCAGCATTGACATGCGCGGCTTCCGTCCTAATGCGAGGATCATCCGGATTATTTACTCTGTCGGACTTCCGTCTATTATTATGCAGTCCATTACCTCTGTCATGACCTACGGAATGAATCTGATTCTTATCAGCTTTTCCGCTACCGCTGTAACCGTTCTTGGTATTTATTTCAAGCTGCAGAGTTTTATCTTCATGCCGATTTTCGGCCTGAACAATGGCATGATTCCGATTATCGCATACAATTACGGCTCCCGCAGCAAAAAAAGAATTATGGATACAGCCAAGTTAAGCATAGCCATTGCTATCGGCATTATGCTTCTGGGACTGGTTATTTTCCAGGTATTCACCCCTCAGCTTCTCATGCTTTTCAATGCGTCAGACAGTCTGCTGGAAATAGGGATTCCTGCCCTACGCACCATCAGCCTCAGCTTCCTGTTTGCCGGCTACTGCATCATTACCGGTTCCGTATTTCAGGCTCTGGGAAACGGTGTATACAGCCTGATTATTTCTGTTGCAAGACAGCTTCTCTGCATTCTGCCCCTGGCCTACATTTTTTCTCATGTCTGGGGACTTCATGCAGTATGGTTTGCCTTCCCCATGGCAGAGATTATTTCCACCCTGCTGACATCGATTCTGTTCAAACGGATTTATAACAAAAAAATCAAGGTTCTGGAATAATGTAGTAACAGTTCTGTTACATAATATATAGCAATTCAGAACGGAGGGATTTACATGTCACTAATTGAACTTTTCATCATTGCCGTAGGACTTTCTATGGACGCCTTTGCTGTCTCAATCTGCAAGGGACTGTCCATGCGAACTATGAGCCTGAAAAATGCTGTGATTGTAGGCCTTTATTTCGGCGGTTTTCAGGGACTGATGCCGCTGATTGGCTATTTTCTTGGCATTCATTTCCAGCAGGCCATCACTTCCTATGACCACTGGATTGCCTTTATTCTTCTGGGAATCATCGGAATCAGCATGATACGGGAGGCTCTGTCCGGAGAAGAAGAGTCCTGCAATGCCTCTCTGGCCATTGGCGATATGCTGGTTCTAGCTGTTGCCACCAGCATTGATGCCCTGGCCGTTGGCGTTACCTTTGCATTTCTTCAGGTAGAAATTCTTCCGGCTATCTCCTTTATCGGATGTACTACATTTCTCCTGTCTGGAATCGGTGTAAAAGTAGGAACCGTTTTCGGATGCCGATATAAGGCAAAAGCTGAGATTTTTGGCGGAACTATTCTGATTCTTATGGGCTGTAAAATATTAATCGAGCATCTGTTTTTCTGACAGATGCCCGATTTTTTTACAACGCTATCTCTCGAAAACCTCCCCCCGGCTTCAATACACTTACCCGGCGGAATCCGCAGTCCCAGGCAAGCTTCTGCGCCAGTTCAAAGCTGCCGCAGATATGCTCTGTGCTGTGACTGTCAGAATTAATGATAATCCGTCCCCCCATTTGACAAAGCTCCCGCAGAAGAACCGACGACGGATAGGGCGCTGTTCTGTATTTCCGTCCTATAGCCCCGGTATTGATTTCAAAGGGGACCTCTGCCTGCTGCAGATATTTCATAGCTGCCAGAGCCGGCTCCAGATAGGCATCGCTGGTTTCATCAAAATACTTTCCGCCCTCGTTAAATTTTGTCAGCAGATCAAAATGTCCAATCCAGGTACACCTGGTTCTGTCCCATACCGTAGCCTCCAGCTCGTAGTAATCACGGATAAAGGCGTACCAGTCGCCTTTCCAGAGACGCTCTACTGCCTCTGTCAGCTTCTCCTCCGTATCATCTACGGAAATATATTCTCCGTTTTTCTTTACGCAGTGGGCAGAGCCTATGGAATACTCTGCCTTTTGAACCGGTCCCAGGCAGTCCAGTTCGATTCCAATATAAAGATTCATTCTCCCCCTGTATTCGTCACGAAGCTGCTCCAATTCTCTCTGGTATTCCTCCAGAATTCTGTCATTCATTCCAAAGCCAGGCTCACAAAAGGAATAATCTCCGTGTCCAGAGATACCGAAGTCCGTCAGTCCTTTCCGAAAAGCGGACTCTACCATCTGGCGCGGTGTGTTTTTTCCATCGCAGAAGGTTGTATGCGTGTGGAAATCTGCTCTCAGATTCATAATTTTTCTCCTTTCGATGCCAGCGGTCTATGTACTCCTGCCGCCTTCTCCCCTTTATCCGGTTATTCCTGAAAATCAAAAATCACATAAGACTCTGTAGCGGGATTTACCTTGATTGTAATTTCCTTAATATGGGGAACCTGATACCCAGCAATTTTGCCGTCCTTCAAATCAGCAAGAATCTGATCCTTGGCTTCCATCCAGATTCCCATATCGCCCTGATACCATGTTTTCAGAAGAAGATCTCCCTGAATTTGCGGCTTCAAGATTTCTGAACTTTCTTTCTCTTCTCCAGTCTCTTCTCCAGTCTCTTCCTCCTTCGCCACAGTTTCTTCTATTTCACTCTCTTCTGTCTCAGCTGTTTCTGTTTCGCTTTCCTCTGTCGCAGCCGCTTCTGTCTCAGCTATTTCTGCTTCGCTCTCCCCTGTCACAATCTCTTCACTAAAAATCTCTTCCGCTTTCCCAGGCCGGAATATCAGCTCCGGCTCTATGGTTTCCGGCAGGTAGGTGATCTCATAGCGGATCACATTTTCCGGAACTGAGTCATCAGTCTGAACCTCTGCTGTTTTCCGACCCCCGTACCAGGAGGGATGAAGGCGAATTGCCCCAAGCTCCGGATCAAATGTATAGTCAAAATTCTCTGTTACCAGTTCCTCTTCTCCAAGGGTTCTCTCTCCCAAATAAGTCAGAGAGGAATACTCTCCTATGGCTGTCCCCGCTCCAACACCGCAGATAAGAACACCGGTCAGAAAGCTTCCCAAAAGAATCTTCTGTATCTTACGCATGATCTTCCTCCCCTTCCCAGCTGCAGTCCCTATACAGGCTGAGCTCCGTTTCTCTTGTTCCCGTTTCCAAAAGATTTCTGGATGTTCTCTTTCGCCATATAAAGCTCAGTCCCAGTCCTGCTGCAGAAAACAGACTTACATTCAGCCCCAAAAGCCCCAGGGTAATTCCAGCCATAGGATACCCTTGAGCCAGCAACACTGCCAGCATACCCAGACCAAAAAGAGTTCCGATACCGGCTGCTGCACATAAAGCTGCAAAGAAAATCCAGCCGCAGTTCCAGACAATACGGGCACAGGCAAAAGCAATCTGTGTGCCATGTCTTATGCACCAGGAGAGACCTGACCAAAGACGTCCGCCCCAGTCAAGCGCCAGATGCCATCCGGCACGCAAAAGGCGTCCCGCCGTTCTCCAGCCCCATTTGAAACATGAAACTATAAAATATCGCAGCCTCTCAGCGCCCCTGCCAAAGGCCTTCCAAATCATCTCAAGACGGGACCCTCCGGGAAACCTTCCAGCGCCAGATAGATTTCCGCCCCTCTCTGCTTTATCCTCCGTGGTTTCCTCTCCATATTCCTTTTCTCCAGTTTTCTTTCCTGCAAAGCTGCGGAAGCAGTCTCCTGCTTTTCTTCCCTGATTTGCACAAAAATTCCGAAAGCTTACTCCCGCCTTCCGAATATCCGGTCCCCGTTTCACAGCTTCCCCGGAGCTTCCCTTCTCTGCTCCCATCAGGGTGTACCGCTTCTTCCCAGTGTCTTCCCGAACCGACGCGTAATCTCTCCGTACATGATAGGCCTCCAGAATCTCTGCAGTCAGCTCCTTTAAATTTCCAAAATCTGCAATTGCTTCCTCCTCAGTCAGCCCTCTCTGCACCTTCATATCAATATGCTGTTCATATTCTTCCATAATGTCACGCAGCTCTTCCTCCTGAAGAACGGAAAGAGCCTGTTCCAGCTCGCTGATAAATGTCTTCTTATCCATGCCTGCACTCCTTTAAAAACGCTCCAACCTTTTCTGTCAGCTGATTCCACTCCTGCTCCAGGCTGTCCCTGTAAAGAACGCCTGCTGCCGTCAGGTGATAATATTTTCTCGGCGGCCCTTCTGTCGATTCCCGCAGATAGGTTTCAAAATAGTGTTCATTGGTCATCCTCTTTAAAAGCGGATAAATCGTGCCTTCATTCACATCCACGACCTTCGAAACCTCTTCCACCAGTTCATAGCCATACATATCCTTCTGACGGACTGACTCCAGTACAATCAGCTCCAGAACTCCCTTTTTCAACTGTGCGTTCATCTGCGTACCATGTCCTTCCTGAGTATCCTTATTCTTATAATACTATATTATACCAGCTACTATGTATTGTCAAGTACTGGACAAAAAAGAATGTGCCCAGATATCAATTCAGCCATGCATACCGAGGCACATTTGCACCGGGATGGGGCTGCGTCAGCAGCCACCTTCCACAAGCGCCTTTTTCCTATTCGTTAAACAGAACCAGCTTCTGTCCCACATTCTCTGCATTGCTCCAGATCAACAGCTCCCGTCCCTCTGCTACATCCGGCAGATACACCATCTGGCGGGTCAGATATGGAATCACCGGGCACTCTCCCGGAATCTGGTAAGTGGTTCCCTCACTGGAAACCAGAGTCCAGCTGGTATCCTCATTCCAGGTCATGGAATCTACGGTAATATACTCCGGCGCCTTAAAATCTGCCGGAATTCCTGCAAGAATCATCTCTGCAGTAGTCTGCGGCGGAAGACTCAATGTCATAGCCGGTCCAATGTAGGCATAAATGGTATCTCCCACATGGATATCAGAAAGGCCCACGGGAAGACCGTCCACTGCTCCCAGTACCTTTGTCACCTCATCTGAAATATGAAGCACCATCTCACCTTCAAAGGAAACACCAGACTGATTGTTCAGAACGATTCTGTTCTCTTCCACTGATGTCACGGTTCCCCAGATGCGGATCCTCTCCGGAGCGGTCATCTCTTCCTCACCGGCCGGTCCTCCGGCATTCAGCTCCACTGCGGAACTGCCCACGGTCAGGGTTTGGGACTGGGCAAATGCGCAGATACTTCCTGCTGCTGTCAATAATCCTATCATGCAAACTGCTGCAGCTGCTTTTTTTGTCTCTCTTCTCATCTTGATATCGCTCCTTTCTCTATGCCCACAGTATAGCAAAACCGCCCTCTAATTACTATTGAAATTTACAGAATTTTCTCTTACAGATTTATTACCGGAATGAAAACTGTGATTGATATTTTTTCTCATTTGTAATAAAATTTAGTACAGTTAATTTTTTCCAAAGACATTACTGATAAGCAAAGGAGCTTTTACTATGGAAAAATCAAAAGTTTATTTTACCAATTTCCGCACTGTTGCCTTCGGTGACGGACTTCCAACCAAATTAAAAAAGCTTATTAAAAAAGCCGGAATTGAGCAGATCGATATGGATGGCAAATTTGTTGCCATTAAGATGCATTTTGGAGAACTGGGCAATATCAGCTATCTCCGTCCCAACTACGCCAAGGCTGTTGCTGACGTTGTCAAGGAGCTGGGCGGAAAGCCCTTCCTGACAGACTGCAACACCATGTATCCCGGCAGCCGCAAAAACGCGCTGGAGCACCTGGAATGTGCCTGGGAGAACGGCTTTACTCCCCTTTCTGTAGGCTGTCCTATTCTCATTGGAGACGGCTTAAAGGGAACTGATGATATTGATGTTCCTGTAAACGGCGGCGAATATGTAAAAAATGCCAAAATCGGCCGTGCTGTTATGGATGCAGATGTATTTATCAGCCTGACCCATTTTAAGGGCCATGAAATGACCGGCTTCGGCGGCGCCATCAAAAACATCGGAATGGGCTGCGGCTCCCGTGCCGGTAAGACCGAGCAGCACTGCAGCGGAAAGCCCCATATTGAAGAGCCTATGTGCCGCGGATGCCGTAAGTGCCAGAAGGAATGCGCCAACGGCGGCCTGATTTTTGATGAAGCTTCCCGGAAAATGCACGTAGATCAGGAACACTGCGTTGGCTGCGGACGTTGTCTGGGCGCCTGCAATTTCGACGCCATTGTTTTTGACAGCGATGATGCCGTAGAGCTTTTAAATTACCGCATGGCAGAGTATGCCAAGGCTGTTGTAGACGGACGCCCCTGCTTCCATATTTCTCTGGTAGTAGATGTCTCCCCCAACTGCGACTGCCACGCCGAGAACGACACGCCCATCGTCAACGACATCGGCATGTTCGCGAGCTTCGACCCGGTCGCCATCGACCAGGCCTGCGCCGATGCCGTCATGGCATCCGAGCCGCTGCCCAACACCGTGCTCACCGACAGCGCGGCCAAGATGGAGCACGATCACGAGCATCTGGAGGGCGAGCAGGCCAAGGACCCCTTCTGCATCACGCACCCCGACACCGACTGGCGCTCCTGCATCGCGCATGCCGAGAAGATCGGCCTGGGCACGAGCAAGTATGAGCTCATCGAGGTCAAGTAGCACCTAGCTATTGAACATATCAAGTGCCTTTGTGGCGTAACGTAAGCAAAAACCGCCTGCGAGCACCGTGCTCACGGGCGGTTTTTCGGAAGTATGCGGCAAATTCTGAGATTGCCGACCACACTGTGTTTTTTGCCAACAAAACCGCAGGTAAACCAGGTGCGAAACAGGGGCCTGGTCGGCAAGTTCAGATTTTGCCGCATACTTCCGAAAACAGGGGTCAGATAGAGCTGTAAATGCTGATATGTGCCTAAAAATGCTTGTCGAGGAAGCCGTTGACCGTGCTCCAGTAGAGCTCGGGGTCGACCTGCGCGCTCCTGGCGTGGGTGGCGCCATGGATGGTGAGTTTTTGCTTGACCTTGCTGGCGCACGCGTCGTAGTTTTGGTCGAGCATGCTGTACGGCACAAAGGTGTCCTGGTCGCCATGGATAAAAAGCATGGGAACTGTTGCACGTTTGAGTTGATCCACGCTGCTTGCCTTATGGAAGTCGTAGCCCGCGCGCACGTTGCACACCAAGTTTGCTACATCGAGCAAGGGAAAGCTGGGCAGGCCGAACACGTCCTTGAGCTGCAGAGAAAACTCGTCCCAGACGCTCGTGTAGCCGCAGTCCTCGATAATGCATTTCACATTTGCGGGCAGAGATTCCCCCGCGACGTTCATAGCGGTTGCCGCACCCATCAACTCACCAAAGACCAGGATGCGCGCCTCGGGGTCGGCCTGAACGATTCGCCCGATCCATGCGACGACGTCGAGCCGCTCGGGCCAGCCCATGCCGATATAGTCGCCGCCGGAGCGCTCGTGGGCGCGGGCGGCGGGTGCGAGCACGTTCATGCCGCGGTCGTGGAAGCGCTTGACGTATCGGGCCATGCCGACGGGCTCGTTGGTATATCCATGCAGGCAGACGGCGTAATCGTGGGTGTTCTCCGAGGCGGCGAAATACCAAGCGGCGAGCTCGGTTCCGTCATCTGCGGTGAGGCTGCTGCTCTTGCGGTTTTCCTTAAACCATGCCCGCGCCTCGGTGTCCTCGGCATCCGGCTGCTCATCTTTTTTGTTGTCTTTGCTGTCCTGCATCATCTTCATGGTGTAGGGCGCTTGGGGATTCAGGGCAAAGTCGAACAAGAAGTTGCCGGCAAACCCCAACAGCGCGACAACGAGCACCAGCGCAACGACGCCGGCTATCTTGAGCTTTCGATGGGAACGTGCGTTTTGAGACATAAGAAGCTTTCCTATAAGATGTTAATACATCAACATTTAATGCAAGCGCATTATGGACGTTCACCGTTGATGCGTCAACAGGCAAAGAATGGGTAAACAAAGGGTCACGTATGGTGCAAATTTCGCACGCACCCAGACGCTTTGATATAGTGTTGAGAACTCTTTACGTTGGAGGATGTAACCGGCATGTCCGATTCGAGCGACAGTTCTAAGCCGCGACCCAAGACCGCGGCCGTTCCACACTACACGGTGGGTGAGGAGATCATGAACTCCGTCACCCATGGTGTCGGCTGCCTGCTGGGTATCGCGGGCCTGGTGCTCCTGATCGTATTCGCTGCCCTGCGCGGCGGAGGCTCGGCCCACATGGCCGCGGCAATTGTCTATGGCGTCAGCATTATCCTCGAATACCTAGCCTCCACGCTCTACCACGCGATTCAGCCCGCGCGCGCCAAGCGCGTGTTTCGCATCATCGACCACAGCTGCATCTACCTGCTCATAGCCGGCAGCTATACGCCGTTTTGCCTCATCACGCTCGCAAACGACGGCGGCGCTGTGCTGTTCTTTGCCGTATGGGCCATCGCCATTATCGGCATCGCCCTCGAGTGCTTTATGCGCGAGCGTCAACCGCACTGGGTAAGCGGCCTGGTCTACCTGCTGATGGGCTGGCTTGTTGTCTTTAAGCTGCCCGAACTCGTGGCACTGCTCAACCCCGTGGCACTTGCCCTGCTCGCCGTCGGCGGCGTGTGCTACACCGCGGGCGTGCCGTTCTATATCGCCAAAAACGTGCGCTATCTGCACAGTGTTTTCCACTTGTGGGTGCTCGCCGGCAGCATCTTCCAGTTCATGGCGGTGATCCTCTTCGTAATCTAGCGACCGCGCCCATGCCCTCGCTCCCACGGGCGACCGGCGCAATTGCCCTATCCGTCACCTACGCTTACTACCCAACGTCCCGAATCTTGGAGGATCGAGAAACTCCCGATGGACATAACCATCTCCCTTATCACCACCCTCGTTTTGACCCTCATCAACGGCTACTTCTCTATGTCCGAGATGGCGCTCACCACGGCCAAGCGCGCCGTGCTGGAGCACGAGGCCGAGGAAGGCGACAAGCGCGCCGAGCGTGCCATTAAGCTGGCTGCCGACTCCGACCAACTGCTCGCCACCATCCAGGTCGCCATCACGCTCGTGGGCTTCGCCTCGTCTGCCGTCGCCTCGACGAGCCTGTCCGACCCGCTCGCCACGTGGCTCATGAGCTTTGGCATCGCGCCGCTCTCCGCCATCGCGCGCGGCCTGGCGCCGGTCATCATCACCGTCGCCGTCGCCTTTGTGTCCATCGTGATCGGCGAGCTCGTGCCCAAGCGCATCGGCCTTGCTAACGCCGAGGGCGTATCCAAGCAGGTCGTGGGACCGCTCTCCGTATTCCAAAAGATCGCCCGCCCGCTCGTGTGGCTGACTGGCGCTTGCTCCGATGGCCTGGCCCGCATCCTGCGCATCAAGAGCGCCGACGACCGCCAGAACGTCTCGGAGGAAGAGATCAAGTACATGGTCTCGGAGCAGGACGACCTGCTCGACGAGGAAAAGCGCATGATCCACGAGATCTTCGACCTGGGCGACACCGTTGCCCGCGAGGTCATGGTGCCGCGCGTGGACACCACCATGTGCGAGGATGACGAGACGGTCGCCGACGTGCTGTCCACCATGCGCCAGACCGGCTTTAGCCGCATCCCCGTCTATCACGAGGATCCTGACAACGTCGCCGGCATCGCGCACATCAAGGACCTGATTCAGCCCGCGCTCGACGGCAAGGGCGACCAGCCCATCGCCGGCTTTTTGCGCGACGCCACCTTTGTGCCCGACACCAAGGACATCCTGCCGCTGCTGTCCGAGATGCAGACCTCGCACGACCAGATCGTGGTGGTCGTGGACGAGTACGGCGGCACGGCCGGCATCATCACCATCGAGGACATCGTCGAGGAGATCGTCGGCGAGATCGAGGACGAGTTCGACCCCGACAACAAGTATCTCACGCGCCTTTCGCGCCGCGAGTGGCTCGTTGATGGGCGTTTTTCGTGCGATGACGCGATTGAGCTTGGTTGGCCGCTTGAGGAAAGCGATGATTATGAGACCATCGCCGGCTGGATTTTGGAGCTTTGCGACTCGGTGCCCGACATCGGAGAGGTGTTTGAGGTCGCGGGGTACAAGTTTAAAGTGCAGTCGATGCGTGGCCAGCGCATCTCGCTCATTCGCGTGATCGCTCCGGCCGAAACCGATAAGAAGGATTCCGAGTCTTCGGTAGACGAGCCGACGACGCCGGGTGCGGGTTCCGCGAATCCGCATGACGGCGACGAGTAGGACAAGGAAGAGTAGGGGAGAGTTATGGCAGGCCTGTTCAACATCCTTAAGGTCACCGTCAGCGAGGACAAGATCTGCGCGCATGTGCTGGTGAACCCCGGCATGCCGCTCATGACCCCGGAG
>ERZ650918.794-NODE-794-length-32346-cov-19.136756_pt1 | contig 32346 bp, 20 predicted proteins | sample MGYA00514758_ERZ650918 | MGnify/ENA metagenome assembly ERZ650918 | reverse complement strand
GCCGCACCTCGCTCGCCGTATCGGCACTTAGAATTATGCGGTATTGCCCTAATTTCAAACTTACTTACGGGTTTTTCTATGAAATTTTCTCAAAAACTTGTCTGCATCATGCTGCTGGTCATCGCCGCGTTTTTTGCCGTGGGCGGTGCGGTGCTGGTCAACGGCAGCTTTATGGACCGCCTGAGCGCAGCCGCCGAGCAGGAACAAAGCATGCACGCCATGCTGTGCGGCGTGGTGGAGGATTACTACCTGGACCAGACCGGCCGCGGCGAAGATACCTGCGGGGATGATTTTATCACCGCCGCCACCTGGCGCGCAGGGGATCTGGCCCGTGGGGTTTATTCCCAGGGGCTGTTCCGCGCATCCGCTGACCCCGCCCAGGACGAAGCCTATGCCATATACGGCCTGCAGGACGGCCAAAGCATTTTGCAGTACGGCCCCAATGTGACCCGCACTTACCGCAGCGATCTGCTGGGCGGCCTTGTGATGGTAACCACCTTTGATGTAACGGAGATTTTTGCCGCGCGCAACCGCAGCCTGCAGCGCTTTTTCCTGCTGGAAGCTGCCGTGGTGGCCGGGGCTGCCGTGGTGGTCTGGCTTGTCAGCCGCCGCCTGACCCACCCACTGACCGTGCTGACCGCCGCCAGCGCCCGCATTGCCGCGGGTGATTATGCCTTGCGCACCAGGATGCACACCGGGGATGAGCTTGAAATCCTGAGCCAGGGCTTTGACCAGATGGCCGGTGCCGTGCAGGACAAAGTGGAAGCTCTGGAGCTTTCGGTCCAGCAGCGGGATGATTTTGTGGGTGCGTTTACCCATGAGCTCAAAACCCCCATGACCGGCATCATCGGCTATGCCGACCTTTTGCGCAGCATGCAGCCAGACCCCGAAGAACAGCGTGAAGCCGCCGGGGCCATCTTCCATGAAGCCCAGCGGCTGGAAGCCTTAAGCGGAAAGCTGCTGCAGCTGATGGGCCTGGGTGAGCACGCCCCCCAACTGGTACCCGTGCAGCTGGATTCTGTTTTTGCCGAAGCGCGCCGCGCCGTTGCCCCCGCTCTGAACGGCTGCATTCTGACCATGCAGTCCAACGGCCTGACCGTGCAGGGAGATGCCGACCTGCTGTGTGATCTCGTCATCAACCTTGTCACCAACGCCGCCAAGGCCAGCACCCCCGGCAGCGCCATTGCGGTCTGCGCCGAACAGGCAGATGGTTCCATCCGGCTGACGGTTCAGGACCACGGCCAGGGCATCCCGGCGGACAAGCTGGCCCGCGTGGTGGAGCCGTTTTATATGGTGGATAAATCCCGTTCCCGCCGCCAGGGCGGCAGCGGCCTGGGCCTGGCCCTGTGCAGCCGCATTGCCCAGGCCCACGGCGGAACACTTGCCATGGAAAGCGAGCTTGGCAAAGGCACCACCGTAACCGTCACCCTGCCCGCACCGAACCAAACCGCCGCCGAACTCGCACAGGAGGAACCCGTATGAAAACCACAAAACGCGGCAAGCTGCTGATGCTGGCCTGCGCCGCCCTGGTGGCTGTGCTGGCCTGCCTGCCGCTGCTCTGGTTCCGCGCACAGGATGCCCGTATGTTCGGCACCGTCAATCAAAGCTCTGGCCTGTATGAATCCCGCGAGGTCAGCGGGGATGATTTTTATCTATTACAGCAGGTCAAAAACCGCACCCAGATGAACCGCACGGACTGGATGGTTTCCGCCGGGCTGGACGGCACAGCAGCCCTGTATACCCCTGCCGGGAGCAGCCGCTACAACATGACCTCCAGCGATACCGCCGCTGATTTTGCCGCCAGCCTGCTGACCCGGCTCCATGATGCCGAGGTATTGCCGGACATCTGGTACCATGTGGCAGCCGATAACCTGAGCAGCTACAGCAGCGGTGAGCTGTATACTTCCAGTGATTCCCTTGGCATTACGCGGCTGCTGCGCTACCCCCATGCCGCCTATGATGAAAGCGACCCCGAATACAACGAATCCCCCACATTCGCCCTGGATTATGATAATAAAACCGGCCGCCTGCTGAACCTGTGGGTTCAGGCCCCGCTGGACGATCCCACCTTGCTGTCCGGCAGCCCGGTATTGCTGAATATCTCCGACCTGCTGAACGCCTGGGTTCAGTGGGAGGGCCTTACCGACCTGGGCGACTGGACCGTGCCTTACGGCAGCGATTACGCCGAAACCGGTCTGTACAGCGCCAGAGGCAACGCCCTGCTGACCTGTGTGTACGGCTCCTTTACCCTTGACGATGTTCCCCGCGCCTATTACAGCATGCAGCTGACCTGGCAGCCCTATGCCCCCACCCCACAGCCGGGCAGCACCGATCTGCTGCCCGCCGAACCGCTGCCAGAAACCAGCGATTATTATTACACTGACGTCATCGCTTACCAGTGGGACGATGACCGCGCTGCCGCTGTGTTTGATTATGATGCCAACCTGATCCTTCGCACTAACCTGAGCACCGGCGTGCAGACCGTGTTCTGTGATGTACCCGGCTGCACCCATACCACCAGCAGCTGCCCTGCCCGCATCACGGACCAGATGTATTCTCTGGTTCCCGCCGGGGATTGCGTTTACCTTGTTTACGGCACCTATTCGCCCACAACGGCAAAGGGCGCTTCCGGCGCGGATATCAACGCCATGTCGGACGATGAGATCATGCGCTGGGCGCGCGCGGCAGATGCCGGGGTTCCGCTGGCCCTTTATACCCAGGAGCTGGAGCCTTACACCCAGGAGGATGTTACCGCCGCCCGCCGCCGGATGCAGAACGCCTTTGGCCAGGGCCGCATTGAAATGCTGGACGGCACCACCCGCACCGAGCTTGTCCGGCTGGATCATGACACCGTGTATATCGGCGGCTGCGATTCCACCTATTTATACGGCATCATGCGGAGCCAGCATGGCGAAGAGCCCACCCGCTGGTTCCGCATGGAGCGCACCACCGGCCAGTACGAAACCATGCCCATCCCGGATACCGACCACCTCTGCGGTGTCTGGAACAACCAGCTTGTGCTGTTCCGGGAGCGCTGCGCCGAACCGTTCACTTCCGATAAAATGTCCGATTACAGCCTGGCCGGCAGTTATTCTTCCCGGTTCCAGAACACCAGTTATGACGTTGTGCTGTACGACCCCGTCACCGCCCAAAGCCGGCGGTTATACAGCCTGAACGAAAATTCCGGTTCTTTCACCCCTGCCGCGCTGTATGGGGATTCTCTCTATCTGGATACCATCCTTTGGGAGAATCCGGATGATACCCAGTTCAACGCCATCCGGCTCAACCTGCGCAACGGGGAGCAGACCGCGCTGGAATCCCTTTTGGGGATCGACCGTTCCGATTATCCTTACGGTTATCTGTTGGATTCTTCCACGGTTGCCAACCTCTACTCCCAAAAATGGGGCACCATGAAGCTGTTTCGTTCCAACAGCGGTCAGGGCGGCGAAAGCCTGCTGCTGAACTTTGCCGCCGGCAGCGTGTTCCACACCAGCTGGCAGGCAGGTGAAAGCACCTATATTGCCGCCGAATCCCCTGCGGGCCAGTTGTTGCTGCTTTCCTGGGTGTATGATGATCTTTCGGACAACTGGTTCCAGACCTACCAGCAGTACCTTGCCCCCGCCAGTGATCCCACCATCATGACCCCCGTTGCCATGTGGGAACCGGGGCAGTAAACCTCCGCTCCGTAGGCGGTCGTAACCAATTTTTTACCAGTGTAAATTGATGGTTTGTTCACGATTTGTTTACGTCGCGGCGGTTGTTATTGCCAGGGCAGTGTGGTATACTCACCCCCAAGATGTATCTGAAAGCAAAGAAGCCGACGAATTTTTCGCCTTTTCAGCTACACCCTAAGAAAGGGGGAATCTGCATGAAACATCTGCGTTCCTTTTTTGCGGTGCTACTGGCCGCAGCCGTCTGCGCGGCGGTGGTGCTGTTTTCCGGCTGTGGGGCATCCGTTCAGGTGCAGCAGCTTACCATCCCCGGCGAGCGCGGCAGCATCCATGCCACGCTGACCACCCCTGCCAATGCCGAAAACATGCCTGCCGTGGTGATCTGCCACGGCTTTACCGGCAACCGCCAGCTGGACGGCCACGCCAAGCCGCTGGCCAAAACGCTGGCCCAGCACGGCATTGCCAGCATCGCCATTGACTTTGCGGGCAGCGGCGAAAGCGAGGAGCCGTTCACCGCTTACACCCCCGCCAACATGCGGGATGATATCACTTCTGCCATCACCTACCTGACCGACACTGTGGGTGCCGACCCGGAGCGCATCGGCCTGCTGGGCCACAGCATGGGCGGCCGCGCCGTCAGCGTCTACCTGAAAGATTCCATCAAAGCCGCCGCCCTGTGGGCACCGGCGGATAACACAGGGCTGGACGGGCTGGAATTTTTGGACCACAGCGCCGAGGGCCGCCAGGCTATTTATGACGGTGCCATACAGAACGGCGTGCTGGACCTGCCAAAGTGGGGCGTAACGATCAGCGCCGATTTTGTGCAGCAGGTTGCCGACCAGGACCCCACCGCCAGCCTGCGCACCTACAACGGCCCTCTGCTGCTGGCTTATACCGCCGGGGATGCCGAATTGCTGAGCCAGACCACCATTGACCTGACCCGTCAGGCTGCCGCCGAACACAGCGGCCCTCTGGTGGACCTGACCGGCCAGTATGAGGACGCCACTCACAATTTCACCGCCGCATCCGGCAAAAAAATCGACGATTTCTCCGTCCGCCGCCGCATCGAATCCGCCACCGCAGAATTTTTTGAAGAATATCTATAACCCATCCCTATTTGCCGCCGCCCCACCGGGCCGCGGCATTTTTTATGATAATTTTAAGGCAATACCGCATAATTCTAATTCCTAATTAACCCCTACCTCCTCCCTCCTAACTCCTAACCACTTCCTTCGCCCTACCGCAATTTTACAACTCCGCCCCCTTTCCGCCGGGGGTAAAATGTGATATAGTATAGAGGTATAGGATTTTGTCAAAAAGGGAGGGCTGAAATGGCACCCATTATCCATACCGTCAACCTGTGCAAGGTGTATGCCGTGGGCAAAGAACGGGTCGTTGCCCTGAACGATGTTTCTATCTCCATTGAAAAAGGGGAATTCTGCTGCATCGTGGGCCAGTCCGGCAGTGGCAAAAGCACCCTGCTGAATCAGCTGGCCGGGCTGGAAAAACCGACCCGCGGCAAGGTATTCATCGGTTCGCACGAGATCAGCGCTATGACCGAAGATGAGCTGGCCAAGTTCCGCCAGGCACACCTGGGCTTTATTTTTCAGAGCTACAACCTGCTGCCCACCATGACGGCGGCCGAAAACGTTGCTCTGCCGCTGATGTTCAAGGGCATTTCCCGCTCCCGGCGCCTTGCCATGGCCCGCAAAGAGTTAAAAAACATGGGCCTTGGCGGCCGTGCCGAACACATGCCCACCGAGATGAGCGGCGGCCAGCAGCAGCGCGTGGGCATCGCCCGCGCCTTTGTCAGCAAGCCGCGCGTGATCTTTGCGGACGAACCCACCGGCAACCTGGACTCTATCACATCCAAACAGGTGCTCTACCGCATGCTGCAAATATCCAAGCAGATGGGCACCACCTTTGTCATGGTCACCCATGAACCGGAGCTGGCCTCCTGTGCAGACCGTATTATTACCATTCTGGACGGCAAGGTGCAGTCCGATGTGGTGCAGGATCCCGCCACAAGGGAGCGCAACCGCGAAGCCCTGTTCGCCAGCCTGGAGGGCAACATGCGGATCGGCGGCGACTCTGCCAGCGGCGAAGTTCACCAGAAAACCGCAGCCGAGCTTGCCTCTTACGCAGCCCCTGTTGCCGCAGCCCAGCAGCCCGAACAACCCAAACCGTAAATTTTGCCCACTCATTCAGGAATATCAAAGCCATAGAAAAAGATGGAATCAATTTAAGGAGGACCCCGGAGTGAAAAAAGCTTCCCGTTTTGCCGCCCTGCTGGCGGCCGTCATGCTCTTCGGCAGCGTGGCTGCCATGCCCGCCCTTGCCGCCGAAGACGTAACCTCTACCCCTGTACCGACAGCAACCGCCGAGCCTACCGTGACCCCCGCCCCGACGGACAACGGCCAGAGTGCCCCCAACAACAGCGGCTCGGCCTACATCATTGCTCAGACCGTGACCGATGCCGCAGGCGGCGAGATCACCACCATTGACCGGGACAGCCGGTTTAACCTGATTCTGCGCGTGGCGGATTACGGTGCTTACAACAACTTCATTCCCGCGGACCAGATCTCTGCCCGCATCAACTCCTCCGTGTTCACCTTTACCGGCAACGCCGAAGTTGGCCAGCTGTACGAGGAAACCGACGCCAACGGTGCCGGTTACTACAGCTATGTACTGCTGTTCCGCGATGTGATCTACAACGGCGGCGGCAACAGCGTGCCCATCAACCTGAGCTACCTGAATTCCACCATGGCGATGCAGCAGCTCAGCGTTACCCTTGGCCAGTGCGTGGACGAAGACCCCGATACTCCCAACCTGATGATCCGCGCTTCCAGCTACGGCAATGAAGCGGTTGTGGCCGGGACGCCCTTTACCCTGACCCTGACCCTGTACGCCACCGGCGGCCAGGAGAACCTGAACGATGTGGTCATCTCGCTGACCCTGCCGGACGGCATCACCATGACCAGCGGCAGCCTGAGCAGCTACCTGGGCACCATGGCCCCCAAGTCCACCCGTGATGTCAGCTTCAGCCTGACCCCCAGCGCCGGCTTTACCGGCGGCGTGGCCAACATCACTGTGAACAGCGTGGGCACCGGTGCCGACACCAACAAGGCCGTTACCGGTATGTCCACCACCATCTCGGTTCCGGTATCTCAGCCGGACCGCTTTGAGCTGGGCCAGCTGGAGCTCAGCGACAGCATTACGCTGGGCGATTCTGCTTCCGTTACCCTGAACTTTGTCAACAAGGGCCGCAACGCCCTTTCCAACCTGGAAGCCACCCTTTCCGGCGATAACCTGGGTGCCGACACCACTGTGCAGTACATTGGCAACCTGAACGCCGGTTCCTCCAACAGCGTGGATTTTGACATGACCCCCACCCAGGAAGGCACCTGCAACGGTACCATCACCCTGACCTATGAGGACGCCAACGGCACCCTGAAAACCGTCAGCAAAGATTTTTCCTTCTCTGTTCAGCCGGCCATGGACTACGGCAATTCTGGCGATATGGACTCTAACATGGATGACATGCAGCCCCAGCAGACCGGCCTGCCCCTGTGGGCCTATCTGGCAATCGGCGCTGCTGTGATCGTGGTGGTAGTTGTGATCGTTGTGGTGGTACGCAAAAAGAAGAAGGCCGCCGCACTTGCCAAGCTGGAGGAAGGCAACGATGAAGATATCTGACCAGATCGGGCTGGCTGTCACCAACCTGTCCCGCCGCAAGGGCCGCACGGCACTGACCGTTGTGGGCGTCGTTGTGGGCATCTGTGCGGTTATCGTTATGATCTCCATGGGCATTGCGGAAAGCCATAACAACGACGAAATGCTCAAAAATATGGGCGGCCTGACCAAGATTGAGGTATACAACTACGGCAGCCAGAACATCAATGGGCAGGAGGTCAAGCTGGATAACGAAGCCGTCCAGCGGTTCCGCAAGATCGACCACGTTACGGCTGTCACTCCCTATTACCAGCCGAACCTGAACCTGTATGTAGAAGCAGGCAAAAACAACCGCTACCGCGCCAGTAATGTATGGAGCGTTCTCGGCCTGGACCCGGACACCATGCCCCTGCTGGGCAACAAGCTGGAAAGCGGCGACTGGCCCAAAAGCGGCGTGAATTACGGCAAGGATGTGATTCCCGTTGTGGTGGGCAAGGAGTTTTTGTATCAGTTTGAGGATACCCGCCGCAGCCAAAACAGCTCCAAACGCCAGCGCTGGAGCGGCCAAACCGATGCCAACGGCAACCAGCTGCCGCCCTTTGTGGATGCTACCAAGGATACCTTTACCCTGACCCTGACCAATGGTGACACCGAGAGCCCCAAGACCCAGAGCTACAAGCTCAAAATCGTTGGCGTTGTCTCGGAAGAATCCGAGGATTACATGCTGCAATACGGCATTACTTTCCGCCTGAACGACCTTCTGATGCTGAGCGAAGCCTACAGCAAGCTGGCCAAAACGGATTTTAACCCCAAAAAAGTGACCTATAACGAAGTGTACATTAAGGTCGATGACATCAAGAATGTGGATAAGATCTGCGATACCTTAAAAGAGGAAGGCTACCAGATCAGCTCCATGGTGGATTACCGCAAGCAGATGCAGCAGCAGACCGCACAGCGCCAGCTGCGCCTGGCGGGTCTGGCGGCCATCAGCCTGTTTGTTGCCGCGCTGAACATCGCCAACACCATGACGATGGCCATTTACGAGCGCACCCGTGAGATCGGCGTGATGAAAGTTCTGGGCTGCGAGATTGGCAACATCCGGCGGATGTTCCTGATTGAAAGCGGTATGATCGGCTTTATCGGCGGCGTAGCCGGTACGATTTTAAGCTACATCATCAGCTTTGGCATGAACAACATGACGATGATCGTATACGGCCTGAACACCCTGCTGATGAAGCTGGGCATCAACGCCACCATCGACCTCAGCTCCCTGATGGGCAGCAGCGATTCGATGTATTACGGCGGTGGATTTTACATGTCTGATTCCGGCAGCGGAACCGTCATGTCCATCATTCCTATCTGGCTGGTGCTGGCCGCCATCGGTTTTGCCGTGGTGGTGGGCCTGCTTTCCGGCATCGTTCCCGCCAGCCGCGCCGTTCGCATCAGCGCCCTGGAGGCCATCCGGCACGATTAAATCAAATGCGCCTTCCCGCAAGGGAGGGCGCGTTTTTGTTTGAATGAAAAAAGAATAAATAATAATAAATAATTTCGGTGGACCGCAGGGTTCTGCATTCTATGTATTAACCTTTTCGTTTATAGAGACCATAGGGGCGCACATTGTGCGCCCGCCATCTTTATTACAGAGTGTACCATAAATCATATCTGTAGGGCGGGATGCCCTCATCCCGCCGCAGAGAGACATCATAAAATTGTACCACCTGCCCACGTTACGGCCCGCCCCACGGGACGATGCAAGCATCGTCCCCTACAAATCTCTTTTTCTGTTCGCGGCAAAATTTTACCTTTCTTCCCCTTCAATACATTTTCTTCCTCGTCATCATACAAAAAACGCGCACAGCGCCCGATATTTATCGGCGCTGTGCGCGTTTTGCTAACTCCTAACTCCTAACTTTCTCCGGTATCTGCGCCCCAATAATTGCCGCAAACATCAAAGCGCACCCTGCCAGTTCTACGCCGGAAAGGGTCTGGCCCAAAATCAGCCAGCCGGCCAGGGCGCTGAACACGCTTTCCATGCACATGGCCATGCTGGCAATGGTGGGATCAAGTTCTTTCTGGCCCACAATTTGCAGCGTGTAGGCCACACCGCTGGACAAAATGCCGCAGTAAGCAATAGATACCGCCGCCCCCTGGATCTGGGCAAAGGTCGGCGTTTCAAACACAAACATAAAAATAGTGGAAAGGACCGCCGTTGCAAAAAATTCCGCAAAGCTCAGCTGCACACCGTCCAGCCTGGGGCTGTAATGATCCACCAGCATAATCTGGAACGCAAACAGCAGCGAGCAGAGCAGTAGCATCCATTCGCCGCCGGTCAGGGTCAGGGTATCGTGCCCCGCCAGGCACAGCAGGTAAAGCCCCGCCAGGCTGATGCAGGCGCAGATTCCCAGTTTGACCCCCGGCCGCCGCCCAAAGAACACCCCCAGCAGCGGTACCAGCACCACATACAGCGCCGTCAAAAAGCCTGCCTTGGCCGTGCTGGTGGTGCCAATGCCGATCTGCTGTGCCGCCGAAGCCGCAAACAGCGCAATGCCGCAGAACGCACCGCCCCGCAGCAGCATCCGGCCGTTGATCCAGAACGGAACACCGGGATCCGCTTTGCGGGCCTTGCCGCGGCGCAGCAAAACCAGCACGATCAAAAATGCGCAGGCCAGCCAGCTGCGGGCCGCCAAAAAGGTATACGGCCCCACATAGCCGCTGCCCACACTTTGCGCCACAAAGGCTGTGCCCCAGATCAGCGCCCCCAGCAGAAGCAGCAGGGTGTTGCGCAGCTGTTTTTTATCAAAGTTCATCTTTTGATTCCTTTTTTGTTTCAGTCATATCCGCAAAATGCCCCGGCGTCGGTCTGCGTTGACCGCTGCGCCGGGGCACGCTTTATTTTTGGTTATTCTGCATCCGGGGCAACCAGGTCGTCGCTGCCAATGCCCTCAATTTTCACGCCGCCGGTAATGTAGAACATACCAGAGTCATAGCTGACATTGGCCTTGTACAGCCTGCCGGGGGTCAAGCCGGAGATGGTATAGGTGCTGCACTCCCCGCCGGTCGGGAAATACACCGTGGTGCCCGCCACATAGGAAGTGGTTGCCTTATCCTCCGAAAGTTCCCACAGCGCCACCTTGAACTCCAGAATACCGGTGGATTCGGTGGTGGCATAGCCCGTTACCTGCACGGTATCGGAACCCGCCACAAAATACTCGGTGTTGCGGTTCTGGATGCTGTTAAACGCAACATACAGCGTCCCATCCTGCACCTGTTGGTTCCAGTGGACCGAGGTATCCTGCAGCCCATCCGGGAAGTTCACCTCACCGCCGGGCTGCGCCACAATTTCGTCCGCCTCATCGTCATCGGAACCTTCTTCACGCAGGCCCAGCAGGTCTGCCGTTTTCAAAATCAGATTGCTTGCTACTTCCTTGGGGCTGCAGGCGGTCAGGCTGAGCGCCAGAACCGCTGCCAGCACAAGTGCAGCTGCACGTTTTGCCAGTTTCATCATTCATTGCCCTCCATGGCAGGTAAAGCTGTTTGTAACCCTTTTATTATATCCCAATTCGCCGGGCAGAACAAGTGCTTCTTGGTGAAAACCTGGTAAAACCTAACCCCTATGGTGTGTTATCCGCGGGTGCCCTCAACGCTGGAATCGGTGCTCCAGCCCTGCAGGTCAGTGGGGTTGATGGAGCCGTTCCAGCGGCCATCGTTCTGGGCGTCGTTCCATTCGTTCCAGGCTGCCTCGCTGCGGATAGCTGTACCGCTGCGGAATGCTGCATCCCACGGGTTGGCGGAATCCGGGTCGGTGGGGTCCCAGCCGCGCTTGCTCTCGTCCGCCGGGTCGGTGTAAATGGTGCCGGGCTTTCCCATGGGGCCGGGGTCATCGGCGTTATCATAGATCACCACGCGGGTGCCGATGGGGCAGTTATCATAGATCCACTTTACATCACAGACCAGCAGCCGGATACAGCCCAGGCTGGCCTGGGTGCCCAGCTGGTTGAACTGGTCGTACTCGATATCGTCCTTGTGCTGGCTGTAATACGGCACAGTGTGGAACAGATAGGAATCCCAGATGCGGGTAGCGTACTGGCCATAGCTCGGCCCGGCCAGCAGCCGCCAGTCATAATTGACCGGCGTTGCAAAGAATCCCAGCGGGGTATCCGCGCCGCCGGAGCACACCATGGCCATATACGGCTTGGTGTAGTTACCCTCATCGTCCAGCGCCAGTACCGTCACGGTAGAAGCCGCGCGGTTGACCGCGATCATATAGGGGCAGCCATCTTTGGCACTGTATTTCAGCCCCTCGCTCTGGTAAAATTCATCGGCAGCCAGCTGTTCCATCAAGGCTTTGCCGCGCTCATCCCAAAGCGCTGGGTCCACCACCTGCGGGGCATCCTTGGTGCAGTTTGCGGACGCCGTTGCGGTGGCATCGGCAATGCGCTGTTCTTCCTCGGTCATGGTGGGCTGTTCCTGCTGGCTGTCGCCATCCGTGGTGCTGTCTGCACCGTCGGGCGCGGCGGAGCTGGAATCCCCCTGGCTCTGGTTGGGCTTGTTGGTAATAGTGCCATCGGTTTTTACCAGCAAAAAGCAGCCTGCGCACACCAAAATAAACACGGCAATGCAGAAAATTAAGGTGATCAGGGCATGCACGCGGCGGTTCTGTTTGCGTGAAACAGCGCGGCGGCGCTGCATATTGCTGCTCCTGGCAGCGGGTGCAGGGCGGCGCTTGGGTCCCTGCGCCGGACGTTTTTGTTGCGGCATTGTGCAGACCTCCCGTTTATGGTGTCAAAATCGTATATTTCGGGCTTTGCTTCCCACTGCGGGCGGGCGCGGCCCGAACGGAATTCATTTCCCGTATTCTTCCGCCACAAATTTTTCCAGTGCGGCAAAGCTGCGGCGGACCTTCTCGGTATCAATGCAGTACGCCATGCGGAAGTAGCCGGGGCAGCCAAAGCTGTCGCCGGGAACCAACGCCAGGTCATACTTCATGGCCTTTTTGCAGAACGCATTGGCGTCCTCCTCCAGCGCTTTGGGGAAGATATAGAAGGTGCCGGAGGGTTTGACCACGGTAAAGCCCAGCTTTTTCAGCTCGGCGTAAATCAGCTCCATGTTGGTTTCGTACACGCCCAAGTCGCTGGTTTCGTCCAGGCATTCGGCCACGGCCAGCTGGATCAGTGATGCCGGGCAGTTGTGGCCGATTCCGCGGCTGATCTGGCCGCACATGGGCACAATATACTCGGCGTCCTCGCAGCGCGGGTTCGCAGCCACATAGCCGATGCGCTCGCCCGGCAGGCTCAGGCTCTTGCTGAACGAATAGCAGGTCAACGTATCGTCATAGAACTTGGCGGCGTACTGGATGGGCTGCCCGCCGAACATGATTTCGCGGTACGGCTCATCCGAGATCAAAAAGATTCGGTGCCCATACTTGGCGCTGGCGGCGCGCAGGCGGTCGGCCAGGCCGGTCAGCGTCTCGGCGCTGTAGGCTGCGCCGGAGGGATTGTTGGGGGTGTTGATCAGCACGGCGGCGGTGTTCTCATCCAGCATCGCGTCAAATGCGTCAAAGTCAATCTGGAAATCCTTCGTGCGGGGCGGAACGACCTTCAGATTCAGGCCCGCGCCCTCCACATACGGCTTGTATTCCGGGAAGAACGGCGCAAAGGTGATAATATCCTGCCCCGGCACCGCCACGCAGCGCATGGCGTGGGCCAGCGCACCGGCAGCACCCGTTGCCATAAAGATATGCTCCATACCGTAGTCCATGCCAAAGCGGCGGTTCAGGCTTTCGGCCACCGCCTTGCGCACGGCGGGGATGGTCAGCGTGGGGCTGTAGCCATGCAGCGTCACCGGCTCCTTGGTCTGCAGCAGATCGATGCAGGTTTTGGTAAAGTGCTCCGGGCAGGGCACCGAAGGGTTGCCCAGCGAATAATCAAACACATTTTCATAGCCGATCTCGGTCCCGCGAGCCGTGCTCCACTCGGAGATTTGGCGAATAACGGACTTGCCGCTAAGCATATCTTTATAGCGCTGCGCAATCATTTTACAGTTCCCCCCACCGCAATTTTGCAGTTATTTCATGATAACGTCATACAGTTCATCGCTGTTTTCTGCCAGGTATTCCGCCCCGGCCGCATTCAGTTCCTCCCGCGTGCGGAATCCCCACACCGCCCCGCAGCAGGGCAGGTTCGCATTGTGGGCGGTTTCCACATCCACGTTGCTGTCCCCCACATACAGGGTGCTGGCCGGGTCGGCATGCAGGGCCTGCAGCAGGGCGTTCGTACCCTCGGCGGCGGGCTTGGGGGCCACGCCGGTCATCTGGCCGCGCACGATCGTAAAATACTGCGTGCCGAAATAATCCTTGACGACCTCTTTTGCCAGCGCATCCGCCTTGTTGGAAAACACCGCCAGCTGCACGCCGTTCGCTTTCAGCTTTGCCAGCATTTCGGGGATGCCGGGGTACGGTGCGGTGGTGTCCCGCAGGTGCTGGCCATAATCCCGCTTAAAATCCGCCAGGGCCGCTTCCAGCACCGCCGGGGTGCGCTGGTCTGCCGGGGCCAGGCGCTCCACCAGTTTCGGGATACCGTTGCCCACGAAATAGCGGTACGCCTGGCGCTCATGGGTGGGCCAGCCATATTTCCGGCACAGCCGGTTGCCGGCATCCGCCAGGTCAGTCAGGGTGTTCAGCAGCGTACCATCCAGGTCAAACACTACAGTTTTATACATTTTGTAATATCCTCTATTTTCTATACATATTCCAACTTTTCCCACTGATACGGCAAAAGCTACACTTCTATTATAGGAGCATTTTGCCAAAACGGCAACCGTTTTTGCCTGTTGTTTTGGAGCAAAAGTGTAAATTATACAGCGGCAGGGTGCAATACCACGTAAAGTGTGCTACTATATATTTGTATTGCTGGCCGGGAGTGATCCCGCCAAGGGGAGGAAAAAAGATGGACCTGTTTCTTTCAATTCTGAAATCCGTCATTTACGGTGTGATTGAAGGCATCACCGAATGGCTGCCGATTTCCAGCACTGGGCATATGATCCTTGCCGAGCAGGTGCTGAAGTTTGGCTATACGGAAGATTTTATGGAAATGTTCCGCGTTGTCATCCAGCTGGGTGCTATCCTGGCTGTTGTGGTGCTGTATTTCCACAAGCTGTGGCCGTTCTGCAAGGATAATGGCCGCGATACCGGCTTTGCCGCCCACCTGCGCTGGCCCGTGGTCCGGCTGTGGTTCAAAATTATTGTAGCCTGCGTGCCCGCCGCCGTGCTGGGTATTCTGCTGGACGACTGGATGGACGCCCACCTGTATAACAGCGTGGTGGTTGCCCTGATGCTGATTGTGTACGGCGTTGCCTTTATCCTGATCGAGCGCCGCCCGCGGGTGCCCACCACCACCAAGCTTTCCCGCATTACTTACCCGCAGGCGTTCAAGGTTGGCTGCTGGCAGGTGCTCTCCCTGATTCCCGGCACCTCCCGCAGCGGCTCCACCATTCTGGGCGGCATGCTGTGCGGCATGTCCCGCCCGGCTGCCAGCCAGTTCACCTTCTTCCTTGCCATCCCGGTCATGGCCGGTGCCAGTTTGCTCAAGCTGGTCAAGTTCTTTGGCAAGGGCAACAGCTTCACGCTGGATCAGACCGTTGTGCTGATCGTTGGCTGTGCGGTTGCCTTTATCGTTTCCATCATCGCCATCCGCTTCCTGATGGATTACGTCAAGCGCCACACCTTCACCGCGTTCGGCGTTTACCGCATCGCGCTCGGCATTGTTGTTCTGGTGATCTGGGGCGTACAGACCTTTGTGCTGAAAGTGCCCGCCGCCGTGTAACGGCCCGGAGTGTATCTGAAATCGAAAATCTCCCCGCTGCATTTTGTGCATCAGCACATTGCAGCGGGGAGATTTTTTCTTGCCATTTTTGTTTTTAAATCAGAGGAATCCTGGCTGACGTCTGCTTATCAGCTTCTTACTTTTCCACCTGGAACAAATTCTGCTGACTGGTTGCTTTGGCACCGATGTTGTTATACTCCAAATAGAAGTACCCATGCACCCAGGCATCCAGCTCTGCATTCTCGCCGTAGGTGTGGGTCACGCCGTCCGCGTCCATATAGTCATTGGCGGCTGTCACCACCGGGGCCACCTGCTTGAGTGCCAGCAGGTACTGGTAATACGGGGTCAGCGGCAGCCCGGCATTTTCCACCAGGGTGGGAGCCAGCATGCACATATCCATGCGGTTGTACTCGTCGGTGGCGCTGGTCTGGCCTGCGTTTTCCAGCGGGTAGTTTGCCCAGATCAGGTAGGGCGTGCTGCGCTCCAAAATCTGCAAATTGTTCTCATCGGTAAAGGTATGGTCGGCCACATGATCCACAAAGCTGGGGGCGTGGTCGCCTGCCATGGCAACAATCACCTTGCGGCCGGTCTTTTCGTACTGCTCGGTCAGGTATTCGGTCAGTTCGCCAAAGGCACGGTCGGTCATATAGATGTTGCTCAGGTATTCATCCATGATGGAATCATACTCGCCGTAATCGGTTGCGGCATGCACGATATCCTCCTCCGGGGGGTTCATATCGTAATCGCCGTGGCTCTGGATGGAAACCAGGAACACAAACCGCGGCTGGTCCTCCGGCATTGCTTCATACAAACCTTCCAGGTCGCGGTAGGTGGCGCTGTCGGTCTGGTAGGGGCGGTTGCCATAGGTTTCCTTGGTCGGAAAATCATCCTGGAAGTGGGTCTCGTCAAAGCCCAGCGTCAGCCAGGCAGAATCGCGGCGGTAGTTGGAGTTGGTATAGGGGTGGGCTGCCAGCGTGGCATACCCCAGATCTTTCAGGTTGCTGACCAGGCTGTTTGCCTTGTGCAGGTTCAACCAGTTGAACGGTGTGATGGAGGGCATCAGCATCAGCGAGTTGGAGGAAAGCATCTCGTACTCGCTGGAGTTGGTGCCGCCGCCCACATGCGGGCTGATGGTGTGGCCGTAAATGGAGTTGGGCAGGTTTTTGGTCACCTGCATGATCTCCTGGTCGGCCTGCAGGTCCGTTACCAGGTCAAAGTCATAAAAGCTTTCGGACAGGATCAGGAACACATCGGGGTAGTCCTGCTCGTTTGCCGTTTCGGGGCTGGCCTGATAGTCCTGCGCCATTGCAGCGGCCTCGGTGGCGGCGTCCTCGCTGTAGCCGTCCGGCTGCAGGATGGGGTCCACCATCAGGCTGGCGGCTTCAATGCTACCCGCCAGGTAGCCGTACTTATAATAGGTTTCCTGCCAGGCCCAGCCGTAAGTGGCGGCGGGCTTGATGGGGTTGGGGCTGAAATACCCCAGATACAGCACCGCAAAAATGCCACAGGCGCAGGCCAGCGCATGGGCGCCGCGCTGTTTCCAGCTGCGCTTATGCTTGCCGGCCAGTTTGACCTGCACAACGGCAGCCACCAGCACCGGGATGTACAGCAGCGCAATGGTAATAACTGTCTGGGTAATGTGCAGGGTATAACTGCCCATCACCTCTGCCGCGGTGCCCAGGTTCAGGATGTCCTGCGGCATCAGGGCGGAACCATGCAGGTCCCGCGTGTAATAGTTGACCAGCGCCAGCACGGTAAAAATCAGGCCGGAAACGCCGGTTGCAATGCCCCAGCTGCCGCACAGGGCAAACACCACCAGCGTCAGGCAGAACGCCGTCAGCGCATTGAGCGGTGCGTATACCGGCCACTGCCCCGCCATATAGTTGGCAGTTGCGCCGTCAGAAATTTCTAACTGGTAGCGCGCCACAAAGGCCGCTGCCACAGCCAGCGCAAATGGCAGCACCGTGCCAAGCCAGAAGCGCTTGCTTTTTAATGTTTTTTTGATGTTTTGCATGGGTATCCAGTTCCTTCGCTTTGTTTGTTCATTAAGTTGCGGTCAACATTCCGCGTCAACACACCGAATGTCCGGTATGCCCGCAAAAGGGCATATTAGGTTAGTATATCATATTTTATGCCGGTTGTGAATCACCGTTTTTCGGCCAAATGCTGCCACTTGTTCCAAATCCGGCCCGCCCGCGCAGATTTTGCATTTACCAACCTACGCTTTCATGTTATAATATTAGTTAATCATCATTTTACCCCATAGACGGAGGCTATTCTATGAAAATTCCTGCAAAAGGTTTTACTCACGGCGGCAAGTTCCATGCAGACGATGTGTTTGCCACAGCGCTGCTGATGATTGTGCGGCCGGATATCAAAGTAACCCGCGGTTTTGTTGTGCCGGATGGTTTTGACGGCATTGTGTACGATGTGGGCTGCGGTATGTTTGACCACCACCAGGAACCGCGCGAAAGCCGCCCCAACGGCGTGCCCTATGCGGCCTTTGGCCTGCTGTGGCGCGTGTTGGGTGCCCAGCTGGTGGGTACCCACCAGGCCCGCCTGCTGGATGAAAATTTTGTTCAGCCCCTGGACTTGAACGATAATACCGGCGAACAGAACTCCCTGGCCGATGCCATCGGCAGCTTTAACCCCGTGTGGGATTCCGGCGAAGATTCCGATGCCTGCTTCTGGCGCGCCGTGCCCTTTGCCAAGCAGGTGCTGGAAAACGAGATTGCCGCAGCCAACGCCGTGAACCGCGCGGACGAGACCGTCCAGAACGCCTACAAGAACTCCAAGGACGGCATTGTGGTCCTGCCGGACTACATGCCCTGGAAAAACGGCCTGTACAAAACCGATGCCCTGTTTGTTGTCTACCCCAGCCAGCGCGGCGGCTACAGCGCCCAGTGCGTGACCGATTACAAGACCCGCCGCAGCAAGGTGCCGTTCCCGCCCGCATGGGGCGGCCAGCCGGAGGAGATCCTGCGCGAAAAGAGCGGCCTGGCTCTCAAGTTCTGCCACCCCAGCCGTTTCCTTGTCACCGCGGAAACCAAAGAGGATGCCATTGAGGCATGCCGCCGTGCCCTGCGCGCCGCCGGAAGGCCGGTGAGCGCACAGTGAGCGCCGAAACTCTAGAGCAGTTTGGTCCCCGCCCCAGCACCGCGGCGGACTGTCAGCCAGACCCGGCTTCCGCCTGGGTCTACATGGTGCGCTGCGCGGATGGCAGCCTGTATTCCGGCTGGACCAATGACCTTGCCCGCCGCCTGCGCGCCCACAAGGGCGGCAAGGCCGGTGCCAAGTATACCCACGCCAAAGGTGCCGTTAAGCTGACCTATGCCGAGCGCTGCACCGATAAAAGTGCCGCTCTGAAGCGGGAAGCCGCCCTGAAAAAGCTGCCAAAACCCGAAAAGGAAGCCCTTGCCGCCCAGTGGACCGCTGAAAACACCATCACCCTGCGGGATGCCGCGCCGGAGGACGCCGCCGCCGTGGCGGAGCTGTACAACTGGTATGTCACCCACTCCACGGCCACTTTCCAGTATGACCTGTGTACCGAGGAATTCCAGCGCGAAAATATCGCCTATGTGCAGCAGCGCGCGCCGTTCCTGGTTGCCGTCAATGCAGCGGGCAAGCTGTGCGGCTTTGCCTGCGCCCACCCCTGGCACAGCCGCACAGCTTATGCGTGGGATGTGGAGCTAACCGTTTACTGCGCCCACGACTGTGTGGGCCAGGGGGTTGGCGGGCGGCTGTACAAAGCCCTGCTGGACGGCGTGCGCCAGCGCGGCTACTGCAACGCCGTTGCCCTTGTGACCGGCCAGAACAAAGAGAGCTGCGCGTTCCATAAGGCGCTCGGCTTCAAAAAAATCGGCGTGGAACCCCGCACTGGGTACAAGTTCGGCCAATGGCTGGACCTTGCTTATTGGTGGATGGACCTGCGCCCCGGCCAGGAGCCTCCGGAGCCGGTGCGCCTGGGGCGATAAAACTGCATAACACAAAATGAAGCGGGGCACTGCTGATTGGCAGCGCCCCGCTTTTGTTATAAGGCAACACCGCACAATTCCCGCCTTGCGGCTTAAGCACCGCTCCGGCAGCTGCGGCACGGCATCTGCGTTGCCAAAATGCTCGATAATGTCGGGTTGCGGTACCCGCATCGTGCTTCGGGGGCAAAAGCCCCTCGCACTCTGCGACCGCTGCCCCTGCTTCGGTTCGCTGTTTCCGCCACTGGCGGCGCTCACCTTTGCAGCATCCAGTATTATCTGCGCTTTTGGCTTGGCATCTGCCGCACCTCGCTCGCCGTATCGGTACTTAGAATTATGCGGTATTGCCATAAAGATTTGTAGGACGCGATGCCCTCATCGCGCCGCGGAGAAACGTAAATCCATCCACCGCAAACCTGTAAACGATCTGTAGAGGACGATGCCTGCATCGTCCCGCATACTGAGCTGCAACCATGGTATCCTGTCATCAACATCCTATCTCCCCGCCGCGCGTTTTTGTTTTCCACAAGAAGCCCCTCTGTTTGTGGAAAACCGTTCAGATTCTTTTCACTTTTCCCTGTCGTTACGCGGTCTGCATTCCTGTTTTTGCCCACAAACTGCCCTTGTTCACGCAAAGTTTACCGGAATTTCCAGCTATTTCATGCCTTGTTCATCCGCAGTTCATTTTTATTCTTCATGATAGAATCTATCGGGGGCCCCTATTACCGCCCCCAACTGGAGGAATTGTTATGCACGAAACCCAACAGCCGCGCGACCCCAAAAAGACGACCGGCATTGTATATGCCGTGATCCTTGTGGTGTTGCTGCTGCTCAATTTCTGGGCCTTCCCCGCCATGATGAAAGGCCAGGTCAAACAGGTCGATTACGGCACCTTCCTGAACATGCTCGAAGGCGGCGAACTGAGCACCGTTGAAATTCAGGATCAGCAGATCTATTTTGTGGACAAAAACGATACCACCTACTGCACCAACTCTATTGCGCAGGACCTGCAGCTGGTCAACCGGTTGGAAAGCGCCGGCGTTTCCTTTGGCAAGGTGTACAACCAGACCACTTGGGTGGATACCCTGCTGGGCTGGGTCATCTCGCTGCTGCCCATGATCATCCTGATCGTCTGGTTCAACCGCATGATGCGCAAGCGGGTCGGTGAAATGACCGGCGGCGCCAACAGCATGATTTTTGGCGGCGGCAAATCCGGTGCCAAACAGTATGTCGTTGAGGATGGCAAGTCCATCAAATTTGCCGATGTTGCCGGTGAGGACGAAGCCAAAGAGAGCCTGCAGGAAATCGTTGACTTCCTGCATAACCCCAAGCGTTACGAGGATATCGGTGCCAAAATGCCCAAGGGCGTTCTGCTTGTCGGCCCCCCGGGCACCGGTAAAACCCTGCTGGCCCGCGCTGTTGCCGGCGAAGCCGGTGTTCCCTTCTTCTCCATTGCGGGTTCTGAATTTGTCGAGATGTTCGTCGGCATGGGCGCTTCCAAGGTGCGTGACCTCTTCAAACAAGCCAACGAAAAAGCCCCCTGCATTATCTTTATTGATGAGATCGATACCATCGGCAAAAAGCGTGACGGTGCTTCCGGTATGGGCGGCAACGATGAACGCGAGCAGACCCTGAACCAGCTGCTGACTGAAATGGACGGGTTTGACGCCGCCAAGGGTGTTATCATTCTGGCCGCCACCAACCGTCCTGAATCCCTTGACCCCGCTTTGACCCGCCCCGGCCGTTTTGACCGTCGTGTGCCCGTGGAGCTGCCCGACCTGAAAGGCCGCGAAAGCATCCTGCGCCTGCACGCTCAAAAGGTCAAAATCGGCCCCGACTGTGACTTTGCCGTGGTTGCCCGCATGACTCCTGGTGCTTCCGGTGCCGAGCTGGCCAATATCATCAACGAAGCCGCCCTGGGCGCTGTGCGCCACCACCGCATGGCCGTTACCCAGTACGACCTGCAGGAAGCCGTGGATACCATCCTGGCCGGTGCCCAGAAAAAGAATAAGATCCTGAGCGACAAAGAAAAGTGCATCGTGGCCTACCACGAAGTCGGCCATGCCATGGTTGCCGCCCTGCAGAGCCATTCCGCCCCCGTGCAGAAAATCACCATTGTGCCGCGCACTTCCGGCGCGCTGGGTTTCACCATGCAGGTAGAGGACGGCGACCACACCCTGATGACCAAGGAAGAGATCCTGGCCAAAATTGCCACCATGACCGGTGGTCGTGCCGCCGAAGAAGTGGTGTTCAACTCCATCACCACCGGCGCATCCAACGATATCGAGCAGGCCACCAAGATGGCCCGCGCCATGATTACCCGCTACGGCATGACCGACGACTTTGACATGGTTGCCCTGGAAACCGTGAACAACGCCTACCTGGGCGGCGATGCCAGCCTGGCCTGCAGTGAGCGCACAGCCGCCACAGTGGACGATAAGGTCGTGGAAGTCGTCAAGCAGCAGCATGAAAAAGCCAAACAGATGCTGATTGAAAACCGCGGCAAGCTGGACGAGATTGCCAAGTACCTGTACGAGAAAGAAACCATCACCGGCGAAGAGTTCATGCGCATCCTGACCGCTGTTCCCCAGCTGCCCACCAGTGTCGTGGAACAGTAAAGGCAACACCGCACAATTCCCGCCTGACGGCTTAAGCACCGCTCCGGCGGCTGCGGCACGGCATCTGCGTTGCCAAAATGCTCGATAAGACATCCAGTATTATCTGCGCTTTTGGCTTAGCAGCTGCCGTGCCTCGCTCGCCGTATCGGCACTTAGAATTGTGCGGTATTGCCTAAAATCTCCGCTCTGCGCGTTTTCTTTGTAAAATAACGGTGCCCCCGCCCTATGCAGTTTATTTACCGCACGGGCGGGGGTGTTTTGTTGTAATTCCGTAGGGGCGCACACCATGCACCCATCCGTTTTATATCATCACACTACAGCGCTTTCTCACAAAGCACACCATGTAATAGCGCCATTTTATGGCCAGCCGTTACCCATTTGTAGGGGCCGCTGCTCACCTCTTTCCGAAAAACGCAATAAAAATGCTGTCTTTCTCCACATCAGGGAAAGGCAGCATTCTTCTTTATCCGTTCAGATCTTCGCTGTTGCTGGCAATCACATTTTTATACCATCCAAAGGACTTTTTCCTGTACCGTGCCGCCGCCCTGTTCGAGTACCCACTGATCAAGAGAAACCAACGTGCAACAGTCATCAATTTCAAGAATCACGCAGATTCGTTATTCTTATCGCAAATTTGTTTTTTGCATCTGCTGCATTCTTTGCACCTGTTATCCTCTCTCGCATCCGTTATCCAACTGCTCCAGTGTGCAAAAATGTGCAGAGCCAAAATTGCGAGCTGCTGACCACCTTGGAAAACATCACAAACCTCCAATACCGCATGATCTCGGATTATACCGAGCGAGTGCGGCGCCTGCAGAGGGGAAGCTGTACCTCCAAGCTGATGATCGACGTGGTGAACTACATCCGGCACCATATTTCAGAACCGATCACCGTGGAAAAAATGGCCGAAGCGCTGTTCATGAGCCGCCCCTATCTCTCCCGAAAATTCAAGGAAGAAACTGGCGAAAGTCTTACGGATTTTATCCTCTACGAAAAAACGGAGGAGACAAAACGCCTCCTCCGCTATTCCGATAAGCCCATTACGGCCATCAGCTCTTATCTTGGTTTTTCTTCTCCCAGCCACTTTTCCCGGGTGTTCAAAGCCCGTGTGTGCATTACGCCGGGCGAGTACCGGGAAAAGCACCAGTGATCCTGCCGGGCTTTATTTTGCCTGTGCGCCCTCTGGGAAGATGATCTTGTTCACAAAGAAGAAGATCACCATGGAAATGCCGCCATTGAGCACGGTGGTGCCAATGTTGTAGATGAAATCCGGCACCAGCAGGCCCGCAACCGCCACCCACACGCAGTTGATGGAGTTGACGATGCAGGTGATCAAGCAGAACGCCACCACATACCAGGCGATCTGCTTGGCCAGGTTGCCCTTGCTGCGGAACACAAAGTTGCGCTGGATGGGAAAGTTTATGCATTCTCCCAGCACCATGGCAACCATGTAGGCGCAAAAGTACGGCAGACCGCCATGGGCGGAATCATACCCCAGGATGTTCCACCGGAAGGTTTCGCCAAACAGCGTGACCGGGATGCCCGGCCAGCCAAAATCCACCACCGGCAGGCTGCTGAACGCCGCCGGCAAAAATTGCAGCAGCAGGTATTTGAACACCGTAACCAGGTTGGATACGATCACAAACAGTCCGCCTTCGCGCACCCACTTGGCTGCGGCGGGGTGTTTTGCCGCAAAATTATTCCATAGCTGCATAAATAGCCCCTCTCTTTTCTCAGCTGTTGCGCAGGCGCTGTTCCAGCTGTGCGTTCAGTACCAGGTTTTTCACGGCTTCTATGATCACCCGCACAAGGCCGATGATCCAGAATCCCTGTAATTCCATCACAATGCCATCCACCATGCCCATGCTGATGGCACCGCTGGTCATTTTGGCCAGGGCACGCAGCGGCATGTTGTACTGGAACAGCACATTCAGATCCGGCTTGCCGCGCTTGTAGCTGGCGTTCAGCAGTGCGGTAAGCACCAGCCAGATCAGCCAGCCCAGCGGGCTGCGGCTGTGGTTCAGCTCGCCCAGGGTCATGTTGCGGTCAATTTTAACTTTTCCCTGCTGCACCGGGCGGCCCAGCAGGGTAGCCCATTCGTCATCCGGCACGTTCTGCACCTTGCCGCTGGTATAGTGCGGCAGATGCTTGCCCGCATAGGGGTTGGGTGCGCCGGTACCGGCCACTTCCACCACGGCGGTCAGGCGGATGTCCGTACTGGAGGCGCCGACCCGCAGCTCATAGCTGCCGCCTTCCACTTCCCAGCTGTCGGTCTTGGTGTTCCAGTAGCGGAATGCCTTGTCGTCCAGCAGGATGGTCACGGTCTTGCTTTCGCCGGGCTGCAGCTGCACCTTGGCAAAGCCTTTCAGCTCCTGTGCGGGGCGGAACACTTCTGCCCCGGGTTTTGCCACATACAGCTGCACGATCTCTGCTCCGGCGCGCTTGCCGGTGTTGGTTACGGTCAGGGTCACGCCATTGGACGCGGCCTGCAAATTGCTGTAGGCAAAGCTGGTGTAGCTTAACCCATAGCCAAAGGGGAATGCCACCGGCACACCGGCGGTCTGGTAATAGCGGTAGCCGACATACAGCCCCTCGCGGTACTGCACCATGCGGCCCGGCCCGGCAAAGTTATCCTTGGCGGGGGTATCCGCATAGGCGTTGACCCAGGTTTCGGCCAGCTTGCCGCTGGGGTTCACTTTGCCGGTCAGCACATCCAGCATGGCGCCCGCCCCCGCCTGGCCGCCCAGCGCACCATACACCAGGGTACGGCAGTGTTTGAGCCACGGGGTTTCCAGCGAAGCCCCTGCGCTGAGCACCACAATGGTGTTGGGGTTGGCCTGCTGCACGGCCTTTAACAGTTCGATCTGGTTGTCCGCAAGGCGCATATCGCCGCGGTCCAGACCCTCACTTTCCTTGATTTCATCCAGCCCCAGGCAGAGCAGCACCACTTCGGCCTTTTGGGCCAGGGCTACAGCCTCGGCCTGTTTGGCGGCATCCGGTTTGCCCTGGCGGTCAAAGCCGGGGGCAAAGCCCACGCTGGCCAGGCCGCTCTCTTTCAGGCAGTCCAAAAAGGTATCCACCTTGATGGAGTTGACCGCGCTGGAGCCAGCGCCCTGGTACCGCGGTGTCTGGGCAAAGTCGCCGATCACGGCAACTTTTGCGCCCTCGGCCAGCGGCAGCAGGTCGTTCTCGTTTTTCAGCAGCACAATGCTTTCGGCTGCGGCGCGGCGGGCCAGGGCATGGTGAGCGTCCGCATCAAAGGTGCGGCTGTGGGACTGCACGGCGGCATGGGTATCAAACACCAGCGTCAGCAGCTCGTCCAGCCGGGCGTCCACATCCGCTTCGGTAATTTTGCCGCTCTGCACAGCCTGCATCAGCTCGCGCACCGCGTCCCCGCCGGGGGCGGGCATTTCCAGCGTGGAGCCGTTCTGCACGCCCAGGGCATGGTCATTGCTGCCGCCCCAGTCCGTTACCACCGCGCCGTCAAAGCCCCACTCCCCGCGCAGGATGTCCATTAACAGGTGGCGGTTCTCGTTGGCGTAAGTTCCGTTGATGAGGTTATAGCTGCTCATGATGGTCTTGGGCTTTGCTTCCTTGACCACGATCTCAAACCCGGTCAGGTACAGTTCCCGCAGCGTGCGTTCATCCACCACGGAATCCGACGCCATGCGGCGCAGTTCCTGGCTGTTGACGGCAAAGTGCTTGGGGCAGGCCGAAATACCGTTGGACTGGATGCCCCGTACATAGCTCGCGGCCATTTTGCCGGAAAGATACGGATCCTCGGAGAAATACTCAAAATTGCGGCCGCAGAGGGGGCTGCGCTTGGTGTTCAGGCCCGGCCCCAGCAGCACGGCAACTTCCTGCGCGGCGGCTTCTTCGCCCATGGCCTGGCCGATCTGCTCGCCCAGGGCGGGGTCCCAGCTGCACGCCACAGTGGCTGCCGTGGGGAAGCAGGTGGCCGGAACACTGGGGTTCAGCCCCAGGTGGTCCGCCGCGCCCGCCTGCTTGCGCACGCCGTTGGGGCCATCGGATAGGGTGATGGACGGCACACCTGCCTTGGGGCAGCCGCGCGTGGTGAAGGTGCCCGCGCCCGAAAGCAGTGCGCATTTTTGTTCCAGATTCAGTTTTGCGATGATTTCAGCGTTTTTCAAGGGGGACGCACTCCTTTTTTTATAAGGCAATACCGCGCAATTTCAAGTCACGGTCATGCGCTTGCATTGTGCGGTATTGCGGGGGTTATTCTTATGCGTTCTTGTTTTCGGCCTTGGCAGCCTTCGCGGCCTTGTACAGCTTGACATCACGGACAATGCCGCGGATCGCCAGTGCAAACAGTGCCACGGCAACAAGGTCGATCAGAGCAACAAGGTGACGCCAGCCGAGCACAGCGGGCTTAAAGTCGTGGCGCAGCGCGGCGGTATCGCCGATGCTCTCGGCATAGTCGCGGTTGGTCACACGGACATGCAGGTACATGTAAAGGGCCTCCTTGGCGGCACGGCGCAGCGCCTGCATATAGCTGTTGGAGCCGGTCTCGCAGGAAAGCTGGCCGCCCATCATGCCGGACATCCAAAGGCTGCCGCCTGCACGCAGGGCCTGATCGCCGTTCATGTAGCTGTGGTGGTCGCAGTAGTCGGTGATAACAGCGCCGTCAAAGCCCCACTCGTCGCGCAGGATGCCGGTCAGCAGCGCCTCACTGCCGCCTGCCCAGACTGCGCCGATGCGGTTGTAGCTGCTCATCAGACCGACAGCATCGTAATCCTCGACCAGCATCTGGAAGGGGCGCAGGTAGGTTTCGCGCAGGGTCTGCTCGGTCATCCATGTGTAGACGGAATCGCGGTAGATGCCGCTCTCGCCATCGTTGCAGATGAAATGCTTGACATAGGTGTAAACACCGGCATCGTTGGCGCCCTGCACGGTGTTGCCGCAGATGACGCCGGACAGCAGGCTGTCCTCGGAATAATACTCATAGTTACGGCCATTGAAGGGGCTGCGGTGCATGTTGGTGGCAGGGGCATACCAGCCGGTGTAGCCGTTCTGCAGCGCCTGCGTGCCGATGGTGCGGCCCTCCTGCAAAGCAAGATCGGCGTTCCATGTCTGGGCCAGCGTGCTGGAGCTGGGGAAGCCGGTCCCGGCACCCATGCCGGTAAAGCCGCCGATCTGGGCGGGGCCGTCGGCATCCTTGCTGCGCACCTTGCCGATGCTCTTAAGCTCAAACAGACCGCCGTAGCCGTTGACAAACAGGTTTTCCATCTCCTCCACAGTCAGCTGATCCAGCAGGGCATCCCACTGCGGGTCATTGAAGTCAGCGCCCAGCTGGAAGCCGAGGTCGGTGGTCTTGCCGTTGTCCTCAATCTTCAGGCCGTTGTTGGCACCGGTGGTGATGGCCTCGTCGGCCTCATTGATGTAGCCGTCTGCCATGTCAGCGGTGTAGAGGTTCAGTGCCTTGACGTTGTCGGTCATGGCACGGCTGGGAGTGTTGGCCTTGGGGAAGGTGCTTGCAAAATCAGCACGGGTCATATAAGCAATGTTCTGCTCGGAATCGCTGCCGTCAAGGCTTACGCCGTCAATGGCATCGCTGCCGGTGAACTTGTTGGAAACAGGTTTGCCGGTAACCGTATCCTCGGCATACTGCACACCTGCGGGCAGGCTGCAAGTAATCGTTGCGTTGGCATCATCGTCCACATTGTGGGCATCATGGCGCACGGTAAAGATGTAGTCGCCTGCATCCAGTTCATAACCGGTAAAGCCGTTGTGGTTGGCATCATATGCGTCATAGCTGGCCATATCAGAAACGGGCACAGTCAGGGTAACTTCTTCGCTCTCGCCGGGGGCCAGTTCCTTCGTCTTGGCGAACGCACCCAGTTCGACGCTGGATTTTTCAATCTCACCCGCGGTGTACGGGGCGGTGTAATACAGCTGAACAACATCCTTGCCTGCGCGGTCACCGGTATTGGTAACCGTAACTTTTACGGTCACGCTGCCATCTTTTGTCAACGTACTGCCATTGGCGGAAGCATCGGTAACTTTCCAATCAAAGCTAGTGTAAGACAGGCCGTAACCGAACGGATACTGCACAACGCCATTGTAGCCAATGCCATATTCGTTGCTTACATTGTCCCAATAGCCCTCAGTATCAGCCGTTTCATACCACTTATAGCCGATGTAGATACCCTCGGCATAGTCTACATACGAAACCTGCTCATAAGCATACGGGGTATCCAGGTTGCCGGTGGTCGTACCGTCTGCTGGGTAGAGGCCATCAGCATCGGTATAAGCACCTACACCTTCCATGCCAGCATTGGCATAGCTGGCAGCAGTGGTCAGGTCATAAGCCCAGGTATCTGCCGTGCGGCCGCTGGGCTCTTTGTCGCCCCACAGCACTTCCGGCACTGCAGTTGCACCTTCGGAACCAGACAGACCAACCAGCAGGCAGGCATCAACGCCGGGAATCGTTTCGATCTGGCCCAGTTCCATAACGTTGGTAGAGTTGACAAGAACAACCACATGGGCATAATTAGCGCCAACATAGTTCAGCAGGTCTTCTTCCTCGGTGGTCAGTTCCAACATTGTGCGGGTATCGTCAACAACAATGTCACCGCCCTTTTCGGTGCGCTTGTACTGCTGTTTGGTCGCATCGTTGCTTTCGCCTGCCAGGCGACCAATAACAACGATTGCTGTATCAGAGTAGTTCTTGGCGTTGTCAAGCATCGCCTGCGTGTAATAGGTCTGGTTGTTAATATCAGGCTCATACAAGCGGCCAGACTGTTCAGGCCAACTGTTCAGTGTACGGGTGTATTCACGGCCTGTCTGGAAATCCTTGTACATATCGGTCAGTTCTGTATTGTACTCAACACCATAAGCGGTCAGTGCTGCCAGCAGGTCCGTATTAACAGTGGACACACCGCCGGAACCAGAGCCGCCGCCCAGCCATGCAGTGGAAGCCCAGCCGAACACATTAACTTTCTTGGTATCTGCGTTCAGCGGCAGGGTGTTATCGTTGTTTTGGAGCAGAACCGTGCCTTCTGCTTCAACATCAGCGGAAAGAGCTTCCGCTTTCGCTTTCGTGTCCGCAATCTCGGTTTCAGTATAGTGTCCACTGGGCGCACCGATGAAACTATCAATGATTGTAGACATCGTTGACAGGAAATAGGTGCCGACCATCGCAGCGACCAACAGGATCGCCGACAGCACCAGCCCGATTCCGTGCAAGACGGGATGCGGCTTACGAACTTTAGCTTGCTTTGCCATTTGCATTCTCTCCTCTTTTATAGTTCAAAAGCTGATACTATGCTTTTGCATTGACTATATTGTAGCAGGCAAGCACACTTTCCGAACGTTTTTTGCATAAACTGCCTGTTTTGGCACACACTTTGCAAATTCTCTAAAAAACGCAAAAAATCTGTTGTGATTTTGTACAGTTCAGGTCATTGCTTATTTGTGTAAATTGCTAAACTCTCTTTCATCGCAGGAATAGGCACAAAAAATACCCGAAGCTACCACTTCGGGTATCATTATTATTTCTGCGGCAGCAGCACCCGCAGCATAAACCACTCGTTTTCCCAGTGCAGCGTCATAGTTCCGCCGCGCTTTTCGGCGGCGGCGCGCACACCGCGCAGGTCGCTGCCGCCATGGGTGTTGCGGCGCGGCAGGCCGTCCGCGCCCAGCTCCACTTCCTGCGCGCAGTAGTTTTCAAACCGCAGCATCACAAAGCCGTTCTGGGCGTACACCGCCACCCGGATCAGCCGCTTTTCGTGGTCGGGCTCGGTCTCTACGCTCTCGGTCGCATTGTCCAGCGCCGTACCCACAATCGTGCAGATCTCCCCTGTCTCCAAAAAGTCCAGCAAATGCCCGTCCGCCACGCAGGTCATCGTGATGTGGTGCTGCTGGCAGTACAGGCTTTTGGCCGTCAGCAGGGTGTCCAGCACCGGGTTGCCGGTCTTGTTCTCCGCCTCGTACTGGCGGATGCCGCTTTCCATGGCCGCCAGCGCCACATCCTGCTTGGCGTGGTCCCGCTCCGCCCGGATGGCCGCAATCTGCATTTTCAGCTCGTGGTAGCGCCGGTTGATCAGGCGGATGTTCTCCTTGCTCTGCTTGTACTGCTCGTACTGGCGGTGCAAAACGCCGTCCAGCTCCGCCAGCTCGCTGTGCAGGGCGGCTTCGCGCAGCTGCTCGTGTTGCACCGTCAAAATCAGCACCCCGGCCAGGTCCACCAGCGTGCGGATGTAAAACATGTTCATGTTGGCTTCGCTGCCGTTGGCAAAGCTCAAATTGCTCACGGCAAATGCGGTCAGCGCCATGACCACCGCCACAAAAGTTCCTGCGGGTGTTATTTTCAGCTTCCCGGCCGGGCCGGGGCGGCGGTTCTCCACAAACAGCATGGCGGTAAAAATGCCGCCGTACACCACCGCCAACAGCAGCAGCGAAAGCGGCTCCGCCCCGCCGCGCTGCGGCCACAGCACGCAGTGCAGCTGCCATTCCACGCTGGCCGCCAGCTCCGCCAAAATAAAGGCTTGCGCGCACACATAACCCGCTTCCAGCAGCGTAATGCTGCGTGTGACCCACAAAAACAGCAGCATGGAAAGAATCGCCATTGCCATGCAGGGGATCCACCACGCCAGCGGAACTTCCCCCGTGGCCTGCAAAAACGCCCCCAGCAGCACCGCCCAACCGGCTTCCACGCCCCAGATCACGTGCTGGTTCATCCGCGGCGGCAGTCTGTGCGCATACAGCAGCACCGCCAGCACTTCCGCCAATGCGGTGTACAGGCGGGGGATATCCGGCAGTGTCGTCATTGGCCCGCACCCCCAATGTAATCCGCCAGCTCCGCCATAAACGCCTTGCGCCGCGGGCGGCTGATCTGCAGCGTATACGGACCAACCTGCACCATATCCTGCTGCACGCCGGAAACCTGCGCCAGATTGACCAGATACCCGCTGTTACACCGTGCAAACGCCCGGCCCACCAGCTTTTCCTCATAGTTTTTCAGGGTGCCCGGCACCACAAAATCTTCTTTTTCGGTGTAAAAATGTACCTTGTGGCCTTCGCTTTCCAGGTAATAGATTTCCGCCGCGTCCAGCCGCCGCATGCCGCCGTCCACCGCCACAGCCAGATAATGCCGCTCCCGCTTTTCCAGCTGCCCCAGCGCCTTTTGCAACTGCTGCGAAAACGCAAAGTAGGGCACCGGTTTCAGCACATAATCCAGCGCCCCAACGGCATATCCGCGGATGGCATACTGCGCCATGTTGGTAATGAACACGATCAGCACCCCGCCGTCCCGCTCCCGGATGCGGCGGGCGGTCTCCATGCCGTCCAGGTGCTTCATCTCCACATCCAGAAAGATGATGTCGAACTGCGGGCGGTAATCTTCCAGAATCTCCATCCCATCCGCAAACTCCGTTACCTCAAACGGCGTGCCGTACTGCCGGGTGTACCGCTGCACATACCCCGCCAGCTGTTCCCGCACCGCCGCCTCGTCCTCCACAATCGCAATCCGGGTCATCTGCTGTTCCCCTTTCTCAACATCACACTGCGGCCCCGCACAGTCCACATCTGGTGCGGCTTCTTAAGGTGTATCTGAAAACAAAGGAAATGACGGATATTTCACAAGCGCAAGACGGATTTAAGGCAAAGAGCCGCGGGAATCCTTTGTGGATTCCAAGGACTTTTAACGCAAAATCCCGCTGCGTTTGTAGAAATAAATGATATTTTCGACTTTTCAGCTGCACCATCGATTGTTTTTAGTATAGCACATGCAACCATACACAGCAAATGCGGAGTGGAGCAGTTTGTTTGCCCTCAAAGCGTTTTGTCGGTCGGGGCTGTTAGACCTGGCCAGCCCTGGCATGCCACAAATATACAGGTTCATTGCGAATTGTGCCTGTGTGCTGCAAGTGACGGAGCAATAAATCAGCGGGAAAAGCATCACGGAAATCGATGCGCATCTTGAAACCACTGCTCTGCCGGAAAAGCTTCCTGCACCTTGCCGTTTGTGCGCTCCGCCCCCTTTCTGCCGTCGTTGACTATTTCTGCCTTTAGTATATAGATCAACAAAAAACGCCTCACACTTTCGTGTAAGGCATTCTTTGGTGCACCATCAGTGGGCGCGTTAAGAATTCAGTCCGGTCCGCTTGTCGGCCTGTAAGGCCTCCATTTTGCTTCGCAAAACCGCTCGTGCGGTTGTATGCCGCGCGCGGCGTACATTGTTCGCTCCCCGCTTTCGCTCACGCTCAATCGTGGCCCCTGCTCACAAACCCGCAGCCATTTTTAGCGACCAGTCCCCGCGAGACGAACACGAGCGCTTGCGCGAAGTGCGAGTCCGTCCCGAAGGGAATGGTGCAATAAAAAAGCCGCAACATTCGTTGCGGCTTTTTCTGGTGCACCATCGGGGACTCTCCCGCGCTCTAAAAACGCCCCACTGGGGCGTTTTTGCCCGCCGGACCGGCGGCGGGCCCGAGCTGTTCTCGTCACCCGATGGTGCACCAGATTGAACCTTCTTTGAAAGATTGCAATAAAAAACGCGCTGCAATTTCTTGCAACGCGTACTTTGGTGCACCATCGGGGACTCGAACCCAGGACCCACTGATTAAGAGTCAGTTGC
>ERZ650918.750-NODE-750-length-33407-cov-6.238486_pt1 | contig 33407 bp, 33 predicted proteins | sample MGYA00514758_ERZ650918 | MGnify/ENA metagenome assembly ERZ650918 | reverse complement strand
AAGAGTAAAATAATATTTATGCTAAGTTATTTTAGAATGTACGCCTGAGTTTTTTACGCTTACAATACATTAGATTATAATAGTTTATGCAATGCCACAATTAAACTTTTTTAATGCATTCACTTCTATTAACATTTTTCAATTTTAATTATTATCAGTCTTCAACATATCTAGGACAAGACGGTGCATCACCACTGACCTTTATTCCTTTGATGGCACACCTTCCTGTCTTATTCCATTTATAACCACCACTTTCATAATATGTACAAAGGTCACATGAACCTTCAACATCATCTGATGCGAAACTCGAACATGCAGCAACAAAAGGATCAAACTTTCCAAACTTATTATGTGCTGAACATTTGTACATCCCATCCCCAGCAGGTCTTGCATAATAACAATCAATACATTCTTTCATAAATTTCTTCCTCCTTTTATAATTTTATTTATAATAATACCACTCTAAAAGAGCACTGTCAAGTACTCTTTTAGAGATTTTAACAATATCGTATTATATTACCAATCTTTTCAACCTATCAACCGCTTCTGTATATTTCTTATTCACTTTCCCATCAGTACTAAACACATATTCCGTAATTAATGTCTGCAATTGTTCCACTACCTCATCATATATGACACTCTTCTTTGAATTTATTAAATCTTCCAATGAATCCAACATTTTTTCTTCTTCATCTAAATTTATTTTTACAGTATCTAAAAATATCTGAATACGATTTATTTCTGCAATTTTCACACATATATCTACTTCAAAATCTTTAGCATCTTCTAAATACTCTTTAGCACTGTCTTTACGACCTTTGATATCTGATGCACTACTGCCTAAGCCTATACATTCACAAAGTTTACTAATTGTCGACGGTTTATGTGTATAATTTGGAGTTTCTATTCTTGCTGATATTTTTGATATATTCGACATATGCTCCAAATTCCTGTTAAGTTGTGTTGCCAATTCTGTTTTCCTTTTGTACAAATCATTTATTTGTTTATTTAATTTCTCAAGATATCCATTAAATTCATAACATCTTTCTTGATATCTTTGAACTGTTTCACCTACTTTTTTTCAGCTTCTTCTTTTATTTCAAAAGAAGTCTTATAATCCTTATTACCTTTAATAACCATCTCTACAAATCCATCTGTACATAGTTCATACAGCTCATCCTTCACATCATCGGCAACTCTGAAAATTTCTCCTACTAATGTGTCTGTATTTTTGACTATTCCTTTAATAATAATCCCCATATCTTTTTGTGGATCACGAATTATTTCACTTCCACCTACCTGATAAAACATCTCCTGTAAATCCTCTCTTACTTCCTATACTCAGTGAATTGTTCCCCGAAAATCCACCTCTGCTACTTCCTCCAAAAATACTTTCTCCGGCAAATCCGCCTCCAAATAAACCCATGAAATCACCTTACCCTTTCTCTTTTAATATTTCAATTTATTTACACTAGTTTCCAAACCACCTTATATGCTACTTCACTGTTAATCCACCCCCTATCATGCCATCTATATTATTGGAAAATTCCAAAATGTTGCTTGCATCATTCTATTCATCGGATTTGTTATAACCAAGTAATTCAATATTTCTTTACACAATTCAAAAATTGTATTGTCTACTTTTTCTTTCCTCATTATTTCACATATTGTATCAATATATTTCATTCTCTCAATTCTCATTTCATTTAGCTGCATTTCAAATCTACTGGTGTCAGCTTCTATCATTGCTATACATATCTTCGCCTTTTCTCTTATTTCAGTTCTCAATGTTATCTGTTCTTCTCTTGATATTTCAACATTTTGATAACAATTAAAAGCATCTTTCAACAGGGCACCTATATCAATACTTACTGGAATTTTAGATGCTGCACCTAATTCAGGCATTATTTCTGAATTTTCTGTCATAACTATTCTAGTTTTATCATCCATACTAATACCTCCTATTATCTCTTTTTTAATTTTTAAGTATTAAACTCTTCACAAACTATTTAAATAATGATTATTTTCATTTTCCAATGCCATAATAACAATATATCCATTCTACTTTGTAAAAGTCATTTTCCCTGAAAAACAATTATACTTATCAATCATTATTAACATCTCTCTGTCCTGCAAATAAAAAATCAGGCACCAGATTTCAACTCATCCACAAACTGCTATATTAAATCCATCTCCTCAATGTATAGAAATAATATCATGCCACACTTCACAATTTGTAATAGTGATTTAAAATCCAACTGCCTGATCACAACTTTTATTGATTTTTTATTTAATTTTTATTTGAATCCTAAATTGCCAAACTCTCCTCATGAAACTTTTTATGATATTCCCAGTTTCAAAAAAATCATTAATGTTCACACCTTTGGTGCAACCAGCAACGATTTCAGCATTGGCACATAGCTTGACAGCTTGTGTCAAGCTTGTTAGTAAACAGCCCCAAAATATCTCTACCTACCATCTATTAATACTTCCTTACCTTTAAACGCAAAACCATAATGATATATGTTTTCCTCTTTCACACCTCTTTTGATAAGCTCTGCATCATAGTCTTTTTCTTTTATCTGTCTTAATGCGTTTTTTACTGTTTCCTCTAATGTATCTTCTTTATTTTGATTAAATACTTTAAACTCTATCACAATACCCGGTAATTTTTCATTGTTTTTGTCTATCGGTTCGAGCATTATGTCATATCTTCCGAAACCACTCTCCCTATTTGAACTTAGAATGTAATTATCTACCTGGTCGACCATCAGTCCGAGCACAAGCCCATGGTAAAAACGCTCCGGTTCTTCGTCAGATGGAGTTTTTCCTGTATCAAAATAACTTATCACTCCCCTTGTAACTCTGTTCATGTATTCATTCATGCTTTCAATGTCACCTGAAAGCATTGCATTTATAAATTCATTATATGGAACATCTGCTCCTCCAAACCACCTTTCTATCATTGTCCCAAACATTTGCTCTACTTCATAGTTCGTCAGCTTTAAACTATATATTTTTTTATTTAACCGTCCTTCTGTGCGAAATTCCTCTATGCGAAGATAACCACTTGCAAGCAGCAGACTCCAAACGGCATCCTTATTTGTTTTTAGTTGTTCAAACACTATCTGCTCGTCAATATTTTTTTCAACGGTGCCACCTGCCATCAATGTTTCCATCGTATTTTTTATCTCTGCTGAGCCAGTTCTTATAAGCTCATTTACCAATCTGTTTGAACTTGAATCCGCCCAATATGTTTCGTATTTTTTAAATTTAAGATAATTGATTATCGACCACGGATTATAAATATCTTTCTTATCTCCAAATGTAAATCCGTCATACCACTCTTTTACTTTTTCTTTCTCATCTGAAATTCCCTGTTCGTCAAGTGCAGTAAATACCTCTTCCTCAGTGAAGCCAAATGCAGTATTGTACTGATTTGATGTTGTAGTAATAACTACGAGATTATTTAAATCAGAAAAAATGCTCTCTTTAGAGACACGGGTTATTCCTGTCATTATCCCTCGTTCAAGATAAGGATTTGTCTTAAATGTTAAATTAAAAAGACTTCTGGTAAATGCTACAAGTTCATCCCAATATCCATTTACATATGCTTCCTGCATTGGTGTGTCGTATTCATCAAGAATAATTATAACTTTTTTTCCATAATAACGGCTTAAGTAGTTTGATAAATCATTTATTGCTTTCTGTGCTATTTCATCACTCATATCAGGCCATACTGATTTAAATTGTATTTTTTCATTGTTATTATATAAATCACTTTTCATTATATAATCATATTTATTATAAATATCTGTTATCTCATTTTTTATCATGGTAACTGCTTTACTATACTCTGTCTGTTTAATCCCTGCAAAGCTCAAAAATATCACAGGATATGTCCCCTGCAACTTCCTATACTCCTCGTCTTTCCAAATACCAAGTCCCTCAAACAGCTCTTTTCTTCCCTCATATTGATTTGAGAAAAAACACTTTAACATATCCATATTTAATGTTTTTCCAAAACGGCGCGGACGGGTGATAAGTGTCACATCATCAGCAGATTCCCACCAATCTTTTATAAAATCTGTCTTATCTATATAAAAACAATCTTTTTTCCTTATATCCTCAAAACTTTGTTTCCCTATTGCTATTTTTTTCATAGTATCCCTCCAATACAACTCTAACACATTTTTATTTTTCATTCATATTTATTTTTATTCACGAAATCACTTTAATGTAATTATGATAACATTACATTAAAACAAAGTAAAGACAGCAAATACAAAAGGCAACTATCACAACTGTTATGTTATTGCGATAATTGCCTTTTCCTGCACTATAATTTTTTTACATATTTTCCATCTACCCAGCCATATATTTTGCTCTTTGAGCATATACCGATTAAGTGATACCCTTATCCCTGCATCTTCAACTATCCGCTTTTTCTATCTGGTTAATTTTATCTGCTATAACCTTTTTCAATTCGTCATTATATAATTTAACCAGCCATTCAACAGCATCTTTTGCCTGTTTTTCTATCCTATCTGATGCATAACCGCATGATGTCAATAAATCTTTTGCTAATTCCTGAAATGCCGCTCTGATATTCTGGTAACAATACCTGTCTTTATATTTTGGATTTCCTCTCCAGTCACTTCCACATTCCACTTCCATATCATCCGTATCCCAATAACAGTCATACTGTGAAGCCGGGTAGTCAAATTCTGATTTCACACCTGAAATAAGTTCATCCGAAACAAGTTCGCCCTTTTTCAGCATTTTCCATGTTGTATCCCTGTTTGGAAATACATCAACATTTACAAAATCCTGCGGCAGCCTGTCCCCAAGTATTGTTTTTATTCCTTCCAGTATTTTGCTTACTCTTTCATTGCACTGTGCATATACACTTCCCTCTTCAGGATTTTCTGTATAATATGGCTTCAAATGAATTACTCTGTATTCAGTGATAATATTTAAAATTATACTGTCTACCTGCGAGTACATTGCTCTCTCGAACTCACGCAATGCTGCACTCTCAGCCGCTCCGTCACTTGAATAATCATATCTGTATTCTCCTGACGCTGCCGGTATCGGAATCGTATATTCATTTTTATCAAATTTAAGCTGCTTTTCGTTTGGATTTTCCAAACCTTTGTACTCTTTTAACTGCTTAATCAAATCACTTAATACTTTCTCTTCGTTATCTGTCTCATCTAATTCAAATGCTTTTACGGGACATATCTCACTTAAATTTCTAAATTCTTCGCTGACATCATCAAGAATCGTTCCGGATTTTACATTCAGATCTCCGTTTGATGATGTTTCCAAAAAATTATATCCAAGTCCCAAACAACTTCCACAACCGACACAATTGCTGTTAATTTTTAAGCTTCCTCTCATATTCATCCTCCTCTACTGTATCTGTTTTAACATATCTCTTCCCTGCTGTATTACTTTAATGGACTCTTTTTCAATATTTCCATTTTCATCTAATAATGGAGTATTTATTATTCTATAAATTAACTTTGTTAATGACAATGATACATTTAATGCATTAATATCATCTTCTGAATAATTTTCTGAATCCAAGCCATTATTTTTTAAAATAATACTTATATTTTTTATTGACTTCATATACAACATTCCAAGTTTTTCCAGCAGTTCTGTAATTATCATAGTATGCTGTGTGATCCCCTCTAATGCTATACATATTGAATCAATTTGAGCAGTCACTGCACTTGCCATTGCTGTATTTTTAGAAGCGGTTTTTAAATTCATTTTCGACTCTTTTATCATTACGCCTCCAATTCCCATAAGTGCAAACGATACAGCATATTGCGATTTTTTCATTATCATTCCGCTTGTTACTGCCGGCAATTCAACATATTGTTTGATTTGATTTTGTATCGCATCTATTTTTTCAATTTCTTCAATACCTCTTCCTTTACCGAACTGAATCTTTCTTATAATACTATATTGTTCCTGAAACATACTCAAATGGTATGTTATTAATCCATTTTTTCTTTTTGCATTTATTTGCAACTGATTTAAAAGGTCGCTTTGACATTTTTCCAGCTTGGCATTTGCATCTGCTATCTTTGTAAACGCTTTTATATTCTTCTTTGTCGCCTCTTTATCTAACTTAGCTGATTTGTTAATCTGTTGTGCGAACAATATTCCCAAAAGCACTTCACTCGTAATAATAATCCCCCCTATTCTAATATTATTGTTTCATCTGAACCTGAAAAAATATTATCTTTAGTTATTAAATCCTTTTTAAAATCATTTTCTGTCATCCCAAACTCATTTCCAATGCTTATTATTCCACCATAAATACTATCATAGGAATTATTTTTTATGCCGTCTAATATATCCTGCAAACCATCACTTACATTTTTTACAAGATTACCATTTTCCTTATTGATAATACACTTTAATGTATTTTGAGATGCTCTGATTTCATGTTCTGCTCTTTTATATAAAGCAATAACCTGCGAATTTCTTTTTTCAAATTCTTTAGAAAAACGAATTGTATCAATAAGGTTAGAACATATCAGTGTGGTAACAACTTCTCCTACATACTGACCTATATATGCACCTACAACAGGTATCGGAATCAGCACTTCTCCTATCGCACCACCAACACATTTACCTATATATCCGGCTGTTATATAGGCTGCTGTCTCCGCTGTTTTAGCAATGAATTCATCCGTTGTTATCTCCCCGCTTGCCAGAGACATCACCTGCTTTGCTATTTGAACCGAACCATTTACTAAGATTGAAGCTTCTGTATGTTCTAATGCAATCTGCTTCATCAGGGCTCCTGTTGCATAACCTGCGGCTGCAGCTGTCACGGTGTCTTTAACAGTATCCTTAACCGCTTCCTTGCAATCTTTTTCTCCTTTTACAACTGAAACCGCATTTGTTGTCACTGACAATGCAGAAGCAAATATTGCCGAATTAACAGCTTCTTCTTTTCCTGCCTGATTTATTCCCTTAGCTTTCATTGCAAAATCTGTATCACTTATTTTATGCACAACATTTTCAGTGTACATTGCAGTTGCCTGCACACGCATTGCAATGCGGCTTTCCGCCTCTTTTTCCAGCATTTTGGCAGATGTTTTTAAACCGGGATTTTCACCTTTTAAAGTCTGCCGCATCAAATATTCATGGTTTTCAAGACCGCCTTTGCTCCTATTGAGCTTAGAATTTGTAATCGCATAATTGTGTTCACTATTTGCAATAATTCTCTGCTGATCATCTGAAAGCCCTTTATACCGGCTTTGGACTACTTTTATCGGTGTAACATGATCTGTATCTGATATTTTATCAATTGGATGTTTTTTTATCGCTTTTTCAGTATTGCCACTAAAAACACGTTCACCGGTATAATCATCCTTTCGCGATTTTCTATCTCCATATTGGTTTTGCTTATATTTTTTTCTCTTAGCAATATCGTCAATCTCTCTTGCCAATATACCTCCCTCCATTCTTTAGGGGATATTATATATCCCCTAAAGCTAACTGTCAACTATCGGCAATGTTTATTATTTTTATACAGATAATTAAATCTTACCTTTCTCCCTCTCTCTTTTAGAGATTTTATATCTCTCTTGCAGCTAATCGTCATTAAATCTTTTCCGTTATATCATTATTATGTATCTACTTAAATTGCTCACACTAACAGACAAGATGTATTCCAACTTGTTTGTTACATATACTAATAATAGAGCATACATCAAAATATTTTAATCTGTAACGCAAAGGAGGACTACCCTATGGAAAAAGGCTGTCTTGGCAACGCAATAAGAAATGCCCGCCTAAAAGCAAATATCACACAGGAAGACCTGTCTGAAAAACTCGGTATATCCGTTACCCATCTTAAACATATCGAGTCAGAACATCGTCTTCCATCAGTTCCATTGCTTATAAAAATAATGACTGTTCTTGGTATGTCATTTGATGATGTTGTTTTTGATGCCCCCAAAGAGTCAAAACTTCTTAACAACACCATCAATCTCTTAAGACAATGCCCTGACCGTGATTTAAACATTATCAATGAAACACTTCATGCCATGCGTAAATATGAATAAATTTCAGATTTACGCAGGCTATTTTTTCACTTTTTTATATGTGCCACTCATATCTGTGTACAACCCTTCCGTATTTCCTTTTTGTTTTATCACTATCTTGTTTTTATATACTTTAACTTTTATTTTAGCCTTACCCTTTTTTCCCTCATAACTGTCCTTTCCAACCTTGTAAAGATTTATATTTATATCACAAACAATTCTATCATCTCCGCCCATATACGAACTTTGTTTTGAAAGTCTTATCTTTCCTTTATAAGCACTTTTCTTTTTCATTGATATTACATATTCTTCTTCACGTACTTTTGTTTTTATATGTTTGTAATAATCACCCGTATAATTTATTGCCGCCTCTGCTTTCCTGCTTACTAATCCTTCACCACCTTCAATTACTAAAACTGCTGCTAATAAAAAACATAAAATCTTCTTAATCTTCATTGTTTTTTCCTCCTGTCTATTCGTTTTTGATTTTATCAAATAACATTACTGCTATCTGATAAAGCCATTTTGTAAAGCCTTTTACTCGTACTTCTTTATCAATGCTATATTTTTCTTTTCATATTTATTTAACAAACTGTCGCTCCATTCTGACGGTTTGATTGATGGAATGTACCAGTTTTTGTCATTAAAATATTTATTTAAGTCTGCTGAATCAAATATGTAGCCATGTCTTGCAAATATTTCATTTCTTGCAAGTCTGAGTTTCTTTTTTGACATTTTGGATACTTCGGATTTTTTGACATATCTCGAATCACTTGAATCAAGAATATAATCATCATGCTCATCATATTCCAATTCTGCCGATAAATCCGGTTTGTCATTTGTCTTAGTATCAGTGCTGCTCTTACCTGAATCGTTTTCATCATTATTGGTTCCACTACCATCTTTCATGCTATCATCCTTAAGTAAATATGTTGCCTGGTCTTCAACCCTTACCTCCAATTTCGATATAGTATTAAGATCTTTTTCTATATAAAATATACCTTCTGTCTTTTTACCGGATGCAAGATCTACGCCGGGAGAATTATTTAGTCCCTCTAACCAGTTAATGGTATCAACACCATAGTCATCTGCATATACCGTAAAATCTGCTGAACTCACATACCGTTCTTTCTTTCCCATATTTTCAATAAAATACTTAAAATAAATTGCAGGGGTTCCATCATCTGCCGTAGCACTTCCAAAATCAGTTATCGTATATTTTAACCATGTACCCAACTCTTTTATTTTTACCGTATCCCCAACAGAATATACTTTATCATCTCCTTTTTTTGTCTCATTTTCGCTATCATCTGTTTTGTCTTCCGAGGTATCTTCTTCTGAGGTATCTTCTTTTCCATCCGACAAAACTTTTTCAAGTAAAGATGCCATAACCAAAGGACTTTGTGATACCTTATTGAGTGATAAATAACTTGGCTCAAAACTTTTATTTTTTTTGTCAACATCAAACTGCATTAATGCTTTCACATCTTCATCATCATAAGTACAATATCCCGTAAATTCAACAACATCATATTCTTTTTCGCTATCCTCTGATTTATCTTCTTCATCATCCGATTTTTTCTTACTTCCTTTAAAATATTTCCATGTGGGACTGCCGAAAAAATCATCAAATGCCTCACCATATGTAATATCAGGATAATTATCGTTTACACCATTTTTTACTATCTTAATGTATTCATTATCAGACTGTGCAATGTCTGCTGCATGATCTTTTACATCACTTGTATCACATCCGACAAGCATTACCAGCATAATACATATTGTCAATATCAATGTAACTCTTTTCATATGTTTCATCCCCCGCTCTCTTCATATAGTAATTGTATTAATGATACAATACACTTTACAAATGCTTTATTATTCAAAGACCGAAATCTATGTCAAGCTGATATTCACAATCAGCTCTGTTACAAGCAAGTCCCCACAACTTATTACTATACGCAATAGAAGTGCGGGGACTTCTTTGATAAGATTAAATTAATTCTGCCTTTTGATTCTTTTATTTTTTATTAAAATATTAAGATTGACTTGTTTCAGAATTATCTGTTTCATTATCATCCTGATAAAGTTTGTAAAAATCATAAAGAAAAGCTCTGACTGTATTATATGTACTTTTATCCTCATATGTACTATCATTCCATTTTATCTTCTTTACCACACTACCCTGAAATGCGTTTTCTGATATTGATGTGACGCTATCAGGAATATCAATTGTCTCTAAACTGCTGCATTTACCAAAGACATTTTTTCCTATTTTTTCTACACTTTTGCCAATCTTTATATTATACATTTTACTACAGCCATAAAAGGCATAATTACCTATGCTTACAACACTCTTAGGTATTTCAATATTTTCCAGTAAAGTGCAGCCGTAAAATGCTCCATCACCTATGGCTGTAACAGTTCCAGGTATTTCTGTCACCTTACATCCAAATTTCAGTTCATTTGTTGCCGTTTCTACAATTGCACCGCACTCATTCCTGCTGTCATATTTTGTATTTTCGCTGTCTACCTTTATATCCAGTAAACTATTGCAATTATAAAATGCTCCATCACCTATTTGTACCACATTTTTAGGAATTTCAATGCTTGATAAACTTGTGCAGCCGTAAAAAGCCCACTCATCTATTTCAGTAACTGAAACCGGTATTTTTATTTCTTTTAGATTTTCACAACCGTAAAATGCTGATATTCCTATTTTACTTATATCACTTGTTATTTCTATATCTGTTAGTTTCTTGCAACCCTTAAATACACGATCTTTTAATTCTTTAGCACCTTTAATTTTTACACTTTCTAATTGATTACAATCGGTAAATGCACTTTCCCCAACACTTGTTATATTTTCAGGCAGCTCTACTTCTTTCAAGCAATTACATTCGTAGAATGCATAATCTCCTATGCTTTCGATCTTATCCTTTAAATTAATGCTGTATAATGAACAACCAGAAAATGCATAGTTTCCTATTTTCGTAAGATTATCCGGCAACTCTATTTTTGTAGTATAACAATTATAAAATGCATAGTCTCCTATACTTGTTACACTAACAGGAATTTCTGTCTGTTGACATCCTATAACTAATTCATTTGTTTCTGTATCTATAACTGCATTGCAGTTATTTCTGCTGTCATATTTTGTATTTCCCGCATCTACTTTTATAGTATTTAAGTATGAAAATGCATTAGTACCTATATCTGTAAGTTTTTCCGGTATTACAACATTTCTCACTCCTGTATCATAAAATGCATACTTTCCTATACTGGTAACACTATCCGGCAATGCCACATTTACATTTTTACACCCATAAAACGCATACTCACCTATTTTCGTAACTCCCTCATTAAAATGATTTTCATTCAAGCCAGTACAATTATAAAATGCTTTATCTCCTATACTTGTTATATTTTCCGATATTTCTATCGTATAAGTATAATCGCTTTTGCACAGATTTCCATAGAACGCATTTTCTCCTATACTTGTCACAGTAGCCGGTATCTCTGTCTTTTTGCACCCCACTTTCAACTCATTTGTAGCAGTTTCTATAATGGCATTACAATGTTTTCTGCTATCATATTTTGTATTGTCAGTGCTTACAATGATTTTTTCCAAACTCTCACAGTTTCCAAATACATTTTCTCCTATATTGGTAACACTCTCTGATATATCTATGCTATTTAAATCTTCACAATTATAAAATGCATTATCCCCTATATCTGTAAGTCCATCTGGAATTGCGAGCATTTCTATGCCATTTCCATAAAACGAAGACTTTCCAATATAATTCACATTGTCTGGCAAATTTATTTCCGACATATAACTGCATCCATAAAATGCATTATCTCCTATTCCTATTACACTTTCTGGTATCTCCGTGTTTTCACACCCTGCTTTCAACTCATTTATAGCAGTTTCTATAATGGCATTACAGTTATTTCTGCTATCATATTTTTCATTGTTATCAGCTACTTTTATGCTTGACAAATTAATACATTTTGAAAAAGGATTTCCTTTAATCTCAGTAACACTTTCTGGAATATAAACTTTTGTCAAATTTTCACAATCATAAAATGCATTGTCTTCAATTGAAGTAATCGTATCTGACATTTTTATTTCACTAAAACTTCTACCTGCAAATGCATTTTCTCCAATTGAAGTAACCGTATATCTTACACCTTTATAAAGAACATTCTTAGGGATAGTTACGGATGAACTGTTAAACTCACATATAGCATCAACATTATCTTCCGTTATCTGAATTTTTTTTAATTCCACAGGTGTTGGTGCAGTTGTCGGTTCTTCTGTTGGTTCCTCCGTCGGTTCCTCTGTTGGCTCTTCCGTCGGTTCCTCTGTTGGCTCTTCTGTTGGTGCAGTTGTCGGTCTGAGTGTTGTCGTTATTGTTGCTTTCGGCTTTTCAGTTATCTTCGGTATCACTGTAAATTTAGGTGTAGGTGTAACATAAACATGAGGAGTATTTGTTACTTCACTTGTAGGTCTGAGAGTAATTTCAGGTTTATCAGTATTTTCCGGATATACAATCTGAGAAGGTTTTTTTGTGTTTTTTACAGTTGGCTTTTTTGTAGGTTTAGTTGTTTTTTTAGGTGTACTATTATTTATCACCTTAACAGTACATATGTACTTCTTTTTACCTATCTTTGCCTGTACTTTTGCCGTACCTGTTTTTATTCCTTTAACTTTTATACCCGTTTTGGTTCCTTTATAAATTTTTACTAATTTTTTTCCTTTAATAACAGACCATTTAACCATTAACTTATTCTTTTTAAGAGTTATCTTAGCTGTTTTTCCTTTTTTTACATTAATTTTCTTTGTAATACTTACTTTTGATGCTGCATTAGAATTATTCACATTACAAAGCGTTAATGATAATACTAAAACAACGGTAAGATATTTTTTTAATTTTCTTTTCATACTTTTTACCTCATTTCTTGATTATTTTTTCATTTCCATTCAATTATACTACCCGTCCACGACACTATGTGTCGTCCGGAATATTATTTTTAATTTGTCAAATTTTTTGTCCCGAAATATTTAACACCACCTTTAATAAAATGTTTTATCCACATCACACTACTCCCCTTTTATCATATGTGCTCTAGGAATCTTCCAAACGAAGAATTTCTGTAGTACATTCATTTACATACCATCAATTTTCATCACATAGCTGTCTTTTTCCCTGTTATAGCTGATTGTTCTTCTTTTTCCGGTTTCAGTATTAAAATCTGCCAGAAATGCTCTTATATCAGCTATATCTCTCTGCACCGTCCTTTCATCTATCCCAAAATCTGCTGCCGTACCTGACAGACTTATAGTCTTTCTTTGTTCAAGCCATGTATAAAGCCTGAGCACCCTGTAACTCTTACTGTATCTCATAAAAAAATCCCCCTGTATCACTTGATGGTCATATGCTAACAAATTAGCTTTACGACTTTGTAATAGTGATTTCAGGGGGACTTTTCCCGGCTTTTTAGATTTAAGATTATCAACTTTTCTTACTTCAAGGACCCGTCATTTCTTATTTTTAAATTCAATCTTTTTATATTCATATTCTTTGCTTACCTCTCTTATAAATGCATCACACTCCCTTTTTAAGTTTTCTTTCTGTTTGTATTCACTTTTATTTTTCTCCTCTTTTTTAGTTTCAGCAAAGTTTTCCCAGATGCCTTTTTGTTCTGTCATTTTATTTTTTATCGTTATCAGCAAATCTGTTATTTTTCCTTTAATCCTGCTGTCTTCGGCATCCTTTTCTTGTTCTATGCACCTCTTTCCTGCTTCGAGATATATTTCCATCGCATGAAGTTCTTCTTTTATCAGCACAAACATATCTCCCGCATTTATTATCTCATTTATTTTACGCCACGCTTTCGATTTCTTCTCATTTTCATATCCTGCCATAGCAGAACTTAAATATTTTCCGGCATACGATTTGATTTTATTATAGCTGTCATTACTTTCAATATGAGCCAAATATGAATCCATATATATTTTTTCTGATGTGTTACTTTCTTTCAATGAATCTTTCTGTACTAATCTTTCAGTCTGTTTATGGCTCTTTATCCATGCCCTAACAATCATTTCAAGAAGTTTCATATAATTATCGTCAGTCTTTTTCATCATTCCATTATCACACATATAATTCATTATTTTATATGTATTTTCAAGACATATATATTCCATATCATATTTTTCTGCATCTTTATAATCATCTGCTGCCTCCTGCCATATCTTTAATTCTTCTTCTGTGCTGTTTTTTCTATGCTTTAACAAATACCTTGCCATCATCATATAGTTACATTCTTTTCTAAGTGTTTCAATCCGTTCGTTATTTATTTCGTATTCTTCGCAGTCTATATCTATATCTGCAGATAATCTTACTTTTATTTCTGCTTTGCAAATAATACTTCTGATATATTCATCACTTATACCTCCTGCATTGTATAAGTCTTTTGCTTTTTCTATATAATTCATTGCTTTTTTTACACTGGCATCATCATCTTTATAATCAGTTAAAGTTTCCGAGAGATTTACAAGCAGCATTATATGATACTTTACAAACGAATCATCCTGTTTATACTTTTGTATTATACAATTCACCAGCTTTTCTTTAAATTCTTCATTCTGCCAGTTATCTATCCTATCAATAGTTTTTATAATATCTTCATATGAAACAGCCTCTTTTTGTGCATATTCATATATAAAATCAAATACCTCCGGTTCTATTTCACTATCCCCCAGCATTTCATAATATTTTATACATTCTTCCCATAAATCGTCTGTTTCTTTTATATTTTCACTCTCTGCTCTATTGGGTGTTATCATTCCAGTGTTACTGTTTTTTTCTCTTCTACCGATATTTTCTGTAATGTTTTTTTCATCACCATATTTTATATATTCAGCAAAATTATTTTTTCTTTTGGTGTTCTTTTCAATAATATACATTTTATAATATGCTGCTATTACACAATTGATTGCATATGCATCTCTTTCTTTTTCTGCATCATTTTTTTCAAATAATATAAGCTCCATTACATACTTTTCTGCCTCCGCTTCATTCCCTATTTTCATAAAAATATTGATAAGCTTAAGACATATATTGCACGAATAACCTATCAGACAATTCTTATTTTCTAAACGCTTTCTGTCGTTATCAAGCACGCTTTTATATGCAGCTATAGCTTTATCATATTTACCTGTTTTTTTATACATTTCGGCTATATTATCCATAGCTGTTTCTAATAATTCCTCCCCATCTTTATATGCCTTTTTATAATACTTTTCTGCCATTGCAAACTTTCCGTCTGTCTCTAGTTTTTTTGCATATTCCGTACAGGTTATATCATCAAACCACAACTTTGTTGTACCATTTTCATCGGTTATACTCATATCAGATGTATCTGTATCTTCATTTTTCCTAAGTTCAGTAAGTATTTTCTGATATTTATATGCCTTATCCATATCAGCATAATATTTATTTTTGTAAACTGATATAAAATCCGAGTCCGAATAAAAATCAAATATTTTTTTATAAAAAATTTCTTTTGCGGCAATATCATAATCTGTCTGTGACATTTTTTCTGCCGCTTCTTCAAACATCCAAACCACCAAATCATAAATTTCATCCAGTTCCCTGATTTTTCCTAATGCATTATTATTTTCTGCCATATCTGTTTTTTCAATTTCGTTATTCCGACCTGTATAATCACCTTCTTTTATCTTATCAATCCATCCTGACTGTCCCGCATCATACATTGCCGGCAAGTGTATATTTTCCTCTAATAAATGCCATATTTCACTCGCTGTATCTATATATTCTTTTACCATATAGCTACAGTCATTTGCCGCATAATTTTTTTCTCCATTATATTTATTGATATAATATATAATCTGCTCCAGCATACTTTTTATGTCACATAATTTATTTTTAGCGGAATTATTTTCCATAAATTCCATACCACTGTTTATTAAAGTATTGTTTATCTTTTTTCTATATATCCTTTGAGTTATATCTGCCGCATTTTCATCATCATATTTATTGCAAATTTCCAGTGCCTTTTCAAGCTGCGGTTCTTTTCCATACTCAAGGCAGAGTTCTGCATATTTTTTATTTTCTCCCGTAAGCCTTTCCATAAATATCTTGAGCATATTGCGTCTGATAACTTTTTCACTATGACTCTTAGCTTTTCTACTTATATATTCAATCATTCCATCGACTATCACAGGGCATCTCTCAGCACTTGGCAGGATATTTTTATACAAAATATCCTGTATAACCTGATGGAGTGATATTTTTTTACTTTCTTCGTTATACTCTATCCATCCTCCTTTTATAAGCCTTTCCAAATCAGTTTTTACCGAATCTGATTTATATATTTTTTCATATTCTTCTTTTAAAATTCTCATTCCGGCAAATAATGACAGACTGCTTATAAGTTCTTTCTCATTATCATTAAAATCCGATATATCAAACAGTATCTCAATATGACTGTTTATACTTTTAAATCTCAATCTCCGGTCTTTTCTCTGTTTTATACCTATGTCCTCGGTATTCGTCACACCTTCTTTTTCAAGAAATCTCTCGTACAGTGATTTCGGCTCATCACAAATATTTTTAAGATATTTTGCTATTAACTCCACTGTCATTGTGTGTCTGTCAACATATTCTATCAGCTTTTCTATATAATCAGTTTCCCCCTCATTATATTCAGTATCATTATATGAATAAAATAATTCCCGTAAATCTTTTATATCGGACATTCTATCTATAGTTATCTGCTTATAATTGTAATCCCTAAAATCCATTCTGGTCGTTATAATAAACTTTGCCGGACATTTAAATAAGTTTTCGAGTTCTTCGTCAAACTCCACATCGAAATTATCTATTATTATAAGGTCATCATCTGTTGCCGTCTTTTCAAGTATTTTAATTTTTCGTTTAAAATAATCATCCTCACTTTCTTTCTCATCACGCTCAACTTTATTCAAATTTATTTCATCATTTACAAGTGTTTTTATATCTTTCTCATAAATAGCAAATGTAACTGTATTATATTTGCCGTGGTACCTTGCAGCATATTGTTTTGCGATTTCCGTTTTTCCTATACCACCTATTCCTGACAAAAAAACAAGCTGGTTATCAGAAAGTATTTTGTCAATATCTAAAATCTCATCTTCCCTGCCAACAAAATATGCTGAATTGTATTGAAATGAATCAAGCAGATATACACTATTTATATCAGACAATCTTATAAGTTCATTAAGTTTTTCTATGACCGGAGTTATCTCCTGCCAGCGTGATGCAGTTGCCGTAGACAATGTATTTTTCAGAAAAACTGTTATTTCCCTGTATATTGCCGGCTGATATTTTTCACTTGCAAATTGCATTTTATCATAATCATATTTACTTGATATTCTGCAGTCACTTATTTCCGCAGTTCTTCCAAACATTTTATAAAAAAGCACCGCACCTATAGAATATATATCCGTATGAAATCCCATTTTCCTTATGTTTCCCTGAATCTGTTCAGGTGCAGAAAATCCCTTTGAAAATGACAACCCGTTTTGTCCACCATTCACAAGCTCATCTGCCACCATCAATGAATCAAAATCAAAAAGCAGAATATGCTCGGCACTCTCAGGAAGAATAAATATATTTTCTGGTTTTATATCAAGATGAAGATAACCTTGTTCGTGATATTTTTTGATTATTAATGCAAGACTTTTTATATGCGTAAATACCTCTTTTAAAGATTTATCATTATACTTTGCATAATCTTCACCCTCATCCAGTGTCATAAGAATATAAACTGTATTGTTTTTTCTTATTATCTCTGCCGGATTTACTGTTGAATTTATAAGTCCCAAGGTCTGTTTTATCTCCACATTTTTCCTGTATGACTGTATAAATTTTTCTTTTATATCTTCAAACTCATTTTCCTTTTCTACAGATATTGAAAGACTGTTGTCATCTGCTCTGCTTAAAAGAAGATATGCCGGATAACACTCTTTTAACCTTACATTGTGTTTTACTCCGATACTGTCATTATAAACAGCACCATAAACAATACAATTCGCTCCTCTGCCCACCTCTGAAACTATTTCAATGTTTATATCATCCGACATTTTAATCACACTTCCAATATTTAATGCTTTTCTATTATCAGCCATACTTTTACCACTCCCATGATTATTTCAATTTCATACCAACTAAACTAGTGTACTGACCTGATGACTTTTAGTTAAATAACTTAGGATAAATTTTCAGTCTGCAAGACGGAAGAATGAGCCGTAGCGGGCTACGGCGATTGATGACAACGAAGCAGATGGAAATTTATACAAGTTATTTGGCAAAATATCAACAGGTCAGTACACTAGGTACAATACATAAAAATACCATATCACTTTTTATCAGAACGGTTTGTAAAAGTGATTCGTTGCTTTTTTCCACGATTTATTATATCATAAATTTGTGCAAGCATTTTGCACATAATAGAGTTTCCATAGAAACTTTTAAATAAACTTAATATTTTATACAATATAACAAAGTTTCATTAGAAACTCTTAATATGAGCACTTTTGTGCTCATTATATCATAAATTTGCAAGGCAAGAGAACTTGTTCTCTTGTACCGAATTTATGAACGACAAAATCATATAGCACGAAGTGCGACAGATGCATTGCATCTGGATTTTGGAGTTCATTGTATCATAAATTTGGGGGATATTATGGATAACAATTATACAAAGATTAATGCCGACAAAATATCTTGCTTTATTATTAATGATGAAGATGGTTCTGATCAGGCAATCTCATTTTTAAAAAATAAAGACTCATTTAGACCTTTTAAGGATGGTCTTAAAGAACTATTTAGGATGAAAAATATTGATATTGACTTATCAGATAATGAAGTGATGGCTGATTTTCTTTATTCAAAATTAAAAGACATTAAAGCCAATGTAGAAAAAGAAACCGTAATTTCATGGTTTTCAGGCACACATCGTCCAAAAGTAGAAGCCGGCAGCCGCCTGAAAATGTATGAGATATGTTTTGCCCTTAATTTAAACGAAACTGAAACCACATGGTTCTTTCAGCATATTTATTATGACAGGGCATTCAACTGTCATACTATCGATGAAGCAGTATTTTATTTTGCCTTTTCTAACGGACTGACATACCAAAAATCACTTAATATCATAAAAAAGATAAATGAGGCGGATGCTGGATGCTCCTGCTGCTACAAATTATGAGGGCAATTATACGCTGTTTGTCAAAAATCAGATAAACTCAATGAAAACAGCCGGGGAACTTACCACATTTTTAATTTCCAATAAAGAAAATTTTAAATCATGGAATAAAAGTGCAGGCAATATGCTTAAAAGTCTTGCTGCCGAGATAACAATCCCCGAATCAGCAAAGAAAAAAACAGATGAACTCAAAAGAAATATAAGCCGTTTTCTATCCGCTCCATCTGACAAAACAAGCTGTAAAAAAAATAATTTCTCAGGTAAAATTCACCCTGAAGATTATACTGATTGCGGTCTTATTGTCAGAGAGATTATTTATGATTCCATGCATAACAGTTATGATACTATATCTCAGTGTGAATATATAAAAGATGTCATGAACAATAGAAATTTTATGAAAAATGCTTCTATACTGAGATACCTTATCACAACTTCTGTAGGAGCCGGGAAAGATACATCCATTCCATACATTGTCAGAAATAATTTTCCTTCAAAAAAAACAATGTCGGATATTTTGTCGGAAGATAAACTTTCAACTTCTAAATCATATGACTCGATACGAAAACTTATCATTCTTCTTGATTTTTATCGTTTTTGGGTAAATGCAAAATTAAATTCTGAAACTGAATATTATAAAACTTTGGATGAAGATAAACTTACGGAGATTTATATTGAAGAAGCCAATAATTGCCTTTATGACTGCGGCTATGAAGATTTATATGCCGGTAATCCTTATGACTGGATTTTTCTTTGTTCCGCACACGCAAATGATCCGCTTGATTTTTTTAGATCCTGTTTTTCTGAACTTTTACCGGAAGAATAGTATATATAATGAGGTTTCATCATATGGTAAAATCTCAATAATAAAATTTTACCGGAAGTTTTTAATACGAGCATCTATATGATTATTTTATTAAAAAATCCGGATACCACATCATTGATGATATCCGGATTTTTATTATTTCAGGAATGTTTAATAATCTTCCTATAATGTTCCATTGTCAAAATAATCTATCTGCATTGCTTTCTTTACATCACTAAGTGTTTCCGCAGCCTTTTTCTCTGCAATTTCACTGCCTTTTCTTAAGATGTCATACACATCAGGAAGTCGCTTTTCCCATGATTTTCTTCTCTCTCTTATAGGCTCAAGCTCTGCCTGCATTACATTATTGAGGAATTTCTTGACTTTTACATCTCCCAAGCCACCTCTCTTATAATGGTCTTTTAATTCATCAAGATTATTATAATCAGGTAAGAACTCCTCAAAATATTCAGGTTTGCAAAATGCATCAAGATATATAAATACAGGGTTCCCATCTACCTGTCCCGGATCTTCAACTCTGATATGATTTGGATCTGTGTACATTGACATTACTTTTGTCTTAATGTCCTTTGCTTCGTCTGAAAGATAAATACAGTTTCCAAGTGATTTACTCATTTTTGCTTTTCCGTCTATTCCCGGAAGTCTGAGGCAGGCTTCATTGTCAGGAAGCACTATCTTTGGATCTGTAAGTGTCTCTCCATAAACTGAATTGAATTTATGTACGATTTCCTTACACTGCTCTATCATAGGCATCTGATCTTCTCCAACCGGAACAGTTGTCGCTCTGAATGCCGTTATATCTGCTGCCTGGCTTATAGGATAACAGAAAAATCCAACAGGTATGCTGGCTTCAAAATTGCGCATTTTTATTTCTGCTTTTACGGTAGGATTTCTCTGAACTCTTGATACTGTTACAAGATTCATATAATAAAATGTAAGTTCGGTAAGTTCAGGCACCATAGACTGAATAAATATTGTTGATTTATCAGGGTCAAGACCGCAGGCAAGATAGTCAAGTGCTACCTGAATGATGTTCTGTCTTACTTTTTCAGGATGCTCAGCATTATCTGTAAGTGCCTGTGCATCAGCTATCATAATATATATCTCATCAAATTTTCCTGAATTCTGTAATTTTACTCTCTCTTTTAATGAACCTACATAATGTCCCACATGAAGTTTACCGGTAGGACGGTCACCTGTTAATATTATCTGCTTTTGTTCCATTTTATATAATTCTCCTTAATTTATATTTTCTATTCACACGCCGGCAAATATACCCGGCAAAAACATAACAATTCAGTCAAAAAACTTTTCTGTGTCATTATCTGCTTTTGTTCCTTGCTAATGCCACGGATTGCTTCATTGCAATGCAATTTTCGCAATCCTACAAACACCTCCAATCCTGTTGTCGGTATTTGGCGGGTCAAGCCACCAGATAACAATTTGTATGTAAACATACATTGCTATCTGCTTTTGACCCTTGCATCATTTTATTATACTATAGATTTTCATTTAACGCAATTCCGAAATGTTCATAGCCTGCTTTTGTTACGCTTCTTCCCCTCGGTGTCCTTGCGACAAGTCCATTCTGCACAAGATACGGCTCATACACATCTTCTATCGTCCCCGCATCTTCGCCTATTGATACGGCAAGTGCTTCAAGTCCTACAGGTCCGCCACCAAAGTTGTTTATCATCGTGAGTATTATCTGTCTGTCCGTATTGTCTAGTCCAAGTTTATCTACTTCCAGCAGGTCGAGTGCAAAATCAGCGACCTCTTTTGTTATCCTTCCGTCATATTTTATCTGTGCAAAGTCTCGGACACGCTTTAACATCCTGTTTGCAAGTCTCGGAGTTCCCCTTGACCGTCTTGCAAGTTCGACTGCACCGTCTTTTTCTATCTCGACACCGAGCACTTTCGCCGAGTTTGTTATAATCTTATATAGTTCGTCTGTCGTGTAAAACTCCATCCTGTTTACGACACCAAATCTGTCACGCAGCGGTGCGGATAACATTCCGGCTCTCGTTGTTGCCCCGACAAGCGTAAATTTGGGAAGATCCATTCTTATCGACCTTGCCGTAGGTCCTTTTCCTATGACTATATCAACCGCATAATCTTCCATTGCCGAATAAAGCACTTCCTCTGCCTGCCTGTTTAGACGGTGAATTTCATCTATAAACAGCAAGTCACCTTCCGCAAGTCCGTTTAATATTGCAACAAGGTCACCTGTCTTTTCTATAACGGGTCCTGATGTCACTTTAAAATTAACTCCCATCTCATTTGCGATAATGCCTGCAAGCGTTGTTTTTCCAAGTCCCGGAGGTCCATACAGGAGCACATGGTCCAAAGCTTCGCCTCTCTGCTTTGCGGCTTCTATGTATATCTTAAGATTGCCCTTTACCTTTTCCTGCCCTATGTAATCTTTTAAAAACTTGGGTCTTAAGGTAGTTTCTATGCCCGCATCTTCCTCCGTAAATTCTGTTGTTATACTCCTTTTTGCCATCTTTTTTCTCCATGCAGATTTCTATTTAATTCAGTCAGGCGGATATTGACAACCCGCTCTGCCACTTATTCATAATACTACGAATACAGATATTTAAGACTTTGTTTAAGCAGTTCCTCAACTGTTGTATCTTCACCTGTATCTGCTTTTCTGACTGCTTTTGTGGCTTCTGTCGCAGAATAACCGAGTGCAGCCAGTGCCTCTATAGCATCCGAAACAGCCTGTTTTGAATTATCTTCAAATATGCTTTGCTGCCCGTCAATTTCTGATTTAATATCGGGAGCAACATCACGCATCTTGAGTTTATCCTTAAGCTCGATAACGACCTTGCTCGCTGTTTTTGCACCTATTCCCGGAGCTTTTGCTATCGTTTTTGCATCTTCTGCCATAACCGCATACCTTATATCATCCGCCGACAATGTTCCAAGTACACCTATCGCACCTTTAGGACCTATGCCGCTGACTGTAATAAGCAGTTTAAATACTTCCAGCGTATCTCTGTCAAGAAATCCAAACAACTGAAGTGCATCTTCCCTCACATTCATATATGTATATATCATGACTTCACTGCCAATCTGCGGCATATTTCCTATTACAGACATTGGAACAAATATCTCATAACCTATTCCATTATTTTCTACTATAATTGTATTTTCATATATATATACCAGTTTTCCTTTTACAAAACTAATCATCGTTAATCCTCCAGACGGCTGAATTTACCGTTTACGGTATTTAACCAGCCCTCATCCATAAATTTTATTATCTCATAAGGATGTATTCCAAGCTCCTCCGATATTTGGAGTGCATTGCTGTTTGGGTACAGTTTCAGATATGCAACAATATCATCAAGCTGTGAATCATCAACACTTCGGCAATCCCTGCAGCACAATGTCCTTATCTTTGACTTAAAAACCTTATGGCAATGCTTACATACATTTGTATATATCATATTTTCCCCCTTTACATCGCTTTCTAAAAAAGAGCAAAACCAGCGTTTTGCTCCTGGTGTCACACTACTTTGCGGGCATTTTCCTATAACATAAAAAAGTAATACTATACTTACATCAATGTTGAAAATACATTTAATATCGGCTGAACCATCTTCCATGTTCTTGGTCTGTTAAGCCAGTCCTGATAAGTTATTTCCTTACTCTCCTCAAATGTCTTTTCAAAATCTTTCTTTACTTCATTTTGTATCTGTCTGCCTGACATCCACACACCATTTTCATAATGCAGATAAAAACTCCTGTAATCCATATTTATCGTTCCGACGATAACGGCATCCTCCGTAAGTATCTGTTTTGCATGAATAAATCCCGGTGTATATTCATAAATCCTTACACCTTCTCTAAGTAAAACTCCATAATTGTAATTCGTAAGCATTTTCACCTGCTTTTTATCCGGTATATTTGGTGTAATTATCCTTACATCGACACCTCTCTTTACTGCTTCTATAAGAGACTGCTTCATATAATCTTCTATTATAAGGTATGGCGTCGTTATATAAAGATATTTGTTTGAGTACATTATCATCTGATTGTAAATACTCTCTATAGGATTTCTCGGGTTATTTGCCGGTCCGTCTGATATAACCTGACAATATGTGTTTCCAACTCTAGGATATATTGCTTTATACTTAAGATAATCTATATGTTTTTCGTCTCTGCCACAGACCTCCCACATCTGCAAAAATACAACTGTAAGTCCCCATACACCCTCACCGCATATCCTGACACCAGTATCTTTCCACACTCCAAATCGTTCGATAAGATTTGCATATTCATCCGCAAGGTTAAACCCTCCCGTATATCCTACCTCTCCATCTATTATAAGTATCTTCTGATGGGAACGGAAATTCATGTAAAGCTCACCGGTATATTTGTGAATAGGGTTAAATACCCTTACCTCAAATCCCTCATCCTCTAAAACATGCTTGAAATACTTGCCTGTTCTTATAGCTGCACCGAAATCATCATACATAAACTTGACCTCGACACCCTCGTCTATCTTTCTAAGCAGTATCTCATGCAGTTTATCCCAGATTGCTCCCTCAGCAACAATAAAGAAATCAATAAGTATAAACTTTTCCGCTTTTTCAAGATCCGCAAAAATGTCCTCAAACACATCTTCACCCATAGGATAATACGAGACTTCATTTCCACCGGTAAACATATATTTTTCGGCAGACATATATTTCACCATACGCCCTGCAACTGGATTTTTAGCAATATATTCAGCCGTAACCTTTTTGTCTTCCAGCAAAAACTGATTTCCATATGAAATCTGTCTTAATATATGGCGGTCAAGATATTTTCTTTTTTTACTTGATCTTCCCCAAAGATAATACATAAAAAAACCGCTTATCGGCAAAAGAAGTACAATGGATATCCACGCAAGCCTGTATGACGGACTCTGGTTGCGGTTTACCAGTGTTACAATAGCTATAACAGAAATAATTTCTACTATAAAATAGAAAAATACCGTAAACTGTCTGAGTAAAAATGGCAGGAAAATAATAAGCAATACCTGTAAAAAAACTATCAATGCAGTGACAAGCACTCTTAAAAATCCACTGAGATTATTCTGTACCCGACCCTTAAGTCCCTTTAAATATCTCTTTTTTTCACTTTCATTGTGCTGTGAATTTTTCTTTTTTTTATTTTTCCTTACCCATTTTTCATAGGCAGAATCTGAATTAAAAAACTTTTCCAATTAGACTACCTCCTGAAACGCTTTACTTAATATTCTAACACAAATGGGATGGGTTTGGCAAATAAATGTTCTCTATAATACTATGGGAAACAAACGATTTTGCCTTTTGATAAATTTTATTTTTTTGTCCGTCTTTTTATGTGATATTATTATATATGTGGTATTATTATAAGAAGTTATTATTTTTGTTTTTTGAATCGAGGTTTTTATGAAAGTTTTTGATTATATATGCAAGTCGCCTAAGTTTAAGTATTTTTTTAAACATCCGACAGATAATATCCTTTTTTTTGATATTGAGACTACCGGTTTGTCTCCTAAGGCTTCTTCACTCTATATGATTGGTGTTATGTTTTTTGACAACAGTGACGGCAACTGGCATTTGAAACAGCTTTTTGCTGATAATTATAAGAGTGAAGCTGATATGATAAATTCTTTTCTTGATATTTTGGAAGATTATGATTATTTATATCATTTTAACGGTAAGACCTTTGATATTCCTTATGTTTTAAATAAGTGTTCTAAGCACAGCATTTCTCTTTCTGAGCACTGCGATAATATCTTAAATGATAAGGAGAACTCTTTTTCAATTGATATTCTTGCCGGCATCCGCCCCGTCAAGAAAATGCTTGGTCTTACTAAGGCAAACCAGACGGCTCTTGAAAGATGGCTTGGTATCATAAGGGATGATAAATTTGATGGTGGAAAGCTTATTCCTGTTTATACAGATTTTATGCAGAAAAAAATTCTTGCTCCTGAAAAGGCTGAAGAACTTGAAAAAATACTACTTCTCCACAATTATGAAGATATTGAAAATATGTTAAATGTTGCAAGCATCATGTCATACAATGATATTTCGACACTCACACCGTTTTCTGACGATGAGACTATTTTCAGCGGATATTCAAAGCATTTTGATATTACAGAAATTACTATTGATGACGATGGTATGCTTAATATATCCTGCTCTTTTCCGGAACTTATCTTTCCTAAAAGTCTTGAAACCAGTATTACTTTTCCTGAGAGTAATTCCGAAGAGTATAAATATACAGATGATATGCAGATTGTTTTTGAAAATGATACCATTTTACTTAAAGTTCCTATCTTATCGGGTGTCTTATATAATTACATAAAAAACTACAAAGACTATTATTATTTTTCTGATAAAGATACGGCACTACATAAAAGCGTTGCTGCTTACATGGATAAAAAGTACAGAAAAAAGGCTACTGCCACAACCTGTTACACTAAAAAACAGGGATATTTTATACCTACCTTAAAAACTTGTAAAAAAAACAAAGCTGACACTGACAATATTTTTACCGAATATAAACTGTCATTGCGTGATAAGATTTCCTTTTATAATATAGATACTATTCCTACTCTAGAAACAGCCAATAAAAGCAATGGCTTCTGGAAAAATTATGTCTGTATGCAGCTACGCTTCTGATACTAACAAAGAGTCGCAAGTGACTCTTTCGCACTTGAGCGGAATACATAGCATTTATTTCTTTTTTTCAAAATGTGCATCCTCACGAAGTGTTTTTTATGTTATAAGAAACGAGAAGTTTCCTATAACATAAAAAACAAAAGCCTTTACGGGTATATAAAAAATATCCGTAAAGACTTTTATCTAATATATAAATATATTTCTACACTTTTTCCTTATATAACTAACTGAATAATATGTAAAATCATTGTATGCGAAAAGTATTAATTTACATAGTCCGTGCAAAACACATCAATTATAAAGTGAAATACCATATCTTATTTTGCGGCATATCTTGTAAATTATAATACCTACCATACCAGCTACCGTACCGAGAGTTACTGCAATTCCTAAAATTCCGCCTAAGATAATAACAATCCACATGATTATATTCATAATAATACCTCTATTCTGCACTGTCCGATTATTTTTCGTTTCTAAAGACCGCATACCAACTTATGCCAGACAGTGCCATGACATAAGTATATATGATACACTGTCTTATCAAAGCTTTTGTCTGTTTCTTTAAAACCCAAAATGCAGGTTATAAGGTATTATTTTGTTTTTCGCCGTCCTTTGCGTGTATATACATTATCACCGTAATACCGAAAAATATTATGCCTGATAACAGTATTGTAAGTGATACATAAGTCATGTAAGCAAAATTATAAGTTAAATCCCGGATATATCCCGTCAAAAAACGTGTTCTGTAATTTTGCCTTGCATTTAATCTTATAGACTGAATAATCTCCTGAACTATATAACTTTCATTTCCGCCAATCCTAAGAAGCTCATCCGTGCATATATCCCGGCATTGGCTTATTGTATCAGATATATTGATTATCTCATGTTTTCCTTTATCTGTGTACTCAAAAAAGGACTCTGCCTTTGGAATATCAAAGCACATTCCTGCTATCAAAAATATTATTATCAGAAAACTGATAGCCCTTTTTTTAGTTACACATTTCACTAGAACTCACCTCATGGTGTATTTTAACAAATTTATATTTTTATTGCAACAACCGCATACAACATAGCCAGAAGGTTGCATATAGAAATGCCTCTATACCCTAGGGCTAAAAATGTATATTATTCTTTAAATATCTGCGATACTTTTTGCACATTCTTTCAATGTATAATATAACCTGTGCACCGGAAGACCGACTACATTATTGTAGTCTCCTCTGATACCGGATACAAATTTGCCAAATATACCCTGTATTCCATAACCGCCCGCTTTATCATACGGTTCATCACTGTTTATATAGTCTTCTATCTCCTGATTGCTCATTTCACAAACTTCAACATCTGTTTTCTCGGCAAAAAGGTCTATGCAGGCAGCCTTGTCACCTTTAACAAGTACAAGTGCTACCCCTGTATATACCTGATGACTTGTTCCCGATATTTTATTTATCATTCTCCTTGCATCATCCTTATCCTTTGGCTTGCCAAGTATCTCTCCATCTGCTGCAACTACCGTATCTGCACCGATTATGATAATATTTTCTTCATTTTTTGCATCTGATGCAGCTCTCACATCTGCAATTTCCGTCTCAAAATCCTTTTGTTTTACAAGGTCATTTGCAACTGCCAGGGCCTTTTGTTTTGCAAGTTCCATCGTAACCTGAGCTGGTTCACTGCTCGTGATTATCTCCTCACAGTTTGAAACCTTAATATCAAATTCAATCCCAAGCATTTTTAAAAGTTCTCTTCTTCTCGGTGACTGTGACGCAAGTATCAATTTATACATCTTTTTCTCCTTTTTAGCCAATAATCTTATATCCGGCATCTTTTAAAACACTTAATGCCTTTTTCAATCTTTTTTATTTCCATAAAGTAATGCATTTCCAATTTGTATTGCCGTCAGGCAGACTGATTTAACAGCACTTAATTCCTGCTCTCTTACACGCATCATAAAAAACAAACAATTCCGTATCTTCAAAATCCAGATGTTTTTCATATTCCTGTGCTGTCGTTTCAAATTCAAGACTGCTCCTGCCATGACATTTTATCTTCATTCTATAACAGCCCTTTTCATCATGTATGCGGTCGATAACCATCATTTTGTCAACCTCCGCAATCTCGTCATATTTTACTGTGTATTCCCTGCTATTTATCAAAATCTTAACAGCATCACTTAAGAAACTGACTTCTAAACACATAACTCCATTTGTCCGCTTTTCCCTGATATAATAATACACACAAACTATGATAACTGAAATCACCAGTGCGATTTCAGGAAGATTATCCCTGATATGCTCATCACCGACAATTTTAAATTGTTCAAGAATACAATCTATGATAAACTGTGCAGCAAAACATATAATAAACAGAAGCACAGCATGAAATCCTGCATTTTTCGTCCTAAAAATATTGTCATTTACTGTTATGTGATATTCGTTTTTTATATTTTTCTCCATACCTGCACCTCTTTTATTTTATATTATATAGTATTCATTTTACATATTTCCCCATGCTTGCACCTCTTTTATTTTCGTTCTCAGCAGCACTCAGATGTTTAACTCCATTTAAAGCCTGAGGAACATATTTTTTAATCTCTCTCATTTATTAATTTTTTCCCTCAATTTACTACATATTTATAAGAGTGTAGCAAAATATTTTACCCTAATTAATACCACGATTACTTATTGCTACCTGCCCTAATCTTTTCAGCATTATAACACATTATCTCTCTACTGTGCGAAATATTTTTATCACGCAAAATTTAAAGGGACGGATAATTCCGCCCCTCACTTACTTATATCTTTTATTGCCAATATGTATTTTTTTATCGAAATTTCTTTAATAAGGATTTTTCAATATCCCTATTCCACAATATAACATGCAAGTTCAAGAGCTATATCAAAATGTCTCGAACCATGCTGCGTGTTCTTAGCCTGATTTTTCTTCATCCTGTCATCCCACTCAGGTGCATCTAACAAATCATCACAGGTAAAAAAGAAATAGGCATTAAGTTTTCTGTAATCACACATAGCTTGAACAGCGGCACATTCCATTTCGACAGAGATGCAGCCAGCCGCTTTATGTTTTTCAAAATTTGCTTTGGTTTCTCTAATTATTCTGCTTTTTTCCGCTTAATTTATCTTTCAATGCAAATGCTCCTGCAAGCAGTGTTCCTGAGATAGAATGCCATGTGCATGATACCGCACATATAATAGCAGATTCAGGTGTTGAAGCAAACTGCGCCGTTGTTGTTGCAAGATTAGTTGCAAGTCCTGCATTCTGCATACCAACCTCGATAGAGATGGTTCTCTTTTTTGCCGTATTCATTCCGACAAGTTTTCCTGCACCATAGCCTAATAAATAACCAAGTCCGTTGTGTAAAAGAACAGCTACAAATATCACTACACCGGATTCAAAGAATTTAGAACCCTGTGAAGAAACAACTCCTCCAACTACACAGGCAAGACCAAGAACGGCGATACCAGGCATTATTTTCTGTAATTCCATGAAAGTTTTCTTCTTGCCAAACAGATAATTGAGTAAAAATCCGATTGCGACCGGAAGAATTACTGTTTCAACGATAGAAACAAACATTGGAAGTGCCTTAATCGAAATATGCGCTCCGCTTGCAAGATATGATACAAGAAGCGGTGTCATAAATGGAGAGAGGATTGTTGACACTGTTGTCATTCCTACTGAAAAGGCTACATCTCCACCACAGAGATATGACATGATATTTGAAGAAACACCTCCGGGACAACATCCGACAAGTATAAGTCCAAGTCCGATTCCATCAGAAAGTCCAAGAACCTTTGTAATTCCAAAAGCCAAGAAAGGCATTATAAGATACTGTGCGATTGCACCAACACATATATCAAATGGTCTTTTTGCCAATATTTTAAAATCCTGTGCCGTCAATGTAAGACCCATACTAAACATGATAATTCCGATAATGATAGACTGATTTGTAAATTTGTTTGCTACAAAATCAACAAACAGCTTATAATTAACCCATGACATCATTCCCGGTACAAGAAATGTTATAACTGCAATCGCTATAACAACAATAGATGTATAATCCGATAAAAATTTACTGACTTTTTGTAATGCTTTCATTATGAGTTCCTCCTTAGAATCTGTTCACTAAAATTCCTGTCGGCAAAAAGTTCATAGATGCAATCAAACGGATATTTGCAAGTCCCCATCCGCCACTTATTACTCTAAGCAATAGAAGTGTGGACTTCCTTGATAGCTTTAAAAAAGTCCCTTCTCTAGTCATAGACTAAAAAAGGGACGAATATAATCCGCGTTACCACCCTGTTTCTGCGGTCATCTGCCACAGCTCTTTACATACCAACATATGCTATCCATATAACGGTGGACACCGGCGAGGTTTACCAACAATACTTTATTTGACATTATAATGTAACAAATAACTATTGTATTACTAAATACTATATATCATGTATCGCTAAGCACTATATATTGTTAAATATTATACATTACCAGATATTATGTACTGTTTTCAGCCCGCTTCTTAGAGAGGATATCCTAAATCCGGTCATTACCTGTTTACACCAGCCACAGGCTCTCTGTAAATAATTCCAAATAAGGCATTGTTCTCATCAACGAATTTTGGTGAACATATTTTTTTGTATTTTCAATAATTTATTATAGTCCTCTTTTAACATATGTCAAGAGAATTTTTTTGTTTCCGGAAGTAATATAACAACCTAAGCGTTTCGCCTCACTTTTTACATATTCAAACAAACTCTCACCTATATGCTGCCCTCTTGCTTTGGCATCGACACACAAGTCATCAATAAATAATGATGTAAACTGTACCATATTATTTGAAAACGGCTGTTTCTTCAACTGACAAAAAGCATATCCGAGACATTCTGAAAATCACCCCAAGATAATTGTAAGTCACAAAAATATGGTCTGCGTCTGTCTTATATCCAATCGCTTTCAGCTTCATCCAGCTTCTTTACCAGCGTGTCCCTAAGAACAATAAAAGCCGGAATAAAACTGTCATGTATCAGCATAATCATTTCATCAATTTCATCTTCATTATATATATGGACAGAAGTATTGCGTTTTTTTAACATAAGAAGCCATACCTCGGAATCATTGATAAATCCAATTTTATAACCAAGCTGTAGAATTTCACGCGGAGAGCCTGTAGATGCTCCCTCCACACTGTGCATTTTCATAATTTCCTGTAATGCTTTCCAGGCAAGTTCAAAGGTAAGGTTAAACTGCCCAATAATCCCTGTTCGGTATATATCATTCATTTCTGCAAGTTTAAAATCCGCATTTTCCAATACGGACAAACAATTTGAAAAGTTATCTAGTTTTTTCATAGATTGTGACACCATCCTTTTCTATTTCCTGTTTCAATTCATTTGAAATTGCCGCATCTGCCTGCACAATATCAAACATAAGGAGCGAATGTACTTTTTCCTTTACATCCCAATAAAACCCATCAAAATCTCCACCATATACCGCAATATCTATATCACTTCTTTCTGTGTTTGTACCTCTTGCACGGGAACCAAATAATATAATTTTATTGACAGAATACTCCTGTGCAAAACCGGAAAGTTCCCTCAATATTCTATCTGACAGATTATATTTCATATTCAATACCGCCCCCTTAATATAGAATAAACAGCTATAATTATTTTTAAGCATAGCATATTTATATTTAATTAACAAGTTTTGGCTAAAGAGCAACTCGCTAATTATAAATCATTTTCAAGAAAATTTTGTATTTTATTATGAAGAAACATAAGAACATCCTTATGATTAGACAAAATATCCGTTTCAAATCTTTCCTCATTTAGAAAGTATTCAACCATAATTCTATTATCATCTTGATAGGATTCTAATAAACTTTCTATCGTCAAGGGATAAACGCCTGTTGCACAAAAGCGTTCTTGCCTTAATGCAAACATAAGTGGTTTCAAAATATATGTAGAAATTTTTTTGTGTGTTAGTAATTCCTTAGGCTCATCAACACATATATAATGGCGGACACTCATTAAAATATTTGCCAAATTTTTCTTATAAGATAACTGTATTTTTTCATTTATATTTTCTATTTCTACCAATTGCTCACCATACAATAAAACACTATTTAGTTCTGTAACTGCATATTCTGACCACTCTCCAAATATTTTACTTTTATATTCGTCTACGGATAGGCTTTGAGTATTTATCTCCAACAAATCATAAGGGATTGATGTGTTTCTTGCACAATTCCCAACAGTTTCTAAGACATATTGATTTATTGTACTAAAAACACAGAACACATCTAAATCCGAATTATCATTTGCATCTCCTCTCGCATAACTTCCAGTCAAATAAACCATTAATAAACACTCACCTAATCTATTTTTTAAGGCTGACACAAACTCACTCAATATTTTCTCATAATCACGACTTACTTTATTAGCTGGTATCACTCTTCTCATAACTTTCATCTTTAACCTCCACAAATTGGAATTGAGATTTCACCTGTTTTAAGAGATTTAATAACTGTTATATTTTGTTATTAAA
>ERZ650918.736-NODE-736-length-33793-cov-3.218863_pt1 | contig 33793 bp, 24 predicted proteins | sample MGYA00514758_ERZ650918 | MGnify/ENA metagenome assembly ERZ650918 | reverse complement strand
TCAGTGATTTATCCTTAAAACTTCAAGCTACGAATGCATTTCTCATCTATTCGGACAAGAAGCTAAACGGGCAAGATCCTGAGTTCTTCAATACCGGTGGTGTGGCATCTCCTGTTCCCCAACAGTTCACTTTGACATTAAGATTAGGTATTTAATTAAAAAACGACTCGATATGAATAATATAAAAACATATATATTACTGGCCGGTTCATTATTTGCATTGGCTTCTTGTAATGACTTTCTGGACACGATACCAGATGACAGAACAGAAATAGATTCCGAACAGAAGATCACCAATATACTGGTATCTGCTTATCCGGAAGTATCAACCATTCTCATCTCCGAACTTGCTTCCGACAATGCCAAGGACAACGGGGCACTGTATGACATATACGGACAGATACAACGGGATGCTTATTTATGGAATGACATGACTTCCGAGGATACTGACGCACCCCAATATATATGGGACGCACATTATAATGCCATCTGTTCGGCCAATCAAGCCCTGCAGGCCATTGAGCTGATGGGAAACCCGGAAAACCTGAATCCACAGAAAGGTGAAGCGCTACTATGCCGTGCATACGCTCACTTCCAGCTTGCCAACCTATTTTGTATGCCTTATAACCCGCAGACTGCGGATCAGGAACTCGGGATACCTTACACCACGGCACCTGAAACAGAAGTGATGCCCGACGGAATAGAACGGGGCACTCTGAGCCAGGTGTACGAAAACATCAACAAAGACATTGAAGAAGGGTTACCTTTGATTAACGATGAAGCATACTCTGTTCCTAAGTATCACTTCAACAAACGCGCTTCCTACGCTTTTGCAGCCCGTTTCAATCTTTATTATCTGAGATTTGACAAAGTAATAGAATATGCCAGCACCGTACTTGGCGACAACCCGGTAAATGATGTGCGTAACTGGAAAAGCTTCAGCGAACTTGCAACGGATTTCGAGCTCAGATGCAACAGCTACATCTCACATACCGAACCATGCAACCTGATGTTGGTTACCGCACAGTCTTCCTGGCCTTATGTACATGGTCCTTATGGGATAGGGCTACGTTATGGCAATGCCTATAACATCCTGCTTAATGAAATCTTACCCGGCCCGTGGGGCGCATACAACCAGCTTTTCATGTCAAATGGTATCTGGGGATTTGAGCAAAAATACTCTTTCCCGAAAGCGAACGGCTACTTTGAATATACCGATAAGACAGCAGGTATCGGTTTTCTCCATCTGGTAAATGTAGCTTTCTCTATTGACGAATTATTATTATGCCGCGCAGAAGCTTATTTATTGAAACAGGCTCCGGAAGCAGATAAGGCCGTGGCAGACATTAATATACTGATGAACTCCATGACAGGCAAGACTTTCACAAAAGAACAACTGATTAATTATTACGCAGCAAGAAAGTATATGCCCCTGCACCTGAAGTCGGAAGACGATAGAACTATCAAGAAGAAAATCAACCCACAAGGATTTACAATCACCGACAGTGATACGGAGAATCTGATTCAGTGCCTTCTTCACATGCGCCGTATCATCACTGTCCACGAAGGCCTTCGCTGGAATGATATAAAACGATATGGAATTGAAATTTCACACAACAGAGATGGACTAGCAGACGACGTATTACTGGTGAACGATCTGCGCCGCGCCATACAAATCCCCCAAGAGGTTATTGCAGCAGGTCTGGAAGCCAATCCGAGAAACAACTAAAATAAGGAGGAAACATGAAAAAATATATCTATACTTTATTGTTTGCCGCTTCCATTGTTTTGGGAGCATGCAGCGAAGACAAATTAGACAGTCACAGCATTTTCAATACAGAATCTCCCGAACGGGATGCATTCGATACTTGGCTATTGCTCAACTATGTCGTTCCGTACAATATCCAGTTCAACTATAAATATATCGATAAGGAATCAGACAATACGTACAATCTGATTCCCGCCGAATACGACAAATGTGTTGCCATGGCCAAACTGACCAAGTATCTCTGGATAGATTCCTACAACGAATTACTCGGAGAGGCATTCATCAAGACCTATTGTCCGCGAATGATTCAGTTGATCGGTTCAAAAGCGTACAACAGCCAGGGTTCAGTGGTACTGGGAACGGCGGAAGGTGGTTTGAAAATCACTTTGTACAATGTAAACGAACTGAATGCCAATAGTCCGGATATTGATTTTCTGAACACCTGGTTCTTTAAAACCATGCACCATGAGTTTGCACATATCTTACATCAAACAAAGAATTATTCTACAGACTTCAACCTGATTTCAACCGATTACCAGGGACCAAGTTGGTTAAACCTAGAGAGTGACGAGGTTGCCAACACAATGGGATTCATAACCCGTTACGCAAGTTTCTCACCCGATGAAGATTTCGTGGAAATCATTTCCAATTATATAACCCACGATGCCGGTTATTGGGAAAACGTGCTGAATAACGGCGGAGCCCTCGGCAGAATAAAACTGGAGAAAAAGTTTGATATCGTGAGAAAATATCTGAAAGACAGTTGGAGTATTGATATCGACAAATTGCGCGACATCGTACAACGCCGCTCCGGCTCATTGTCTGAAGTTGATTTAGAAAACCTTTAATAATGAATTAAGTATGAAACTGACACATTATATATTATCAATTCTCGCCACCGGATTGTTCTTTTCATGTACACCCAAGATAGATCCGATTTTTGACGATACTTCCGCCAACCGTATTGAGGAAGAAATAGAAACAGTACAAGAAATTCTGCTCAGTTCACCCAACGGCTGGTTAATGGAGTATTATCCATCTTCTACGCAAAGTTACGGAGGCTTCAACGTATTGCTTAACTTCCAGCCAGGTTACCGGGTAACTGTAGCCAGTGAAACCGCAGGTGCAGACAAAACAGCAGTCAGCACCTATACCCTGAAACAAAGTGCAGGATGTGTACTTTCCTTTGACACCTATAACGAAATACTCCACTTTTTCTCCGACCCCTCCAACAGCCAAGGGATGGGAGACGGTTACGGACTAGAAGGAGATTTTGAATTCACCATACTGCAAGCCGACGAACAAATCATCCGGCTGAAAGGGAAAAAGAGTGGTTCGTACATGACGATGACCCCCATGTCCGCCGCCTTGAAATGGAGCGACTACCTGAAAGACATCAAGCAAAAAGATAAAGAATTCGCCGAATATTACCGATTACTCTATCAGGATGAAGAACAGTCTTTAGAAACGCGCCTGACAGGACATACGCTTTGTATCTACCGGAAGAAAGGGGAAGAAACCATCACCGAGTATCAACCGTTCATCATTACCCTGACAGGATGTAAATTCTACCACCCCGTACAATTGGGCAATAATGTCATCGAAGGCCTGATCTTAAATCCGAACTTAGGAGAAGATGGTACATTCATCCCCTCCAATGATGCTACGGGCATGTTCATCCCCACATATCCTTCTGTCAACGAAATGCTGTTCAGCCGCAACTGGTTCTTTACCTACAGCGGATTTAGTCCTTACGGCCAGGCTTTATGGGATATATCCCGCGAAGCACTTGAAGCCAACAATGATGATATGACTTATTGCTATTTAGGCAGTGAGATTAATATTCTGGGGACTTACTATGCCTTCCAATTCATCTGTGCCCAGGGACATGGCTATCTGGCTTTCGATTATGAACTGATTGGAGACGACAAGATTTCCCTGAAATTCTCCGAAGAAGGCTCAACCGTCGGAAAGACTTACTATACAGACTTTAAATTCAACGCATTGATCACACCGTTCGGCAATGATATCCAACGCACCTTTATATTGACGTCTGATGACAAAAAATCACCTAACTGGATTAAATTCACCGATGTCGATCATCCGGAAAACTATTTCACAGCATACAGAGCTGTACAATATTACCCAATGGCCAATTAACTACGATACAAATAACTATAGTATTAATAAAAATTTCACAAAGTATGAAAGTTTATCATTTGCTCAACACATGCCTGGCATTGATTGCCGGTTGCATAATGTTCACTTCATGTAGTGATGACGACGATCCGCTAAAAGGCGGCATCGCACTCAGTACCCCAAACATTACTTCCCCCGAAGGGGCGACTGTGACTCAAAATGCACTTACCGTAGATGGCAAGGGAGGTACTTTCTCCATTCCGTTAACCTGCGGTCTGGAAGATTACGACCTTGACATTACTTATACAGCTGTAGTTCCTGCCAAAGATGCCACATGGTGTAAAGCTACTATTACCGGCAATAAACTGAACATTGAAGTCAGTGTTTCCAAAGATGCGCAAAGTCGCTCCACCACTGCAACGCTGACAGCAGCAGCCACCGGTGCCGAGATCGCTCCACTGGAACTGACAATCAACCAGGGTGCCAAGATTACCCCAAAAGGAGAAGTGATCTTGAAAACAGATCAGATGACTGCACCTGCCAACGTTAAACTGGAAGGAGGCATACTCGACATTCCTTATGTCGGCGGTGATGTGACAATACCGGTAGGTACTACTCTGGAGGATCAGACCATTGATGTGGAATATGCGCTAACCGTTCCGAAAGATGCCAAATGGCTCACCGCTGACTTAACCGGAGGAACACTGAACATCCGGATATCTCCCACAGCTGCCAAATCAGATAATACTACAGATATCACCATCGCCGCAACAGGTAAAACGGAAGAAACAGAAATCTCCTCCCTGCGACTGAGTGTAAAGCAAGCCAAACTCAACAGTAGCATGGACATGGTAGTAGTGGAAGGAGGAACCTTTAAGTTCGGAGAAGGAAAAGACTATACCCAAAGTTACACACACGACGTCACCGTGAGCAGTTTCTATATCGCTACGACTGAAATTACGCAAAAACTGTATAATGAGATTATGGGTGAGAATCCTTCAGATAAGAAATTCAGAGGAGACAATTATCCCGTAAATAAAGTAGACTGGGCCAAAACCTGCGAATTCTGTAACAAACTGAGTGAAAAAGAAGGGCTGACTCCCGCTTACAAACAAGAAGGTACCATCAGAATAGAAGACATCTGGTTCGGAGGAGTCACAGAAATACCAAACTACATCTATGATCCGGCCACTGTGTCTAACGGTTACAGAATTCCGACTTCAGCCGAATGGGAATTCGCTGCTAAGGGAGGTAATGAAGGTTGCAAGAATCTAACAGCCTTTTCCGGCAGTGACAACTATAGTGAAGTAGGTTGGTGGCAAGATAACTCAGCTGTCGGCGGTAGTGCTTCACTGCACGAAGTTGCCAAGCTAAAAGCCAATCAATTAGGAATTTATGATATGAGCGGGAATGTCGGTGAGTGGTGCTACGACTATGGCGTGCCTTACGGCTATGAATATCCCCTGGAACCGGAAACGGATCCGATTGGTCCTGCCGAAAACCTCAATGATACAAAAATCTACAGAGGTGGCTATTACTCCACATACGACACTAAAGGAAAAGTATATTACGCTGATAAGATGGATCCTACAGCAACATATGACACCATCGGTTTCCGCGTAGTAAGAACCATTAAATAACAACTAAAATATACATTTTATGAACTTGAACAAATTTTATTACCTTATTGTCGCGCTATTGTGCAGCATTTCATTTACCGCCTGTTCCGATGATGACGACAAACAAGCCGTTCCTCACATTGAGTTAGTAGCTTCGATGTCTTCTTTCAGCGAAGGGATCTTGTCTTTCGATGAAGAAAACGGCATTCTGTCAGTATCTAAAGAAGGTGCCCTCACAAGCAGCATCACCCTGGGTGACGCCGCCGGAGCAGATATGGATGGCATCACCCTGAAAGCTACCGTCCCGGCTGCCGACAAAATGTGGTGTTTGGCTAATTGCAGCAAAAACCGCCTCTCTTTATCTGTAGCCAAAAACAATGCAGAAAATGTACGCCAGACCACAGTAGAAATATCCGCCCTTTTCGGCGACCAAGTACTGGACACATATATGCTTATCATCACCCAGAAAGGTGTAGAAAAAGAGGAAGAACCTGCTGCAGCAGACATCACAGCCTTTATCATCCCAGGACAGATATCTTCTAAAATAGATTATCCTGTCATTACAGTTACTATGCCGGCCGGTACGGATGTCACCGTACTGAAACCCGTTGTAGTACCTTCGGAAGGAGCTACCGTAACTCCTGCCAGCGGTACGGTTCAAGACTTCACTGATGCCGTACAGTATACAGTCGTTTCTTCTGACCAGAAAAATGTTAAGACATACATGGCTATTGTTACACTGCAATCCGATGGTGTCAATCCGCCCAGTGGAGGAGGCGATGAGGATAATCCCAACTATACCACATTTGAGATGGTAACCGTAGGAGCGGGTTCATTTATCATTGGACGCGACTTAAGCGGTACGTACGCAGATAAAGAAAATGCACATAAAGTAAATATCTCAGCTTTTGAAATAGGACGTTATGAAGTGACACAACGCGAGTTCCAAGATGTCATGGGCTATAACCCGTCAGTCAACAAGAAAAAAGACCTGTTGCCCGTACACACCGTGACACTATACGAAGCCATGCTTTACTGCAACAGGCTGAGCGAACGCAAGGGCTACAAACCGGTTTATACATTCAAGAATGAATTATGGGATCCTACCAACACTGAACTATATGAGGCTGACGTAATCCGCGATAAAACAGCCAACGGTTATCGCCTACCTACCAGCGCTGAATGGGAATACGCAGCCAAAGGTGGTCCCGACAACGAAAACCAACCTTATTACTATGCAGGTAGCAACGACCTCGATGAAGTAGGCTGGTATAGAGAAAACTCTATAATAGGAGAAGAGCCCGAACTCCATGTGGTAGGATTAAAGAAGCCCAACTCACTGGGAATCTATGATATGGCAGGAAACGTTGAAGAATATACCGGAGAATGGCTCCTTCAGTTAGGCTATATCAGTGACGCTGAGGAAACTGATCCATGGGGTCCTGAGAAACCCAGAGATGAGGAGCGCTTGGTTCTCTCACGCGGAGGTTGCTTCTCAACTTACGATACGAACTGTTCTAACACCAATATGCGACTCTTGGGTGCTCACATCAAAACAGATATGGGCTACCCCGGAGGTGACATATGGTTTGGTCAGATCGGTTTCCGTGTTGTACGTTCTTTAAAATGAAAAGGTTCTTTGCTCAATTATTAACTAAATTCTCTCTTTAACAAACAAAAGAGGATACGTCTTTCATGAAGTGCACTCAAAGCCCGACAAAAGCTTTGAAGTGCACTTTACTTTTAATATCTACGGCAGAACATTCTTAATGAATCCATCAGAATTCGAATGATTTTCAACCAATCTAACCGATTATTTGTTTACTTTGCAAATACATTCATAAAGAAAGAAAACTTATGGCTAAGAATAAAGAAAAGAAAGCCGGCAAGCGCATGAAAAAGAAAGAGCTTGTGAGCGTACTGATGGATTTTTTCCATTCGAAACCCGACGAAGTACTGTCCCTGAAATACATATTCGAACAACTTCATCTCACCACACATCCCCTGAAGATGCTGTGTAGAGACATCCTAAGCGACATGCTACTGGATGATTACATCACCGAAATAGAGAAAAGCAAATATAAGCTGAACAACCACGGCGTAGAAATGGTGGGTACTTTCCAACGTAAAAGCAACGGAAAGAACTCTTTCATTCCCGAAGGTGGCGGTGATCCGATATTCGTTGCCGAACGTAACTCGGCACACGCTATGAACAATGACAAAGTACGCATCTCCTTCTATGCCAAGCGTCGTGGACGCGAAGCCGAAGGGGAAGTTATCGAAATACTGGAACGTGCCAACGATACCTTTGTCGGTACATTGGAAGTAGGCAGTTCATACGCTTTCCTCGTAACGGAAAACCGTACGCTTGCCAACGATATCTTTATTCCGAAAGAGAAGCTGAAAGGCGGAAAGACGGGTGATAAGGCCATCGTGAAAGTAGTGGAATGGCCCGACAAAGCAAAGAATCCCATCGGACAAGTCATCGATATCTTGGGTAAAGCAGGCGACAATACCACCGAGATGCACGCTATCCTCGCCGAGTTCGGTTTACCTTACGTTTACCCTTCATCCGTAGAAAAAGCTGCGGACAGAATCCCTGCCGAGATTTCCACCGAAGAGATCGCCAAGCGCGAGGATTTCCGAAATGTGACAACCTTTACCATCGACCCGAAAGATGCCAAGGACTTCGACGATGCTCTCTCTATCCGTAAAATAAAGGATGGCCTGTGGGAAGTAGGTGTGCACATTGCCGATGTCACCCACTACGTCACCGAGGGCAGCATCATCGATAAGGAAGCTGAAAAGCGTGCCACATCCGTTTATCTGGTAGACCGTACCATCCCGATGCTTCCCGAACGCCTCTGTAACTTCATCTGCTCCCTGCGTCCCGATGAAGAGAAACTGGCATATTCGGTCATCTTCAAGATCAATGAGAAAGGAGATGTGAAGGATTCACGCGTAGTACATACGGTAATCAAGTCCGACCGCCGTTTCACTTACGAGGAAGCACAACAGGTGATTGAAACTAAAGAAGGTGACTTCAAGGAAGAAATCCTGATGCTGGATACCATCGCCAAGGCATTACGCCAAAAACGTTTCGTATCCGGAGCCATCAACTTCGACCGCTACGAAGTGAAATTCGAGATAGATGAAAAAGGCAAACCCATCAGCGTTTACTTCAAAGTATCCCAGGATGCCAATAAGCTGGTAGAAGAGTTCATGCTGCTTGCCAACCGTACCGTAGCCGAGAAGATCGGTCGCGTACCGAAAAACAAGAAAGCAAAGGTATTCCCTTATCGTATCCACGATCTTCCGGATCCGGAAAAGCTGGATAACCTGGCGCAATTCATTGCCCGATTCGGTTACAAGCTACGTACCAGCGGTACGAAAACGGATGTATCCAAGTCCATCAACCACTTGCTGGATGATATTCAAGGAAAAAAAGAAGAGAACCTTATCGAAACCGTATCCATCCGTGCCATGCAGAAAGCGCGTTATTCCACGCATAACATCGGGCACTACGGATTGGCATTCGATTACTATACGCATTTCACCTCCCCCATCCGCCGGTTCCCGGATATGATGGTACACCGCCTGCTCACCAAATACCTAGCTGGCGGACGCAGTGTTTCCGAAACTAAGTACGAAGATCTCTGCGACCATTCCAGCAACATGGAGCAAATTGCAGCCAATGCCGAACGTGCTTCCATCAAATACAAACAGGTGGAGTTTATGACGGAGCGCCTAGGACAAGTGTTCGACGGTGTCATCTCCGGCGTAACGGAGTGGGGACTGTATGTTGAACTGAACGAGAACAAGTGCGAAGGCATGATACCTATCCGTGACCTCGATGATGATTACTACGAGTTTGATGAAAAGAACTACTGTCTGCGCGGACGTCGCAAGCACCGCACGTATAGTCTGGGAGATGCAATTACGATTAAAGTGGCACGTGCCAACCTGGAAAAGAAACAGTTGGACTTTGCTTTGGTAGATTAATGAAATGAGCCCGGTATTATATCGGGCTCATTCCATTTAAAGAATTCACAATGTTATATTTTCACGTTTAACCATTTGGGCACTTCAGGAAATAATACATCCCTTTTTCTCACCAATATCCTAAATGATATTCTGATTTTGCTGACACAGAAATATCAGAATACCTCTTCTTTAAGCTGTACACCTGTTTTCTTCTACTTTTGTTTATCTTGAATAGGGCGTAATGTAAAACCATAAGCATTATTAGTACCATAAATAGCACCAATAGGCTTTTGTATAAAAGCATCTCTATTATCAAGAGAGAACAACAGACAACTTGAAGATGCATCAGTTTTTTTAAATCCAGAACTTGCAATAAATGTTAACTTAGAATGGGCAGGCCATGTACCATAGTTTACCTCACGATGTTCTATACCCATATCTCGCAATCCGGTAGCAGGGAAGAAGAATTTGTGTCCTCCCTTATCTGTTACATCCCAGCCTATTGTTATACCTCCTCCACCAGACTTAGGTTCAATTGTGTACCCTCCTTCTGCTGCTGATCCTATCGTATCATGGTTTCCTAATTTATCAGTGAACTTGGAAAATGCCGCAGGAGGTGGCACTTTATATCCTGCTGGAGAAGGATCATATATTGTTTTGAAAACATATCTATTATTAGGTTCTCCTGCTTGGGCTTCTATAGCATTCGCATCCAACTGTGAATTCCAGAAATTCATAACGGTTTTCTTTTTATAAGAAGTCACGCGGCCCGGTTTACTTTCACCGTTATGCCAATGACGTCGCAGATAATCATCATCTTCCGGTTTATCATCTTTCGGTCGTTTATGCATAAAGAAATGATGAGGTGTCCGGATACTTTCACCAATAGACCGACCACTTTCTGATGCAGTAAACCTATATGCCTTAGTAGAATAAAATACTTTATTCTCCATATCTAATTCTTCTTTATACTTAGTGACAGGAAGAAGAAGATCATGATCACTACCTATGGGTTCATTAGCTCGAATAGTTGCATTGTATACCCCCGGCAGCATCGGGTCTTTGCGTCCCCACTGATAGTAGGGATTGTCTCCGGCTATGGATTCGATTATTTCCGGCTGAATAAACGTAAAAACGCCCTCTGCATCCGGGGTAGGAGCTCCTTTCAAATTATTGAATTTAGTTACTACCCGTTCTGTAGCATCGGGCATAGTAGCCACAAAGCGTATGTAAGTTTTTCTTTCGCTATCACTTCCATGCGGATCGCAATAACCCAGATTACAAGGTAGAAAATTAAAAGGCTTCCCATGTTCATTTACAGCCTCCGAAATTTGCAATTCCATAGAACCATAATATGTCGCCCATATATGCCAGCTCCACAAAATATCTCCCTGAGCATTACGTACAGCAATCACAGCATTACCTTGGTTGAACGCCGCTTCCGGTACACAAAAATTGATCCAACCATCTGTTTCATTATATTCGATGTCAGTCACAAGGTCCGGGCTATCTTGCCACACAAGTACCGCATCATGAATATTCGGAATTTGCGGTGAAGGAATCGGGTTATCATCATGTCCTACAAAATCCATAAGCAGGTATTCTTCCAAAGACTTATCCGGAACGCTTCCCTTATATTTATAAGCCTCAGCTCCTCCATTTGGATAAGTATTACCATAGTAAGCCGGAAATTTATAGTAACCAGGCTTATCCACTATATAACAGTTGGCACTTTCTTGTTCCAGAGGATTATTCGCAACCAAGTCATAATAATCCGTTTTGGAACCATTCGTTTCATTCGTATTGAGCTTTGCCCGCAAATCATCGAAAGCTTTTTGCGCCGGTAAACGAATCGCTCCTTTTATAAAACTACCCGGCGAAACAGAAGTTGCTTTTGAAGCATTTTCGGGTATCCAGGAGTCCGCTTTATCCATCCAGCCTCCCCCCTCTATCTTGTATTGGATTTTGTAAGGAAGCTCGAGTGTTTCCGTATCCGCACCCTCTTGCGTCACCTGCATCGAAGCAGCTATCTCCACATCATGCAGATAGCCGCTAACTGGAAGGTATGCGTTTTGTTGTGCAGTTTCCGGCTCTTTTCCATTCACCCAAACGCTATCCCGATTAATTTTTAAATCGACAACTGGTGTCATTACTATTCCTGTAGAAGAAATGGAGTAAATGACTTTCTTTCCCTTTGGCCATGTTTTGCCTCCAAGAGAGGCAGTCAGGGTACGTGATTTCATGGTCAAAGAATCAGTGAAATGAATAATTAGCTTAGCCTCTTTGGGGAGAGTTTGGGGAATCATCATAAAGGTGAGTTCTCCATCCACAACCGAAGTTCCTGACGGGGTATAAATATCATTGCGCTTTTCCTCACCTGGTAATTCTACTTTTTTTGTTATGGAAAAACCTGTTGTTTTTTCATCTTTTGCTATAGTCCATACTCCAGTCTCAAAGGAATACCCTCCTTTACCATAAACACCGGAAAGAGATACCTCAGTAATTTCTCCGGCAAGCATATCTTTACCAGTCTTTATGGTAATAGCAGTCAGTGCATGGCTAAATGTAAGTGCTACATCCCCTCCTTGGTTACCTTTACAGTTCGTTGTCGCAGTCATAAGGTCAGGTTGGCGAGTTATATCCTCAGGTACGGTGTAGGTAAGCACAGGAGCTCCTTTCAGAAGGTCCTGAATGAATGATACTTCCTTTGAATTCTTCCGTATCAGCATGTGGTGAATAAGCAAAAAACTTAATATTACCCGAACCTGTCCAATCAAGCTTTTTCTCGGATGCCCAATTACCGCCTATATTACTTACTTTCAAGTTATGGGCAAAGTTTGTAGTCCATTGATTTTCTTCGGTCTCCGCAGGCCATTCACCCGTATAGCAAATAGCTGAAAGACCAAAACTTTTATAAAAATCAGAAATAGACTCTACAGGCATGCCACGAGTAACTACATCAGAAACCACTTTATCTACAGCAACTTCCGAGATTTCAGTAACAAGATAAAGTGGTTGCAAACCATCGGATTCTGACAACTTATTAATGCTTATATCTGCCGCCGCACGTACCGAACCATTAGTCCAGTTTTCCGGTACATTTACCGTAAATGATAATAGCTTCCCTTGTTGGTACTTGTCAAAGGTGTCATCAGTACATGATGAAACCACACAAGCCACAACGCAGAATATCAACATACGAGTTGCAATGTCAAATACAAGATGAAACATACAAAAATGTCGCATAACCACGGTTGGTATTTTCTATAACAATTGACTAGTTGGGTTACTTTACTTCTACTTCCTCCTCTTCTAATCCATCATCATGGCCCGAACTCCACGAATCTACATCCACCGTAAAGCGAATCGGATTGTCAAGTACCGGGTCTCCAGGATCCTTATCGCCAGGTTTTTCAATTATGTCATCACCTTCCGGTAATCCCTCCGGTAAGTTCTCAGGAGGATAAACACCTGCACCACTTGTATGACCACAGAAATCAAGATTGTATACATATTTCTTGCCAGACTTCCAATCAAAATCAACTGCTACACAAGTATATCCATAGGCATTTGAATTATACTCCTTTGTAATGGGGAAAAGTTGATGAATATGCTTATTTTTAGGAACATCATTATAAATCGGACCACTTTGACTGCTCCCTCCTTCCGGGGCATTTTCAATTTGCCCATCATGGTGTGTTTCCACACGACAAAGCAATAAGATATATGCACCGGATCCTGCTTCAAAATCATACCCTTTCACCGTTTGTGGCACCAACAGCATATTTGTTTTGCCTGCTAACAAAGGCGTAGCTGACTCTTTTTTACTGCCAAGTTGGGTCGCATCTAGAGAAATACCATACTTCCCAGGCGTACCAGAAGTCCATTCTATGTAATTCATTGCAGCCGCAGCAGTAGAAAATTGTAATTTCCCTATTGTGTTTACATTAACTATCCACGCACCTTTAATATAGACTTGTTTATCTATACTAGGACAGTGGGCTTTTATTTCAACTTGTGACAGAGCATGATGAAATTGTAAAGGGACAGCTTTAGCTGCGTCCTCCATTTTAACAGTGGTATAAGCAACAACAAGATCTTTCTGTGTCTCTATGTTATCACCCGGTGCAAAATTATTAAATATTTGAGAACCGGCTGACATACTAACATCGGCTGTAATATCCGTAGGAGCATAAGCCCAATATTTAACTGTCGGCTCTCCTGTAGGCCAAAAAGCACTTTGTTCCAAATTAAAGATGTTATTATCACCTTTCTTTGCCGTTTGTCCGTTTATAAAAAAACTATTACTCCCTTGTCCGAGACCATATACTTTAAACTCTGTTAGGTTCTCTTTTTTCATTTCTACCGCACGTGTGACTCGAGTAGTAAATGAAATTTCTTCTCCTTGATAACATTCTCTCAATTCATCATTTGTACAGGAGGCAAATGTCATAAAGAACATTGCCGCCATCCCTAAAAGCTTTACATCCTTTTTCATAATAGTAACTTGTTATAACTTCTTATTAATTCATTTCAATATCATTATCCTCTACATCGTTCCATCCATCAATTGACGGTGACATTCCCCCTTCAGCAGATGGAAGTTTCAAACCATCAATCACAATGTGAATATGCTTCAATCCTGAAGACTTATCATGTATCTGATTGGTCACATCAAAATCATAGTATGTCTGATTAGATGTGTATATAAAAAATGTGTGTTTATCTTCGCTGTCAGGACAATGCCCAAACGACGCAAACCGGGTGATAAGTTTTTTTTCATCATAACAACGCTGTAGCTCAAACGGCATCGTTACCAACATACCTGATGGCTTATTTGCCTCTATCCGCCAACATTCAGCCATACTGGACAAAGCACCACTGACATCTAATTCGGGACTCATATTTTCCACATTAAGCACCTCTATCGTATACTCCGTGGTTATCTCCCTAGGAACTAATGTTACAGACTGATCATCCTTTCCCTCCTGTATGTCCACATATTCAAGTTTACCTCCCCATACTATCTCTGGAATGTTACGTACCGGCTGGTTTGCCGTCGCTTCGGGAGGTAACGCATTTAATTCGCTCCGTCCCATCGGAGCAAGAATAGATTGCGGTTTTGTCGTGAGTTCGTAAGTAGCGTAAGTATCACCTATCTCACCTACGAATTCCATTTCACCATTATGAAACAATACTTTATATTTGTCTGCTTCAATACGAATTTTTCCACCAGCAGGCGAAGCTAATTCACGTGTAGCATAATAACTTCCATCCATTCGAAAAAATTGTATCACCATCGTTCGAGGTTTAGCGTAAGGAGCCTCTGACCAGTCGAATACAATATCAAGGTCCACCATATGTGCATGATCATAACAAAGTTCCTTATGTTCACATGATTGAACCAACAACGAAAGAAGAAGTACTATCCCCAGTTTTCCCACAACGTGTATCATCTCTCTCCTCCTTTCCTTGTATAGCGCCCCCCCATATACCACACTAAAGATACTTCAGCTTTTGTAGGGCCAAACCATTTCCGGTTATGTGTGGAATCCCACACATAACAACCATCTTTGGGGTGATATTTCATGTAATCTCCTTTCATGTATCCCACACCCAATGTAAAGTCAATGTTGAACTGTGTTCCTATTGGTAAAGAATACCCGTAAGACAGACCAACTGCCCAGCTCCAACGGTCACCTAAATAACCAACTCCCCCCCATTCAATATCATATGTCAGCAATTGCCCATAAATTCCTATGTGATGCCCACACATTAAGGTACGGTTTTTCCGATTTGGTAAAATCCATCTACGTAACTCCACGTCGCCACCATACGTTCTAATGAAACGATGTTTCGTATCGTTGCTCCACCATGCATACACCCAATTAATCCCTAATGACCATATAGCGTTCAGAGATACCTCTAAACCAACATTAGGTACAGCCACAGCATCATAAAGCAGATTGGTTTTCAATAGAATGGCGCGCTCCTTATCTTTCTCTATTTCTTCCTCCACAACAGAAACAGCACTATGAGCATCAAAGTGGGTATCAATAGTAGAGAGCCCCTGTTGAAATGTCTGTGTATAAAAAGTGTTGCAATGCACACTCGAATCCTGCGCTGACAAGGTAATTACCCAAAAAAGTATTAAATGATATATGACAATTGCCTTTTTCATAAATACAATATACGAAATATGCTATTTAGTCTTATTTTATGTATTTTCGCGCAAAAATATTTAGCCAACATGTTATACACAATATTTTTAACTTAAAATATAACAAATCAATTGAATAATAATTAAACACATGTCTCCTCATTAATATTACACTACTAATCTTACAATATCATAAGACCACATCTTGCCACCACTGTGACATCCTCATTATTTTTGTTTCATATATCCGGAAGGTGAAACCCCATACTCATTCTTGAAACATTGCCGGAAATAAGCCACGCTACTAAATCCCGTCATATAGGAAATCTCTGAAATTGTATATTCACCAGATATCAACATCTCCACACTTTTACGCATCTTTACCTTACGAATAAACTCATTGGCCGACATATCTGCCAAACCTTTAATCTTCCGATATAGGGTAGAATGACTCATACACATCTTATCTGCAATGAAAGCCACATCCATCTTCTCCATCTCTATGTTCTCCTCGATGATCTGCGTAATTTTCTGCATAAACTCATTATCCAGCCTGTTCAGTGAACTTACAGCTTGTTCCTGAGCAGGCTTTACATCGGCCAGTAATAATTGCGAAGCAATCTTCTTGCGTGTTTCCAGCAAGTTATTGATACAGCTATGCAGCAGTTTTGCACTGAATGGTTTCGTCAGATAAGCATCCGCACCCGAGGCATAGCCTTCCTCCTTGTCATGCAAAGAATCCTTGGCCGTCAGCAGGATAACCGGAATATGACTGGTACGCATATCCTCTTTTACTTTCTTACAAAGTTCCACTCCATCCATAATCGGCATCATGATGTCCGATACTATAACATTCGGAATCCGCGCTTGTGTCAATTCCCAACCTTCTTGTCCGTCTTTGGCAGTAATCACTTCATAAATATCAGCAAACGAACTTTTTATATACTCACGAATATCAGAGTTATCCTCCACCACGAGCACAATGGGACATCCGTCCAAAGCAGGATCCATTCCGCCCATATCCTCCGTTGGAATGGGCAGTTTTTTCACCTTGCTCTCCACATGAATTGCATTAGGATAAGTATTCTCCGTCAACAAACGCAAGATAAATGTGGTTCCCACTTCTGGTGTACTTTCCACCTTCAGCATACCTTCGTGCAAATCGGTAAGTCCTTTCACCAGTGCCAGACCAATACCTGAACCTGATGCCTGAAACTTACTTTTAGCCTGATAATAACGGTCGAAGATATGCGGTAATGCTTCCGGCTCGATACCATGCCCGGTATCTTTCACACTGATTTCCGTATATTTTATCTGCATTTCCTCTACCGAACGCAAGGTCAGTGTTATCTCTCCTTCCGAAGTATATTTGACGGCATTACTCAATAGATTATCCAATATGATAGTGACCATATCCGCATCATAGAACAGCTCGGCATCTTCGGTTTCAATATGAATATGGTAAGCCACCTTATTGTTGGGATTCAGCTCTTTATAACGCAGCCCGATTTCCTGTACCAGTTGTGCCAGATTTCCCCTTGCCACTGCCAGTTTCCGGTTTTGAGTCTCTGTTTTACGGAACTCCAGAATACGATTGATTAGATTCAGCAGGCGGGTAGCACTATCGTGGATGATACTGATCTTATTGGCATGCTTGGGAGATAGGGTACCATCACTCAACAGATCTTCCAATGGTCCCAGAATCAGCGTTAGCGGTGTACGCAACTCGTGCGTAATATTAGTATAGAAACGCAGCCTTTCATTGTTCAGTTCCAAGTCATTCTGACTTTTTCTGCGTTCCAAATCCAATGAACTTTCCAAGTCTATCTTATGCTTATAGAAATGAAGTAATCCATAGAGAGCCAGGACAAAGAGCAATACATAAACCAGTTTGGCATACCATGTGAGCCAAAACGGTGGCTGTATATGAATCACCAGCGAAGCCTCTTTCTCATCCCATTCCTGGTTGCGAATACGTGTCTTTACTTTAAAGACATACGTACCGGGAGAAATATTACGAAAAGTTACCTGATTCTCTCCTTGCGTGTTATACCAGGCTTTTTCTAACCCCTCCAGCATATAAGTAAATTCTACTTGCGGGCTTTGGGTATAGTCCAGCACATTGAAAGATATCTTGAATGTATTCTGATTATACGGTAAATTTATCTCCCCATCAGCAATAGGCATCGGCAATTCCTCGTCATGACTCTCTTTCATACGGTGATACGTACAAAAACGGGTAATGACAATAGAAGATACCTCACGGTTAGTAGGAATATCCTTGGGATTAAAATAACACGCACCATTCTGTGAACCAAAATACATGGTGCCATCAGAAGTCATGCAGGTAGATCCATTCATAAAATCACCCATAGGTACTCCGTCGTGATGGCTATAATTATAAAATACCTTCTTCGCCTCATCCAGTCGGGAGACTCCACCATTCGTACTGATCCATATTTGATGAAGCTTATCCTCAGTAATAGCACGCACCTGACTGTTTTCCAAGCCATTCCGTTCTTTAAAGACTTCATACTCGTCCGGATTGGCCGTATCATGGAAAATTGCCACTCCCTCACGCGTAGCAACTAATATCCTTTGTCGGGAATCCTGCATCATATGGTTGACGGCATTCGAGCAGAAACCATTTTCAACTACGAAATTATATATAAGCTTATTGTTCGGATCGAATACCGAAACACCTTTACCGAATGTTCCTATCCACAGTTTATCTTCTTTATCCCTCAAGATACCATGTACCTTTGTATCCGGCAGCTGGCTTTGAATGAAACCTGCCATTTCCAGCTTTCCGTTTTCATAGATATAAAGTCCGCTCTCCGTCCCAACCCAGATACTCCCGTTTTTATCTTCATAGAAACAATGAACATTCAGGGTTTCCTCGTGAGACGTTTTACCGATACGGGTCATTTTCTTGTTTTGCGGATCATACAGAAGAATACCGTTCAGATAAGTCCCCATCCACAACCGGTCCTGAGAATCTTTGTATATAATATTAATATGAGTATTGGATTGAGTCTGATAAGAACGCAATAAGAAAGTATCTATCAGCTTATTCTTCTGAAAAACAGCAAACTCACCTTCGCCCCCAACCAATACTTTATCATCTTTTGCAAACAATCCCCAAACTTGTTTACTACTCTGTTTACCGTCTCTTTCCACTGTGTAGGGCAACATATTAAAAATGGGCTGTGCATAACTTATAAAATCGACTCCTCCCCGGTAATTCCCCAGCCAGATATTCCCGAAGCTATCTTGAAAAGCACATCTGGCATTAGGTCCCGACAAGCCGTGCACATCATTGGTAGCAGGTATATTCTGAAAATGTATATGGGTTGGTGAAGTAAATGCATTCTGTTGCATATCAAGTATACTGACACCACCCATATTGGTACAGATCCACAACCGTCCGTCCCTCATCTGTTTTATATCCAGCACCTGATTGGAAAGCAACGAGTTCTCATCGCCCGGAATATGCCTGAAAGTGGTGAACTTTTCGGTTGCAGGATTAAAGATGGAGAGTCCTTTATTCGTACCTACCCATATATTTCTTTGTTCATCTACACACAAGGCAACGACAAGTCTTCCCGGAAGGCTATCCGGATCATCGGAAACGTGCTGATACCTTTTTATTGTATGATCCTTTAATGAAATGACACTCATCCCCTTGCCATCATGTCCGACATACAGATTTCCCCGACCGTCATCACAGGCTATATAGTTTTTCAATCCACCCAGTCCTTTCACATTGTGTTCATAGTAATGAGTGAATTTCCCGGTTTCGATATCATAATAATGGATACCTACATGATAGGTGGTAATCCACAAGCCTTTTTTGTCGAAGGAAGGGATGATATTGGTAATATCATTGGTTGCAATAGTGCCATCTCCCGCCCTGTATACAGTGAACGTATCCGCATCACAATCGAACACACACAGGCCTTCACGTTGGGTACCTATCCACACTTTATTGTCGCGCGGATCGGCACACACACAGTTCAGTTCATTGGCACTCAGCTTCGAGGTATATTTTTTATAAACCGTAAACTGCCTGCCATCGAATTTATTCAGCCCGCCCTCGGTGGCAAACCACATGCATCCTTGTTTATCCTGGGTAATCCCCACCACGTAATTACTGGACAGCCCGTCTTCTACCCCCAGTCTTTTAATCGTATAGGGTTGTGCTCCCGATTTTGCAACCAAAAGAATAATCAGTCCCAGAAATAGTAGAGTGTTCTTCATTTGAATCTGTTTTATTTTAAAAGTAATAGCCTGGAACCTGTATATAGTTCCTTACGAAGTAGTCCCAAAGATGCACTAAAAATTCAACATAAACCAACCAATAATTCGTCTTGAACGATTTTTGTATTCTACTTGCCTATTTTTCTATCTATGGCTTTCCATTTAGCATCTAATTTTGCAATGACAAAAGTATAAAAACTAAAAAATCTAATATTAATGAAAAGAAGAAATTCTCCAAGTTTTTTAGGTAACCGGCCTCTCATTGAAGGAGCCGATTTATCCGGATTACTAATTTAATCACCTTATTTGGTCTAATAAAAAAAGAAAAACGATGAAAGAAAACTCGTTCAAAAGAAACCGGAAGGTCCTCACAGCCTTATTGCTTTGCACTGGTTTCATCGCAGCTCAGCCCCTCGCAGTAATGGCTGAAGACAGTGTAACTTCCGTACATGCAGTTCAGCAACAGAAACAAACCGTCACAGGTATTATCAAGGATGCAACAGGAGAAGCCATCATCGGTGCCAGCGTATTGGAAAAAGGCACATCGAACGGCACAATCACTGATTTGGATGGTAAATTCACCCTAAGTGTCACTCCCAACGCAACATTAGTTATTTCGTATATCGGTTATCAGACACAGGAACTACCTGTTGTCGCCGGAAAAGTAATGGATATACAAATGAAAGAAGACGCCGAAATGCTGGATGAGGTAGTAGTAGTAGGCTATGGTACTACCAAGCGCAAGAACTTTACAGGTTCGGTTTCTACCGTAAAAGCCTCGGAAACTCCGCTGGCACTGATGCCTACCTCCAATGCAATGGACATTCTGCGTGGTACGGCTACCGGTATCACGGTATCGCAGCAACAAGGAGCCGGACAGGCACCTTCATTGCAGGTTCGTGGTCAGAAATCAGTAAATGGTGGTTCTACTCCGCTGATCGTAATGGACGGTGTGATCTATATGGGAAGCTTCCGCGACATCGATCCGACAACTATCGAAAGCATGAGTATCCTGAAAGATGCTACTTCACTCGCAGCTTACGGTTCGCAAGCTGCCAATGGTGTAATTATGATCACTACCAAGAAAGGAAAGTTGGGTAAACCCGTCATCAACGTCAATACTTCCTGGGCTTTCTCTACAGCAGCAGCAAAACCGGACTTGTTAAGTCCCGAAGATTATGTAAAGAAAGTAAACCTGTTGAGTGGTCTGGCAGAGGACGCCGATCCTACATGGATGCGAGAGTTCGAATACGAAAACTACAAAAACGGAAATACCATCGACTGGTACGACTATTGTACCCGCACCGGATTGATGCAGAACTACTCAGCTTCTGTTTCAGGAGCTACGGAGAAGATTAATTACTATCTGTCCGGTACATACACCGACCAGCAAGGAGTTGTGAAAGGAGACGATTACGACCGCACCGCCCTGACAGCACGCTTGCAATCGGACATCACAGACTGGTTGCAATTAGGCGGACAGGTAAACTACACCTACAACGACTATTCCGGAGCCAGCGTATACGACCTCTACCAAGCCATCCGTCTGAGCCCTTACGGTCGTGCCGAACGTGCCGATGGCGGTGGATTGGAGAAATTCCCCTGTAATGAGGGTATTTACCGTATCAATCCGATGTGGAATGTAGAGAGCGGTACTATCGACGACCATGACACGTATGCCACTACCTCCATGAAAGGACACGTATTGGTGAAATGTCCCTGGGTAGAAGGTTTGACTTACCGCCTGAACGGTAGCTATTCCGTAGAAAACATCGAACGCGATTACTTTACGCATGAAGGATATTACGTAAAAGAAGGTTCCAGCGACGACCGCTATTCCGCCTCTACTGTAGCCAATTACTTGGCCTCAGCAAACGGTTACAGCGCACGCACAAAGAACACATCATGGGTATTAGACAATATAGTAAACTGGCAGCGCCAATTCGGTAAGCACTATGTAGACCTGACTTATGTATATACGCGTGACTCTTACGAGTACAGCTACCGTCGTTTCGACGGTTCCGACTTTGCCGCACTGGGTAACACCAACCTCAGTTACGACGGACTGAACCTGGCAACCACACAGAAGATCAACGGTCTGAACTATACACGCCACACCAACGTAGGTTATCTGGGACGTGCCAACTACAACTACAACGATACATACCACCTGAGTATTTCCGTACGCCGTGACGGTTCCAGTGTCTTCGGTGCAAACCACAAATGGGGTACTTTCCCGGCAGTAGGTCTGGCATGGACAGCATCCAACGAGGCTTTCATGAAGAATATTAAAGCCATCAGCTACCTGAAGTTGAAAGCATCCTGGGGTAAGAATGGTAACCAAAGCCTTTCTCCTTACGAAACACTTTCCAAAATCACATTGGGACAGTCAGGAGGTTACAGCTATCCGTTCGGTAACACTTCATTAGTAAGCTGGGGACAGCGCATCACCTCGATGGGTAACTCCGACCTGGGATGGGAAGAAACCGAATCATTCAACTACGGCTTCGACCTGGGATTAATCGACAACCGCATCCGCCTGGAATTCGACGGATACTTCTCCAAGACCACCAACCAGATATTCAACCGTAACATTCCGGTTATGATCAATGGTCTGACCAGCATGAAAGCCACCATGGGACAGGTAAACAACTGGGGTATCGAAGTTAACCTGAATACTACCAACATCCAGACAAAAGACTTCAACTGGGGTTCCACACTGACTTTCTATATGAACCGCAACAAGCTGAAAGAACTCTACGGAGACGGTCAGGACGATATTACGAACTCCCTGTTCTTGGGTAAGTCATTGGGTGCTATCTATGGTTACAAGAACATTGGTATTGTACAAGAAGAAGATACAGAATATATGGCAGCCAACGGTGCAGAACCGGGTGACGTGAAGTTTGCCAACCTGGACGGTAGCGAAGACGGTAAAATTACAGCCGACGACCGTACCATCCTGGGATACAAAAAAGAAAACTTCCGCATGAGCTTTGGCAATACATTCCGCTACAAGGACTTCGAACTTTATATGTTGTTCACCGGCATCTTCGGTGGAAACGGCTACGGACAAGCTGTAAACTACTACGCTTTCCGTACTTCTTCCGACGTACAGGGCGACAATAACTTCAACCACGGCTGGTGGACTCCCGAAAACAAGAGTAACAAATATCCGCGTATCAACTATACCGACGGACGCTACACTCCGCTACAAGGATATGGCTTCGTGCGTCTGCAAGACCTCAGCCTGTCCTATACTTTCCGCCAGCCTTGGGTACAGAAAGCAGGTATCGGGAATCTGAAGGTTTACATGGCTTGCAAGAACCTTTTCACCATCTCCGGATGGGAAGGCGGTGACCCTGAAGTTCAACAAACATTAGGTAGCGGTTACACTTACGGATACCCGTTGTCGCGTACCGTTTCGTTTGGTCTGAATTTAACGTTCTAACTCTATTAAAAACACTAAAGATGAAAACAAAAAAATACATATTCATAGCTGCCGCAGCTTCCATGCTTGGCATGACGACGTCTTGTGACGATGAAGGCTTCCTGACGGAAAAGCCGAAGACAATCTACACCACCGACAACTCGTACGAAACGATTGACCAGGTGAAGGCTTGTATCACTAACTTGTACATCCACATCCGCTACTGGTATCAACAAGACTACTTCCTGAAAGGACTGGGTACTGATGTGCTGGATACCCCCTATTTCCGCAGCACGGGTAACGGTTACTGTAACTTCGCCAACTGGTCGAGCACCAACAGCAGTTCCAATAAAATTTATGATGCCATGTTCCAAATGGTGAATTATGCCAACCAATCACTGGAAGGTTACAATAAAGAAGGTCTGCCCTGGGAGAGTGAAGCACAGCGTAGTGAAGCCTATGGTGAAATCATGTTCTTCCGTGGCTACGGTTACCTGACAATGGGTGAGTTGTTTGGTGGAGTTCCCCTGGTAGATCAATTCTATCAGACATTGAAACTGGACTTTGTACGTTCCAGCCGCGAAGAGACGTATAACTTCGCTATTACCGACCTGGAAGCTGCGGCAGCAGCACTGCCCGACTATCCATCGGAAGCCGGACGCGTGTCAAAGGGAGTCGCTTACCATTTCCTGGCCGAAGCCTATCTGGCACTGGCTACCATCAAGAGCAATGACACCGAATGCCTACGGAAATCCATCGAATATGCCGACAAAGTAATGGCACTACATCCGTTGATGACAGAGCGTTTCGGTACACGCAGCATCCCGGGAGGGGGAACAACGAAAAATGGCATAGCTGCCTACTATGAAGATGGTAATGTATTCTTCGACCTCTTCCAGCAAGGAAACTACGATTATGCTGAAGGAAATACGGAAGCACTGTGGACTTTGCAGAACGATTATACGGTGTATCACGAATATGGCGGAAACAACTTTGTAGGTTATCCCCGTGAAATGTCTCCCGTTCTTCGTGACGTAGTGTGGAAGACTGAATATGCCGAAAACGGTGCAGCAGCCGGACCGTGGGCTGGCAATATCGACGAAAGCGTATATCCGGGCGGAAACGTATCAGCCTACGTAGGTGGACGCGGTGTAGCCAATATGGCTCCTACTACTTATGTAATTAGTGACGTTTGGGAAGGCGATTACGAAGATGATATACGCAATGCACCCTGCAACATCCGCCGCCAGTTTGTGTGCATGGATACGAAGCATAGCATGTACGGTAAACCAGTTCCTTACGAAATGCTGGATTATAATACTCAGAAGATAACAGAATTCTTCCCTGTCTGGACTAAACTTGCTCCAATCGACGACTGGGGATATGACGACCTGGCCGACGGCGGTAACCGCTCTAACATGTATTGCGACCAGTATGCACACCGTTCGGCAGAAACTCTGCTGCTACGCGCCGAAGCCAATTTGCGTGCAGGTGACAAAGGCGCCGCTGCTACCGACATCAACAAACTGAGAAACCGTGCACAATGTACAAAACTGGCTACAGCAGACGAAATAACACTGCAATACATCCTCGATGAACGGGTGCGTGAGTTATTCGGTGAAGAAAGAAGATGGGCAACTTTACTCCGCATGGGAAATGAAGGAATCGAGAGTCTTAACAACCATGCAATGTATATTGCAGACCAGCCTTTCTGGGGCGGATATTTCAAATCGGACAAAGCTCAAGTTACGAAGTGGAACCTCTTCCCGATACCACAGACAGTGATCGATACGAACACCGGAGCTATAATAGAACAAAATCCGGGCTGGTAATTCCAACAAAGCCGATAATATAATAACTCTGCTCTACAACGGAAAATGATTTTCCATTGTAGAGCAGTTTTTATATCTTTGCACCAAATAAAAAACACTTATTCAGCCCTATGAAGACAATCGCAATCACCGACCCAGCTGAGATTGAAGCAATTATCCGCAAATGCCCTTACTGTACGGTAGGTATCACCGATTCGGAAGGCAATCCCTATGTAATCCCCATGAACTTTGCTTACCGGGACGGTATCATCTATCTGCATTCCGGTCCCGAAGGCGGCAAAGTGACGATGGCAGAACACCACCCGCGCGTTTGTATCACCTTCTGCGAAGGGCACGAACTGGTATATATGCATCGCCAAGTGGCATGCAGTTACAGCATGAAGTCGCGTAGTGTGATGTGCCACGGAAACGTCCGTTTCATAGAGGATATGGATGAAAAGCGACGTATACTCGACATCATCATGCAGCAATACGTCGACTACGAGTTCAAGTATAGCGAACCTGCCGTGCGCAATGTGAAAATATGGGAGATCAAGGTAGACAAGATGACTTGCAGATCCTTCGGGCTTCGACCTAGCGAAGTATAGGTTTACGCCCCTCTCGTACGCACGCGAACACCCGCGCGCATTTACATCATCATATTCCTTCTGATAGAAAACTTGACAATCGCCATCGCCTGTATAGATGCGAGTGGAATATCCATCGGTTCATGATGCGGATTGTAGCTCACCAGCTTGATGCAACCTTCCACATCGGAACGGTTCACATACTTCACTGACAAGTATTCGTCGCCGTCAATGCAAAATGACACCAGATACATCTCTCCGTAAATGACGCTGCTGAAACTGTTAACTTCCTTAAAGCCCACAACATCCCCCGATTTCAGAATGGGATACATACTGTCTCCACTGATGTAGAGTGCTCCGTCGCAGGCAGGTATGTTCGGAATCTGTATCCTTCCCACCACATGCTGATCCTTGTTGGCAAGCAATGTTTTCAAGTTGGCGGCAGCGGTGATGTCATACAACGATATGCTACGATTATCCAGAGCCTCAACCGCTTTGGGGTTATGTATCATCTCCACTTCGCCCTGCACTATCCCACTGTTGCATATTTTCGTCTGATGCACAGGAGTTCCTTTACCTACCAACAACCAGTTGTAGTCCACATCCTTCAATTTCTCCAGCAGCAGCGGAAAGTCAATGCTGTTTCGTGCACACCAGTTACTCAGGGTAGAACGGGAGACACCAAGGTAGGCGGCTAATGCCGCATCATTCCTCAGGTTCAACACAGTCTTTGCACGCTTCACTATTTCCGAAACATTCAATACTAAGTCCGATTTTTTCTCCATAATATTATTGTATATAAGTCAAAATATGATAACGGTTCATTTACAATCCATTACGCATTTTCTGAAAATTAATTGCTAAAACAATTTGGGTTGTATCCGAAAACAACTCTATATTTGCAGTGGCAAAAGTAAGCAAGTTATTTTTATATCGCAAACAAAAAGAGAAGAATTATGAAAAACAAACATTTCAGGTTTCGAAATAGAGAACCGCCCGCAAGATATATAGATGCAAGGCGTAGCATATATAGATGCAACACGTTGGATATATAGATGCTACACACAGGATATATAGATGCTACACGACAGATATATATACTCAGTCAACAGGATATACTTACTAAGAACATTTCACTATGGAACAGACACTTACCCCTACCTTATACACTTGTAGATATTGCTTGAAGGAACTTCCCGCCGAAGCCTTCTACATAGACAAACGTACCCGGAAACCGGAAAGTCGCTGCAAAGCATGCCGCAGCGCCGCCTATAGAAAACGCTACGTAGATTCGCGCTTTGTGAACATCGCTTCACACACTCCCCTCCTAATCACCGACATACAAGATCAGAAGCGGCGTATGACCCTCATTCTGCATGCCCTCCAAGTGGTGAAAGAGAGCGTAATCCGCAAACGAAGAAAACTCATCGAAGCTGACCTTCACCAAGAATCATTAATTATTAATCATTAATAACCACCACCATGTCCAGAATCAAAAAACGGGGACTCGATTATTTCCCCGTCGACATCGGCTTCATGAACGACCGCCTCGTGCGCCGTATCATGAAGCGCGAAGGCGAAGGTGCCCTCGCCACCTTAATGTGCGCCTTCTCCTGCATCTACGGCGGCGAAGGCTACTATGTCCATGCCGACGACCTCTTCTACGACGACCTCTCCGCCAACCTCTACAATCAGTCGGCCGCCGATGTGAAACGCATCCTCGGCCTCGCCATTGAGTATGGTATCTTCCATCCCGGTATTTTCAGACAATACGGTGTGCTCACCAGCGGAGAAATACAAAGCCAATACCTCTTCAGCACCAAACGCCGCAAGTCCAGCGTTATAGACGAGCGATTCCGTATCAGCAACGGAAGAAAGGAAGAGCCAAAGGAAGTGACTCCAGAAAAGACAGAAGAAGAAACCAAGGGAGAGCTCGAAGCTGTTACAACTGAATGCCAACACATTACTGCCGGCAAAAAAGAAATAGCTTCTTCCGAAAAGAATGAAATGGAAGAAAATAATGTAACATTTAAGTTCCAAAATGAAACATCCGGTACACATAGCATAGCACAGAATAGCATAGCACAGAATAGAAAAGAATATCCCCTCCTCAATAGTTCCCCCGGCGGGGGAACTCAGAACGCGGACTTGAAGTCCGCGGAGGAAAGGGAGGAGGAGATTCTGTTTTCACAAAGAGAAGCGGGTTAGGAAGATGCCGTACTCAAAGAAATGTCTTCAAAAAAAGCCTCTTGCAATCGCCCGCCTCGCAAGAAATGGACCGATGACGATATCTCACGCCTGCAACCGCCCCAGGACGGACTAAAACGCAATCTGGACGGACTGGTCTTTAATCTCCGACAGCACCACATCACACAGCAGGAACAGTACGCCATCATCCTCAAGAGCAACTTCGGCATTATCGGACATCCCATCTGGAAAGGTTTCTTCGACCTGCGCGAAAGCCACGGAAAAATACGCTTCCCGGGAAAGTACCTGCTGAGCTTGTGCGTGAAATAAGACAGGTTACACATCGCAAATAATTCAAAAACACTTTCTGATAAAAAACGGATAAATTCACTTTTTAGTTCACAAAAGAAGTCTTACATTTGCAATGTGGTTAAGCTTAAGACACAAAAATCAAACATTTTTATTAACAATTTAAAACCAATGCAAATTATGCCAGTATTTTATAAAGCAGCCCAATCTATTTTAGAAAACAAAGCCGGCAAGAAACTATTTTACCCGCGTATTGTACTGAAAGGCAACGTAACTACCGATCAGATTGCCCGTGAGATTGCAGAATACTCTTCCCTCTCCAAAGGCGACACTAAGAACACGATCGACAACCTGGTGAGAGTAATGACCACTCATCTGCAATCTTCAGAAAGCGTCACCCTGGATGGCTTCGGCACATTCCGTATGACCATGAAATCCAATGGAAAAGGCGTGGAAGCCGCCGACAAGGTTTCGGCAGCACAAGCCACTCTGACGGTACGCTTCCTGCCCAGCTACACCAAAAATCCCGACCGCACCGTAGCCACCCGCTCCATGGTGACAGGTGTCAAATGCCTCCCTTACAACTCCAAAGTAACCGGAAACGGTTCCGGTGGTGGCAGCAGCAGTGGTGGCGACGGCGGAATCGAGGATAATCCGCTGGACTAAACGCCAATGTACCTCCGCAACTCATCTACGTCCAACAACACGTGCACAATACTAATACTACGGCTTAGCCAAACTATTCACTATTTTACTAACTAAACTATTTTAATCCAAAAAGAATCATGAGAAGTATCAACTTAATCGTGGTGCATTGTAGCGCCACCCGGGCAGATCATGCCCTCACGACAGAAGAACTGGAAACCATTCATCGCCGTCGCGGCTTCCGTGGCATCGGCTACCACTATTACATCCGTCGGGATGGCACTGTAGCCAACACCCGTCCCCTGGAGCTTATCGGTGCACATGCAAAGGGGCATAATGCTCATTCAATAGGCCTTTGCTACGAAGGCGGGCTGGACTGTAACGGACATCCTGCAGATACCCGTACGCCGGAACAAAAAAGTGCGCTCCGCCTGCTGGTGCACCAGTTGTTGAAACGGTACAGGAACAGCTACGTCTGCGGGCACCGCGACCTTAGTCCGGACCTGAACGGGAACGGGGTGATAGAACCGGAAGAGTGGGTGAAAGTATGCCCGTGCTTCGAGGTAGGAAAGGAATTATAAACAATTAAAACATTAAACATTATGAAAATGAGCAAAAACACTTGGAAGATCATTCTGAAGGTAATCGTGACCGTGGCTACAGCCATTGCAGGGGTACTGGGAGTGAAAGCCATGACACCGTAAAAGGTAAACCCGCTACCCCAATGCGATAAGATGCATTGGGGTAGCCTTCCAATAAGAAAAGAGACAACAAATTATTCTATTCACTTTTATATTTATACAGCAATGGCAAATCATAAAATTTACTATCTACTACTATTTTTCCTGCTCCCATTTTCTTTTTTAGGAGCGCAAAACGGAGTAGCCGACCAATTACTGAAAGCTACATTCCATCCCAGCCCGCAATCTGCCGCCTATGCCCGCTATGGGGAATATCCGGTGGATCATTCTACAGGAGTTCCCAAAATAGAAATTCCGATCTACACACTGAATACCGGAGACTATGAACTCCCTATCTCTATTTCATATCATGCTTCGGGCATCAAAGTATTGGATGTTTCCGGTCCAGTAGGACTGGGATGGACGCTGAATGCCGGAGGGGTAATAACTCGTACGGTATGCGGAGCACCTGATTTCGAAGGTTTTAATTACCGGATGTTCTTCAAAAGTAAGGCAGATGTAGAAAAACGACTATCAGAATCGGCCATGGAACCAAGATTGTGGAACCGTGTATTTGCAGGCGTTCCCGAATACGATTCCGAATCAGACCGATACAGCTATAATTTTGCAGGCAAAGCCGGTATGTTCCGCTACAATGTTTATAATGAAACTCCTTTTACCATCCCTCATGAACCAATAAAAATAGAGAGAACAAGCAAAGGATATAAAGTAATTGATACCGATGGCACGACTTATTACTTTGAGGCAAAGGAATCATGCAGGTCGCCCCAAATGAACATCTATACCAGTGCCTGGTATCTGACCAAAATAGAAACTGCAGGCCGCAAGAATGTGATAACCCTTTCATACACCCCAGGAGATAGTTATATTATAAGATATCGCTCTCAGTTTCTGCACAAGGGGAATGTGGTTACCTACAGTGAAGGAATGGGACAAGACTATGTCGCGAATGAAACCACCGGTAATTTTGGTGGAGATGTATCTATGCCAATTTATTTATACCAAGTTCCCATGTTAAGTTCCATCAGCTGGAACAATGTCAATATAACTTTCAGTTATGCCAAGGATAGACTGGACACACAGAAGGAGCGTCTAACGTCCATTACGGTAAAAGACAATAATTCAACCGTCAAACATGTTACTTTCAATAATAATGCATACTTTGGCAACCATTCCTCCAACTACAGGATGAAACTTGGCAGTCTTTCCATGAAAGGGAACACAACCAATACCATAGCCGACAACTATACATTCTCGTATGACACATCGACACCTCCGGATCATTACAATGCTTCCAATGCAGGAGCCCCTGCAAATTCCTATTGCCGTGAAGACTATTGGGGATATTATAATGGAACGCAGAATTATAATATGATTCCCGATGGTGTATTCCCAGCCTCAGGTTTGGCAGACCGAAATGCTTCTCCTTTACACATGCAGATGTGTATGCTTAAAACAATTCAGTACCCGACCGGAGGCAGCACAACCTTCAACTTTGAAACCAACCGGACTGGTGCTTATTCATACATCGGTGGATTACGGGTTGCGGAAATTATTAATAAGGACCACAACGGCACTATCTTAGAGCAGAAAACTTATGAATATGGGCGAGGAGAAGCTACAATGGAAATCTTAAACGAGTTGTTCTCCTATGAGGATTACTTCCTTTATTTTATACGACAAGCAAATGGAGCATACCAATGTAGGGGCAACCTGCATCAGATTGCCGTGGCTTCACCCATCCTTCCCCTTACCGGTTGGAGCGGCAGTCCCGTCTTTTACAATGAAGTGACAGAATACAAGGGACTAAGATCGGCCAACGTAGGAAAAACTGTTTATAGGTTTACGCAAGACTTTGAGAGCAGCTATCCCGGAGCAGAGGAGGAAGATGTGCCCGTCCCCGTACCTTTGCGCTTTTATTCCGGCCTTTACAACAATGACGAAGGCTTGGTTCCGGCTTTGCTGAAAGAGAAAAATCTCTACAAAAACAATAATGGCACTTACGTCAAGCAGTTGTCGGAAGAATATGAATATACGGAACTTGTACCTCCCAATGACTCTATCTCTATCGGTGTACGCTTAGGAAGATTGGGAATAGGGGTGATCTATTACGAAAATGTACTCTCCAGTTGTGCTCCTTATTCCAGTTTGGACGAATTTTACAATTCCATCGTATATACCAATGTACGCGGTTACAGGAAGCTGCGCAAACTGACAAGCGTAAAGACAACGGATTATGAACGAAACGTAGTCGCAACCCGTACCTATCAATACGACCCTCAACTGCGCTGCTTGCAGCCGATAACGGAAACCACAACCAATAGTGACGAGGATAATTATACCACTAAAACCTATTATCCCTTTCAACAGGCCGGAACAGTTTACAGCAATATGGCTGCAAAGAATTATGTGGATACTCCCATAAAGAAAGAGAAATATTGCAACTCCGCCCTGTTGTCTACCGACCTTACTACCTATCAGCAAGTGGGCGACAAGTTTCTGCCGGATAACATCAGCCAGCAGAAAGGCAACAATGTAAGCAGGGTACTGGTACGCTACGAGAGATATGACAGCAAGGGAAATCCGCAATACCTGACTACGCTCGGCAACCGGAAAATTGTCATCCTGTGGGGATACAACTACCGCTATCCCATAGCACGCATAGAAGGGTTGACTTATAGCGAAGTAACGGCGAAAGTAAGCGAAAGCACAATTTCGTCAATAGCTTCCGGCACTGCTCCCACTCAGGCACAACTGGACAACATACGTTCCTCTCTATCCAATGCATTAGTCACTACTTACACCTATGCCCCTTCTGTAGGAATAACCACAGAGACTGCGCCGAATGGATATAAAAAGACCTATTCGTACGACGTAATGGGACGCCTGAGTCAAATAGCCGACACCAATGGGACAGTGGAAACTTATCAATATCAATATAAACAGTAATACAACAGAATGAATATGAAACGAATTTATCTATTATATCTATTGTTGCTGCTTCAGGCAACGGCAGGACATGCCCAGGATAGTTCTCAGAACTACATCCTGACCCGCACCATGCTTAAATCCGACACGAAGTCTTACTTGAGCAAAGTGGTTTACTATGATGGATTAGGCCGTCCGTTCCAGACAGTGAACAAGGCGATAGAGAATACTAATAAGAAAGGAGTGTCTCTTGCCACCCTCCAAGAATATGACGCTGCGGGGCGAGAGACGAAGACCTGGCTTCCGGCGGTTATAACCCCTGATTATCTTGCTCCGGCCAGCTTCAAAAGTAGCGCACCCGCCAGTCACGGTAATGACTCCCGCCCTTATCAAGAAGCCGTTTACGAGACTTCTCCGCAAAACCGCATTGTGAAGCAATACGGCGCGGGGGCAGACTGGCACAGCGGACATCCGGTTGCAACGGAGTTTATGGGCAACAGTGCAACCGCACAGCTACGCTGCACCCGGTATAAAGTAACTTCGGCAGGTGCTTTAGAGGCTTCGGGAGACTATGCCAACGGCACACTGAACGTAACCCGAACAACGGATGAAGACGGAAATATGTCCTATACCTTTATGGACAAGATAGGGCGCACACTACTTGAACGCAGAATGAACGGCAGCGAAGCGCTTGATACTTATTATGTATATGATAACTATGGAAATCTGTGTTATGTATTGCCACCGGCTATAAATGGCAATATCAGTACCGATAACCTGAATCTTTATGCGTATCAATATAATTACGACGGATGCAACCGCTGCATCCGGAAGAAACTGCCAGGCACACAATACATCGAATATGTATATGACAATTCCGACCGGTTGACATTCTCTCAGGACGGCAGTCAGCGTGCTTTATCCGCCCAAAACTGGACCTACTATAAGTATGACCAATTGAACCGTCTGACCGAACAGGGCTTGTGCACCAACAAGGTGACGACCTCCGGAACCACCGTACACATCATGAACTATTATGACAGCTATAGTTTCATTGGGACTCAAGGTTTTACCGGTAGTAACTTCTCCACAGATACATCCGGCTACGGTAAAGGCGCTTTGACAGGGCAAATGGTGGCAGGCATAAACGGTAATCCCGTCTGGAAAGCTTTCTACTATGACATTCGTGGGCGTGAAGTAAAGCGTGTGGAAAGCAACGCCATGAACGGTTACGACATGACTACAACTTCCTACAGCTTCACCAA
>ERZ650918.724-NODE-724-length-34145-cov-10.006424_pt1 | contig 34145 bp, 29 predicted proteins | sample MGYA00514758_ERZ650918 | MGnify/ENA metagenome assembly ERZ650918 | reverse complement strand
CTATATGTCACCAAATGAATTCGAACGAGTATATGAAAGAACACACACTGAGGCTGAGCTTCTGGCGGGTTAAAATGGGGAAAATTTTCTCATTTTAACTTGTACTAAATCTTGACATAGAACCATTTTGCCTATTTGTTAGTTTTTAACAAATGGGCAAAACCCTTATAAATACTTTACATTTCCTATGGGAAACTTTATGTGTCTCTACCATATAATTTTTAAAATTTTTATTTTGGTTTCTGGTATTTGGTATCTCACTAAGTCCAAATCCCCTTAATATTTCATTCCACTGATCGAGATTCCCATCAGAATGTTCTCTGATCAGTACTCTATACACTTTATCTTGTAAATCTGTATCATCTAACGAAATTTTTAATGTATGAAGCATATGGTCACAATACTTCTCTGGTAAATTTAATCCTATGAATAAAGCCATGGCATTTTCAATATCCGTTTTACTTGTGCCTGCTCTGTATTTCTTTATTGTTGTTCCACTTATGCCTGATCTAAACTGCAACTCTTCAACTGTAATTTTCTTACGATCCATATGGTATATAAGTGTTTCTGAAAAAGTTCTCTTACTATGAAGCTCACTTAATATATCATCTTCTGCTGCAAAAGCTGCTTTATATTTTTCAATCTGAGCAGCCAATGATTCTGTCGTTTGGTTTGATTCAAAATTAGGATCATATGTATGTTCGATTCTATTTTGAACAGATACATCTTTACTGAGATAGCATTGGCCGTAAAAACCACCATCATCATAAGCTCCAGAAATTGATTCCCAATTAAAAATCAAGCAACATTCGTCAACATGTTCTCGTGCATAATCAGTCAACTCATATTCTGCTCCGCTACATAATTTTTCATAATCCCTGGCCTTACGTACATATCGTTCATCATTGATGCACACAACATATCCAAGATATATAAATGTCCCATTATCCAATAATTCCTTGATATGAGGATTTTCTTCACAAACCTTATCTAGTCCAGCCTTATCTATTACAAATGATTGTTTCGGTCCCAACGTTCCTTCTGTAAAAAAGAACGGATCATGCCTGTGTCCATCAATATATATAAATGTGCCTGCCGCAACATCCCACCCCAATTGTATCGCTCTTTGCTTGGCAATAAAATCTGAAACATCAAATAACTGAGCAACTCTATGCAAAGTGTCTTCTACCACCTCTGCATAATATGAACCCTTACGAGGTATCTGTGATGCTGATGCATAGGCCTCCTGTACTGCTTGTACAAATAATGCTTGTGGCATAGCAATTCTCATTCCAATTGAGTTTGCTTGCCATTCAACAAACCACATCGCCTTTTGTAAGCTCGTCATTTCTTCATCGTATTTTTCTGGTTCAACCCCACAAGACATCATACTCTTACTATCATCTAACAGAGATAAAATCTTAAGAAACTTCTGATGATAATACCAATGCACAATTTCATGCGCGATTGTCAGCATATAGCATCCTGCACCTCGCATAAAGTAATTATCCTTACTTAAAAGCAGTGTCCCCGGATGCACTGTTTCTTCCTCTTCTTTTATTTCACCCATATAAGGATATTTATGATAAACTGTTGCTTTATCAGTCTTAAAATACATTCTTCCCATGTTATTTTCAGGAAGATCCGCCTCGTATGCATCTATTCCTAACTGCTGCATAACATGACCATATGGAAAATTGTACATATGATAAATTGCATCCTGACAATAGAATTCAAAAAAACTGTCCGCAATTTCCTCCAGATCTGCTGTATACACATATGGTACACCAAACTCATCTAATGCAGTTGTTTTATCCCATGTTCCAGGTGCATATTCCTTTATTCGAGTTTCATTTTCATTGAGCGTCATTGTCCCATCTTTAAGACACGCAATAACGGTAACTGTGAACCATCTTGTTTTATGATCTGCCTCATACTTTTTCTTACCTAGACCAAGCATGATAATATCTGCTGTAACATTAATTTCTATCTTAACGAAAGGATCTGGCATGTCAGTACAACAAATAGACTTCACCATTAAATTATCCACTTCCTGATCACATACAGACAAAACATTCAACGTATGAAATCCAATGCCATCATGATATTCATTAACAAAAGCAGATACCTGTTTTAGCAGATAATCTGCAAATTTATCTTGTATATAAGTTTTGAAATCTGTATATGCCATATAAACAATCCTTCCTGTATTTATTTTGATTTATCGCTCTGCTGGTATAACATTGCCAGTTCGTCTTGACGTTCTCGACTGCAAACCGGCATTTTAAGTTCTCGCAGGTACCCTATATTGATTCCCTTTACAGCTACGCCCCTGATATTCTTTTCCATATCCCATTGAAGTATGGGTGACTCAAGTACTCCTCTCACATAAATCTTGTTGTATTGAGGACTAATTGTTAGTCGGGCCGTATCCTGTGTAATATTAGCATTTTCAAGACTTTCTGGTATTTCTGCTAGTCTTCCGACAGAACCTCTTATCGAAATCAGAAGATCTCCTGTACGTAATCTAGACCTCCTATACTGATAATCTAATTCCGGTGTTGTTAATAGCAGATTCGACTCATCTATGGCACCATCTTGCATATCCTTAACCTTTACCACTGGGACTCCACCAGGACAGCCATGTCCAGGCTTTACGATTCCATAAGTAATTGGTCTTTCCTCCTCGACCATTTTTCCTAAAGTTGTCACTCTGCCTTCATCAAATGCTCGCTGTATGCCCCCGATAAATTGCGATTTGAAACTGATAAATTTTGATTTATCGCTCTGTTCAATAAAAGGTTCTATTTCCATCTGTAGTTCTACCGGTGGAAGTGGAATTGCAAGATTATTTAGTTTCTGCTTTGAAATATTAGGCATTGAGCCTGCTGAACCATTTGCTAACCCACTAATAGTTCCTCTATACATTGGATGATTTATGAGCTGATGCAAGTATTGTGGTCTAACATTTTCCTGTGGAACTAATCTGAATATTAAATCCGGCATCATTAATTTTGGGGGCGTCTGCTTAACAAGTGCCGTCATTCCAACATATTCCAGCGTATTCTTTCGTGAAAATAGGAGATCACCTACATGCACCTCTGCTTCTTTGATAAACTGTTCAGCCAATGGCAATTGTTTGTTCTCCTCGGGCTGATATTCTCCATAAGTAACTGCACTAAGCTTTAAAATTGCCGGCAAATCACCTGTCCTTGGATAATTTTCACATGTGATACTCTTTCCGCTATCGATTGCTACAAGACAATCTTTTAAACTCACAAGAGGCCAGTTCTTTGAATTGTTATCGGGATCTCCAAACATCTCGATAAATTGCGATAGCTACCCGATATACTTTCTATGTGACTCCTTGACATTATTTTGATTAACCATACTATATTGTAATGTCGTGTCAATACTCTGATGTCCCAGTAACTGTTGCACTTGCTCAATTGGCATTCCTTTATCGATTGCTGCTGTAGCGAGCGTCCGCCGGAACTTATGCGGATGAACCTTATCAATACTTAATCTATTTCCAAGCTCACGTAATCTTATTTCAACACCGCTAATTTGCAATCTGTTATATGGTTTTTGCAACGATACAAATAATGCCTCATTATCATCCTCTCTAGAATCCACATATTTCTGAAGGTGAAGCTTTGTCCTCGCATCAAAGTAAACTTTTCGTTGTTTATTACCCTTTCCAAGAACAATACACTCCCGATTCTGATAATCAATATCCTTCTTATTTAGCTTAACTAACTCGCCTACTCTCATACCTGTAGAAGCCAGCAAATCAATGAGTGCAAGATCACGAATCCCCTCACATTCATCACGCATGAGCTCTAAATCTTCATCTGAATACGTTTCTTTAACTGTTTTACAGGTTTTCACTTTGTGAATTCTTCTTACTGGGCTCTTTACAACATAGTCCTCGTCTTCTAACCACGAAAAAAAACTCGATAATATCCTCCGAATATTATCCACTGTAACTTTACTAATATTGCTCTCTGTTTGATATCTATCCAAATAAATTCTCAGATCATCCGTTGTTATCTGAATAATATCTTTATCGATTTTTTTCATTGCATTTCTTATGGTTGAATCATAATATTTTACCGTCCTTTCAGAACATCCCTCTACTCTTTTAGCTGCAAGAAACAGCTTTATCAGATCAAGTTTATTTTCTTCATCTGAATCGGAATTTAGACAGCCCTCTAATACCTGATGGAGCTGCCCCATCTGTTCCGAATCTATAATACCCTGCATTTTTTTTTCAATTTCTTTTATTAATGATGCATTCATATTGGCTCTCCTTTTTACCAACATCCTACTCCATTAATATTTTTAGTGTTCTGAGTATTAATAATACTGTTCAATATAACTGTATGCTTTATCAAATACTTCCTTATCCTTAATCTTGTATTTGATCCAAATGACGCTACGTAATGCTTTTTTCACTTCATTCTTTCCCGTTGTTGTCTTTTGCCAACCATCAAATCTTACTATTTTTACGATATCATCAATATCCGTAACAATACGCTCAACAATCACCGGTGTCTTATCATTTCTAAGTCCATTGAAGAGTTCTGTAAGTGCTGCTTTACCACGATCAATCTCCTCTTCTGGTACAACTTCCTTCTCGGCTCTTGCAGCCTCCTTTGCAAGTTCCAGCAACAATTTAAGGAATTCTATACTGGTAATTAATCCTTGCTCATGTTTTTCACGTAATTCTTCCAACTTTTCTCCAAGTTTCTTGAACTTTGGATCCTGGCTATGCTTCTGAATCTTGGCAACAAGATCAATTTCAACCTTCATAGTCGTTTTCTTGATATCTTTCTGCTTTTCAATGAATTCATCAATAAGCGCTGCATCAAGTGTGAGAATATCTACATCATCATGTACTTCTCCTACTTCTATATGTTGATGAACAAGTTCAAGTGTTTTTGCCCCCAGTGCAGCCCATACAAGCTGGCCCCTGTTATCAGTAGGCTTAACAGATTCATATACCTTACTGAGCCATACATAATCATACTTAAATGGCTCAAGGAATGGATCTGGAGACAGAGCATTCCAAGCTTTATTCAGCACACGATAATCTGCTGCAAACTCATCTTTTATTTTATTGTTCGGTAAACACTCCTGTGCTGCTAACAGACCTTCCCAGCCTTCAATAGTGCGATCTACTCCCATAAAATAGCTCAGGCACTTACGCATCAAAGCCGGTACCTGTTTCTTTACCTCTTCGATATTTGTTACAACCTTCTTCATTCCGGCTTCATCAAAATTAAGAGCTTTAGCAACATTATCGAAAATACCAATGTAATCTACAATCAGTCCGTTGGTTTTACCTTCGTCATAAGTACGATTAACTCTACAAATAGCCTGCAAAAGATTATGATCTTTCATAGGTTTGTCGAGATACATTACTTGAAGAATAGGTGCATCGAATCCAGTAAGAAGCTTATTCGTAACAATTACAAACTTGAGTGGATCGTTTGGTTCTCTAAAACGATCCAGAACCTTTGCTTGCTCATCACGATTCCTCTTGTACTTTTTATATCGACCAGCTTTGTCATCACCAGTAGTCATAACAATCGTTGACTGTTCCGGTGGCACAAGCTTATCCAGTTCTTCTTTGTACATAAGGCAGCATTCACGATCATATACAACAATCTGTGCTTTATATCCATTTGGTTCAATCTTTGTTTTATAATGATTTACAATATGCTCGACAACCTTCTTTATACGCTTTTTATCATACATGATTGAGCGCATTGTAACATTCTTAGAAAGTTCAGCCCTATCTTCGTCAGACAAACCATCTGTCATTTCTTCAAATTCTTCATTTAATGCATCTTTATCTACATGAAGGTCGATCGGTACCGGTTCAAAATTAAGTGGTAAAGTGGCTTTATCCCTGATAGAATCCGAAAAAGAATATTTACTCATGTATCCACTCTTATCTTCAATAGCTCCAAATGTCTTGAAGGTATTTTTATCCAGACGATTAATTGGAGTACCAGTCAAACCGAAGAAGAATGCATTAGGTAATGCCAGACGCATCTTCTCACCTAGATCACCTTCCTGAGTACGGTGAGCCTCATCTACCATAAGAATAATGTTATCGCGTGGATTCAACGCTTTCTCAACATCGCCAAACCGGAAAATTGTCGTTATAGCTATCTTACGCATATCCTGCTCAAAGAAATTCATCAATTCTTCTTTAGTTGAAAGTGACTGTAAATTAGGAATATCTGCTGCATTGAAATCTCCAGTAATCTGCGTTTCCAAATCAATACGATCATCTACAATTACAACCGTTGGATTCTGAAGTTCAGGCATCATACGTAACTTCTGAGCTGCGAATACCATAAGCAATGATTTTCCTGAACCCTGAAAATGCCAAATGAGTCCTTGCTTAGGATAACCAGCCTTTACACGTTCTACTATCAGATTAGCAGCTTCATACTGCTGATATCTGCAAATCACTTTTATCTTGCGATGCTTTTTGTCAGTAGAAAACAAAGTGAAGAATTGCATGATATCCATTACCTTATCAGGGGTAATCATATCCGCAATACTAATTTTAACATCTGCCAAACTGCCTTCCACTTTATGATCCGGCGTATGCCAAGGTCCCCACTTTGTGAGCGGCATGTTGATTGAACCATATCTATAGCACTTTCCTTCAGAAGCAAAGTTAAAAACATTTGGTACAAACATTTCTGGAACTGACTTCTCATAATCTGAAATATCCTGAGCTCCATCAAGCCATGAAATCGCATTACGTACAGGTGTTTTTAACTCTCCAATAGCAACCGGAAATCCGTTTATAAGAAGAACAATATCAAATCTTTTTCCATTTTCAATAGTTGGATATATCCACTGGTTAGTAACCACATACTCATTTTGAGCCAATGCTTCTTTTGTTATGGTGCCAAAATACTTTATCGGTGTAGGCCTTCCATCCTTGCCAAAAGGAAACGAATTTTCCTCAAACAATTTTCGCTTGAACGCTTCATTCTGTGCGACAAGGTTATCGCTTGGAAATGGCTGCAACATTGCACGAAGCTTATAAATCACTTCATCAGCTCTTGACGGTTCTTCTGCGATCTCAGGATTCAAACGAATCAATGCGTTTTTAACCATAGGCTCAACAATTACATCTGTATAATCTCTATGGAGCTCATCAGCCGGTATATACTTCCAGCCATTCTTTTTCAGTGTATCAATAAACATCTGCTCCACTGTATTATCTTCATTAAATTGTGGCATATATTAATCCTCCTTATCAGTATTCTGTGCCATAAAAACTCGCATTAAATTGTTAATATCTTCTATGGCTTGTTTCAGTTCAAATTTTGATTTATCGCTCTGTTTTACAAAAACAGAAAACTCTTTTTGCATCTCTATTGGTGGAATTGGGATATTTAATGCTGCCAAAATCTGCTGGTTCAAATTTTGTATATTTGCTCCTCTTCCAGCCATTTTTGCACGTACTGAATCCGTTTTGAAAAATCTAAGCAAATAATCTGTCAAAAGTTCTTCTCTTTCTTTTCTGTATCTAATGCAAAATCCACTATATACAACTGGTTCATCTCCTGGATAGACTACCACAGAACGCCCAACAAGTGCCCTATTTCCATTTGATCGAACAAATACAATATCTCCATTTTGCAGAAGATAGTCAGTATTAGGTCTCTCCTTCAATGACACCATTGGCAAAACTGACATATCATCAATTACTGCATTATCCTGAAAATCTGCAACCCCCAGACAATGCATTTCTACACCACAATCTTTACTACTATAATTCATACCATTTTTGCACTTTCCAGTCTGCAATAATGGAATCGTTCTCCATCCTTTTTCATTTTCTATCGGATCCCCAAACATCTCGATAAATTGCGATTTTACCAATTTATCAGTTTGCAAAAGCAAATCTTTATACGCTGATTTTGTGTCCTCGAATGCCCACATCATTTCACATAGTTTTTTCTGCTCATCGATTTGTGGCAACTCAAATTCATATTTTTCAAAATCAGACCAGTTTAAGAAAAAGTTTGTAGAACCTTTTTTATTTTCTTCTGCGAACTTCCAAAAGTGATCTGTCTGAAAAATAAACGGAATAAAGCGTTGCATTAATACGTTTTCATCTTTTGTTCTACAAACATAGCTGACATCAGAACATATACCTTCGAAATCTACAATTCCCGCTTTTCTCAAGTGAGGATTTCTCGACATAAGAAGAACATCACCTGGTTGAAATCTCATGTGAAAAGCCGGTCCAATTGTGCTTTCTTTAATGATTCCTTTTTTAGTGATTTGAATTTCTCCGCTATCAAAATGTTCACCGCCTATATAATATTTCAAATCGGTATTATCCTTATCAACTTTATCTTTGATTCGAGCAACAACATCTTTTAATAATACTTTAGGCATTTTCTTCACCGCCTTCCTGCAGTAAATCATTTAATATGTTAAATTCATTACTGACGCTATTAGAGCTCCGACTCCAATTATCAACAGCTTCTTCTATATTGATCTCTTCTTCACTTTCTTCCGAAACTCCTGACACATATTTAGGAATTCCAAGAGAATAATTATTGGCCGCTATTTCCTCAATATCCGCAATATTTGAAAATCCCTCTTCTACGGAATAATTTTTGTATACTTTAGCAATTCTACGTATATGCTCTGGTTCCAAGTAGCTTTGTGCATTTTTTCTTGTAACCTCATTTTTCGCATTTATAAAAAGAATTTTTTTTCTTCTCTGTGACGTCTTTTTACTTCTGCAAATGATGATACAGGCTTCCATAGGTGAATTATAAAATAGACTTTTCCCTATTCCTATAACAGCTTCAACCAAATCCAATTGAACCAGCACCTTTCTCATGCTTAATTCATCATTTCTCGAAAGTACTCCATGTGGAAATAAAATCGCACATCGTCCTGTTGTAGGATTCATACTCTTCAAAATGTGCTGAAAAAATGCATAATCAGCCCGTCCCTGCGGTGGCGTACCTAAAAAATTACGTCCATATTTATCTGATTCAAATGCTGTTCTATCCCATTTTTTTATGGAATATGGAGGATTGGCTAGCACCAAGTCAAACTGCTGCAACTTGTTGTGATCAGTAAAGGCCGGTGTTTTCAATGTATCTGCATTTACAATCTTAAAATCCTGTACTCCATGAAGAATAAGATTCATTCTCGCTATAGCTGCCGTAAGTGTTACAATTTCTTGTCCATAAATTTCAAGATTACGCCATTCCTTGTTCTGTTGTTTTAAATATGCAACAGCTGAAATGAGCATTCCTGCACTTCCACAAGTTGGATCATAAATCGACTCACCTGACTGAGGCTCTAGCATTTCTGTCATAAGTTCTACCACTGTACGATTTGTATAAAATTCCTGAGCTGTATGCCCACTGTCATCCGCAAATTGCTTGATCAGGTATTCATATCCTTGACCTAATTCATCAGCCGGACAATTTGCTATACTCAATGTTCTTGAACTGAAATGTTCCATTAAATCCTTAAGTAACCTGTCTGGCAAACGGTTTTTATTTGTCCAAGATGCATCGCCAAAGATACCCTGAAGTTTCTCCGGATTTGCAGTTTCAATCTTATGAAAAGCTTCAGCGATTGCCTTTCCAACATCCTGTGAAACATTTCTGACATCGCTCCAATGAGCACCTTCTGGTATTTTGAACTGGTGACTTTCATCCCACTCTAATGCTTCTTCTCCATATTCTTCTTCTGCTTTTTCACTTTCTTCGTCATAGCCATCACTAAGACGTTTAAAAAATAGCAGTGGAAAAATATACTGTTTATATGCTCCTGCATCTACATGTGTACGAAGTAATACTGCAGATCCCCAGAGGTATTTTTCTAGTTCATCTATCGTAATTTTACTGCTCATTTAGATACCCTCCTTCTACCAACAATGTTTTCATCTTTGTTTCTGCTTTTTTCACATTCTCTAACGCTTTAAAATAATTTTCTCTTACTATAGCTGGTGAAACGACTTTTTGTTTTTTCTTCTCTATGTAAGTGTTTACAGCTAACGTGTTACCTCCGTTATCAAGCTCGCCAATTGTAACAATCTTGCATTTTTCAACTACATCTTGGTAGTCCTGATAAAGCTTATAAACTTCCTGTATATCTTTCTCCTCCATCTCGTTTTGTGCACGCTTCGGAGTGTAAATCTTGGTTGCATCAATTAAACAGATCTTGCCTTTATGCTCTGGCTTTTTATGATTATTCAAGAAAATAATGCATGCTGAAACGCCGGTTCCATAAAATACACCACCTGCCAAAGCAATAACTGTTTCGATCATGTCACTTTTTATCAATTGTTCTCTTATATCGCCTTCTTTTCCTCCATGGAATAAAACTCCTTGTGGCAATACTACAGCCACTTTACCTTCCATAGGTTTCATAGACTTTATCATATGCTGAAGCCACGCATAGTCAGCATTTGAATCAGAAGGGCATCCCCACATATTACGACCATACTTATCTGTTTCAAAACTATCTGCACCCCATTTTTCCTGACCGAAAGGAGGATTGGCCAAGACGCAATTAAACTTCATCAACTGATTATGTTCAATAAATTTAGGGGTTCTTAATGTATCACCCTGGGCAATTTTGAAATCACTCGCGCCATGCAAGAATAGGTTCATTCTTGCTATTGCAGATGTTGAAAGATTGTTCTCTTGTCCATAAATTCTTCCATATGTCATTTGACGATCATTAATATGGCGAATGGCCTCTATAAGCATACCTCCAGTTCCACATGCCGGATCATATACTGTGTCTCCCGGTTTTGGATCCATAAGCATTACCATAAGTTTAACAATCGTCCTTGGCGTGTAATACTCACCAGCGTTCTTCTTTGAAAGATCCGCAAATTTCTTGATAAGGTACTCATAAGCATCACCCATCACATCGGCACTGTAATTTTGATTTCCGACCTTAAGGCTGGACATATGCTCTATTAAATTCTTAAGGCGTTCATCACTGAGCTTTGATTTATCTGTCCATGTTACATCATCAAAACTTGAAAATACTCCACTGAGTGTTTCTGGATTTGCTCTCTCAATTCCATTCATAGATTTTACAATACTTAAACCAACATCCTGGCTTGCATTTCTAATATTAATCCAGTGACAACCATCTGGTATTACAAAGCTATGGTTCTCATCGAATGCTGCAAACTCCTCATCGCCACCGGATTCTTCTAATGCCGCCTGGGTTTCCTCATCGTATACATCACTAACTCTCTTCAAAAATAAGATCGGTGTAACATAATCCTTGAATTCATCCTGATTAATAGGTCCTCGAAGAATATTACATGCCTCATACAAATGTGCAAATAATTGGTTCTTCTTTGTTTCTTCTATATTTGTTTCTGATTCCTTTAATTCCTCATCCGCAATCGCTGAAGCTGACTGTATCATTTTTTCTCGCCCTCCCGTCTTTACTTTTTTCTTAGCTGAACGCCTAATACTCACGCTCATGCCTTCACGTTTTTTCTCCATAATAGGCGGGTACTTATTTTCAAACAGAATCAAAAGTTGCATAAGTTTCTGATCCAAGAATGTCAATGCATGTTTTCTAATATCTGTTGGTATCCCATAGTAAGCCTCTGCCACACCGCCACAAATAGCCGCAAGTGTATCGCTATCCCCACCTATCGATATTGCATTTCTTATAGCGTCCTCAAAGTCTGTTGATTCAAAAAATGCCTGAAGAGCCTGTGGAACTGTATCCTGACAGGTTTCATTAAATTTATATGTATCTCTGATATCATCCAATGTGAAATTCATCGGATAATAATTGTCATTAATATAATCTCTTATTTCCAAGATACTACTACCCGATTTTGCCAAGTAAATCGCAACTGCTGTAGCCTCAGCTCCTTTTATTCCTTCTGGATGATTATGAGTCACCTCTGTAACCAGCCTTGAAAGCTCCTTTGCTTCCTCTAAAGACGTAGCCGCGAAACCTGCAGGACTCACTCTCATTGCTGCGCCATTTCCGTAGCTATTATATGGCTTCGGATTGTCTGAAAACATCCAATTGTAAAAGCTACCACCATATCCACAATCCGGGTAGTTTCTTCCAACACTCTGCATACATTCAATAGCATTTTTTGATAGATCACTATGATTAGGTTTACTTACCAAAATGGCCTGCGCAATTGCCAAACTCATGATGCTATCATCCGTTGGAAAACACTTATATGTAAGAAATTCAAAATCCTTATCTCTGTGATTATTCCATTCAAAACGCGATCCTACAATATCACCTATAATTGCTCCAAGCATTTAATCATCCTTCCTTCTATTTGCTTCTGATTATTCCTGTTCCAATTGATGGCTTCTTATCAATCGCTTCAAAATCAAGTTTATAATCAGTGTGTGTTGTAATTTCATTAAGTTCCGTTGATGTAAATTCCGGACCAAGTATTACAAATTCGATACAGTTTAATGTTATTGGCATGTCAAAATACATCCCATCTGATGCCTTTTCAACTAGTTTTGGAATTTTCCCTTTATGAAAACACAAAGATGCACGAATCTCATTTTCATCACTCCAAAATTCATGTTTAAAAAACGGAGAAAAAGCATCAACCTTTGATATCAAATCTATAGTTGGCAGCACAAGACTCTTCCTCAACTTAATTTCCATCCATGGTTCATCTGTAAAAATTCTCGGTATTACAATTGGTGCAATAATATCTTGGCTCTGATCATGCTCCTTACTCAATTCTTTAACCTGCACGCAAGCATCCGAAAACCAATTATTTAATTGTCTCTTTGCATTCTCCACACCGTACTGAATTGGATATAAATATGCTCTTTCACAAACCTTTCCCTCGTAAGTCTTGATATGTTCTTCTAGCTTTTTCTTATTAAATCCAATACAAACACCGTTATAAGTTTTATCACTATCAAAACAAAATCTATTCTCCTTGTATTTACATGGAATGTTACTCGGACGATTCATAGTATAAGCATCCCACAGCATTCTTGAATCGCCTTCTTCAGCGAAACAAGATACTAACGATATATGTTGATTTTGAGCTGCAAATTTCTGGTAATAATCAAGGATAAATTTTCTTGCTGCCTCTACAGATTCGTCACTATTCTTATTTCCCTTATATTCCTTTAAAACTTCAAAAAGCAATGTTGTATCCATTACATCATTTGAAGTAGTGCTTTCTTTAAATCTCAGTGTTCCGTATTTCAAAATACACTTAAATTTGTCTAAGCTCGTATAATGAAATATTATTTTTTCATCTTTCACTCTCTCACCTAATTATATTCTTTCTTGGAGCTCTGCTAAAACAGAGCTCCATCTACTCTCTGCTTCTTGTATTGTTTTTTTATATACTTCAAATTCCCTCGTATATGTATCAGCAATTTGTTTTTGTTCTTCTACAGACGGAAGTGGAATCTCAATATTATTAAGTTCCTTATAGCTAATATTCATTACTGCAGTTCCTTGCTGTCTTGTTATCAGCATCTTTCTTCCAAGTGGGCTATCAAAAAACAATTTAAGATATGTTATTGAAAGACTCTCATCAATTGCTCTAATAACAATCACATTTGATGAAGCGATACAAGGGTAAATCTGTTCTTTAAAAATGGCTACCCTTATTGCAGTTCCTCTCGCCGGAATCAACAAGTCTCCATCTTTTAGCAAGTAATTGGTAACCTTTCGTTCTTCCTCTTCCAAGTGATCAAGGCTGGAATAATCAATTTCATATTCACCGATATTTGATATATTTACAACACCGATATTTCCTGTTGGATCCTTGTGGCTCACTGCCTTACCTCTAAATATCGAAGCAACCGTCCCTAATTCTTGTTTCTTAACGTTTGATTCCTGAAATCTGATCCAGTCCTCATCCTGCGATTCAAAAATCCTATCAACATTCCAGTCACCCATATCCGTAAGTTCATCTTCCAACACAAATGTATCGTCCTGAACTACCAGCCTACCGATACCATCCTTACGAGGATTCTTTGTATTAGTTACATATCTTTTAATGGTAACCTCATCTGTCCGCCCTGTAGTAATTGTTAACAAATAGGCCTTTACAGCAGTGTTTTCAAATATCCCTGATGGCAATTCCGCAATTTCCTTTATGCAGTACATTGATTGAAGAAACTCACGAAGTTCTTTTACCCTTCCTCCACCAAACGTAATCTTTGCAGGTAAAACAATAGATAATATTCCCTCACTCTTTAAATGTAACGCTAGATTCTCTGCCGCAATCATATCGTACTCTCTGCAGATAAATGTGGATTGTTCATCTGCTTTATCTCTGACTCCAAATATCGGCACAGCCAAAATAAGATCAAACTTTTCTGATGTAAATTCATATTCATAAATACTTGTCTGTTTGACGTCAACCATCTCGTTATCACTAAACATTTCATTCAAAATTTTATAATAGAAGTTATCCATTGTTGTCAGCATAAAATGAGAATCGCCATGAGCCTCTACTAGTCTTTCCAAACAAGGTGAAAATTTCTCTGCTTCCGGAATAAGGACTTCCTGAAAGCCCTCTATGAAGTTCTTTTCCATTTCATCAATAAGGGCTTCTGGAATCCTAAATTTAAATCTTCGATCACCATATTCAATGATATCGGTCCAAGTAACATCCTCGAAATTTTTGAGAGTTCTATAAATATCATAAAAACGTTCTTTGTCCGGAAATGGATTAACAATCCCAAAATCATCAGCTACGTTTCTCATAAGTTCATATAACTCTTCATCATTTAACTCGCATGGGTTGAAATCTTCATCAACCGCTGCGCTTTGTAAATCCATCGTTTTCTTAAGAACTGCCAGCGTCCTTTCATATTCATTAGGTGTGTTGTTTCCTCTTATAGCGTTGAAAAAGGAGTACAATCTATCGATTCTTCTGTTATTACTTTTCATCGTATTTACCTCCTCTGAGTGTAGTTCTATTTAACCTTGTATCGATAGTGTATCATCAGTTTTGTTCTTTGTCAATACATTTTGGTATTCAAATACCAAATCTTTATTATTCCAATTGCCACGCATTTGCCATATAAGTACGCAACCGCTACTTCCCCATATTTTTTTCTCGAATACAACCGGGATTTTCGCACATTTGTCCCTTATTTCAAAATCAATACACATATGCGCGTTACTTTTTGGCATAAAAAAATCGAGATTTTTTCAATCTCGAAATGTATATATTGCCCTCTAAGCCGCATAAATACGGCATTTCTTGTTGTTTCTTTCTATGACATCAACGCCTTCATTAAACATATCTACTGAAAAAATTACTCTTATTTCGCCATTCTTCAATTTTTGTATTGCAACATTTCGTTTCTCAGTATATTCCCCACTTGCATCACTAAATACAGCAACTGACGGTATTCCTCTTGATGAAAATTCTTTTGCCATCTCTCTTGCATGCTCCTTGGAACAACAGAATCCAAGAGCCTGCCTTGAACCATATTTACAGTAATATTTATAAATCAGCTCATATCTGTGAACATTTCCGATATAGGTTTCATTCAATTCTTTTTCATCATATCTTCCCCTTACAATGTGTAGTTTTGAATAATCAGTATCATCAAAAATCCCATAATAATGAAATGGTACGAGCATTCCCTTATTAATTGCTTCCTTTAATGAAATCTCATAAGGCACATTATAATCACAGATTTCATATATATTACGGCCATCCATTCTCTCTGGAGTCGCTGTAAGTCCCAAAAGGAACTGTGGGTTAAAATAATTTACAATCCTTTGATACTGGTCATTAATTGCATGATGGAATTCATCAATTACAATATAATTAAAATAATCCGAAGCAAAATACTTATTATTCAAGTATTCATTCCTGCCAAGTGTTGCAACCGAAGCAAAAATTACCGATTTATCTGTGCATTTGCTTTCTCCATCAAAAAATCCATAATCATCTGAATTTCTGACATTCTTAAAAGATTCTGCCGCCTGCTTTAGAATTTCTTCTCTATGTGCCACAAATAGTACTCTCTCATATTTCTTTGAGTCAAATGCTGCAAGATATGTTTTTCCAACACCTGTAGCAGCCTGAACTAAAGCCCTTCTTGCGCCCTCTGCCCTAGTGTTTTCCAGTGAACATAAAGCTTCTATCTGTACCCCTCTTGGTTCAAATAAAACTATATTATTTGAAGTTTTACTATCCTGCAAATCATATCTATCCAGATCCTTTGATACAGCTGGACGATGCCAGTTTTTTGAATATCTTTTTAGTTCATCATCATCTATTACCACGGAATAGTTTTCAAATAAATCAACAAATGTATTGTAAAATTTTTCATAGTTTTGGGTATCTGTTTTGCTACTAAATCGATAATTCCATTCAATACCAGATGTCAATGCACTCCTTGAAATATTTGACGACCCAATGTATATCGTACTGTACTCTTTATAATGAAACATGTATGATTTCGGATGAAATGAACGGTTTTTTTCATTATAGAAGCGTAAATCTACCTGTTCACCAAGCTTATGCTTGATAAGATACAATGCTGATGGCTGTGTTATGCCTAGATAGTTTCCTGTAAGAATTCTGATTTTTGCTCCTCGTTTCAACGCATTATCAAGTTCACCAAGCAACATCCTGACACCAGATTCCATCAGAAAAGAAACAACAATATCCACACTATCAGCCTGTTTTAAACTATTAATCAACTGATAATACAGATACATTCTCTTGTCTTGACCACCAGTTATTGCATCCGTCCAATATTCCATTCCATAAATATCATCTAATTCTTTTGCAGTATTAAGTTCAACCATTTTTCCCCTCCACGCCCAGGTCTTACATCATATGTAATCCACACTTCCTTCAATTTAATATTTTCTATATTCTGAACAAATTTATTAAACTTATCTTCTGTAAAATCTGTAAAATAACGTCCATTTCTCTCTCCTTCAAAATCACCATACTTGAAAGATGTGTAAATGATTCCATCTCTTTTTAATGCCTTTACCATTTTCCCAAACACCGTTTTAAGTTCATTTTGTGTAAGATGAAGTATTGAAGAACACGCCCATATTCCATCGTATTTTTCTATTTCATCAAGTTCTTGAAACAGCATTTTTTTTACTTTTATACCTGTATAATCACTTGCAATACGACACAATTCCTCTGAGCCATCTATTGCATCAACCCTAAAATTCTGGCTCAAAAAATATTTTATATCTCTTCCAGAACCACAACCAAAATCAAGAATATATCCCTGCTCAGGCAACACTTTCTGAAAATGTTTCTGCGTGTCATGGAAATCCACATCCATTGTTGTTTCTGCAAAACTGCTGGCATTTTTATTGTAATAATCTAAAGTCCTATTTTCACTCATATCTATTTTACAGATTGCCTTTCTCTGAATCACTTATTTTATGTCATTTTTATAGTTATTATAACATTTATTAGTAGTATCCTCAATTATTGCTTTCCGAAAATAGTCCGACTATTTTATTTTCATATTAATTCTTTATGCTGTGAATCAAACAATTTTGTATCATCTATACCAGTGGCAGTAATTCTACACACAACCCCACCATCAACTACATAGCATGCTGACCTTGATTGTACATTTTTATTTTCCACTAAATGTACATATTTATTTTATCATTTACAATAATCTCCTTACACTTTTAAGCCCCCTCGTGGCAAGCTACTCATATCCTATTCATTTTCCTTTTTGTCAGATGCAGGAATTTCATCCGACCTGCCATAAAATTTCTTTCTGTCTATTGCTTTTTAGTGCACTGTTGTTTAATATATTCCATGTGAGGATTCTGTTTTCATTTTTATCTTAACGAATGGGTCTTTACGCTATATGACTTTAGTCTCTGTAGAATGAATATTCAAGTTAAAGGTGAATTTTTATAAAGGAAACAGGCCAATTGCGATAATATAGGAGAAGAAAATGTATGCACGGATATTACCAAAAAATCTAAAAAAATGGCATAAAACTTTAAATTCTTACATGAATTATATCAGCTATACCGTTTGATTTTCGAATATCTGGAAGCTTTCTACAATACGAAACGAATTCATAGCCATTGTAACTATATGTCACCAAATGAATTCGAACGAGTATATGAAAGAACACACACTGAGGCTGAGCTTCTGGCGGGTTAAAATGGGGAAAAATTTCTCATTTTAACTTGTACTAAATCTTGACATAGAACCACTTTGGTAAGCTGATAATCATACAATAGGAAAAAAATCCTATCAGGTAAGGCCTAGCCAACCGCCTGTACCGAGTCCTTGGAATCGAAATGGTAACATTAGGTTTAAGCGTAGGACAGGGAGCAACAGAGCCGAAACGAAAGTGAAGTGATTGAGCTGGGAAATTAGTATGAGGTTGGAAATGGTCGATGTATTCTATGCCACAGCAGACAATACTGTTATAACCGATAAGGCAAGGATATAATGGCATTCCCCCAGTCTGAGAACTTGGCGAGGTTGATGATAAGTATGTTATCGGAACAGCTGAGATCCTGTCATTTCCTAAAAAAAATAGGTATGGAAACCAAAACAAAGAAATGCGTTAGGTCTTGAAATTGACGGTATGCCCCATGTACTCCACGCGGGCAAGAATATAGCTCACCGTCGTACCCCACCAGCGGTAGGGGTCTTCAAACTTGCTGTTTCTACGGTTACCCACGCCTTTTGCAGCAAGGTAGGCAGACGGACAAAGCACCTTTTCCTCGGACAGAATATCCGCGATCTGATACACGCCCTTGCCGTCATTGACCATGCGGAAGATGCGGCGCACAACGGCGGCAGCTTCCTCGTCGATAATCCAGAGCTGCTTGTTCTCCGGTCTTTCAGATACCCGTAGATGGGATGATTCCCGTGTGTATTCTCTGTGCCAGAGCATACTATGTGCTTTTTGAGTGGGAGCAGTACAAGGATAACCTTCTCTCCGTTTTTCAAATCAATAAGGGCGGGCTTGCCATTTATGGAGGCATCCTCGGCGGTGTTGCTGTTGTACTGATTTACTGCAAGGTCAAAGAACTTTCCTTCTGGTCGCTTGCAGATACGCTGATTCCCAGCCTTGTTCTTGGACAAGCCATCGGACGTTGGGGGAATTTTGTGAATCAGGAGACTTACGGAAATCTGATCACAAATCTAGATCTCCAATTCTTTCCGTATGATGTTTACATAGAGGAACTCGGGCAGTGGCATCAGGCGACGTTCTTCTACGAATCTGCACTGAATACACTGCTGCTGATTGTCATGCTGATCTCCTATCCGCATTTCAGAAAAAAGGATATCTGCTTCCGTTTTACATGATTGGCTATGGCGTGATACGCTGCTTTGTAGAGGGACTTCGTACTGACAGTCTCTATCTGATGCCAAGAGTCCGCGTGTCGCAGGTGTTGTCTGGCTGCCTGATTCTATTGGGTGTTTTACTTGTAGGTATTATTCGCAGAAGGAGGGATATACAGGCATGAAACTAATTTGCTCTTTATTTATCACATTCTTAAAAATCGGTGCGTTCACCTTTGGCGGCGGATACGCTATGATTGCGCTGCTTGAAAATGAGTTCGTTGAAAAGAAAAAATGGCTTGAAAAAAGCGAGTTTCTGGACATGGTTGCGGTAGCCGAATCCACGCCAGGACCAGTCGCCATCAACAGTGCGACTTACATTGGTTACAAAATTGCAGGATTTGCGGGTGCAACCATGTCCACACTTGCTGTCTGCATTCCATCTTTCTTTGTAATTTATGGTATCTCGCTGTTCTTTGATCAGTTTCTCAGTTTGCGCTGGGTTTCCTGCGCATTCCGCGGGATTCAGGTATGTGTGATCTATCTGATCCTTACCGCAGGACTGAAAATGCTTAAAAGTATTGACAAAAACACACTAAACTTGACGCTTCTCACGTTGGTCATGGCTTCCATGCTCTGTTGCTCGATCACAGCAGTTTCGTTTTCCTCTGTGTTTTACATCCTGATCTGCGGCGCGGTCGGGCTTGTTGTTTTCTTTCTGCGAAAAATCCGGAAAGGAGATGGGAAAACGTCATGATATATCTGCGTCTCTTTCTGAACTTTTTGATGATCGGTGCCTTGTCTTTCGGCGGCGGCTATGGAATGGTTTCGCTGGTACGCGAAAGGGTGCTTTCCAACGGCTGGCTGACAGAGAACGAGTTTCTGAATTTTATTGCCGTATCTGAATCCACACCGGGATCCCTTGCCGTGAATATGGCAACCTTTATCGGCTCAACACAGGGCGGAATCCTCGGTTCATTTGTTGCAACGCTGGGCGTGGTGTTGCCGTCATTTTTGATTATTCTCTTAATTGCATCCGCACTAAAGAATCTGATGAAATATGCACCCGTCAACGCCTTTTTATCGGGAGTTCGTCCGTGCGTTGTAGCGATGATCCTTGCGACCGCGCTCAGCATGGCGCTGTCTACGCTGTTTGGCCTCACAGATTTACAGGCCGGATTTGCGCCCGATTTGCGCTCTATCGCAGTATTTGCCATGCTCGGAGCAACACATCTGATTTGTAAAATAATCAGAAAAACAGCTCCATCGCCAATTCTGATGATCCTGTTTTCAGCAGGCCTCGGAATCTTGTTTTGGTGAATATTCTAGCATGGCGATTGAATTTATTTCCAACTTCAATAGCAATTCCTGCTGAACCGCGCTTATTTCATTGCGTATAATTTCGAGCGACATCACCCTTCATTCATGATGCCGCTCCGCGCTTCAACCATACCATTCTGCCACAAATGAGCTGACCCATCGTTGTAATAGGGGATGTGAAAAAACTCGATTGAGTTTTTTCGCATCTCCATTTTTGTACCTGTTGTGTATAAATGACTGAAATCATGCGCAAAGAAAGCGCACTTCCCATACCCCATAGAAATTCTTTTTTTGAATCTATGCGGCAGTTCTGTTTCTCATCTTTTTTTCTGATATTTATATAGATTGTGGCCTATCGCCACGAGTAAAACTTCCAGTTTGACTGAATGAATACCTCTTCGGACAATTCTCTTGTACCAACGGTCGTTTTTCATAATTCCGAAAGTGCCTTCTGCTTGTATCGAACGGTTCATTCGTAATAATGCACCATGGATACTTTCTAGGTTTTCGATTACTTCCTGATGCATGGAAGTTAATTCCTGATTGATCCGAACGGTTCGATTCTTATCTGTCTTCTTACATTTCTCTGCATATGGACATCCACTACAGTCTTCGCATTCATACAATTCTTCCTTACGTCCGTATTGATTTCCCCTCACATTTTTTCTGTATAAAAAATGGAATGCTTTATCGTTAGGACATCTCATGACACCTTGCTCATCAATTCTGAAGTTAACTGCACGAAATGGATCTTCATGATATTTCTGATCCTTAGTTTCCTTTTTAAACATTGGAAATTTCATATACTTTTCAATTCCGTTCTGTTCACAAAAAACACCTCGCGGAATGTTACCAGTGAACCAATGGTATTTAGATAATGCAAACAATATTGTAGGCTTCAAACATAGTTGAAAGCTTGATTGCCAGTAAATAAACTATTTATTTTCAACGACAAATAAGATGATGTGATTTTATTAAAAGGAAGAGTTTCGCCGGCGGATATGAATATGGCGGTAGAGGAAGCAAGAAAGTTTACACTGGATGTATGTGAACAGTTTTGGTAAGGTGAAAGATTTAATTATTTAAAGTTTTTGACTTTAAACCCTAAAAGTACTTGCGTTTAAGGGGTAATATGGGCTATACTATTATGGTATCTGTCCGGGAATCAGGCTGTTGTAGATGACGTGAGCAGCATGTATCCCGGATGTTGTGAGTATGGAAGAGGGTTTAAAGTATGATAGTTACTCTGATTGAGAAAGTATATAGTTTTCTGTGGGGAGATCTGGTGCAGATTCCACTGCCGGGCGGCAGCACTCTGGGGATTTCGCTTCTGATTATATTACTGATTCCTACAGGAATTTATTTTACGGTTCGGACGCGTTTTCTGCCGATTCGCCTGTTCCCGGATATGGTGCAGGCACTGGTTGAGAAGAAACAAGAAAAAAACAGTCTGTCTTCATTTCAGACACTGATCGTTTCGACGGCAACCCGTGTCGGTATGGGAAATCTGATCGGTGTTGTTGCGGCAATTTCGGCAGGCGGCGCCGGTGCGGTTTTCTGGATGTGGGTGACGGCAATTATCGGTTCATCAACAGCTTTTATTGAAGCGACACTGGCACAGCTTTATAAAGAAAAAGATCCGCTGTACGGAGGTTACCGCGGCGGTCCGGCGTATTATATTCATGCATATGTAGAAGAAAAACAGAAGAAAAAGAGAAACAAAGTGGTGATTTCTGTGTTGTTTGCAATCTCCGGTCTGATCTGCTGGTGCGGTATCAGTCAAGTGATCAGCAATTCTGTTGTTTCTTCATTTAAAAATGCATTTTCCATTCCGCCGATCTATATGACGGTAGTACTTGTTGCTGTGGCTGCTGTGATAGTGCTTCGTAAAGATGCGACAGTTAAGATCCTGGATATGGTAGTGCCGGTCATGGCGGTATGCTATTTTGCAATCACGATTCTGATCATTGTGATGAATCTTGGAAGTTTGCCGGGTGTTTTTGCAAGAATTTTTGAGGAAGCATTTGGATTCCGACAGGCAGCAGCCGGCGGTTTTGGCGCAGTCCTAATGAATGGAATCAAACGTGGACTGTTTTCGAATGAAGCAGGTTCCGGATCTGCTCCGTGTGCGGCAGCAGCGGCAGAATGTGACCAGCCGGTCAAAGCCGGACTGGTACAGGCGCTCGGGGTATTTGTGGATACGATCGTGATCTGCAGCTGTACAGCATTTATCATGCTGCTTGCGCCGGAAGAAAAAGTTACAGGACTTTCCGGAATGGATCTTCTGCAGACAGCAATGGAACATCATCTTGGCCGTTTTGGTGTGATCTTTATTGCGGCGACGCTGTTTTTATTCAGTTTTTCGACGTTTCTGGGCATCCTTTTTTATGCGAGATGCAATGTTGCATATCTTTTCGGAGATAACTGGGCTTCACAGACTGCATACAAAGTACTGGCGCTTGTGATGCTGTTCATCGGCGGCCTTGCAGCATATACATTTGTGTGGGATCTTGGTGATGTTGGAATCGGACTGATGACGATCTTTAATATCATCATTCTTTACCCACAGGGTGAGAAGGCTCTGAAAGAACTGAAAGAATACGAAAAAGAAAAAAGAAAATGAAAAACACAAAGAGAAAGCATTTGAAACTATGTCTGTTGTTATTGTTTATGGTTCTGGGATGTTTTGCGATAACCAATGTCAGGACGACAACGGTGCAGGCATCATCGCGGACGTTCAAATCAAATGGCAGAACCTATATGGAAAAGCATAATGACAATACACTTAATACGGTATTGTATCAAAAAGTTTCCGGACGTTACAAACAGGTTGCGAAATCGTCAAGATATCTCATCTACAGATTTTCTTATGGAAAGAAATTGTATTTTTCAAGTGCTGACGATGAAGGAACAGGTATTACCTGCACATATACGAAAGGCAAAAATGGATTTAAACTTGAACGAAGCAAGATGGTACTGACAGAACGCAGTGGAAGATATGCAGTCGGATATATCTGTATGATCGTGTATACAATTTTATGATCCCGTTTGTGGATGTTGTTTACGACGGGGATGATTATGAATTTGAAATTTCCCTTGAGCCAAAGGATCCGTGCTGCTTTGGATTTAAAGTAGTATATCATAACGGTTCATTTTTACTCCTGCAGAATATTGAGTCAATAGACATCCCCTTTTTTTAAACATTACTATAATGTCAAGGAATCTTCTGCATCTACCCACATCTGTAAATTCCTATCAAGATACAGTCTCGCATATTCTAGTGGTTCATCAATGGCAAGTGTGTTTAATGCACAATCTGATCCGGATGGGACCATCTGTTAACAAATGCATAATATACATAGACCATTTACCTGTTAAAACTTTTTATTTTGCCACGGTAGAAGGAGACCAGCCACATGTTCGCCCATTTGGTGCTGTATGTGAATTTGAAGGAAAGCTTTATATTGTAACGAATAATAAAAAAGATGTTTACAACCAGATGAAAGTAAATGGAAAAGTTGAAATGTGTGGAATGAACAAAGGTACTTGGATTCGTGTGAAAGGTGCAGTAAAAGAAGATACTCGCCGTGAAGCTCGTGTAGCCATGATGGAAGCAAATAAAAATGCTCTCCAGTCTATGTATACTGTCGATGACAATTTGATGACGGTATTCGTTTTTGAAAGTGGCATCGCAACTATTTATTCATTCACAGAAGAACCGAAGGTTATCAATCTGTAAAATTTTGAGTAATGTAACTTCTGATTTGTAAAGATATGGATAAAGTAGAAGCCCGGTATGCATTAGAATCTACTAGCCAACCACTTGGTATTTCTAGTTATGAATTATCAAAACTTATACCAGAAGAGTTCAAAGGTGGCATGCCTACCATTGAAGATATTGAGGCTGAATTAAATGAATAACTTCAAGTTTGAGCGGTCAGGGAAACGGCTGGTTGGAAAGTACAAGAAATAATAATCTATGCAGTTGTATGTAATTGTTCACAGAATTAACACAAAAATAATATTGACTGAAAATGACTATCGTGATAGTATAAATGTGTAATAACTATTGCAATAGTCATTTTTAAAACTGAAAATACAGGGAGGAATTACCATGGGAATAAAGCTTTATGATTCAGAACTGAAAGTTATGGAAATTTTATGGAAAGAGGGTGAATTGACAGCAGGACATATAGCAAAGATTTTAAAAGAAGAAATAGGGTGGAATAGAAATACCACATATACAGTTATTAAAAAATGTATTGAAAAAGGTGCTGTTGAAAGATTTGAACCAAAATTCAGATGCAGGGCACTTATTTCAAAGAAAGATGCACAGGAATATGAGACAGAGGAACTTATAGACCGTATGTTTGAAGGGTCAAAAAAGAATTTTTTTGCAGCAATGTTGTCTGAGAACAGTTTAACGGCGGAAGAACTGGAGCAGTTAAAGGATATGGTAAATCAAATGAAGTGAGGTGTTTAAATGCTTATAGACATGAGTGTTTCGGCAGGAGTGCTTATTGTACTTACGATTATATTAGAAAAAATTGCCGGAAATTATTTCTCAAAGAGATTTATCGTAACAATGTGGAAAATTGTTTTGCTTCGTTTGATAATACCGATTAATCTTCCGATAACATTTGGTATTGCAAAGCCTTTCATTGGAATGGTCAGAGGTGCAAAAAATATTTTGGGTGGGCTTTTTGGAAGTGAAAATAAGTCCAGAATATATTATGCAGCAGGGGCATCAGTGATGTCAAAGCCGCAAAATCTGTATTCTGAAAATAACAATATAAATTTAGTGTTGACAGGGTGGGGACTTGTGGCAGTTGTTTTAATTGTGTTTTTTGCAGTTTCATATTATAGGGAGTACAAAAAGTTTAAAGTTGCATTACCATTACAGGAGGAATTTGAGCAGAACATCAGACAGATGAAAATTTTGCCGAAATATGTAAAACTTTATGTTTCTGATATGACGGCAACACCGATAACATTTGGAATTATACATCCGGAGATAATATTTCCAAAAATATTTGTGAAATTAAAGAAATCGGACGGAGTATTTTCTAATGAGGATAATGAAATAAAATATGTGTTGATGCACGAAAGTGTTCATATAAAATATGCGGATAACATTTGGAAACTGGCAGCAGTTTTTGCAGTCTGTATTCATTGGTTCAATCCTCTTGTATGGCTGATGTATGTTTTTATCAACCGTGATATTGAAATGGCTTGTGATGAACAGGTGATTTTGAGATGCGGTGAAGATTTCAGGAAAGAATATGCAATGGTGCTTTTGAACCTTGCGGAAAAACAGTATAAATTATCATTCTTTGCCAATGGTTTTGGAAAGAATTCAATAAAAGAAAGGATAGTGGCTATTATGAAATTTAAGAAAACAACAACAATCGGAGCATTAGGAGCAGCAGTTATACTTGCAGGAGCTGTGACAGTATTTACGCAGAACGGCATTGCTCAGGCTTTCACAGAAGCAAATAGTAAAGGAGAGATAAGAACGGAGCAGGTATCAGGCAAAAAACAGTCCGTTGCAACTGACGAATTAAAGAAATCCGGTGAAGTAAAAAAAGCTGATGATAATGATAATAAAGCACAGGCGAAAACAGATATAAGTAAGACATCAGAAGAAGATAAAAAATCAAAGGTTGCAGTTGAAATAAATGATGTCGAAGAATATGCAGAGGGTGATTCAGTTTCATGCACTGCATATGCCGATGGAACTGCGACATATTATGTAAATGGGAAACAGGTAAAATTGACAGAGGATGAACTTAAAAAGCTTGAAAAAGACGGCAAAGTTACAATAAAAATTAAAAATTTAAAAGAAAAATAGAAGCTGTCAGATGTAGATGGGTGTGGGCGGTAATAGATGGAAAAAGCCTTATAGAAAGTAAGTATTGTGAAAATCTCAAAAAAGAGTTAAGATGTTGAAAGTACATAGTACAACAAATAAATAATAAAAAAACACTTGTAAACAGAAAACTGCGAAGTTTTAGCTTTGTGTGTGGTTCATGAAAAGGCATTATCTTTAGAGAAAGTGTTTAATAATAAAAAACAGGAGGCTCGACATGACTAAAGAGATTTTTGACGGATACAAATATATTGAGGGTGGTGTGTGTGCTGCCAAAGGATTTGTTGCAAACGGACTTAACTGTGGAATAAATCCGGTTAAGGAAAAGTTTGACCTTGGTGTTGTTTATAGTGAGACGGAATGCAATGCGGCTGGTGTCTACACTCAGAATAAAGTAAAAGGTGCACCTATCATTGTTACTAAAAAACACCTTGAAAAAAGTGGCGGTAAGGCAAAGGCTGTTATCGTTAATTCAAAAAATGCAAATACCTGTAATGCTGACGGCGAGGAGATTGCTGAAAAAGTTTCAAATCTTCTTGCAGATGCCGTGGGAATCAAACCGGAGGAAGTAATCGTTGCTTCAACAGGTGTTATCGGACAGAGACTTTCAGTAAAACCTTTTGAAGATTATATGCAGAAACTTGTTGACGGAATGACAACAGACGGTCATACGGCGGCAGCAGATGCGATAATGACAACGGATACCATTCGTAAGGAAGTTGCGGTAGAGTTTGAGATAGACGGAAAGGTGTGTCATCTCGGCGGCATGGCAAAGGGAAGCGGAATGATTCATCCAAACATGGCAACAACGCTTAACTTTGTTACAACAGATGTGGCAGTTACAACAGAGATGGTTCAGAAAGCACTCAGCGATATAGTAAAGGTTACATATAACTGTCTCAGCATTGACGGTGATACATCTACAAACGATATGGTAAGCGTAATGGCAAATGGTCTTGCCGGAAATAAGGAAATTGCAGCCGAGGGTGATGACTATGACAAATTCAAACAGGCTCTTTATATCGTAATGTCAAATATGACAAAGATGCTTGCATCTGACGGAGAGGGAGCGTCAAAACTTCTTGAGTGTACCTGCGGGGGAGCACCCGATATTGAAACGGCAATAATCGTAGCAAAGAGCGTTATCAGGAGTCCGTTGTTTAAATGTGCAATGTTTGGTGAGGATGCAAACTGGGGAAGAATACTCTGTGCAATCGGTTATGCAGAAGCTGATTTTGATATTGCAAAAGTCAGTGTATCACTTCGCTCAGAAGTCGGAAGCGTGAAAGTATGCGAAAATGGAGCAGGTGTTGAGTTCTCAGAGGACGAAGCCGCAAAGATACTTGCAAGGGACGAGATATTTATAGATATTGACCTCGGACAGGGAGATGTGAGTGCGAAAGCATGGGGCTGTGACCTCACTTATGATTATGTTAAGATTAACGGAGATTATCGTTCGTAGATTGATTGAATGCAGATAGGTATTATCATGCCTGCCGGGTTATTTATTCATCATAATGTCCTCGGCAGGCTATTATCTTTATGTTTTGTAATTCGTCTATTACATATACAAGGCGGTTGGCATCATCTATTCTTCTTGAATACTCAGGTCTGTTTTTTAACTTTTCAGGTTTGCCTATACCATTTAATGTGCCATTTCTTTTTATATCTTCAAATAATGAATTTATCTTTTTCAATGTTTTTTTATCTTGCATTTGCCAATATAATAGTCTTTAAATCCATTGGCGGTAAATGTGAAATCATTCATTGTTTATTTTCTCCATGAAATCAAGCATTTTTTGTGATGGTTTCCAATCATCTGATTCCATTGATTTTATAGGTATATTTTCAACAGATGAGGGGGATTAACAGATGGGGGTTCAGTTTAGTTTTGTAATATGAAGCTACATCCAAAGATAATCAATCTAAGGTTAGATATTGTTTTGATTTAGAATGTATGATATCTAGGGCATCATTCTTGAATAGTTGAAAACTAAAAATAGTAATTCAAAAATAGAAATTTTATAGAAGAATAAAAAAGCAGAGCTGTACCTTAGCGATTTTATATCGTTAAGGTACAGTTAATATATATTATAGAGCTTAATTATATATTAATTATTAGTCATTGTCACTGATTGTACCTGAATCAGAACATGTAATTTTAAATGTGCCATTTTGATGTTGAACAGGAATTTTTGAATTATAAAAGTAATATGTTACTTTAGCAGTTGCTTTGCCAATTTTAACATAATCAGAGGTGTAGCTACGTTCCCACTTGTTTACACGAACATTGGGTTTTAAAGAGCGAGATACACTCATGCCTGTACATTTTACATAACTAAAAAAACCTTTTGTATACCATTTGAAGCTTGCTTTAATAGTTATGCTTCCCCAATTAGAGATTGTGCGTGTCCTTGTAGCAGTATCTGTACCCTTTAAAGATAATGGTGCAACAATTGATGTTACTTTAACGGGGGTATTTAGTGTATCAGTTATTAAGGTGCCATCAATATTTTTATATACTGTGGTTGTTATTTTTCTGTTATTTTCGCTATAAGATTCTGAAGATATTATGGTGGCGTTGTCTAGTAAATTATCGTTATCATATTTTATATAGTATGTTGAGTATTGGTCATTATGTGATGTTGTAGCTGCTGATGCTACCGTATTATTATTAACAATAATACAAAAAATGATAATCATACTTATTAGAATATTTTTGTTTTTCATTTTAAAATCCTTCATTGTAGTTTATGTTATTAAATCTCTATAATATACCTATGTCTGAAAAAATCCGCTCTATTTCATGCCATGAAGATAGATAATTATTTAGTTTTTCTTTTCCTGTGTTTGTAATTTTGTAATATTTTCTTTTAGGACCGTGTGGAGATTCTATATAATATATATCTGTTAGTCCATCTTTATTTAATCTTCGTAATATTGCATAAAATGTACTCTCTTCTGTATCATAGAAATAATTCTGCAAAAATTTTATGATATCATAACCATATGCATCTTTTGTAGTTAATAATTGAAGAATGCATATGGTTAAAATTCCTCGTTTTAACTGTGAGTCCATTATTTCTCCTTTAATTTTAAATTTAATATATAGAAGATAATACATAACAATAATAATTCAAAATATATACATATATTTCCGAACATTAAAAGTCTAAATTCAGAAATTGTATCAGATAACATATGTAATTGATTTTCACAATATAGTAGTAGTGTTATTTCGGTGCAAATATGAAAAATTGTAATAATTCCAAAGAACTTATTTTTGTAAAGCTTATTGAAACAAAAGTATATGTTTATAAGAAACAAAATAAGCGAAATTAAAGTTATAATATAAGTACATATTTTGCCAGAATTATGAAATCTCAAATTTGGTAAAAAAAAGTTTTGTAATAAAACAATTGATACATCAATTCCAAATAAAAATATGTTATTTATTATACTAAAATATGTTGTTTTTATAATATTCTTATCTTCTGCTTTTATAAAAAATATAGGTATTATAAAAAGTAAAAAATTAATTAAAAGTGAATATGCTAAGAAGTTTGATGTATATTTATTACATATATTTAAACATAATACATTAGACAAAAAATGTATTATTATAATTAAAAGCATTTGTATTGTTGTATTATTTGTAAATAAGTGTTTTTGTGGAAATTCTGAATGTAATTTTTGGGTTATGGTTACTGGATTTTGCAAAGAATTGCAAATTTCTTTTTCTGTTTTTCCATGCAGTTTTTCATTTTCAAACCATTCTTCATAATCACTTATAATATTTGAAATATCAATATCATTAAAATAAAAAGATAAGTGAAATCTTAAATTTTTAATGAATTTATTTTCTGAATTAAATTTAGACATAGAAAGCTCCTTTCTGTAGTAGTCTATTAATATGCTTAAAATTATTTATTATATAGATAATTTTAAAATGTTATATATAGTTGCTACTGTGTGTTAAACAGTAGCAAGTTATGTATATATAGTAATTCTTTTTTTTATATATGTCAAGGGAATATCAAAAGATATGATTTTTTATTCTATGCAATATACCTTGCCACTTTTGTAAATATACGCATGTCTGCCGGGGTATTTATTCATCATAATGCTTTCGGCAGGCTATTATCTTTCCGCCTAACCTTTTACTTTTCCCAAAATTTCTTTACCCGTTCCCTCATATTATTTTTAGTCACAACCTCATAAGGATACCATTCTTTAGGAAATAATTTCTGGTACGACATTTGCATAAATCTTTCATCAAGTAAAAGTATCGCACCTATGTCGGTGTCGGTTCTGATAACCCTGCCTGCTGACTGCAAGACCTTATTCATGCCGGGATATCGGTAAGAATAGTCAAATCCGGATTTATCTTCTCTGTCAAAATAATCCTTAAAAAGCTCATTTTCAGTGCAGACCATTGGAAGCCCTGTGCCTACAATGACTGCACCGATAAGTCTGCTGTTTTTTAAATCTATGCCCTCGCCGAATATCCCACCCATGACACAGAAACCAAGTGTTGTGTTTGTGGGATTTGCCTTGAAATTCTCCAAAAATTCCTCACGCTGCTGTTCGTTCATTGACGGTGATTGTATAAATATACGAGGTGTTGTGTTTTTTTCGTTGTTGTAAGTGTCAGTCTGTTGTAGGGAGAAATTTTCCTCCACAAACGGCAGAACATCATCTATCATTTTATATGACGAGAAAAATATAAGATAGTTTCCCGTTTTTGCTGATACAAAGTCTGTGATGTAGTCGGCAATCTTTTTGTACTCCGCTGGACCACGCCTTGTATATTTGGTGCTTACATCACGCCCTATCATTATAAGTCTGTTTTCAGGGAGAAAAGGTGACGGGGCATAGACGGCATAGTCATCTGTTCCGCCTGCGAGCTGTTCCATATAGTATTTAATAGGAAGAAATGTTGCAGAGAAAAATATTCCGCATCTTCCTTTTTTAAGATAATTATCAAGGTTGGTAGATGGGTCCATACATTGCAAATGAAGTCTGAAATTACCCTCATCCGAGTAGTCCGAGTATATAATATATTTTTCATCAAGCAATTCGTATGTGTTCAAAAAAGACCTGACGGAAAAATAGAAATCAAGCAGTCGCTCTCTTGTATCGGGAATAAGTTCGCTGTTGTCCACACCATCAAATTCCATAAAATTTATCTGACCGTTGATATTTTTTGAACCATGTTTATTGTTGCGTGAGTCTTGAAGATATTCATCAAGATAATTTGCAAGCTGCATGAGTCTGATGACGAAATCTTCTATGTTAAGAATATCCCATTCCGTAAGTACATCACAGTCTCTTTTGAGTGCGAGAAGTGATTTGTTGCAGCGTTCAAGTGCATTTGTGATTTTTTTACTCATAAATCCGGTGAGTTTTTTCACAGCTAAAAATTCTTCTTTTATAAGTGTTGCAGAGTACATTTCTCTTGCTCTGTCAACGAGATTGTGAGCCTCGTCAATAAGAAAAATGTAATCGTTTGATGATGCTTCTGTACCAAAAAAACGCTTAAGACAGGCATTTGGGTCAAAAGCATAATTGTAGTCACCGATAACGGCATCTACCCATGTGGATATGTCAAGACACATCTCGAACGGGCAGACATTGTGCTTTTCGGCATATTCGGTCACGATTTCCCGTGTGATATGTTCCTCGTGTGTTATAACATCAAAAACTGCATCATTGACTCTGTCAAAGTGTCCTAGTGCACGGGGACATGAACCGGGATTGCACACGGGTTTGTCAAGAATACATATTTTTTCTTTAGCGGTGAGAGTGACATATTTTAGATGTAAGCCATTTTCTGTCAATATGTTAAATGCATCCTGTGCTACTGTTCTTGTAATAGTCTTTGCCGTGAGATAAAAAATCTTTTCGCTTAAGTTTTCTCCCATTGCCCTGACAGCGGGAAATACAGTGGAAATCGTCTTGCCGACACCTGTAGGAGCTTCTATATAAAGTCTTTTTTTCCTGAGAATAGTCTGATAAACCCCTTTGACAAGAGTGTTCTGTCCGGGACGGTATTCAAAAGGAAATTCAATATTTTTAATTGAAAGATTTCGCTTTTCATGCCATTTTATTTCCCACGATGCCCATTTTGCATATTCGTGGAGAAGATCATAAAACCATTTTTCAAGCGTTTCAAAATCAATATATTCATTAAAGCGTTTGATTTCTTCGGTCGGAATATGACAGTAAGTCATCTGTATTCCGATGCCGTCAAGCTTATGGGTTGATGCCCATATATAACCGTAACAGAGTGCCTGTGCCCTGTGGACTTCAACAGGATTTTCAAGAGATGCCAGTTCTCTGTAAACACCTTTAATCTCGTCGATATTATAACCTGTATCATCCGTAAAAATACCGTCAGCACGCCCCTCCACACATATTTCAAAATCAATGCCGTCATAATTTATGGGAACGGTGAGAGATAGTGCCACTTCAGCCTGATAGCCTGCTTTCATTTTTCGCTGTATTTTTTTGTGGATGCGGGCACCCTCCTGCATGGCATCCGGGTCTTTAAGACCTGATGAGGTCGTGAGGTCGCCGCTTCTTAATATAAACTCGACAAGGTTTCTGACTGATATTTTAATGGTGTTCATAAATTTCTCCATCATAATAATTCTTTAAACATATCCCTGTCCCAAAGTACAACTCCAATTTTGTCGGCAAGTCTCTGTGCTGCTCTTGAAAAATAGCTGTTTGTCAAAACAACGGCAACATTACATTCATAGAAATCACGCCCGGCATAAACCTGCTGCACGGCATCAATGCCTACAGGACCGTGGTATCTTTTACACTGTATCGCATAAACAACACCGTCTCTCTCGGCGATAACATCAACACCAAAATCACCGCTGTTCTGTGTGCTCTCAGCAATCTCAAAGCCGTTGGCAACAAGAATATCACAGGTAAGGTCTTCAAATTCAAAACCGTCCATATCGTCAAAATCAACAGCGTCATATATGCCCTTTTCAAAAAAGCCTGCACGCTTTCTTGCCCTGCATATTTTATAGACGCAGAACAGGAAGAATAAAAACCATATGCCGATGGAACTAAGGATAAATTTTATTTCTTTATTTTTACTATAATATAGGATAAATATTAAAATTACAAATGAAATGATAATGTATAAAGTGTATGTAATAATTTTTAAAATACTTTTGTTTCTTTTCATAGGCAGCAGTTCCTTTCAAGTGCTTTATTTTTAGGCGATAGCAAAACTGGCTGTGTTATGAGGAGGCAGCAGAGAGGATTGCAAATAGCCGCTTAAATTATGGATAATATAAGTATTGTAAATGCCTGTTTTTATGGGGGTAAGTTTTGTAAAAGTCTAATATGAACATATGTTCAAAAAGATTTTAACATTGCTATGCCCGAAAGTCAAGAAAAGAGATTGGATAAAGTAAGTTTGATATATGATAGAATAAAGAAAAATTATATCAATGGTTAAGTTTTTTATACTTCACGGCTATGGTTTTATAAAATGGTGGTAATAGATTATTGTGAAAATTACACAAAAAGAAAAAATAAATCTGTGAAAAATTACAATAGAAAAAAGTCTGGGTGTATGTTACCATATCTGAAAACATTTAG
>ERZ650918.712-NODE-712-length-34580-cov-18.944156_pt1 | contig 34580 bp, 25 predicted proteins | sample MGYA00514758_ERZ650918 | MGnify/ENA metagenome assembly ERZ650918 | reverse complement strand
GGCGGCGCTTCCTCCTCTGCATAAATGCAGGGGTTTCCGCGCCGAATTTCTATGATCAAAAACGTCGTATCGATTCGTCTGCCGGTGGCCGAAAAGGCGGTGATTCGCAAAAACCGCATTCTGCCGGCCGGACTTTCTGAAAAAGAGGCCGAAAGCCGTCATTTACTCCGTATCTGCGTGGTGACGGGCACGCACGGAGACGAGTTGGAAGGTCAATATGTGTGTTTTCGATTAAACCGGATATTGGCTGAAAATCCTCAGTTCGTAAGCGGTATTGTCGACATTTATCCTGCTGTCAATCCTTTGGGCATTGATTCGATCACGCGGGGTATTCCGCGTTTTGATCTGGATATGAACCGCATTTTCCCGGGAGACGCAAAAGGCACCACGGAAGAGGTGATTGCAGCCAAGATCATCTCCGACATGAAGGGGGCTGCCTGCGCCGTTGACATTCATGCGTCAAATATCTTTCTTCGGGAGATCCCTCAGGTTCGTGTCAATATCAACACGGCGGAAAAATTGTTGCCTTTGGCCAAAGAACTCAACTGCGATTTCATTTGGGTTCATGCGGCGGCCACCGTTTTGGAGAGCACGCTTGCCTGGTCGCTCAACAGGATCGGAGTGCCGTGTCTGGTGATTGAGGCTGGCGTCGGGATGCGCATTACGCAGGAGTATGGCGAGAGAATCACTGTCGGCCTGTTACGCTTGATGAAGCGCCTGGGTATTTGGTCAGGCCCCGTCAGTGAGGTGGTGGAACCCATTGTTTCAACCGACGGTCGGGTGAAATTTATCAACGCGGACTATCCCGGCGTCTTTATCCCGAAGGTGCGGCACTGGATGAATCTTCACGAAGGCGATTCGTTGGGAATGATCACTGATCCGATTGACGGCACGGTTCTTCAGGAGGTGAAGAGTCCTTGCAACGGCCTGGTTTTTACGCTTCGTGAGTATCCGGTCGTCAATCCCGGTTCACTCGTTGCTCGCGTTTTGGCTGTAAGCGAACCGGGAAAAGATAAAAAAGGAGCGGCTAAATGAGGCGCATCAGGATTTTTGAGATGCCTTCGCTTTACCGCGAGCCGATGGTTATTACGGGCTATCGTTTCGGTAAGGGTGAGAAATCGGCTGCGATTGTGGGCGCCATGAGAGGCAACGAAATTCAGCAGCTCTACATCTGCTCTCAGTTGGTGCGACGACTCAAGACGCTTGAACAAGAAGGCCTGTTGACAGTGGGGCACGCCGTTGAAGTCATCCCGTGTGTCAACCCGTCTTCCGTGAACATCGGAAAACGTTTCTGGGCAATGGACGATACCGACGTCAATCGCATGTTTCCCGGTTACGACAAGGGCGAAACAACGCAACGCATTGCCTCCGGTTTGTTTCAACATCTGATCGGGTGGAAGTGGGGCATTCAGTTCGCTTCTTTTTATCTCCGAGGCGATTTTGTGCCGCACGTGCGAATGATGAGTACCGATTGGAGTGATGCGCAGACAGCTTGTGACTTCGGGCTTCCCTATGTTTTCGTGCGCGAGCCGCTTCCGATCGATACGACGACACTTAATTACAACTGGCAGATATGGGACACCCGGGCTTACACGATATTGACGAGTGAAACGGATCGCATTGATGTTGTGTCGGCCGAAATTGCTGTCAATTCCGTGTTGCGCTTTTTGGTTCAGCGGGGTGTTCTGTCCTGCCAAGTGCCAAAGGGGGTTCCTGCGCAGCAATTGCGTGACGATGACATTGTGAATGTCCATGCCGCAGCCGCTGGTATTTTCCGATGCTTGGTCAAGCCGGGGAATCTCGTCTGCAAAGACGATTTGCTGGGCGAAATCATTGATCCTGGTGAAGGGCATGTGCTAAGGGAAGTTCGCAGCCACGGGCAGGGGTGCGTCTTCTTTGCGTGCCGCGATGCATTGGTGATGCAACGACAAATTCTTTTCGGACTGAAGTTGGCGGCGGATCAGACTGCACAATAGTTTTTGTCGGAGGCAGTGCAAGCTGAAGAAGACACGCGATACCGCGCGTTTTGCTGTGGAATCTTTGCGGATCAAGGAACAAGCACAGATTTAAACATCGTAAAAAAAGTTTTTATTGAGATAAAACATTAAATATAATGTCTTAACAAATAACAGGCAGTCAAGGTAGGTCGACCTGAAAGATATCGGACCGGTCTCAGGTCGAAAGAGCTTGTTGCAAGAAGCGATAGCAACAAAATAGACAAGCCATAGGTAGTATACCGTTCGTTTAGACATCATAAAAAACGTTTTAAGCATGAAGCAGCCATCTACAGCACTCGCACGCAAACAACGGGAACGCGTGTATTTCAAGTCCGTGGACGTTTTTTGTGCTCGACTTGGTCAATATATTTCTTTGGCTCGTCGCAAGCGGGGATTGACTCAGATGGATATGGCTGAGAAGGCTTGCACGTCGATTGCCACCTACCAGCGCATCGAAAAAGGTGATGGCACTGTTGCACTTGCAACAGTGTTTCGAGTTCTGGCGATTCTTGATCGCCTTGAATCGTTCGACAAAATTCTGTCTCCGATGGAGGATCGGGTCGGATTGGCTTTGATGCAGGACAATTTGCCAAAACGTGTTCGTACCAAGGCCGACGAGTTTGAAGGATTCTGATATGCAGCAGAGGCTTTCGGTCTACATCGGCGAGCGTAGTGAGCGAGTCGGTACGCTTGTATACGATCCGGCACGTCCGAGTGTATCCCAGTTTTGCTACGCCGACTCTTGGGTATCGCAACCAAATGGATTTGCTGTGTCTCCGGAGCTGCCGTTGCTATCCCAATGGTTTTTTCTTAACGATGCAGAGCGCAATAGTCCGTTTCCGTTTGCTTTTGCCGATACTGAACCGGACAGTTGGGGGAGGCGCCTCATCAAGCGGTCTTTCAGTAAAGCGGGTCATAGTCGGGGCCTTTCAGAGCTTGACTTTCTACTTGGCGTAGAGGATTTCAGTCGCATCGGAGCGCTTCGCTTTGCTATTGATGGGTGTCAGCTGGGAGAATCCGAGGATGGAAGGCGTCGAACGCCGCCTTTGTTGGATCTGGGCAAAATCGCTCGATCATCAAGACGGTTTGAATTGGACGAGGCGACAGACGATGATCTTGACTACCTCGAAGGAAAAGGCACTTCGCTTGGCGGCGCTCGTCCGAAGTGCACAGTGCTTGACGAACACGGCAATCTGGCAATCGGCAAGTTTGCAAGTGTCAACGATGAGCGTAGCGTTGTCAAAGGCGAAATTCTTGGTCTGGAGCTGGCTCGGGCAGCAGGTCTTAATGCGGCTGTTGGGCAGATAGTGACGGTTGATGGCGTCAATGCCGCCGTTGTGAAGCGCTTTGATCGCACGCGCCTTGGGCGCCGAATTCCGTATTGGTCGATGGCGACATTTTTGCAATGTACTGACAATGGCTATCCGCCGCCGAGTTATCAGTTGCTTAACGAAAAACTGTTTTTGCAGGCCGATCGTTCCGATAAGTCAACAGCTAAGGAACTTTTCGGGCGTTTGCTCCTTAACTTCCTGATCAACAACACGGATGACCACGGTCGGAACACAGGCTTGCTGATGCAAAACAACGGAGCGTGGGTTTTGTCGCCGGCTTTCGATATCAATCCAGTCCCGCTGAGCCGGCCTGATGCGCCGTATTTGTCAAAGTGCTATTTGTCTTCGGAAGAAGGTGAAATGGAGGACGTACGGCAACTTTGGAAGTGTCGACCGGCTTTCGATCTATCCGAGGATGATGGTATAGAGGTATTCAGGCGCGTTATAACCGCCGTACAAAATTGGAAGACTATTGCGGTAAGGCCTAAGGTAAGAATGAATGCTTCGGATTTACGCGACTATGCTTCGGCTTTTTCTCCTGTTCGGTTGCAAAAAGCTCTTGATATTGTTGCCTGATCTAAACACCTTCCCATTGAGAGAAGGTTTCCTTCGACAAACTACTGACTTTTCCACCCGCTCTGATCCGGCCTAACACCTGTTCAGTTGGCAAATGGCTGTCACCAGCACAACGAAGGATTTTCTGACGAACCATCTCCCGTGTTATCGCTTTTTGTTCCGGTGCGAGTCCGGGATCTCGCCGATTCCGACTACAGCGTTGATTGTAGTGGGCAGAGAGAAAAAACGTATGTTGCGAGTTCTTAGATTACGGATCGGCGTGACTCAACGAAACCAATACGGTCTGATCCGAAATGTTTTGGGCTGAATCAAAGAATATGAACGTCTTTACGAAGGAACACTGTTTCTACAGTCGACGCGCCTTTTGGCTCTCTGTCAAAGACAGCAAGAGACTACTAAAATTCTTAACTTAAGCTTCACGAAATCGGCGCAGACCGTTCCCTCTGAAGTCGAACACGACATAACAACAATCACTAAAGGAGAAGTGCTATGTTTGGCGTCGTTGTTACGCTGCTGGCCGTTGTGCTGCTCGCGTACTTTGTTATTAAAAATTACTACCCGCCCGTCATTCTTTTGGTGCTGGCCCTCGTTTTGCTGTTGATCGGTGCCTTCATGGGCAACCCGCCGGTTTCGGCCAAGACCGCTACCAACTTCCTTGGTTTTGACCTTGCGCAGGCCTTTACGGATCTTACGAAGAGTCGTATCGGCGGTCTGGGCCTCAACATCATGGCCATCGGCGGCTTCTCGTTCTATATGAACAAAATTGGCGCTTCTACAGCTCTCGTGAAGCTGTGCGTGCGTCCGTTGTCGGCCATTCACTCGCCGTATGTCCTGCTGGGCCTTACATACGTTGTAGGCCAGTGCATGGCTTTGTTCATTAACTCTGCCGTCGGCCTCGGCTTGTTGCTGATGGCTTCTGTCTATCCGCTGCTCGTTCAGCTGGGCGTGCGTCGCGCTGCCGCCGCTGCCGTGATCGGTTCGACCTGCTGCTTGGATCTGGGGCCGAGTTCGTCCAACGCCATGCGCGCTGCCGACCTTGTCAATACCGACGTAGTGACGTACTTCGTTACCGGTCAGATTCCGGTTGCCATCTGCATCATTATTGCTGTGGCTGTGGGGCACGCTCTGGTGCAGCGTTGGTTTGACCGCCGAGAGGCTGCCAAAGGTATCAAGGATGACACGAGCGCCGTCGCCGGCGAAACCAAGGATGCCTTTGCCGATGCCGGTCCCGCTCACTATGCCATCCTTCCTATTCTGCCCTTGTTCCTGCTGATCATCTTCTCGCCGATGGTCTACAACGGCATCAAACTCGGTCTGGTGACCGCCATTGTGGTTTCGATCCTCATCGCCTTCCTGGTCGATCTCGTCACGCGTCGTGCCTTCAAGGACGTTTGCAAGAGCTTCCAGGCCTTCTTCGAAGGCATGGGCAAGGTCTTTACTTCGACCGTCTCGCTCATTATCTGCGCTGAACTCTTTGCTTTCGGTCTCACCAAGATCGGCGGCATCTCCACGATGATCCAGATGGCTGCCGCCCAGCAGGACGTCGGTCTTTACCTCATGCTCTTTGTGATGATGGGCATCATGGCCATCGCCACGATCGTGACGGGTTCCGGCAACTCGGCCTTCTTCGCCTTCTCGCCGCTGCTTCCCGAAGCAGCTGCGAGCGTCGGCTACAACACGATGGCTCTGGTGGTTCCGGTGCAGCTTGCTGCCAGCTTGGCTCGTCCGATGAGCCCGATTTCCGGTGTCATCATCGCCGTGTCCGGCATCGCAGGATTGACGCCCATTGAGCTCATCCGTCGTACGATTCCCGTCATGGTCTTAGGTATGGTGGTGAATGTTATCGCCGCTCAGATTTTCCTCTAATCAAAGTTGGGAGAGAAACAAATGGCATTGCTTATCAAAGGTGCGCACGTTTATGCGCCTGAAGACCTCGGCATCTGCGACGTTCTGACCGTCGGCAAGCAGGTTGTGGCCGTCGGCAAGGATTTGACCGCGACTTTGCCTGAGCTCGAAACGATTGACGCCAAGGGCTTGATCCTCACGCCGGGCTTTATCGATCAGCACATTCACGTAACGGGCGGCGGCGGTGAAGGCGGCCCCAAGACCCGTACGCCGGAATTGGTTCTTTCCGAGCTGATTGCCTGCGGTACCACCAGCGTTGTGGGCGTATCCGGAACCGACGGTTCGAGCCGCTCCATGCCGAACTTGCTCGGTAAGGTACGTGCGCTTCAGGCCGAAGGCGTTTCGGCCTGGATGTACACAAGCAACTATGCCTATCCCCCGACGACGCTCACGAGCTGCGTGCGAGACGATCTTTATTTCGTTCCCGAAGTACTCGGTGTCAAGATCGCCATGGGTGATCACCGCTCAAGCTTCCCCACGCAGGAAGAAGTGATGCGTCTGCTCACGCAGATTCGCGTGGGTGCCATGGTGGCAGGCAAACTCGGCGTACTGCACATTCACTTGGGCAACATCGTCGGTCCTTTCGATATGTTGCTTGAGTGCGTCAAGCGCGGCATGCCGATTCAGCACATCCGTCCGACGCACTGCGCACGTCACCCGGACGTGTTCAAGGGAGCTATCGAGTTCGGTCTTGCCGGAGGTTACGTGGACATCACCACGGGCGGTTCCTGCGCTGTAGGTACGCCTGCTCATGGCGTGAAGTCAGTGCTTGAAGCCGGTGTGGCGGCCGATCACATCACGATGAGTTCTGACGGACACGGCTCCGTGCCGCGTTTCAACGACAAGGGTGAGATGATTGGCTTGGGCGTCGGCGGCGTTGCCTGCAACCTCAAGGAAGTCAAGCGCCTGATCGGTGAACTCGGTGTGCCGATGACCACTGCTTTGTCCGTGATCACGAGCAACGTTGCCAAGGCTTTGCAGCTGCCCGGCAAGGGCGTGGTGAAGGCTGGCAATTGCGCTGACCTCAACCTCTTTGACGAAAACATGAATTTGGTTCATGTCTTTGCCAAGGGCCGTCAGATGATGCGTAACGGCGAAATTATTGTGAAGGGTACTTTCGAAGAATAATCTTTCTTCGATTGACAGGAAATCCGTGCTGCGGTCCAACACCCGGCACGGATTTTTTGCAACAATTCTCGCTTGAGCAAAAACTCTCTCGAGTCAGGTTGTGACGCAGACAGATTCCGCATATTCCGCCTACGTTCATTGTGAACCCAACGGCGTTTCGTTAGTCGGTTCGGGAGGTATTGCCCGTTTGGCGGCAGGTTGTGTGCTGACTCTGATGCTTGCTTTCCCCAACGCTGCCGTAGCAGATGCGGAACCGGAAGATGTTTCCGGTGATTCGGCTTTGCTTTTGGACAATGTCGATGTACTGTCCTCAGCATCCATTTCGACGCTGACGCCTGCAACAATCGGCAAGGGTGAAAGGTGGACGGTTCCCGCAAGCGGCGAGATGCACCCGGTGGTCACGATCGGCGTTCCCGACACGGCTGATCTTGGGCGTGAGCGCCCGATGATGATTTCCACGATCGAGCGATTGAGTCGAGCCATGCCAGGCACGCAGTTCCGTCTGCGTGTGATTTTGTCTGCCGACGGCAATGCGCAGCTCAATATCGTTAAGCCTGACTTTATGTTTGCTCCGTCCGGAGCCGATGCGATTTGGCAGCGTGAAGGCATTGAGTCCTACCGTATCGCCACGCGTAAAACAGCCTCGGCCAAGGAGGCCGGCAAGAGTGTGGGTTCTGTTCTGGTCACGCTAAAACAACGTGAAGACCTGCGCGACATTGCCGATCTGAAAAACAAAACGATCGCGGCCGGACTGCCTGATTCCGTTCCGGGTTGGCTTGCTGTTTTGGGCGAAGTCCGAAAGGCCGGATTCGACCCGGACGAATTCTTCGCTTCGAGTGAATTTCTCTTTGAGTATTACCCGGAAATCATTGCGGCTTTGTGGGGTGGCAAGGCCGACGCTGTGGTGCTTCCAACCTGTATGTTGGAGTCCCTTGAGCGAGAAGGATTGGTTGCCACGGATCAGCTCAAGGTACTGCACGACAAAAGCGATGATGCGCTGGCCTGCAAGCGTTCCACCGATCTCTATCCGGATCTGAGTCTTGTGGGCTTTTCATGGACGCCGGAGAAGATGGCCCGAGACGTGACTGTTGCCTTGATGTCGCAGCAGTCGGATGTTGGTTTTGAGTGGCTTTCTTATGTGTCGCATGCCAATGTCGATCAATTGCTCAAGGACCTCAAAGCCGGTCCCTACAGTTATTTGAGAGATTTCAGTCTGAAGGCACTGTACGCCCGTCATACGGCTGTGTTTTGGGCCATAGGGGCGGTGCTTTTGTCCATGGTGCTTTACGGTGTTCTGTTGCAGGTTTTGGTGCGCCGCCGTACGCGGGAACTTTCCCAAACGCTCGAGCACCAGCGCCGCATGGAAGAAGAGGCTCGGGAACACCGGAGACGATTGGGACATCTGGAAAGACGCAATATCGTCAATCAGATGTCCGGAATGATTGCTCACGAAATCAATTCTCCTGTGGGCGCCATCTGCAACTTCAAGGCCATTTTGGATCTGCTTTTGACTGAGGAGTCGAGACGAGACGCCAATATCCGTGTGGCGCTTGACGGCATTGAAAGCGAAGCGCAGCGCATTGCGGGCATCGTTGGGCGAGTCAGAAGCTATGCGAAGAAACAAAAGCACGCTCATAAATTGTGTGATCTGGTGGACATTGCCAAACGAGCTGTTCGCGCTTTTTATGTGAGTTCTCCCTCCAAAGCGGACATTCTGGAAACTTACGAAATACCGTCGGCACCCGTACTTGGCGATTCGCTTGAACTGGAACTTCTGGTTTTAAATCTCATTCGAAATGCAAGCGAAGTGCAACCTCGAAAGGGCAGCCGCGTCAAAGTAAAGATTGTTGTTCGAAGCGCACCCGACGGGCGCTATCAGCTGCAAGTTCAGGACAACGGCAAAGTGATCGGCGACGAGGATTTCGGACGTCTGACCAAAATGATGCAAAGTGTCAAGCCGGAAGGGCTTGGCATGGGCTTGTCCATTGTGCGCGGCATTGCCGACAGTCACGGCGCGGAATTGGAGTTTAAAAAGGGCGAAAAGGGCGGCTTAATCGTTCTTCTGACGCTTGAGGCCGGAAAGGATGCTGCAGAAGAATCTGTGCCAGGCACAGAAGAGTCGCATACCGAACAAAACGACATCAAGGAATCGAAATGACAACAAACGTGCCTTTGATCCGATTGGTTGATGACGATGAACTGTTTCGCGTTTCCCAGATGATGCTGTTGAAAACGCGCGGCTGGGAAGTGGAGTGTTACGAAAGCGGCGAGGACTTTCTTGAGAAAGCGGATCTCAAACGCCCCGGCTGCATCATTCTTGATGTGCGCATGGAAGGGTTGACCGGCATGCAGGTGCATCGCGTACTTGTCGAACGAGGGTGCAAGCTTGCCGTTATTTTCCTGACCGGACACGGTGACATTCCGATGGCGGTTCGCGCCATGCAGCGCGGTGCCGTGAGTTTTCTGGAAAAACCGGTCAAACCCTTTGATCTTCTTGAGGTTGTTCAAAAGGCGGTTGACGCGTCCCTGGCTGAAGCTCAGCGTGACGAAGAAGCGTCGAAAAACCGAGCGATATTTGACGATTTGACTGCGCGCGAAAAGGAGATCGTCATGCGTGCGGCGCTTGATACAGCCAATAAGGTCATCGCGCGGGAACTCGGTATTGCGGAGCCCACCGTCAAAATGCATCGCGCAAACGCTTTTGCCAAATTGGGCGTGAAAAGTCCCCTGGAAGCCTATCGAGCGCTTGAACGCCTGGGCGTGTTGGACGAATCGGCGATTGGTGCAAAGAACGGAGAGTAACTCATGCTGCGTCGACGCTGTTTGACCGGATTTTGCGCATTGGCGGGACTTCATATGCTGCCAAGAGCTGTCCAGGCCGAGGGCATGTTGTCACGGGCGTCGGAAGGCGTGCAAGTGCCTGTTTACGATGTGGTCGTTGTCGGCACCGGATTGGCCGGTCATTGTGCGGCGCTTTCCGCGAAACTTGCCGGAGCCCAACGAGTCATGATGATTGACAAGGCGCCTCTGGTCGGCGGACACTCGGCCTTGGCAAGCGGATCCATTGCTTTTGTGGATGAGAAACGACAGGCGGCACAAGGCATTGTTGATTCGGTTGATAAGTTTGTCGCTGACGCCCGGGTAACGGGGGGCTCGATTGACGAAGAGCTCGTTCGTTTCATTGCGGAAAAATCCGGCGAAGGACTCGATTGGTTGCAAACGCAGGGCGTGCGTTTTTCGCCGAATATTTTCCGCGCCTACGGTGGTATGCATCCTCGATGCGTTACAGCGTTCGGAAACATGGGAGCCCGACGCTATATCTTCCAATTGCATGAACGCAGTCGAGAGCTTGGTATTGAAACGCGGCTTATGACTCGTGCCGTAGGATTGCACCGGTTTGAAAAAGATAGGCTCACATTGCGGCTGGCAGATGAGAAGACCATGTCGGAATACGTTATTCAAAGTCGCTCAGTGGTGTTGGCCACTGGTGGGTTCGGAGCAAATCTCGCTTTGCGAATGCGATATAACCCAAACCTGAACTATGAGATCGCTACAACGGCCAATCCCCATGGTTTCGTGCAAGACACGGCAACGGGCGATGGGCTCTATTTGGCCAAAGAATTGGGCGCCGTCTGGACGAACATGCCGAACATCGTGTTGTTGAGCTACTGGGGCGGCCGCATGCTTGACTACATCGGTGCGGAAATATACGTCGATAACGAAGGTCGCCGTTTTGTTGACGAAACAACCACGACGGCCAAAATTGCCCAAGCTATTTTGAAGTTGCCCGGACACTCCATGTACGTTATTACGGACGCGAAATCGGCCAAGGGCGTTAACGTCGGCGCCAAGATCACAGCCGGCAGTATCCGACTTTCAAATTCCGTTGCGGAAATGGCGCGCGGAATGAACGTGCCGGCATCCGAACTTGAACACACGCTCGAGGAATACAACAAACATGCCTCCGAAAAAAGTGCGGATGCGTTCGGGCGTACGGTGTATGCGCAAACAATCGATAAACCGCCGTTTTATTGGGGACAGGAGCGGTTAATGATTCACGCGACGTTGGGCGGGCTTAAAACCGACCTGCACGGACGAGTTAAGCGAAAAGACGGTTCGGTAATCGAAGGACTGTTTGCTGCCGGCGAGGTCGCCGGAGGCATATGGGGAACTGATCGACTCGGCGGCACGGGTCTATTGCAGTGTGTGGTGATGGGAAGAGCGGCGGGGCTGGAAGCGGCAAAACTGGCAACGGCAGTTTTGTGATGTATTGAGTTGCCGCAGCGAATATCAAGACAAGAAAACGCCCGCATCCCAGGAGAAAAGGATGCGGGCGTTGTTGAAAGGAAGCTTTCAGTCGTTGGCTTAGGCCTTCATCTTGGCGAACTGTTCGCCGGCGATCATGCCGAAGGTGAGGGCGTCGATCACGGCCACGGTACCCAGACGAGAGGCACCGTGTACTCCGCCGGCCACTTCACCGCCTGCGTACAGACCCTTGATCGGTGCGTGGGTCGTGGCGCTGATCACCTGAGCGTTGTTGTTGATCATCACGCCGCCCATGGTGTGGTGAATCTTCGGGCAGACTTCAATGCCGTAGAACGGGGGCTTGGAAACGTCCAGACCCTTGTTGAACTTCAGGATGCGATGGAAGTCCTTGTCGTTGCCTTCCTTCACGAAGTTGTTGAACTTCTTGACTTCGGCAAGGAACGCGTCCTGCTTGATGCCGAAGTGCTTGGCCAGTGCTTCGAGCGTGTCGAACTTCTTGACAGTGCCCATTTCCAGAGGCAGGCGAACGAACGACGGGTTGATGGCCTTGACGATGGCGTCGTCGCAGACGGCGATCGGGTAGTTCTTGTCGTTGCCGATGACCTTGAACATAGCGTCAGCCTTGATCTTGCGGCCGGCGTGTTCGTCCATGAAGCGCTTGCCGGTCTTGCGGTCGACCACGAGGCCCAAGTCCATGCAGGCGTGGTTGGTGAAGTTCACGGAAACGCCGAAGCCCTTTTCGTTCGGGTTGCAATAGGGAAGGAACTGCAGCCAGCAGAGCTGAACCGGAGCAGCACCGATACCCAGTGCCTTGATCAGAACACCAGCGGTTGCGCCCGGCTGGTTGGTGGAGTCGGTGGAGGGAACCACGCGCGGATCCTGGATCTGACGGAACCAGATGTCGCGGGAGAAGCCGCCGGCGGCGAGCATGACGCCGAGCTTGGCGCGAACGGTGTGGCTCTTGCCCGTCTTGTTTTCAAGGTCGTCGCTCACGAGCTTATTGTTGAAGCGATAGCCGGAACGATAGGTGACGCCGAGCACTTCGCTCTTGTCGTCGCTCACGATGAAGTCGTCGAACTTGGCGCGAGTGCGGATCACGACGTTCTTGATCTTCTTCAGTTCAGCGTGCATCGGGCGAATGTAGCCGGAGCCAGAACCAGCCTTGATTTCGTAGGAACGGGGAACGGAGTGGCCGCCTTCAAAGAGCATGTGGTTGGGCACGAATTCGCAACCGCAGTCGACAACCATCTTGATCGTGTCGTTGCAGCGATCGGCGATGGTGGCAAGCAGATTGGTGTGGTTGATGCCGAGGCCATCGCGCAAGCAGTCTTCAATGAAGAGTTCCTTGCTGTCCTTGATGCCCTGAGCCTTCTGTACCGGATTGCAGGGGCAGGCAACGTTGCCGCCGCAGATGGCGGAGTTGCCGCCGACGACGCTCATCTTTTCAAGCATCAGAACGCGCAGACCGGCGCGGCCGGCCTTGAGAGCGCAGGCCATGCCGGCGAAACCGGAACCGATGATGACGACGTCGAATTCTTCTTCATAGGACTTGACGGCGGAAGCGGGGATGCCGGCATTGGCAGCAGCTGCGGCCATGATGGCGCCGGAAGCGGCGACGGCCGATTTCAGAAAACCGCGGCGGGAAGTGTCAACGTTTTCCATGGTGAATCCTTTTGTGGTTGTTTGAAGTGTCTTATAAAACGGCTGCGCCGCGGGTGTGAGGAGCAGTTCTTGTTGTTGTGCGTCTTGCGCCCCGGCGTTTTTGCCATTGACCGGAATTCTCGACCGATGCGCTTTTTCTGAATACATCCCGCGGGATGCATACCGAGGGATGTAGTGGTAGCCCGAACGGCTCTTCACAATTGCTCCCGACCTCCACTTCTATTGAAGCCGCGCATTTGGGTGACGGCTAATTTGAATTCATTTCCGGGAGAAAAAAAGATGTCAAAGATGACCGGGACCGCCAAGTCTGTTTTGTTTGCTTCGCTTTGTGCGCTCTTTACCGTTTCGCTTCCTGCCCAAGCTGCCGACAACTTCCTGGCCGATCGGCACAAGGCCAAAGGATTGAGCTGCCAGATGTGCCACGGGCCCGACGCGAACAATCCTCAGACGCCCACGATCGAAACTTGCACGACGTGCCATCAGAAGGACGCACTTGTGAAAAAGACCGCAAAGGTCAAGCCCACCAATCCGCACGTTTCTCCGCACTACGGCAAGGACTTGGAGTGCACGAACTGCCATATGGGTCATATGGAACCCGAAAACTTCTGCAATCAGTGTCACCAGTTTGACTTCAAGGTGCGCTGATACAACAAATCAAATTCTCAAACCAAAGGTTGATCGATTGTTTTATCGCTGACAAAAGAAAGGAAAGAAAATGCACGCGATGAAAAAGACAATGCTTGCCGCTGCAGCGGCTTTAGGAGCCACTGCAGCTTGCGCTGCCGATGTGACCGTTTACGGTCTGGTGGATTACGGTCTGATGTATACCGGCACGGATAACGGTTCAAATACGAGCCATGTGACGGAAATGACGTCCGGCAAGAATCTGGGATCCCGCTTCGGTTTTAAAGGATCGGAAGATCTCGGCAACGGCGTGAAGGTGGGCTTCATCCTGGAAAACGGTTTTAGTGCCGATACCGGTGCGTTGCCCTCCAACGGCAAGATTTTCGATCGCGAATCCACGATTTATCTCGAAGGCAATTTCGGCAACCTCAAGTTCGGTCGCATGACTCGCCTGACGGGTTCGACCGGTTCGTCTTGCATCTATGCGGGCAACATTGCTCCGATTTCCACGGGTTACGGCGACTCGATTCCCGGCTACAACGCCGTGTTTGCCGGCAACCTGCTGCGTTATGACAATGTGGCGATGTATACGACTCCGGACTTTGCTGGCCTTAAGCTCTATCTGCAGTATTCGGGCGGTTACGACGTTGACGAAGACAAGGGTGAAGTCGAAAACCAGTCGTCGACCGATCGTTTTTACGCTTTAGGTATGAGCTATAAAAACGGTCCGTTCAATATGGCCGGTGCCGTCGAACGTTTCAATTGGAAGTCGTATAACCTGACTGCAGACGAGCGGGAACTGGACGACGGTTTGGTGGTTTCGGCTGGCGGCGCTTACGACTTTGAAGTCGTCAAGCTCTTCCTGATGGGCGTGTATTTCGACCACATGCCGCTTTCCATGGGCTTCTTCGGTGACGAAAATAAGTTCAAGGTCGGCAGTGAAGAATTCAAGAACGAAGACCTTCAGGGCTTTGGCATCAATACCGGTATCAATGCTCCGGTATTGGGTGGCAATTTGCGTTTGTCTCTGACTTACATGAATGCCGAACCGTCGACTCAGGTTGCTGCTGACTTTGAAGTCGATCGCTGCAACGTGACGGTCGGCTGGGAAGACAAACTGAGCAAGCGCACGACGCTCTATCTCGGTGCCGCTTGGACGCAGGACGACTACCAAGTTGTTGAAGCCACGCGCTACAGCGCCACGGTCGGCCTGATTCACGCCTTCTGATTCAAGCGTCGGACTTGAAGCTCCTAGCTTCAAGTCCGACCTTGCTGCGATTCATCATTGTTTCTCTCCTCACCGCTGTCGAATTCAGATTCTTCAGCACGACAGGACCCTCGGAATGCAGATTCGTGGGTTTTCGGGAGCCGCAAGGCTCCCATTTTTTTTGTGGCGAAACACAATACGGCAACGAGGCTTCTGCATTGCCGTGGGTTTGATAGCGTGCCGAGAATATAGGTACAGGCTTCGATCAGACCGAAGAGTTTGCAAAACGCCTATGTAGGCTCGTCAACGACCGGAATCTCAGGTGTGCCACGAAAATGCAAAACCCGCCTCAACCGAAGTCGAAGCGGGTTAGAACTAATCTAGTACATCGTTCGTTAAATAACGCTATTTATTAGCTCGTGGACCTCCTCCATTTTCCATTTCCATCGGAAAGGAACGGGGTCCTCGTTGCACTCTGCCACCCAGCGTTCGATATGGCTCCGAAGCTCGTCCTTCGAGTTGACTCTCAGTCCGCGAAGGCTCACACGGGCCATCTTGCTGAAGAACGCCTCAATCAAATTCAGCCATGAAGCATGCTTGGGCGTAAAAACTAACTGGAAGCGTCCTTTGCGGGTATCCAGGTACGCTCGCGTCTCGCGCGACGTGTGAATGGTGTGATTGTCAAGAACCATGAATATCACGCGGTCTTCAGGGTAAATCGCGTCAATCAGCTTTAGAAAGTCGATGAAGTCAGTGCTTTTGTGGCGTTCGCGAATCAGGCTGTGAACTTTGCCGGAAATCAAATCGATGCCGGCAAGAAGCGACAAAGTTCCGTGACGTTTGTACTCATAGTCGCGACGAGTAAAACCATTCCCATCTACCGGATTCCTATCCGGATGTACGTTGCCAATTGCCTGAATACCAGGCTTCTCGTCGTACGAAACGAAGACTGCGCCGTTCGGCTGCGACGAATTTCCCAAGGTATTCCTGAAGACGAGTTCCATCTCGACGCGCTTGTATAAGAGCAAAACTTCGCGACACTTGACGGAAAAATCCGGATCCTTCTTCTCAAGGTAATAGCGGATGCGGTGGGGCTTGATCTCGTCGCTATCCAAAATCGACCAAATGGTTGATTTAGAAACCTTCGCCAGTTCGCTCCCAAATGGCTTCTCGCTCGCGTGCTTTCGTACGTATGCAGCAAGCGTATCCATTGACCAAAGCGCTTGAGTTGGGCCGTCGCTCAACTCCTTGGGCGGCGTGCACGCCAATTCCTTAACCCAAGTTCGTGCCTCGACTCCAATAACCGCAGGGCGACCGCTTCGCCTGAGATCGTCGAGCGCCATCATCGGTCCAATCTGTAATGCTTTACGAAGCATGCGAGCAACCGCACTGACAGATAGACCAGCCGAAGCGGCGATCTCTCTTTGCGGCTTCCCGTCGGCGGCAGCGAGGAAAACTTTGGCTCGCTGCACTCGCCGGAGCTCCTCGCTACGGGAACTGGCTATTTGATTCAGGGTTGCGAATTGCTCGGGAGTAAGTTCGAGTCGATTGCTGATAGGGCGGCCACGCGGCATGGGAAGGTATCCGTAATAGGTAAGCCCCCCATTGTACCGCATATCTTAATTATTAGCTTTATTTACAGAACGCTGTGCTAGGAGAAATAAATCATGAAAAAGACTTTGGCTGCAGTTGCAGTGCTCGGCGCTTTCGCTGGTTCCGCCCTCGCTGCTGACGTTCAGCTCTACGGTATCGTTGACTTGGGCTTTAACTACACCCACATTGACGGGGATCTTCACAACGGTATCGGCTACGACGACAAGGATACCTTTGAAATGAAGTCCGGCCAGCAGTCCGGCTCTCGTTTTGGTTTCAAGGGTACGGAAGATCTCGGCAATGGTTTGACGGTTGGTTTCGTTCTTGAAAACGGCTTCTCCGCTGACACGGGCGCTGACAATGCCACGTTCTTCGATCGTGAATCCATGCTCTTCCTGCAGGGTGGTTTCGGTAAGGTTGCTTTCGGCCGTATCGGTTCCTTCAACCAGGGGCAGGGTTCCTTCTCCAAGATCGGCATGCTGACGCCGTTTGGTACGTCCTGGGGCGACTACGTTGTTCAGGCTGGCGCCATTTTCGCCTCCTCGACCCGTTATGCCAACTCCATCGTCTATGAAACCCCCTCGTTCGCCGGCTTCCAGGTGACGGCCATGTACGGCATGGGTGACGACGGTGTAGAAAACGAATCCGGTTCCGATCGTTACTATGGTGTTGCAGCCACCTACAAGAACGGTCCGGCTTCCGCTTATTTGGCTGTTGACAGCACCAACTACAAGACCGCTGGTGTCTTGAATGGTCAGAACGTTGATGACGCTTGGACTGTTACCCTCGGCGGCAACTGGGACTTTGAAGTGGCTAAGCTGTACTTCGGCGCTCAGTACTTTGACGAAGCCAAACTCAGCAGCCTTGGCGGCATTGTCGGCAAGAGCCCCTACACCAACGGGAATTTCTCTACCGCCAACCTCAAGGCCACTGGTTACAGCGTGACGATCGGTGCCGACGCGCCGCTCGCCGGCGGCAAGCTGATGGCCGCTGCCGCCTATGTTGACGGTGAACAGTCCGATTTCGAAAAGGATTACGGCGAAGGCAAATATGACTTCACCCGTTGGGTGATTTCTGCCGGTTACGATTATCCGCTCTCCAAGCGCACCAACGTCTACGGCGTCATGTCCTACATGGATGACGAACTGGAAGGCAAGGGTGCTGGCGCCGAAGATTGGAATCCCAGTGCCTATACCTTCATGGTCGGCATGCGCCACAAGTTCTAATCTGATCTCTTCCTGAGATTATTTGATTAGTCAGAACCGCTTCGGTTACGGCCGAGGCGGTTTTGTGTCCTTCAAAAAGGATTTTTCCTTCCATCAACCTTAAGTGTTGTAATTTATCCTAGGGTTTACCCCCCCCCACCGAGCTATTGACTTTTACCATTTCCTTGTAAGCCATTTCTTTTCGGTGCCATGATCGTCCCTGTCCTGCAAGGACTCCGCCGGATTGAGTTGCGTCTTTGCAAGAGTCCGCAACTCATGTTCCGTCCGGCGGTTTTTGCAAAAACTCAAAACTTGCGAGTCTTCTCTAAGACTAGGAGATTTAAAAATGAAAAAGACTTTGGCTGCAGTTGCAGTTCTCGGTGCTTTTGCCGGTTCCGCCTTGGCCGCTGACGTTCAGCTCTACGGTATCGTGGATACGGGCTTGGGGTACAACCATATTGATGCCGGTGATTTGGATGGTGCATCGTTCAAGGACTGGAAAGGTAACGAAATTGTTAATTTCAGCGATTCTGATTCCTTCTCGATGAAGTCAGGTCAGGCTTCCGGTTCCCGTTTCGGTTTTAAGGGCACGGAAGATCTCGGCAACGGTTTGACGGTCGGATTCATCCTTGAAAACGGCATCAATTCCGATGACGGTACCGACGCCGGCGTCTTCTTCAATCGTGAATCCAGCCTTTTCGTTCAGGGTAATTTTGGTCGTTTCGCTATGGGTCGTCTCGGCTCCATCAACAACGGTCAGTCTTCCTGGGCAAAGGTAGGTATGATTAGCGCCTTTGGCACGTCGTCCTGGGGCGGCACCTCGGCACAGCTCGGCAACTTGATGTCGCTGGCTGGCCAGTGGGACAACATGATTGCCTACGAAACCCCTGATTTCGCCGGCTTCAAGGTGTTTGCTCAGTATGGCATGGGCTCCAACGATCATGAAAATGAGTCTTCGAGCGACCGTTACTACGCCATTGGTGCCACCTATAACAACGGTCCGTTTGCTGCCTATTTCGCTGTTGATTCCATCAACTATCAGACTGCCGGACTTAAAAATGGTTTGGATGGAGATGATGTTGACGACAGCCTGACTGTGACGCTCGGCGGCAGCTACGATTTCGAGGTTGTTAAGGTTTACCTCGGTGGTCAGTACTTCGACGAAGTTAAGCTCTCGTCCATCGGAGGCGTTACGAACGACATCATGGGGGATGTTGACCTCAACAAGTTCACTGAGATCACTAGCAGCTATTCTGCTTTCACCATTGGTTCCTTGAAGGTCAAGGGCTACGGCCTCAGCCTGACTGCTGACGCTCCGGTTGCCGGCGGCAAGGCTATGTTCGGCATGGGCTATGTCGATGCCGAAGCTGCTGACTCTGTCGTGGATATGGGATTTGGCGATGCCGACCTGAAGCGCTACATCGTCAGCGTTGGTTACGACTATCCGTTCAGCAAGCGCACCGACGTTTACGCCGTTGCTTCCTATTCGCAGGATAAGCTGGATCTTCAGAGTGTCGCAATTGATGACGAATACAAGTTCAAGACCTATTCCCTGTACGTCGGTCTGCGTCACAGATTCTAATCTGATCTCTCTTTGAGAATCTCTGATTAGATCCAACCCGCACCGGTTCGCCGGCGCGGGTTTTTTACGTCTGACCTATGCTCGAAGCATTCAACGCCTATAATCAGCCTCCTCACTGTTTCTTCTTTGTTCTCTTTTTGTATCTCTTCCTCTCACCATGCTTCAATCGTGCTGGATGCTTGTGGCTTCGCTTTTGGGGAATGCGGACGAAAACTTGGACCAAAAATCAACGAAATGAGGTTCAGGTTATGTACACGCAAAAAGAAATCAACAAGGTGCTACGGATCTACGACAAGTTGCGTTCGCAACGAGAAACTGTTCGTGTTCTAGGATACCCGTCACGCAATCTACTGAGACAATGGCTCCGGGAAAGAGACAAAACAGGCCAAGCGATCGCCAAGCACAGAGGGGATCTTGAGCTGAAGAAAAAAGCTGCCAAAACATACATTGAGCACAGGCGCGATCTATCTGCCGTAATCGATTTGCTTGGCCACCCCGTAACACGGCGAACGGTGCAGTACTGGGTTCAACAGTTTTATCCCAAAGCTCGAAAGCTCGTCAGCGGGCAACTTAAGCTGCAAGCCAAACGATATTCTTGGGAAACCAAGGTCAGAGCCGTACTTGCCATGAGGCGGTCTGATCGTACGGTCATGAGTGTGGCTCGAGAGTTTTCCGTGTCTCGTCAAACGCTTTATGCTTGGGATAAAGAAATTCCCAAGCCGCAAATCGATGTACCGGAGCCAGCCATGTCACTGATTCGAAAACCTCCGAAAGCGACGGCGGTTTCACCGGAAAATGAGGAGCAACGTTTTGAACGCGCTTGCAAGAGAGTCGAGTTTCTTGAGAAGCAAGTGACGCGTCTTGCCCTTGAGTCCGAAGAACTGCAAAAACAAATTCGTCACCTTCAACTCCAAAAGGATGTGCTCGTAGAGGTGGCCAAAATCTTAAAAAAAGGCGAGGACGGCAATCCAACAACCTTGAGCAATCGCGAAAAAACGATCGTGATTGACGTCCTGCGAAAAACCTTCAAGCTCAAGGATCTTCTGGAAGCTTTGAGACTTTCCAAGAGCAGTTATTTCTATCAGCGCACAGCCTTATCCCAACCGGACAAATATGCGCCTGTGAAAGAGCAAATACGCGAAACATTCAACCGGAATTACCGCTGCTACGGCTATCGAAGGATTTGGTACAGTCTTCGGCGAGACGGCTTCCGACTTTCGGAGAAAGTCGTTCGGCGAATCATGCGTCAGGAAGGCCTGTACGTTTACTATCCTAGAAAACGCAAATTCTGCTCGTATTGCGGAGAAGTTTCCCCATCGGTGCCCAGCCTGCTCAAACGTAATTTCCGAGCAACGTCTCCCAATCAAAAATGGCTGACGGATATCACTGAATTCTCATTGCCTGCGGGCAAAATCTATCTGTCGCCGATCATTGACTGCTACGACGGCATGCCTGTGAGCTGGACCATCGGCACCAGTCCGACAGCTGAACTGGCCAACACGATGCTCAGGCAGGCTGTCGCTACGTTAAAACCGGGCGACAAGCCTATCATTCACTCGGATCGGGGCGGGCACTATCGTTGGTCGGAATGGATCGAAATCACAAAGAAGGCATCTTTAACAAGATCAATGTCAAAGAAAGGTTGCTCGCCGGACAATTCAGCGTGCGAAGGATTTTTCGGCAGGATAAAGAATGAGATGTTCCATGAGCGGGATTGGCGCGATGTTTCGCTCAGGAAGTTTATGCAAATTTTGGATGATTACCTGCATTGGTACGCAAGCGAAAGAATCAAAATCACACTCGGCGGACTAAGTCCGGAAGATTTTAGGCGAAGGCATTTGAGCTGTCGATTAGCCGAAATGCGCTGAAAATTAGGTTCGACTTACCCCCACCCTGCGGACTACGGCCCAGTAAGTAGGCTGAGCGTCCGCAGGGTGGGGATAAGTCTGTCTTTTGCCTGTTGGTGATGGTTCCGTGAGGTGTTTTTTCGGTCAATCGTTTCCAATCTTAATGACGGGAGCGTGCCATTTTTTAGACAAACAAGCAGGCGCAGTAGCGAGATTTCAGGTATCGTCAAAAAGTCCAAGAAAATGTCCGCACTCTCGGATGGCTCAATTCTTTGTCGTTTTGTGGAAGCTTACAGTGTCACCCAACATTTGTTGTCAGTTGCTTCGTCTGACAATTGTCAGCACTGTCGGAAAAATTTCTGACAACTTTCAACTTTGTCTAAGCATCAACCCCCCCCCCGATCTGCGGGGCTTCTGGCTCGAGGGCTGACAGCAAACAGGGTTGTCAGAGCAATTTCTGACAGCTGTCACTTTTGTCAAAAAAATTTCTGACAACCGTCAGCTCTGTCATTCGGCTGAAGAAGTACCCTCCAGATGACATCCAGGCTCTGGAGTTCTCTGTATAGAACAAAAAAAGAGTGAGATGAGGGTGCTTTTTCCGGACTTGTTAACGAGGGCGAAATAGGTCACGATACCTTCCCCCCTGTTAGGAGTCCTTCTCATGGCTGCACCTCGCCGCAAATACACCAACGAAATGAAGCTCAATGCCGTCCACCTCGTTCAAAATGAGGGACGTCGAGCCTGCGATGTCGCTGACGAACTCGGCATTGACCGCAACACCCTCTACGCCTGGCTGCGCGATACTCGCAACGGTAAACTCTCCACTGATGATCCTGCCCGCGAGGTCACGCCCGAGCAGGCTGAAATTTCTCGCCTGCGAGCTGAGCTCGTGCGCTCCCGTCAGGAGTGTGCGCTGCTAAAAAAATTCGCGGCGTACCTCAGCACGACCGGCCTCAAGTGAGGTACGCCTTCATTCGTGAGACCCTCGCGGATCGCGAGCTCTATGGCATGCCACTCTCTGAACGGTGCCGCATCCTTGGCGTCAGCACCAGCGGGTATTACGAATGGCTGCACCGCCGGAATGGCCGACCTCGAAAGAAACTTCATGTTCCCAAGCGAGTAATGCTCAGCGACGAGACCGTGCTTGCAAGCGTCCGCCGCCTGCGCGGACTGCTCGGCTACACGCCCGGATACCGTCAGTTCCATGAACTCCTGCGCAAGCGGGGGATCCGGGTCGGCGTTACCCGCCTTCAGCGCCTGCTTAGAACCAACGGCTTCATCGGATATCGACACAGCAAGCGCCCCTACAAGACAACGGACAGCAACCACGACATGACGGTGTATCCCAACCTTCTCAACCGCGACTTCAGCCCTGGAAAGCTCAATCGCGCTTGGGTTTCGGACATTACATACCTGCCGACGCCGAACGGAACTTCGTACTTGGCGACCTTCATGGATCTGGGCAGCCGGAGAATCTTGGGGTGGGCGATCGATACGAAGATGACAACGGAGCTCATCTTGAAGGCCCTGGACATGGCTGTGCAGACACGCAGGCAGGAGAGACTTTCCGTGGTCGGCACGATTGTGCACTCGGATCGAGGTTCGCAGTACTGCTCTCAGAAGTTTCAGGGCCGCCTGGCTCAGCTGAACATGCGGCCGTCGATGAGCCGGTCGGGGAACTGCTGGGACAACGCGCCCGGCGAGTCGATTTGGAGCTCGCTAAAGCGCGAGGTGCTCATTGGCTGGAAAAGGTTTGCCGGCCACGAAGCAGCGGTCACCGCCGTGACTCACTGGATCCATGTTTACAATCATGTCCGTCCTCATTCCTCCATTGCAATGAAGACGCCGCTTGAATACGAAGAGGACTTGGCAACGAGCAAGTCCGTCAAGCCTAGCGCTTAAGCGCTTCACGCCTATCTCACCGGCTTAACAAGTCCGGATTTCGCGCCCCACCCCAGTATTGCCTGCGCTGGTACAAAACGAAATCCATCCTTACTGTCAGGATCAGGACGTCGTGCCGTTTATTCAAGACAAGGGAATTGTCGTGCAGGCATGGTTCCCGTTGGGCGGACGCGGTTGGACGAAGTCCGTACTCGGAAATCCTATCATTGCCAAAATTGCCGAAGCGCACAGTAAGAGCGCCGCTCAGGTTGTACTGCGTTGGAATCTGCAACGGAATGTCTCCGTGATTCCCGGATCAAGCAATCCGGCTCACATAAAAGAGGATACGGAGATTTTCGACTTTGAGCTGTCGGATTCGGACATGAAGGCCATTGCAGCGCTTGATCGTCACGAAAAGCACGAATGGTACTGAGAAAGACCGGGCGAACAATTTTATTGATTAGTCGGCTAAAAAATTCAGAGAAGCAAAACCGGCAAGAATGCAAAAGATTCCTTGCCGGTTTTGTGCTTGTGGAAAAAACGACGAAAAGGAACTCATCGGCGCATCCCGCCGCCTCTGCTGAAGCCTCCGGCTCGGCGTCCCGGACCTGCCGGCTGACGATGAAACGCTTTGTTCGGGGTGTAGCGCACCGGAGCGCCCGGCGGATTGGGCACCATGCCCGGACGAGGCACAGGTGTACCGGGACGGTAAGGCTGACTGTAGTCTCGGCGGGCCGGAGCTTGGGGCGGACGACTTGTTTGTGGCCTGGTGTTGCCCAGTAGATGGTCGCGGTATTGACCGGAGGTATACCGCTTGCCGTCTTCATTCCAATACTGCCCGTCCCATTGTCCTTTGCGAGCTTCCTGACGCAGGCGCTGCCGATCGGCGGCGTCGCCGACACCGCTCAAAACATCGTTGATCGGTGGTTCAGACGCCGAGCGGGCCAGTCCCGGGACTACGGCAGTCAGGACAAGCGCACCGGTGCATCCGAAAAGTTGTCGGCGTGAAAGAAACTCAAAGGACATCTGTCTTAACCATTTTCGAAAGAATCATCGAAATGCAGCTTATCTCGGACCTGGGCCCGGACCGGGACCTCCCGGTCCCCAACCGCCGGGACGAGCGCCGTGGTGCGGTCCGGGTTCCGGATGGTGCGGCGGCGGGCCAGGCCGACGTGGCGGCGGAGGCGGGGGTGCGGCCGGACGAGGCGGAGGCGGCGGAGCCGGCGGTTGGTAGCGCGAAAGCCAAAAGTCGCGGTATTCCAGCGGTGTGTACCGGTGTCCACCGTAATTCCAGTAGTGACCGTCCCAATGGCCGTGACCGTAATTGTCTCGAATCCACTCTCGCTGCAAGGCGTCTCCGACGCCGATCAGGATGTCGGCAAGCAGTTGATCGGAATGCGAGTGGGCCAATGCAAGACACGGCACGCTCGTGAGCGCCAAAGCGGCAACGGATGTTTGCAATATACGGCGTCGAGTCAGTATGGTCATTTTGTCGGTTCTCTCAAACGGTTCAATCAGATTGACGGTTTAACGAGGTCCGGGGCCGCCGGGGCCGCGATCGTTACCTGGACCTCTGCCAGGACCATTTCTGCCGGGCCCCGGGCCTTGACCCGGATTGCCGGGACCTCGTCCGCCGTTGCCGGGACCGCGGCCGGGAGGATTGCCGGGGCCGCAGGGACCGTTGCCGCAGGGCGGGGGATTACGGTTTGGACCCGGTGCCGGACGCGGCTGCGGACGCGGAGCGGGCGGCTCGTAGCGAGACAGCCAGAAATCTCGATATTGGGTCGGCGTGTAACGGCGGCCTTCATAGTGCCAGTAGTGGCCGTCCCAACGACCGCGACCGTAGTGTTCACGGATGTAGTCGCGCTTCATGGCGTCTCCGACACCGATCAGAATATCGGCAAGAAGACTGTCGGCGTTGGCAAGCGCAATGCCCGGAACGGCACCGACTGCCAAAACGGCCGTGGCGCTTTGAATGAGGCGGCGACGAGAGAATGAGATGTTTGTCATAGCTGTCTCCTGGGGAAGACATCGAAGATCACTGAAAAAGACTTTTGTTCCTGGCAATTATCTTATTCCGGACAAAAGTAAGCCGACGTAAAGATTTGCTTGGAAAATGCGAAATAGCACAGCAAAATCAGTACGAACCCAGATTCAGTTTACTGCGGCCGACGACCAATTTGAGAGTCGAACCTCAGAAAATCAATTCCGTTTGGGCGCTGTTGCCGCGTTTGAGGTGAAGGGTCGGCAAAACGACGGCAAGCTCAGGATCTTCCGGGTTTTTGCGCCAGGCAACGATAAAGCCGATCTCGGCGGACTGAACCGTAAAGCCGCTCTTTTTGAGTTGCGCCAGACGGGCTTGGAAAGCTTTTGAATAAACAACCAGACGCACAACGTCGGTGGACGTGCGAATCGTGAGTCCCTCTTCGATGGGCGTGAGCGGAAAGCCCGCTCGCATCGACAGAATCAATCGCTTCTTGTCTTCGAAATAATCGAGCCAAACGTCTTCGTGCGTGAGCGTGAGCGTCAGTTCGTCAGGCGCGTTGTACGCGGTTTTATCGACAGACGGATGAACGGTTTCGGGAAGCGTCTGGTTTAAGAGCGCGCCGCGGTAGTGAATGGTGAGGTCAAAGCGCGCGCGGGTCATGCCCACATAGAGCTTGCGTCTGGCGTCATCGTCTTCAAAGGAGCGCGAGGCGTAAAGTATGTAGACGTGATCGAACTCGCGTCCCTTGGCCTTGTGGATGGTGGAAACAACGATGCTCGAAGCCGTGCGCTCAAAGGTGTCTTCAAGGACTGATTCGCGAAGGAATTCTTCGAAGTCGGCAAGGTAGAAGAAACCTTCGGCGGGCAACACGGCGGTAAAGGATTCGATGAGGCGAAGGACGTTGTCAAGCCAGATACTGGCACCGTAGCTTGCTTTAAGCCATTGCTCGGCATCGGCAAAAAGACGCACGGAAGCACGCTTTTGACCGTGCATCTGTGCGGTCATGTATTTCAGTAGAGCGCGTACCTCGGCAAGATTGGCGACACCGACGCTTTTTTGCGACTGAATAAGTGATACGGCAACGCCCGTTTTCTTCAGCATGGCGCACAGCGTAAACGCTTCTTCGTTGGTGTTGGTGAGAACCGCACAACTGCCCGAGAGCTTGCCGCAGGAAAGATCCGAAATGATGCCTTTGACGAGAGCCTCCTCGAAATGCTCGGACGTGTGGCTAACGAGGCGCACAGAACCCGTCTCGTTACGCACTGCGGTTAATGCGTGAGTCTTGAGGCGAGCCTTGATTTTGCTCACGAAGGCGTTGCTGAAGTCAACCACCGCGGGCGTGCTGCGGTAGTTTTCCGTCATTTCATGGCGCACGGCATCGCGCTTGGCAAGCATATCCTGCATGAAGCGACCGTCGGCGCCGCGGAAAGCGTAAATGTTCTGATCGTCGTCGCCCACGGCAATCACGCGAAGCGTTTCGTTGTGCTCAATGAGCGCATCGACAAGCGCGGCTTCGGAGGCGTCCATATCCTGTGCTTCGTCAATCACGAGCACCGTTTTGCCGATGCGCGAGGGCTCGGCATTGCCCGAAGCGATCTCTTTGGCGGCTTTGAGAACGATGCCGTCGGCTTCCTGCAGTGAACCGTAACGGCCGAGTATGTCGAAGGCGTAGGAGTGAAAGGTCTTGATGTCGACAAAATAAGCGGCTTTGCCCACGAGTTCGATGAGTCGGCGCTTAAATTCGGTGGCGGCCGCGCGCGAGAAGGTGAGCATCAGGAGCTGTTCGCTGCGAACATCTTCCCGAACGAGAAGGCTTGCAAGCTTGTGCACCAAGACACGCGTCTTGCCGCTTCCGGGGCCTGCGGCCACCACGACGAACTGCGCTTGTTCGTCGATGATCGCGCGCTGCTTCTCGGAAAGTTGACCGAAGATGCGGTTGCGCAGCGAGGGCGTCAGGCCGAGATTGAGCTCGTCGGCGGCTGTCCCCGCAAAGTACTTGTTGAGGAACTCCTGGTAGTCGAGCTCGAAGTAATCTCGCACGTACTGCAATGCCGCCTGATAGTCGGCCAGCATCAGGTTGGCGTAGCGACCGACGATGTGAACCTGTTGCACCTTCTGGCGGTAGTGTTCCGAAAACTGAGCGTAGTCCTGCTTGCGGTAGCGGCGCTTGTTGTCGAGCTCAACACGCTCGAGGGTCATGCCCTGGTACGAAACCATAAAGCCGCCTTCGAGCGACAGAACACCCGTGCGGTGCAGGAACAAAAGCGCGTTTTCAATGTCGCGCAGCGTGACGGGCGTCTCGGAAAGCCAGCTTTGCTGGCGGTAGTCGCGCAGCAGCTGTACGGCGGAAAAAGAGAGCGAGACGTAGTCGGGCGAGGCGGTGCTCACAGCGTTTGCGGCCATTGATTTGAGCGTCTCAACGATAAAGGCGCACAGGTCGGCTCGCATCTGCACGGCGGCTTCAAGTTCCTGCGTCGTGCGTTTGGTCGCGAGAGAAACGTTTTGCGAGCCGCGGGTGCGGCGCATTTCGTCAAGCTGCCCTGCAGCTTTCATGTACATCAAGAGGGTCGTGATCTTCTTGACGTCGCTCGCACAACCTCCGGCCAAGGCTTCGTTGTTGAGTTCCTTGAGGTTGAAGTCGGCGCGTCCGCCGTCGGACAGACGACGGATGAGAAGCGATTCGAGAGTCTGGTATGTCCCGAGAACGGAAGAAGCCGCTTTGAGGTGACGTTTGCTGACCGTGGCGGCCATGTCGTTGTCGTCGTGCAATACGCCGGCCTGGCGCAGTTTGCCGATAACGGCAACGACTTGAGAAAGTGCAATGCCCAGGCGATCGGCCAGCCAGTCGGTGCGGGTTTCGGCCGGTTCCCCTTTGGTCTTGTACCCGCTGCGAGCGGAAATGAGCGAAGCGACGATGCGCACGGCTTCGTTGCGCTCGGACTCACTGGCAAAGAGGGGGCTAGCTTCGATGCGCTCTCGCGCTTCCATGGTGCTTTTGACGGCAACGCTGGTGGCGTATACGCGCGGAGCGTTCATAGAGCGGCGCACGTAACCGGCGATCTCCAAAGCGGCAATCGCGTTTTTGACCTTGGTGTCAAGCTGCAGTTCGTCGTACTCGAGACCGGCTTTGCGCGCAAGCTCGAGCGGAGAAATTGAAAAGCGCTTGCTTTTCATCGACTTGATGGCGTTCCAGATGAGCTGGATGTCGGCAAGCGTCAGTTTGGATTGACGCAACAGCGCAAAGTGCGTGTTGAGGTCTTCCTCGTTAAAGAGGATGCAGCACTGTGCATGAAGCGACTCGTCTCTGCCTGCGCGACCCGACTCCTGCACGTAGTTTTCAAGCGACGACGAGATGTTGTAGTGCACCACCAGAGCGACGTCTTTTTTGTCCACTCCCATGCCGAAAGCATTGGTGGCGACGATCGTCTTGACGTGGCCCGCGATGAACGCATCCTGATTGGCGCTTTTTTCGGCCGCATCCATGCGTCCGGCAAAGGCAACGGCTTCAAGACCGTCGGCTGTGAGGGCCGCGGCGAGCTCCTTGGTTTCCCGCACGGTGGCCACGTAAACGATGGCGGGGCCTTCGGCCGCTTCAATCAGCTCACGCAGACGTGCGTAGCGCTCGGCATCGTTGTCGACGTGAATGACGCGATAGCTCAGGTTCTTGCGTTCGGCCGAAGTCGCAAGGATGCGCAGTTCAAGGCCGAGCCTTTGCTTAAAGTAGTCGCAGATGTCCTGAATGACCTTTTGCTTGGCCGTGGCCGTAAAGCACGAAACGGCAATCTTGCATTGGCCGCCGTAAAAGTCTTCGAGCTTTTTGATGAAGTCGGCGATGAAAAGATAATCAACGCGAAAGTCGTGGCCCCAGACCGAAAAGCAGTGCGCCTCATCGATCACAAAGCGCGCCACACGACGCTGCTGCAGAGCGGCCAATATCGAGCGGGAGCGAAGCGACTCGGGGGCAATGTACAAAAGGGTGGCTTCGCCGCTGATCACGGCTTCCAGCGCTCGGGAGCGTTCGATCGGACTCAAGAGCCCGTTGATGGTGACGGCGCGACTGATGCCTTTGGAGACGAGGTTTTCCACCTGATCCTTCATGAGCGACTGCAGGGGCGAAATGACGACCGTGAGCGCTCGGGTGAGTTCGCCTTGCATCAGAGCGGGCAGCTGAAACGTGATCGACTTGCCGCCGCCCGTGGGAAAGACCGCCAAGAGCGATTCGCCGCCCACGGCCGCGCGCGCGGCCATTTCCTGCAGGGGTTCTCCGTTGTATGTTCGAAACGAGTCGAAACCGAAAAAGCGAGAAAGAGCCGCTTTGATGTCAAGGCGTTCTTTGCAATAGGGGCATCCCTTTTTGCAGGGCGTATAGCGCAACGCATTGAGCACCGACTGCGTGGCCGGGTAATTGGTGTTGACCCAGGGCGGAATGACGTCTGCAGGTTCTGCTGCGCGAATGAAGGCAAGCGCGTAGGCGAGTTCTGCCGGTTGCCGCTTGGCCAGGCCGTCAAGATCGGCGTGAATGCACAACCTGTCAGCCATCAGGCGTTTGATGACGCCTGCGGGATCCGCAAAGGTCGGTGTTTGGACGTTTAAGCACCGGAAAAAGCCCGCAAACTCCGGCCGGTTTTTGAGCATGGCGCAAAATAAGCGCTGCAGCACGCCGGGCAATTCATTGAAAGCTGCGACCTCTTCCTCAAAAAGTGCCATCGCCTTGCGGGCGTCCGACAGAGGATTGTTGAGTTCGTCGGTCAGAAGCTTTTCGTCTTTGAGCAGGTTGTGAAAACGCTTGCGCGGAAAGAGAAGAGCAGACAACGGCAGCGTATCGACGGCTTGCGGTCCGTCGCCCAAGACGGGGCGCAGATACTGCATGTCAAAGGCTACGATATTGTGTCCGCAGACAAAATCGGCTCCTTTGCAAAACTCTTTGAAGGCCGCGACATTGCTCGAATGAAAGAAACGACCGTCGGCACGGCACGCACCCAGATCAACGATTTGGCCGGTTTCAGGAGACACTTCGGCATCAATGAAGACGATGGCGTCCTTATCGAAGGTGCCCGGTAGCAGCACGGGACCTTTGGCCAAAGTGGGTAGATTGCTCATTGAAACTCAGTAGTTGTTCGAAAAAGGGGCGGTAAACGCACGCGCTTGGATTTTAAGGCGCAGCGCACGCTTTGTCCTGCATTACGCCCACAGATTTTGCGTTACTTGTGGTCAAAACAGTCCGCGTTGCGAGGCAGCTCGGGGGCGAGGCGAGTAGCCAAAAGCTTGTCGATGAGACCTGAGGCTGTTGAGTCGACGATGGCGCGCTCATAGCAGGGTTTGGGCATGAAACCCGCATTGACGGCGTTTTTGAGAAAGGCGAAGAACGCATCGAAAAAGCCGTTAACGTTTAAAAAGCCCACGGGTTTGTTGTAAAGACCGATCCAGTTGCCGGTGATCATCTCGCAGGCTTCTTCCATTGTGCCGATGCCGCCCGGCAGCACGACGAACAGATCGGAGAGCTCGGCCATTTTGGCCTTGCGTTCGTGCATGTCGGCAACCACTTTCAACTCGGACAGATCTTCAACAGGAGTTTCCTGGTTAATCAGAAAGGCCGGGATGATGCCGGTGACGGGAACGCCCAGTTTGAGTGCCGTGCGCGCCGTTTCTCCCATTAAGCCTGTGCCGCCGCCACCGAAGACGAGCTGAAGGTTTCGTTTGGCCAATTCGTGAGCCACGGCGTGCGCTGCGTCGGTGTACGCAGGATTGTTGCCGGTGCGGGAACCGCAGAACACACAGACGTTGAGTTCGGTCATGGCTTGCTTCCTTTCTGAAAGAGGAAAGGAGGCATTTTAGTAGTTGTCAGCGGTATCTGGGCGCGATGAATTCAAAGAATGATGGAGTGCTTGTAGGGGTTTGATGGCATAGGGACTGTAAAAAATTGATATATAAAACGGTTTTTTACAGTAAAAAATCGATTTATAAGTTGGTTTTTTACAAGGCTGACCGTAAAGTCTTCCCACAGACACCGAATCTAGCGTCGGCTGACAAGATTTGTTTGGTGGAGATAAAAAAATCCCGACAGAATGACTTTTTGTTTGTCATGTTGTCGGGAATCTTTTCAAATTAAGAGTGAAGTTAGTCTACCCAGAATTGGATGGTGGCCGTTGTGCGGAATTCGCTCATATCTAGGGTGCCTGGTGCTCTGCAAAGTCCCCACCAGATAGGGCCGCTTAATGTCGAATCTTTGTGGGTGTTTCCGAAAAGAAAAGATTCTCCCCTGGCTTGCCCTTGATCACAAGATCTCAGTTCTTCTCCATATTTGTATATAAGACCAAGTCCTTTAAACGGTTGGTTACTGTCTGTATGAACTAATGTTGCGTAATTATTTGGTTTCCTTGGAGGGATGGCGGGAAAGACTCGTAAATAAACACTGCGTTTAACTTTGTCTCCACATGAAATAGTAACCATTGTAGGTCTGTTTGGTTTGATAGGATTGTCTGAAACATCGCGTGGATGGTGGCTTCCAAAATCAACAATGAGAGGATCGGCGTCAATAGTGCAAGGAGTGAAAAAAACGCACACGACTTATGCATCGTGTGCGTTGAAGAAGGTGGAGATCCTTCAAGGAAAGACGCCGGAGAGAGTAAGACGTCTTTCCTTATTCGCTATCTAATGGATTAGAGAGCGTTCAAAGCGGAACCTGCCTTGAACCATGCAAGCTGCTTGGCGTTGTAGCTGTGCTTGGCTTCGAAGCGTTCCTTCTTGCCGTCGGCGTGCGTGAGTTCGATCGTCACGTTCTGACCCGGAGCAAGCTTGTCGAGGCCGAGGACCGAGACGCGATCCTTTTCCTTGATCTTGTCGTAGTCCGCCGGGTTGACGAAGGTCAGTGCGAGCACGCCCTGCTTCTTGAGGTTGGACTCGTGGATGCGAGCCAAGCTCTTGGTGAGCACGACGCGAACGCCCAGATAACGCGGTTCCATAGCGGCGTGTTCGCGGCTTGAGCCTTCACCGTAGTTGTCGTCGCCGATGATGATGGAATCAATCTTGTGATTCTTGTAGTAGCGAGCGACCTTGGCGGGCGTGTCGTACGTGCCGGTCTCATAGTTGAGCGTCTTGCCGGCGGCGTCGGTAAAGCCGTTGACCGCACGTTCGAGCAGGTTGTCCGAAATGCGATCGAGGTTGCCGCGGTAAGCCAGCCACTTGCCCCCCGGGGAGATGTGGTCGGTCGTGCACTTGCCCTTGGCCTTGATCAAGATGGGCAGGCCCACGAAGTCCTTGCCGTCCCAAGCCGGGAACGGTTCGAGCAGCTTGATGCGCTTGGCGTTGGGGCTCACCTTGATTTCGATCTTGGCATAGTCCGGGCGGATGCAGTCGGTCAGATCCGTTACGAAGCCCTTCACCGGCAGTTCGGTACCGGTCGGAGCCTTGAGTTTGATCGTCGTGCCCTTGGCGGTCGTGTACGAACCCTTCATGGGGTTGAACGTCAGATCGCCGTTGATAGCCATGGCCATCACGATTTCGGGCGAAGCCAGGAAGGCGTGCGTCTGAGCGCTGCCGTCGTTGCGGCCCTTGAAGTTGCGGTTGAACGATTCGATGATCGAGTTCTTCTTGCTCGGATCACCGATCGTACGCTTCCACTGACCGATGCAGGGACCGCAGGCGGTTGCAAGCACGGTGGCGTTGAGCTTTTCAAACACGTCGAGGATGCCGTCGCGTTCGAGCGTCTTGTAGATGCGCATCGAACCCGGGACGATCATGACGGGGGTCTTCACCTTGATGCCGTTGTCGAGAGCCTGCTTGGCGATCGAAGCGGCGCGCGTGAAGTCTTCGTAGGAAGAGTTAGTGCAGGAACCGATCAGAGCGACTTCGAGCAGCTGCGGATAGCCCTTTTCCTTGACGCGGTCAGCCACCTGATTGAGCGGCATGGCGGCGTCGGGCGAGTAGGGGCCGTTGATGTGCGGCTCAAGTTCGGACAGGTTGATTTCGATGATGCGGTCGTAGTACTTGGCAGGATCGGCCATGACTTCCTTATCAGCGCGCAGATCGGCAGCAACAGCCTTGGCCATGTCGGCCACTGCGGCGCGGCCTGTGGCGTTCAGATAACGAACCATCGAGTCGTCGAACGGGAAGACGGAGGTGGTGGCACCCACTTCGGCACCCATGTTGCAGATCGTGCCCTTGCCCGTGCAGGAGAGCTGCTGGCAGCCGTCGCCGAAGAATTCGATGATGGAGTTCGTGCCGCCCTTGGTCGAGAGGATGCCGGAGAGCTTCAGGATCACGTCCTTGGCGCTGACCCAGCCGCTCAACTTGCCGGTGAGCTTCACGCCGATGATCTTGGGCATCTTCAGTTCCCATTCCATACCCATGAGGGCGTCGACCAGGTCGGCGCCGCCCACGCCGATGGCGAGCATGCCCATGCCGCCGGCCGTCGGGGTGTGGCTGTCGGTCACCAGCATCATGGCGCCCGGGAAGTCGTAGTTTTCAAGGAAGACCTGATGGCAGATGCCCGTGCCGGCCGGCCAGAAGTCAAAGCCGTAGCGGCGGGAGACATCACGCAGGAAGCTGTAGGTTTCAACGTTGTCGCGGTCGGCAATCTGGAGATCCTTGCGAACGCCGGTCTGAGCCGTCACGAGGTGGTCGGCAACCAGAGCTGCGGGCAGTGCGATGCGTTCCTTGCCGGAGGTGAGGAACTGCAGGATGGCCATCGGGCCGCCGATGTCGTGCGTACCGGCACGATCGGGACGCAGTTCAATGTAGTCCTGACCGCGCTTGAATTCGGTGAGGCTTTCCGGATGGTAGAGGTGCACGAAAAGCAACTTTTCGGTGAGCGTCAGCGGACGGCCGAGTTTGGCGCGAACGGCAGCAAGCTTCTTGGGATAGTTGGCGTAGAAAGCCTTAATCATGTCGAAGTCGCGGATCTTGGACGTATCCTGTGCGGCTTTGGCTTCCTTTGCCATCAACAGGCTCGGGGCCGAAACCGTCGAAGCGGCCACGGCGCCGGCAGCGCTGGCTTTGAGCAGCTTGCGGCGGGAAATTTGCAGTTCAGACATCAGTTCTTCTCCTGTTTCTCTGTGTTTCTTGCGGGTGTCGAATTCATGAGCGGACACCCTTAAACGACAGTGATCGGGACGGTCTGTCGGCCGTCCTCTATTTGTCTCGATCGCAATTTTTCGTCCACGTAGGTGCTACGTAGTTTTGATTTATGTCAAAAATTTAGGGAGTTGACTTTTGAACGTTTTGGTTGCATTTCGCGCGTTGTGCATGCGCGTGAAGCCGTTCCATTACAAGAATTTAAGGAAAGAATATAGCCGGCTAATGAAACGGATGACGAGACAAAGAATATATCGCGTCAATATCAGAGATTAAACAATCTTACGGAAGGGACTGGAAAGAAGAAACAATATAAAAAATAAGCCGGCTAAAAAATAGATGACTCAATGTTTGCTAACGACAATATGACAACGTGTTGAATCACTTAACTGTCAGATGATTCCCGAGACTACTTCTTGTGTGAGAAATGATGATGGAGCGAAGCCATTGGTTGGCAGGGTCGGCGTTTTTGGATTCGTGCCAGTATAAAGTCGGATAAAACGGGGATTCCCCGAGTTGGGGCGTTTTGTAAATTGTGATTGGCAACCATTGGGACAATGTTCTTGCCGTTGTTTCGGGAAGAACCACCACGACGTCGGCAACAAGGCATGCAAAAGCTGAACTGACGAAGAATGGAGACTTTGTAAACAACCCGCGACTAAAGTCGCAGGCTTTGCAACTATCACATTCGTAATGTCGCATTAGGCCTGTTTACGT
>ERZ650918.693-NODE-693-length-35022-cov-7.812337_pt1 | contig 35022 bp, 32 predicted proteins | sample MGYA00514758_ERZ650918 | MGnify/ENA metagenome assembly ERZ650918 | reverse complement strand
TTATCCGTCTGCCTTTTCAACTCTTCTCTGCCCCATTTCACTATTGCTAATATCAAAATCTCACAGTAAAATATTATAATCGAAAAAGATCGCCAACGTGCTGAAAATGACTATAAGGTTAATCTCAAAACTGAGATCATGATTGAAGATCTCTATACATTAACAGTAGTATGCTTTTTAGTTGTACGTAAAATGATATGCCCTAGCACCATGACTCTTTAATGACACACTAAGGCTCTTTGGCTCTTCCACGTGCTCTCCGCTCCAAAGCTCCGTTCCATTTACTCCATCATAAATCTCCAGATCGGCAAGCGGTATGGATATGCCACTGTCTTTATCACCCAGATTAAATACCGCGACATAATATCCACCCTTTGTATCTGCTGCAATCCACAATGCATGCTCTATACCATCGATTTCACGTCTCCACACCTGATGCGAATGCCGTGCATTTGCATGCATGGCAAGTATTTCAGAATTGGTTACCAGATTCATAGTGAATTCGTCAAACCCTGTCAGCTCTCCTCCCAGCATCAAAGGAGAACGCATGATACTCCAGAGTGTCAGCATGGTGATCTGCTCATCCTGTGTGAAATTCGTCCAGTTATTCACATCATATACCTGCCGTATCGGTCCGACCGGAAGCATATCGGCATCCGGCCAGTGCCCTGCACCTGCATGGGTGCACCATTTTTCTGCTCTTGAAAACATATCATATAACAGTTCCCACTTATCCCAGAAATCATCGGTGATTCTCCACATATTGGAAATCTGCTTATAAAGCTCTGCCTTTTCTAAAAGAGCAGGTCCCGGCGACAGACTTAAAACCATGGGTCTTCCGCAACCATGCAATGCTTTGCTCAGCATAATCAGTTCGGATTCCTCATGTGGCAGTTCCCGTGCAATATCATCACATTTAATAAAATCCACACCCCAGGAAGCATATAATTCAAAAATACTGTTATAGTATTCCCGTGCCCCGTCTTTCTCAGGATCTACACCATACATATCCGTATTCCAGGCACAGATACTGTTTGTTTTGGCAATTTCCCGGGCATGTCTGTCACTGTTCATGATTTTCGTGTTCTGATGTACAGCCTGTCGTGGAATCCCTCTCATAATATGAATGCCGAACTTCAATCCAAGAGAATGGACATATTCTGCCAATGGTCCAAAGCCCGCACCGTTTGCTGCGGAAGGAAAACGATTTACTGCGGGAAGCAGTCTTCCATACTCATCCATTACTACATCCGCAAAAGGATGATACTCATTGGTTGCAGCATAAGGCTCATACCATTGGATATCCACCACAATATATTCCCAACCGTACTCCTTCAGATGCTCAGCCATAAATTCAGCGTTCCGTCGTACGATATCTTCTGTAACAGCCGCTCCATAACAATCCCAGCTGTTCCACCCCATAGGTGCTGTTTTCATCTTCATCTGTTTTATACCCTCTCGATATCCTGTTAATTCTGTCCGTAATATGCATTTGCACCATGCTTACGGAAATAATGCTTATCCTGTAATTCCTGCGGGGCAGATGCTACCTGCGGATGAATCAGTTCGGTTCGATATGCCATCTTGGCAACCTCTTCAAGAACCACCGCATTGTGGACGGCCTCCTTTGCATCCTTGCCCCAGGAAAAAGGACCAATCGACCATTCCCTTGGAAAGCAAGACAACAGTCTCCACATTTGACTGTAGGGTAATTTAGATACATTTTGCTTTATTTTTTCCTCTAATGCATCCTTCAAAGCAGATATAAAAGCAGGGAAAAAAATGAACCTCTTTTACACCTATTTTTGCCCTCAAACCACAAGATATTGTGGTTTGCTCTGTCATTTTCCCTTATTTTCCACATTTCTGCATCAAAATCACCGTCTCCACTTGTGACTGTAGGGTAATTTAGATACATTTCTACTATTTTCATCACAATTTCAGAACACCAGATTTCAGCTAGCTGCTATTGTAAACAACAATTTGTCTCTTTATATTTTGTTTCGATAAATTTATCCAACAATACTTTCTGTTGTACAGGCAGCCCAGCGTTGTCTCTAATCCACAAATGAATTGCCTTTCCTATTGCGTAAGATAACATTTGCTGTTGTGCACTACTTACATTATCTCTTGAAACATTAGGAACAAATTCTGGATTAAAAATATTAATAACAGCTCCTCTTAATATTATTCCATCCGCAAGAAACGGTATTCTGATATTCAGTCTAGATAGCCGTACATTTTTCATATAACAAGCATCTGTTTTATCCCAACTATACCTTCCTGTAAATGCACATTCTTCTTTATAAGGCAAAACCTCTTCTGTCTCTCCTATAACAATTCCTATTTCAACAACGTTCGTCTGTACCGGCGTTGAATGTGCATGATAAAATTGAGTTCTAAATTCTTCCAAGGTATATTCTCCTACTATATAGTCATAGGACTCTTCTACAGTAAATTCATAATTTTCAATTATATCTTCATTTCCCCATATATTTATTGACTCGTAATTTCCCAATTTATCAAGTGCTTCATCATAGTCATCCAAAACCTCATAGGCTTTAAGAAAATCCTCTTCATCAGTTTCTGATATAATTGGAATATTTAACAATCTAATTTTCCCACCTCTAGCGCAGTCTTTAATTCCTATTTTTTCTTCCTCCAGTAAACACATCCTTTCATTGTAGCAATAACTTCTACATCCATTTAAGTCACTTAAATGCTTTGCAAAATTTATTTGTTTATAGCCACAATCAATATAAGCCTCGATATTATTCAAATATTTTGAAACACATATATTTTCTGTAATTATTGTTTCAATCTTTTTAATATCACACCCCAATGTCGTTGATATCCCCTCTTCTATTGTCGATAATTTAATAGGGATTCCGCAATCAAGAAAATTATTTTCTATAAATGCTCTTAATTGTTCTATACTATTATTAAATACTTCCAGGCATTGATCATAATCCAAAATAATTTCTGTGCCTTGAGATCTTACAACATCCTCATAAGTAAGACATATATACTCACTATTTCTTTCAAATGCTATGCGACTCATTTTCTGCTCATCATAATAAACGGTATTGACTTCTACTTTGTCCGATAACATAAAGCAGGCCAAAAAACCTATACCATAATGCCCTATTGGCGAATATTCTCTTCCCTGTAGTTTATAATCATCCGATGCATAGTAGGATACGCCAACATTCAAAAAATATTTTTTCAAAATGTCAATGGACATACCACTACCGTTATCCATGATCATAACTTTTTTCCGATCCTTGTCCACAATCACCGAAATATATGGTTGATAGCTTTGATATCGAAATTTTTCCATTTTATTTGCAGATTCTTCCATTGTTTTACAAGCATCAATCGAATTTTGTATTAGTTCTCTTAATCCATATTTCTTATCTCCATAGATATGTTCTCCCATAAGCAAGTTGGTCACTGCATTGTAATCCAATGACAGCCTTAAATCAGAAAAGCTAAAACCACTTGTTTGAATTTTGTTAACTATATTTGTTTTTAACGGTAGCAAATATTTTTCATCTGTAAATCCCTCACACAAATCCACCGCATTTTTCAGTTCACTATTAATAGAATCAAAATACTTGAGTAACTTTCTATGTACAAAAGGATCCTGACTTGTTCCTTGGAAAAAAATCTCTAATTCATTTGTTTTATTGTTCTTTCTAATTTTATCATAATTTTCTATAATAAAATGCTGTCTCCATTCTAAATCACTAAATTCCTTGGGCGACAAATATTTATATAAATATAACGGTGCTCTTTGTTCATCAATATCTAAGTAGTCTGATATTCTTAATAATACAGAAATGTATTGTGCATTAAGATCAAAATGTCCCTTTTTCTCATCACTTCGTAGGTTCTTTTTTATCCATTCAAAATCTTCATTATGTGACATACATATTTTGGCAAGTTCCGACTTAAAAGAAATACTTGTCGATTCTGGAATCAGAAAAACTTTTCATCCATCTGTCCTTCAATATAATCTTTTGCCCGCTTGCCATGTACAGGTCTTATACATTCCTGTAAAGCCACCGTTTCGTCACCATATTTATCAAGTACTTTGCTATACTTTCGTTCACCTAATATGGTTTGATCCATTTTAATTTTTTTTATTTCGTCCTCGTTTGCAATCATTCCAATATCATGTAACAATGCGCTATATATCAGCAAAGCCACCTCTAATTCGCTTAATTTATCTATATCTACAATAAGTTCATACATATATTCCATTACATTTATAGAGTGCCTTATACCATGAACCGTATAACTTGCAAAAACGTTATTAATCAATGGAAGCGCATTATTGGCATAAGCTATAAGTTCATCTAATTTACCTAGAAATTTACTATTCTTTTCTTTTAACCATGTATATAAATGACTCTCCTGTATATTTCCTTTCATTTTAACCCCCATCCGTTTGTCATATAATTATTCTTCTCCTCATCAAAGTATTTACTTATTCGCATCAAAACTATTCTGTCCTTCTTGCAATAATTTTACATTACAATCTTTTGAGTAATCCATCACCTTTTGTTTAAATGCTGGATTTCTATCTATATTTTTTCCCATGATAATGGCTATTGGTTTAACATCAAAATCAAACTTCTTTCCTTTTTCCCCAGTGGTTAAATCGTCATAGTCTTTAAAAATCCTCCATTCAGCCTCCTGACTATATGGAATTTTGTCTTTTGTCAAGCACGATAATATATATTTTCTATGTTCGTTTTCGTAACATTCATCACCCATTCCATAATCACTGGCATTAAATATAATATCCTTGCACTTTTTTCTATCATCCACATAGCGGACTGGATATATTATAAGTTTATCCGGTTTTTTAAGTAATAATTGTCTTAAATTATAGACTAGGCAAATTCCTTCTGAATCTTCTGCATAATTTTTCCACATATATTCACTATATGATTGTGAAATACACGCTACCAATGCCTCATTTCGAATTGCGTCACATATTTCTTTGTATTTCGGATGTGCCTTAATTGCCTGCTGCATGACCTCATCCATTTCTTTATTCAACATGCCTTTATATTTACCATATTTTTCTGGTTTCATCTCAAGCATCAAATATCGATATAGCGAAACCATATCGAATATCACCCCACAATCACCAGTATCCTTGTAAATCCAAGGTCTACAAAGAAAAATCTTTTTTTCCTTTAATGTGTCTATCTCGTATTCCCTTGGTGGTCTAAATCTAAATACTATGTCATTAGCATTTATATCCATAATTTGCAATATAAAGTCAAATGCCTTGTCTTGATTCTTGTCTACAAAAGCATATCGCACTGCGTTCTCCCGTCTCTCATACTCTTTTCTTGTCATTTGATCTTTTCCCTTCTATACTATTCTCATATATAAGCAAATTTATTATTTAATATGTATGCAGAGACATTCTACGAAGTAATATGCCTCCAAATCTTTCGTAGACTTAGAGGCTGAATTTCGATTGTTTATTCTTTTATTACAACAATATATTTTGCCAATCAGCCTTATTATATAAAACTCTAATTATGTATACTACATCTGTATCTTGATGATAATAGTAAAATATATTGTAATTATCAAAGCGTGTCATTCTTAAGCCGACAGCGCTTAAAAGCGGATCATTTAATAACGGATGTCCCGTTGGAAAGTCTGCCAATTTTTCCGCCGCTTGCAAAATGCCCTCTGTTATTCTCCCAGATGCTTGAGGATTGCAGAGCTCTACAAAAATATAATGCTCTATATCCAGCAAATCATACTCTGCTGGTTCTGTAAATACTACATTAGCCACGCTCTGCTCTCCTCTTATTTATTTTCTCTCGTACTTCTTCGATTGTACTGGTTCTGCCATCCTGCATTGCCTTATAGCCTTCTCCAATCAATCTATACAATTCCAATTTTGCAGTATCTGGTGTCTCCGCTACAGTCTGTGATTTTGTTGCTATCATACAATCACCTCTTTCTCTTGTTTTTTATTATACCATGCCTGTTATTTTACAACAACAATTTATGCTGTATTTTCCTTTATTATATGTATTATTATATTGAAATAAGCATATACTTTCAATCCACTTCTTTTATCTCCACCACTCGCTTATAGAAATCTGCAATCTCTTCAATCTTATTCGTCCTGTTTTTTATTGGCAGTGATTCCCATATAATATGCTTATAGGGTGCTTTCGATTTCTCTCCAACTCTAGAATCAATAATAGATACAATACCTTTATCGTTCTCGCTCCGGATCAGTCTGCCGATTCCCTGCTTCAGCTTTATGATCATTTCTGGAACAGATACTTCCATTAAACCATTGTTGCATTGCTGATACTTATAATCTATAATCGGCTCTATCACCGGGAATGGTAATCTAAAAATAATCACATGGGATAGCGATAAGCCTTCAATGTTAATTCCCTCCCAGTAGCTTCCAGTCCCTAATAGAACAGAATTTGTATCCTTTCTAAATTTTTCCAGAGTTTCTGACTGTTTTGAATTTCCCTGCTGCATCAGTATCTTGAATGGTAATTTTTCTTCCTTCAATTTATCATATACCGCATTCATATCCGTTTTAGCCGTAAATAGGATTAAGGCTTTTCCATTGCTGATCTGAAGCAGTCTTATTATCTCCTTCACACCTTCCTCAATAAATTTATCTCTTTCGTTTGTCGGATGCGGCATGTGTTCCGTATAATAAATCATTGCGTGTTCATCGTAGTTAAACGGAGATATTTTAGGTTCGCATATCATTCCACGTTTTGCCGGGAATCCTGTATTCTTCATGAAATACGCATAGCTTTTTATGTAGTTTTCACTTTTACCGCTTGTGATAGTTGCTGAAGTCAGAACTACAGACAATCCTGACTCCTCAAACATAATTTTATCTATGATTCTGTCTACTTCTTTAGGACAGCTATATAGACGGATCCACTTTACTCCCCGTAGTCCCCTGTCTCTCTCCATCCAGAAAATATCATTACTACTATTTTCTTTATTCAGTGATTCAAAAAATTGAACATAATCTTCCAATTGTTCCAGTTCTTCGTCATAGTTTTTTCGGTGACGATCACCCGTAAAATCACCGAATGCCATAGAAGCCTTAAAACTAATATCTTCCAACAGTCTTGTAAGTTTTTTGCACTCCGCTCCAATCATCTTCACATAATATCTGTCAACATCTTGTCCCCTTTTTTCCGCTTCTTTATCCTGCTCATCCATTTGTTTTAATAGGGACTTGAAAACATTATTTGCTAAACTCTCTGCATTTTCCAGTTCTTTGTTAAATTCATTATCATAAGCATTTACTGCCTTTCCAGCAGCAAGCATTGCATCTTTCAGTTTGCTGAGTGTAATATAAGAAGTCACGGAAGACCGAACCTTACTTTCCAGATTATGAGCCTCGTCTACTACAATAATACCAATATCTTCACTCATAAGCTGTCTTCTGAGACTTGCCCTTTTATGCATGTTGACTGCCAGCAGATCCTGATTACATACAATAATCCCATGAGTGTACATCATTTTCTGCCGCAGATCATAATAATGGCAGGAATCTCGATAACTGCATTTGTCTCTGCAAAACTGAGCTTTATATTCCTTTACATTAATCCGGTTCCATATTGCATCTGGGATAGCAATATTCCAATCGGACTTCTCTTTGCCGAATTTCCGAACCGTATTATAAATTATTTGATGTTCTTCTTTTTCTTCAAGAAATTCTCTTGTAAAACATTCCTCCAGCCGATTCTTGCACAGAAAATGGTTCTGCCCTTTTGCTATGAGAACTTCCACATCATAATTCAACATATCCATAATTTTATCTATGTCGCCTGTCAGCTGTTCTTGCAATGCAATCGTAGATGTAGCAATTACGACCGGTCTGCGGTATGTTTTGATATAATATAAAATCGGTACAATATATGCGAAAGATTTTCCAATGCCGACTCCAGCTTCCACAAGCACATGTTTTTTGTCCCGCAGTCCCTCCACTATTTCACAGGACATTTCCCATTGTCCTTCTCTTTCTTCAAAGCCAGCATCGGTGGCTTTATCCATAAAAAAGGAAAATACGTCTTCTCCTATTTTCCGAAATTTCTTTTTTCTCTCAGCTTGTCCAGTTTGTGATCTTTCAAACTCATCCCAGAAAAACATATCAGTACCTGCCTTTTACACACTTATAATATAAGAAGTTTTATTAACTTTCTCCCTGATCCCAATTGTTCTATTCTCCCAACGTAACTAAGAGCTTAGACTTTTTAGTTATTAATTAATTCCATCATATCTCTATTCCTAATTATGTCGACACGAGCAATCTCCTCTATTTCCTCTGTCCTCTGTTCAATTATTTTTTTAACTTCTTCTATTAAATGCTCATCGGATAGAGATTGTGACCTGACATAATGAATGTTTCTTATAAGTTCGCTTCCAGCCAATTTAACCCATATGCACACTAAGCAATCTTTATCAAAGTCAACAATTACTTTTCTTGATTTATCTAAACTATAATATTCCATTGGCGTAAAATTATTGTATTGGCGTAAATATTCATCTACTAACATTTCAAATCCTGGCTGCAACATTCTCGAAATATTTAGTCTGCATACAATGGGATATGTGTTACTCGTATGCAAAAGCTTATTTTCTTTCCAGAAAAACTGCGTTACTGAGGTATCCTCAAAGCAACCGATATCCAATTTATTTCTTGCAAATGGATTGTGAAAAAGGAACAACCCATCCGTTAGCAGTTCTGGTGAATCTGTTCCTACAACTTGTAATTTATAAGGAATTTCCGTATCTTCATAATCTCTGCGTAAATCGTACACTTCATTCATTGAAAAATATCCCGCCGATTTTGCCAAAGCTGTTAATTTTCCAAGAGTTGTTGTACAAGAATATAAAACTGCTGAAATATCACTATATTTATCAGAATTAAATATCCCGACAGGTACTAATGATTCCGTTCCGGGCTTTGGTATTTCCTCTATTGCAGCATACCTATCTTCTTCTGGAATATAGAACATCCCGTATAACAAAGCCATCATCGGATAAATAAATTCACGTCCATAATTTACCTGACTATAGGAAGACATAGCAATTACAAAAGGTACGTCTTTTTTGATCCATTCGCAATTCGAATACTCATTATTATATTTTTTAATTTTGGAAGTGATGGCATTGGATTGTCTTACAATCGCTTCAAATTGAAGTTGAAAATAATCCTCCTGATTTTTGGGTGGAACAAACATATCCATCAAATCTTCCAGCCCTCTGTCCGCTTCCGGTCTGCCTTGGCTTTTTATATTTGCAACCACAGCTTCAACATTGAATTCATAAGGAGCTTTTACCATAAAATCAGGTCTGTTATGACTCTGGTCTAAAATGAAACCTGCTTCTTTAAAACAAGCATAAAGATAAAATTCCCAAAAACTTCCATGAAAAGTTTTTTGAAACTCCTTCACCATCTTGCGATCCCTATCTACTAAACCTTCCACCCATTGTTGAATAATGAACCTTTCTCCCTCTCCACCTGGATCCTCTTTCAATATTTTAAATTTTGTATGCCATTGTTCTTCACTATCATTTTTTATTGAATCAAACAAATTCATTTACTACCTCTTTCTTCAATGAATCTATATTTGAAATCCAGCAACGTAAATAAATTTTCTTTAATAATAGCATTTTACTTCACAAACAAGTCCATTTTCCCTCGTTTACTATAATCAAATGGAGTCTTACTGTTTGCAGCATTTCTTAATCCCATTCCTATCGCCATGCTATACTGTTTAAACGCATTCCCATTTAGATTTGCATAAAAAGTAAATGCCGTTTTTATTTCATCATCCCATTTATTCCAAAGAACCGGACTTAATACCATATTCTCAGAGTATAATGGTAAAATCATTGAAAAATAGTATTTAATCTTTTCAATGGATGCATTATTTAACTGTTCAAAAAACTTTTCAAAAATATACTTTTCATTGGATAAACAGCTTAAAAGTATATATGACTTTTTATCTTCCGGAAAAGTGGTTATGGCAATTCGATGCATCACCCCTTTCCTCGTATGCTTTATCCGTCTGCCGTTCAAATCATAATCGGGTGCAATAAATGCATAACTGGCAAAATTAATTCTTTCGGGAATAGTAATTACACACGTTTCTATTCCATTGTATGTACCAGACAGTATCTCCGAATCAAAATGTTTCTTTACTGGCTCAAACTCTTTTAATCGCAACTGAGATACTCTATACCATCCTACCATTTGAGGTAATTGAAAAACAGGTGGTCTTTTCTTAAAACATTGTTGAAAAATCTTATGTGAAACATCCTGCTTATAATATTCAAAAATAAACGCTTTATAAGCATAGACAAATTTCATCGGTTCACTATTTACGTCAAAGTCGGGAGCCCCTTTTTCAATAACTGCAAAAGCGATATTATCGTGCCTGTCGCAAAAACACGTTTCTGTTGTAGCATCATTAGCACTTATCCTAGAGAATTCAACCATCACTTCTGGGCATTCTCCTTCCATTGGTATGATGAGAGGCTGTCTCTTTTTGTCCATAGTATATACATGACGTTCTTCTCCTGCCAACAAAGAAATGATCTTATTATTTTGTAAGGCATGAGCATTTTTTATTTCCCCTTTGCAATTACTTTGGTCCGGGTACATGCAACATTTAACCATGGCATTTCTCATCTGTTCCATAATCTGAACTTCAAGAGGCTTTTTGCTTATAACAGGCTGTTGATCCGGTTTTCCCTTACAACACTCTTTAAATTTTTTCCCGCTTCCGCACGGACAATCTTCATTATTAAATATTTTGAAATATGCTAACGGATTCATCCGGCTTACCTCTATTTTCCTCAAATTTGTTATATTTTATCATACGCACAGACATTTTGCCACCTGCAAAAGAGTAAGAAAGTCCTACTGTTCTCTCTTTTTTATCATAAGGCTATTTACAAGTAACCTTCGTATAGCATCTATTTTCTTCCATTTTTCCCTAATGCATCTATGAAAAATAAGTATAAAAATAGGGCAAAAACTGGTCTTTTTTCTCTCCATTTTTTGCCCTCAAACCACTATATCTTGTGGTTTACCATATCATTTATACTTATTTTCCACAATTCCGCATCAGAATTACTACTTCAACATTCGCGGTCCAGGGGAACTGGTCCACAGCAACGGCTTTGTCCACGCGGTAGCCATTCTCTAAAAATACCTCCAGATCTCTCACGAGGCTGGTGGGTTTGCAAGAGATGTAGACGATATGATCCACCGCGTATTTTATAATTTTCGGCAGTGCTTTGGGGTGGATGCCATCTCTGGGGGGATCTAAGATAATCATGTCTGGCTTCTCTTCCACTTCGTCCAGTACCTTCAGCACATCTCCGGCAATAAATTCGCAGTTATCCAATCCATTGGCGGCGGCGTTTTTCTTCGCTGCCTCCACGGCTTCTTCCACGATCTCCACACCGATGACTTTCCCGGCGGCCGGTGCCATGAGCTGTGCGATGGTGCCGGTGCCGCTGTAGAGGTCGAACACAGTCTTGTCACTGCCGCCCAGGTCGCCCACATAATCTCTTGCCGTCTGGTACAGTACCTCCGCACTGTAAGAGTTGGTCTGGAAAAAGGAGAATGTGGAGATCTTGAATTTCAACCCCAGCAGTTCCTCATAAAAAAACTCCTGTCCGTACAACAGCTCCGTACGATCACTCTGCACCACATCTGCGATGGAATCATTGGTGATATGTAAGATTCCTGCGAATTTTCCGACAAGCTTCCCCTCCTGTTCCTGGGAAAGCAGCAGATCCTTAAATCCTGTGATCAGCGCATCCGCATCCAAGCTTCCTTCCACCGCCATCTCTCCCTGCCAGGGATCCTGGGAGGTTGTCACCAGTGCCACCAGAATCTCTCCGGTGCGGGATGCCTTACGTACCAGCAGGTGCCGTAAGTACCCCTCATGGCTCATTCTGTGGAAAAAGCTTACCTTCGACCGGGCAAAGTAATCTCTCACTGTCTGTAAGATCAGGCGGTAATCCGCATCCACGATCTCACAGTCCGCTACGGTCACTATATCGTAGAAGCTGCCTCTCTTATGCATGCCCAGCGCCAGCGGTCCGTCCTTGTACTCGTCTCCGAAGGAAAATTCCATCTTATTGCGGTATTCATAAGCCTTCGGGCTGCCCTTGATGCCTTCAAAAGTCCAGGCTTCTTCCTGCTTGTTTAACACGCTGTCCAGCAGACGTTTTACCTGTTCTTCTTTGACCTTCAGCTGTTCTTCATAGGGCAGAGACAGATAGGTACATCCACCGCACAACCCAAAAAGGGAACACGTCCGGCCGGTTTCTAAAGGTGACTTCTCTGTCACCTCTAAAAGCCTTCCTTCCGCCTTCCCTTTGCGTACTTTATTCACTGAGAACTTGACTTTCTGTCCGGGCAGGCTGTTCTTGACTACAGCAGTCTCATCTCCCACACAGACGATCCCTTTGTTGGGAAAATCGACCCTTACAACAGATCCTTCATATACCTGTCCTTTTTTCATGGGTTAGTTCTCTCCTTCATCCTCGAAGAAGTCGTCGTCATCCTCTTCCACGTCATCTGCTTCGTCTTCGAAATCATCCTCGAAGTCTTCCAGATAATCCTGTGCAAAGAAGAAATGATATACGGCATAAGCTACAGCTGCAACAGCTGCTACAGCGCCGATGATCGCCAGTACCCATACCAGGACATTGCGCTCCTTCTTCTCTTCCACTTCCTTACCCAGAAGCTTATTAAGCTTCTTCAGTTCGCTGACTTTCAGTTCGTTTAATTTGTCAAGGTCTACCAGATTTTCAATTCTGTTCATATTATTTACCTGCCTTTCCGGCATCCGGACTTTTCTGCGGATGCAAAGCAATTGTTTTCATTCCTTTATATGATACCATATTTTCGTAAAAAATACTATACCCGTTTTAACTTGGCAAAAGATGCATACATGATCTTCTGCCCCGCCTGGTCGAATTCCACTGTAACCTTATAATCCCTGGGTTCTCTCGCGACATTTAATACCGTGCCCTCACCATATTTGATATGACGTACTCTGTCTCCTACCGTATAGTCCAGTGCATCCGGTGCCTTGAATTCCGTTCCCTTCTGCAGTCCCGCCAGCTGATTGAGTCCATTGATCCCCTTGGAAATATAAGGTTTGTCTGCTTTTGCCGTAACGCGGGGCTTCAAGGTTGCCTTGGGTCTTGGATCAAATCCCGTATTGCCATAGCCTCCGAAGCCGCTGCCCGAACCGTTTCCGGACCGGGGAGTTGCAATCGCTTCCAGTCCCATGGCACGAAGGGCTGCCTCATTGGCTCTTCTCGTCTGAAAATCCTCCAGGTCATCGTCCCGGTATCTTCTGTTTTGCGGCAGGGTATTATCCATAAGTTCCTTCGGGATCTCCCGCACAAAACGGCTCACGGGATTGTACTGTGTCTCACCGCGGAGCATTCTGCTTCTGGCACAGGTCAGCGTCAGATCCTCCTTGGCTCTGGTGATTCCCACATAAGCCAGTCGTCTCTCTTCCTCGATCTCCAAGGGATCATCGGACGCGATCGTCATAAAGCCGGGAAATAGTCCATCCTCCATGCCGGCGAGATAGACCACCGGGAATTCCAGGCCTTTGGCACTGTGCAGAGTCATCAAAAGCACTCTGTTATCGCCATCTTCCACATTATCAATATCCGCTACCAGCATGATCTCTTCCAAAAATTCCGACAGAGAAGGCTCATCGTGGGTCTCCTCGTAGACTGCTGCCTTGGTGATCAATTCATCTACGTTCCCGAGACGGTCCTCTGCGGATTCTTCATCCTGATCCCGCAGATATTCCGCATAATCGATCCGTTCTAATAAGGACTTGATCAGATCCGGCAGTGTATAGGAGGACAATCCGCTGCGAAGCACTTCGATCAGATTGACGAATCCACGGATCTTTGCTTCCGCTCTTCCCAGTCCCCTGATCTGGTCTGCCTCGCACAATGCATCAAATAACGTGATATCCTTCATCTGTGCATAATCCGCCACTTTTTCCAGCGATGCCGTACCGATGCTCCGTTTCGGCACATTGATGATTCTGCGCAGAGCCACTTCATCCCTGCCGTTATCAATAGTCTTTAAATACGCCAGGATGTCCCGGATCTCCTGTCTGGCATAGAAGTTCACACCGCCTACCACATGATAGGGAATTCCTTCCACCACCATACGTTCTTCTAAAAGTCTGGACTGGGCATTGGTACGGTACAGTACTGCACAATCCGCATAGGCAACTCCATTTTTGTTCACTTTATCAGAAATATCGTCTGCGATGTATTCCGCCTCTTCATAAGCATTGTCAAATTGTCTGAAATGTATTCGGCTGCCTGCTCCTTTTTCCGTCCACAGTGCCTTTTCTTTACGGCCTCTGTTGTTGCGGATCACTGCGTTTGCCGCATCCAGAATATTCTGTGTGGAACGGTAATTCTGCTCCAGCTTGATCACTTTAGCATCCGGATATACCTTCTCGAAATCTAAAATATTGCGGATATTGGCACCACGGAACTTGTAAATGGACTGGTCATCATCACCCACGACACACAGATTGCGGTAGCCGTCCGCCAACAGCCGGATCAGTTCAAACTGCGCTGTATTCGTATCCTGGTACTCATCCACCATAATGTATCGGAAACGCTCCTGATAGTTATAGAGTACCTCTGGGCAGCTTTTGAACAGTTCCACCGTTTTCACAATGATATCATCAAAATCCAGTGCATTACTCTTCTTCAGGGTGTCCTGATATTCTCTGTAAACCTTTGCCGTCACACTTTTGCGATAATCGCCTACAGACTTGACCTCGAATTCCCGTACATCCACCAGTTCATCCTTGGCAGAAGATATTTCAGACAGCAGCGTCCGCTCCTTATACATCTTCGTGTCGATGTTCAGACGTTTGCAGACCTGTTTGATCACGGTCTTCTGATCGTCTGTATCATAGATAGTAAAATTCGTATCATATCCCAGTCTGTCAATATGTCTTCTGAGGATCCGCATACAGGTGGCATGGAAAGTGGCTACCCACACCTGATCCGCGCCGAAACCGGCGATCTGGTCCACACGTTCCCGCATCTCCTGTGCTGCCTTATTGGTAAAGGTAATGGCAAGAATGTTCCATGGATTCACTCCCAGCTCATCGATCAGATATGCCACTCTGTGAGTCAGGACACGGGTCTTGCCGCTTCCGGCGCCCGCTAACAGAAGGAGCGGTCCTTCCGTATGAAGCACCGCTTCTTTTTGTTCTTTATTCAAAGTATCATAAATGCTCATGTATGACTAATTATCCCTTTCATTGAATTCCTGTAAAAAAGTTCTGAATTCCCCGATCGGCATTGGTTTTGCATAAAAATATCCCTGCACGATATCGCAATCCGCCAGCCGGAGCATCTCCAGCTGTTCACTGGTCTCCACACCCTCTGCCAGTACTTTAAAGCCGAGATGTCTTAACATTTTAGTCAGATATTTTATAATTGTCAATGCGGTTTCTTCCCGTTCGCTGTTCATGGTATCATCCAGGAACTGCTTGTCCAGTTTTACCGTATCCACAGTCACCTTGGATAACAAATTCAGCGAAGAATATCCGCTTCCGAAATCATCGACAGAGATCTCCACGCCTCTGTCCCTGAGGGTTTCCAGATTATTGGTCAGCTTATTCAGATCCGACATAAATACCGACTCTGTCACTTCCACCTCCAGCAGATCGCCGGGTACCTTATAGTCTTTCAGGCGCTTTAAGATATTCGGCACAAAATCTGCGTATTCATTGTGACGTCTGGAAAAATTAACAGAGATGGGTACCACTTCTTCCCCCTGTGCCAGGGCATCACGCAAATATTCCATGACCTGATCCAGAATGGCGAAATCAACCTTGGTAATAAACCCATTTCTCTCAAAAATATCTATAAACTTTCCGGGCATTACCATAGTTCCATCCGCTTTTATCCAGCGCACCAGTGCTTCCGCTCCCACTACTTTTCCGGTATGAAGAGATACCTTAGGTTGGAGATATGCATGGAATTCTTTATTATTATAGGCACTTACCATTCCGGATACAATTGTTCTGGTATTCTCCAAATCTCTGCGGATCTTGTCCGTGTAAATTTCTACGGCACTGTCTACCTTCTGCGTCTTGCATTGTTTTCTGGCCTCATTGGCATTGTCCATCATGGAAGATACCGACCAGTCATTCTCCGTGATCTCATACAAACCGGTGGCAATGACCAGATTACACTGATCATACCGGCTGTTGATCCTCTTCACAAAAGAATTCGTAAACGTCAGGTACGCCTGTCTGGCATCCTCCACGGAATCTTCCTTCAGCACACCGACAAAGTGATCGGAGGTTACACGGCAGAACAATACGCCTTCCTGACATTTTTCCTGTAATGCCACGGCAAAATCATGCAGGATACGGTCGCCTACCTCGTAGCCATACATTTCATTCACATACTGGAAATTAGAAAAGTCAGAGGACACAAAATATAATCCGACCTTTCCATTCGCTGCCATATAGGCTTCTAATTTGTCTACGAACTTATTGTACACCGGCAGTCCGGTCAGCGCATCATAATTCAGTTTCCGGTTCAGTTCCCTTTGATCTTTTTCTGCATTTTTCAGCATGCGAAGCCTGTTGAATATCTGATGGGATATTCTGCACAGGGCATTTTTCTCCTCTTCCCAGGTTCTGTCTGTATGGCGGTCTGAGAAGATAACACTGGCCTTTAATCCCTTCGAAGCGGTAGACATTACGATCATCACAGACTCCGCTTCTTCTTTGTAGATATTCGGAGTCTCCGACTGTCTGTAAATTGCGGCACCGGATTCGTCTGCACGTTTCCGGATCCTGTCCCATTCAAATACTCCCGGGTGCAGTATTCTTTTGACAAAATTTTTCTTTTCTTCCCGATTCCATTGATAACGGATCGACGGTCCTGCCTCATTTACTTCCACACATATCATATCATCAATATTGAAAAAACTGCAGGTACGTTCACTGATCACCTTCAGGGCACTGGTCAGATTCGGTACATTTTCCAACAGGTCCATGCAGAACAGAACCAGATCTTCCGCGCTCTCGAACTGTGCCTCCTTGTGAACGATCTCGTCCTCTTTGTTCTCCTCACTGTCCAGGTAGCTTTGACCGGGCAATGCCACACCCTCCTTGACTTCCAGAAGATCATAAGCGCCCTTTTCCCGACTCTTCACCTGATACAAGGCTGCATCTGCCCACCGGAACAGCAGATTATAGTCTGTCACTGTTCCATCCGTAACCGCAGCTCCCAGACTGCAGGAGATATGCAGTCCTGTTTTATCATCATCATAGCGGTCAGACATACAGCGATTCAACTGTCCAAGCTTCTCTTCCAGTTCCTCTCTTGGCATATTCTCTACATAGCATACGAACTCGTCTCCACCAATCCTGCCTTTCAGCGCCTCGGGAAACAATTTATTCATTTCATCCGCAAAAGAGCACAATACCGCATCTCCAAACAGATGTCCGTTTGTATCGTTGATCTTTTTAAAACTATCCACATCCAGAACAATAAGGTATCCCACCTGTCCCCGTTTCATTTTCTGCAGTCTGTGTGTGATCTGCTGCTTGATGGTGGAATGATTCAAAAGTCCGGTCAGGGAATCCCTTTGTGATTTTTCCTGTAGTTCCCTTTCCTTTTTCTTCTGTGCATCAATATCACAGACCTTGCCCAGGACACGTTCCGGTTCTTTTTTTTCATTATAAAAAGTCTGCCCGATGACCTTCATCCAGTGAGGATTACCTTCCTCGTCCGTCTTGCAGAGCTCAATACAAATATCCGGCTTGCCGCTGTGCAGTGCTTCTGCAAGCTGCTGTTCCACTGCATCCGTGCGGTTGTCCACTTCCCTGAGGAGCTGCTCAGTGTACCCTTCCGTGATCTGTCCGCAATACAGACTGCCTTCTTCCGGACCTGCATAGTGCATTTGATCCTTTGCGATATCATATTCAAAGATCAGATCGCCGGACATCCGGATCACAGCCATCAGTTTTTCCCGTTCCCGCTGCAGTTCCTTCGTTGTTTCCTCCAGCCGTCTGTCTATATCTTTGTTTTTATCTAACCCTATTATTTTTTCGTCCATACAGCCCTCTCAGCCTTCTCTATGCTTCTTCCACTCTGCTGAAATTCCAGATCCGCAGATTATATTCCACAATAGGTGTATCACAATAAATGCACTTTTTTGCCCCAAGTCCGGGAAGCGGTGCACCACAATTGGGACAATTCAGGGCCAGACCTGCATCCTCCTGGTTCTCGACCATATCCTGATCCTGGATATAGACCAGTTCCACATTGTATTTTGCCTGTTCTTTCCGTTCTTCACTGCCCCCGATAAGCTTACCGTTTTCTTTCAACGCATGGATATATTCTACGGCTGACTGCAGGACAATACTCTGTCTTCCTTTCTGCTTCCGGTACTGATGTATCTCTGTTCTGTGAATATGTATATTCTCAAAGCTCTCCCTCTGTGACTGGTTCTGCAGCATCTCCAGCCGCAGTCTGAGCTGTTCTTTCAATTCTTTCGTTCCCTCCGACAAAAGTGCCGGATTCTGTCTGGTAATACTTTGTAAATAAGAGGTCAGCACGTTCTCCGCTCTGCTCTTCATCTCATCATAATGGAACTCGGGAAAATCTCTCATAATAGAAGGCATATACAGATTTGTCGCGGAAGATACGGACTTCGGTGTCATCTCCACTTCCGCTTCTCTCTGCTTCATGCCCTCGATCATGGAATCTGTACCGAATAACATTCTGGATGTATCCCGTAATTTTTCACGGATCCTGCAATAAGCATAATAAATGATCCCTGCCAGTACCAGACACAATACCAGTATAACAATAATAGCGATCAGACTTCCGTTCATTTACATTTCTCTTTCTTTTTCATTCATAACAGTTCAGTACAGCAGATATCATAAAGGTATCTGCTGTACTGTTTCCGGTAAATATATTCTGACGAGTATGTATTATACTCTGTCGTTGTCATCAAAAGGATCGCCGCACTCCGGGCAGAACTTAGGAGGATGTGCAGGATCTTCCGGCTCCCAGCCGCATTTATCACATTTATAGATCGGTGCTCCTTCCGGCTTCTTTGCTCCGCATTCGGAACAGAACTTGCCCTGATTTACTGCACCACAGCTGCAGGTCCAGCCTGCGTCCGAAGGCTTCGGTGCTCCACACTCAGAGCAGAACTTACCACGGTTATCCGTAGCGCCGCAGCTACAGGTCCAGCCAAGTACCGGTGCCTGCATCTTAGGAGCCTGCCCCTGCGCGGGTGCTGCCTGTGCCTGCTGCATACCACTGTTCTGCTGGGCATCCATCTGATACAGCTGTCCGGCATTGATACCGCCTACCATGTTCGCCATGTTCATGCCTGCAAATGCCATCATGGGACCGGTAGAGGTGTTGGATGCTGCCATCTTCATAGCCTCTGCCTGTGCAGCGGTCATGGTAGCTGCTGCCATTCCGGTATTGCGCAGTACAGCGGTTCTCTGCAGATCTGCGATGGTCTTTGCATCCTCATCAGGGATTTTCGCAGAATTGATATTAATGGTAACGATCTCGATACCGCGAAGCTTGGTCCACAGATCGGAAAGCTCTTCCTTCAATGCTTCTGTCAGATCTTCTGTGTGAGCAGGGATCTCACTGGGACGTACGCCCTGTGCGGAAACCTTAGCCAGTGCAGGCTGCAGAGCGGTCAACAATTCTGCCTTCATCTTCGCTACCAGTTCGCTTCTGGTATAGGACTCTGTTACGTTACCGCATACATTTTTATAGAATAACAAAGGATCCACCAGGTGGAAGGAATACTCACCGTTACAACGTAAGGAGGTATCCAGATCCAGTCCGATATTCTGGTCAATTACACGGAACGGAATAGGGCTTGCCGTACCAAAGAGGTTGTTCATGATCTCCTTGATATTGAAGAAGTAGATTCTCTGATCCTTCGCTGCATTACCACCAAAGGTAAAACGTTTTCCAATATTGGAAAAAGTATTCTTAACGCTCTCGCCAAGATTGCCGTAGAACAAGCTGGGTTCTGTGGAAGAATCATATACGAACTCACCGGCATCCGCACAGAACTCTACGATTCCGCCCTGATCCACAATGATCATACACTGTCCTTCGTTAACTGCTACGATGGAACCGTTGGAGATAATGTTCTCCACACCCTTGGTGTTGCTGTTACGTCCATTGGTTACTCGCTGCTGTCCTTTTACTACCAATACATCGTTGGAAAGAGAATCACAGTAGAAATACTCTCTCCACTGGTCAGCCATCATGCTGCTGACTGCATCTTTTGCTGCTCTGATTAAACCCATTACCGCACCTCCATTTAATATATGAAAAATTGTTCTTTTTCACATCTCTTATATTTTAGCAAATTTTACACATTCCCTCAACTGCTTTTCGTAAAATATCGTCATTTTTCCTTTACAATGTGTCTTTTTTCTACTAAACTATGATATTAGAGATGTTTGATTACACTATACTATAAAAGGATTAAAAGAAATATGGGTAAAAAAGCTACAAAAGCCGCTGATAATATGTACTATCTCGCACGATGCGAAGCTGCCAAGGAAAATCCGGACTTCAGCAGCCGGGAAAAGGCCGCTGAACTGGTAGGCATCGACCGCACTAGACTGGCAAGGATTGAACTGGATACCATCGCCCCTTATCCGGAGGAAGTCAAGGCTATGGCAGAGGCATATAATACACCGGAGCTGTGCAATTCCTACTGTGCCAGAGAATGTCCCTTAGGCCGCAACAATGTATCAGAGGTAGACATTGTAGACTTTGACCGGCTGGCGCTGAAAGTACTGGGATCCTTAAAAGATATCGATACGCTTCGCGCTTCCCTGATCGCTATCTCAGAAGACGGTGTGATCTCTGAGGATGAGCGTCCGGCATTTCAGGATATTCTGGATTCCCTCGAGAAGATCAGTACCAATGCCAAGGCATTAAAGCTCTGGGCTATTAAAAATATACACATTCAGGAGGAGGATGTCTGATCCTCCTCCTTTTTTAAACTATTTTTATGACACTCTTTTTGTTTTCCTTATTTTGCTGCCGCTTTCTCGGCAAATTCTGTGGTTACCAGTTTTTCATAGGGCACTCTCTCTTTCAGTACATCAGAGTCCTCCAGAATATTCTGTAACAGATCAAAGGCATCTTTGTGGAAGATCAGATCTTTTTTCCAGGTATCCTGCTCCTGGTATCTGGCCACGATGGCTGTCAGCGTATCACTCCCTGTCTCTGCGAACTGGGGTGCAATACATTTGGCGATTTCTTCCGCACTGTGCTCCTGCACATAATCCATACCTTTTTGCAGGGCATCGGTAAATGCCTGGATTGTCTCCGCATTTTTCTCTATATAACTCTTCCTGGCAGAAAAAGAAGTATACGGTACATAGCCGGATTCCTCGCCTAAAGATGCCACCACATAGCCGTCGCCCTTCTGCTCTAACAGCGTAGCATGCGGCTCGAACTCAATGGTAAAGTCTCCCTGTCCGCCGGAAAAAGCTGCTGCTGTGGAACCGAAGTCAATGCTCTGGTCGATGGACAGATCCGTTGTCGGATCCATATTATTTTTCTCCAGGATATATTCAAATACCATCTCCGGCATACCGCCAGCTCTACCACCTAAGACTATAGCACCCTTTAACATATCCCACGAAAAGTCATCGATAGGTTCTCTCGCCACCAGGAAATTTCCTGCCCGCTGGGTCAGCTGGGCAAAGTTCACCACATAGTCTTCCGTTCCTCCGGCATAGGTGTAAATCGTGCTCTCACTGCCCATGAAGCCGATGTCCGCCTCACCGGTCAGCACCGCTGTCATAGTCTTATCCGCGCCAAATCCCGTTACGAGCTCCAGGTCGATCCCGGCATCGGCAAAATATCCTTCCTCGATAGCCACATACATCGGTGCATAAAAAAGAGAGTGGGCTACTTCATTGAGCACCACTCTTGTCTTCTTTGGTCCGTTCGTCTGTTCTGCATTGCCGCAGCCCGTAAATGCACCTGCCGCAAGCAGTACAGCCAATATCGCTGCCATTACTTTCTTTGTTTTCATAATTGTTTATCCTCCCTGAGATTACATATCTATTCTATGTAATCCCGGGGAAAATGTTCCGGGTATTTACAGATTCGCCTTGATCTTGTCGATCATCTCCTGATATTCTGCATCCGTCAAAAAGGTCTTGCCGGGATTCATCTCGAAAGTGCCGCCCCACTCGAAACCGTCCTTGTACTTCGGGCACAGGTGCATGTGCAGATGGCAGCCGGTGTCGCCGTATGCTCCGTAATTTAACTTATCTGGATGGAATGCTGCATGGATGGCTTTCGCTGCATGCGCCACATCCTCAAAAAATAATCTTCTCTCTTCCTCGCTGATGTCCACGATCTCACTGACATGGTCCTTGTATGCTACGATACATCTGCCGGGATGGCTCTGTTCCTTGAACAGGATCAGGCTGCTCACCTTCAGGTCACAGATGAAAATACCGAACTTATCTAACAGTTCCCCTCTCATACAATATCCACAATTTGTGTCTTTCATTTGTTCTCCTATCTGCCCGCTTGCGGGGCGTGCCTTCTCCGGCTGTATTCTTATTCCGGTAACACCGGGTGGTATCAGCTACAGTGTGATGTTGATCAGCTTATGAATATTCTCCGGGGCGTAATTCAACACCAGCTCCGTAGGGAAATCCAGTTCCCTCATCAGCTGTTCGGTCTCGACAAATTTTCCTATGGCAAAACACATATGGCTGTCCGTTCCCATTATAACAGGCTGTTCATATTTCATGCAAGTCTTTAACAATTCTATGATATTTTCCCTGCCGCCTTGTCTTGACGACCGGGGATTTAGAGAAGAATTGTTCACTTCCAATGCAACATGCGCCTGCTTTGCTTCCCGCACCAGTTCCTCGTAATCTAAAGGGAATCTGCCATCATCGGGATGTCCCAGTATTTTCACATAAGGGTTCTGAAATGCTCTCACGGAAGCTAACGTATTCTCCTTACGACTTCCCGCAGTAAAAGCAAAAGGATGAATGCTGGCAAGCGCATAATCCATCTTCTGCAGATAACGTTCCTCCAGATCCAGCTTACCGTCCGCGTCACAGATATTGGCTTCCACACCACACAAAAGATGGAGCCTTCCACCTGTCACCGGTACCACTCTGCCGCTAAGCTCTTCTCTGTCATACTCTCTGGGAATCACTTTATAATTGCTAAAAAAGAACTCATGCGGTCCTCCGGGAGATGTGGGACCATGTTCACTCATTCCCAGGTATCTGATCCCGACTGCCAGTGCAGCGTCAATATTTTCTAATAAAGTACTATACGCATGCCCTGCTGCCAGAGAATGCGTATGAAGATCCATAAATGCTTTCATAAAATTTTTCCTGTTTCTGATTTTGCTACTTGTTTTTATTTCTCTTTATTTTTCTTGTGGGTTTCCTTTTCTGGCTCCCTGGCTTTCGCATCGTTTGCCAGTTCAGCTACCAGCTGTTCCACGATCATTTTCTTCATGTAGACATCAAAACTTAAGAGACAGATCAAGGCAAATTTCTGTAAGAATTCTCGTTCTTCTCCGGAGGTCTCCGTAAAGGAATTCTCTGCTCTGCGGAATTTGTCCACTACGTCTTTTTTTAAGTCCTCCAGCTGTTCCTTTTCCAAAGATACGACTTCTTTATATAAGCTTTCCAGGTCAAATGCCTGTCCATTTTGAAAATAATGATCGGTGATCGGCTGCAACAGAGTCTGAATCTCATTCATGGGAATCACGCCCTTATAGTAATAGATGAAAATGAGCATCAGAACATGTTCCTTGGAATATTTCTTCTTCACCGGAGGAGGAAGCAGATCGTTTTTTGCATAATTGTTGATCATGGTCTTGGTCAGGACGCGATCCTCGGTCTGTGGGCGTACTGCCGAACGCAACTTGCGATCCATAAAAGTCAGCACCTGATCCATATACAGATCAATATTCGGAATGTCTTCTGACTTGATATATTCCACTTTCTCCAGACTCTGTAAAATCGTCTGAAGTAATTCTTCTGTTGTTGCCATACTAATCTCCATTCCGCAGACGATTCCTTTCGTCGAAGGAATCGCGAATCAAATTTCTAATTTGGATTCTGCGATAAGGGCTACTTTGTGACGCCTGCGGCACAAATAGCCGTGCTTCGCACTCTGCTGTCTGTTTCGCAGCTACTTGTTTTCTCTATGTGGCTATTATATAGTATCCAAAACTACATGTCAACACTTCCATCTTTTCAACACTTTTTGAAATTATGAAGATTTTATAACTATTTTGTTTCACACCTTTACTTTAAAACTTTAGTATGCTAAAATACAGATAGTTGCGTTGTACGGATTACAACTATGGAAAGGTGTGTCGATCATGAATAAAAAAATCAAAACGGATGCTGTGGATTCTCTGTTTGATGCAGTATTGTGTCTTCAGTCCCGGGAGGAATGTTACAGCTTCTTCGAAGATCTGTGTACAGTCAATGAATTATTGTCTCTGTCCCAGCGTTTTGAAGTAGCTGCCATGCTGAAGGACGGCAAGACTTATCTGGAAATCGCCGAGAAAACCGGAGCCTCCACCGCTACCATCAGCAGAGTGAATCGTTCTCTGAATTACGGCAATGACGGTTATGAACTGGTATTCGGACGTATGGAGAAAAAAGACGTTGGCAAATAATCCCCAACGTCTTTTTCTTGTATCTTATTTTGTTGTTTCTTCTGCCACCGTATTTTGCGTCTGTTCCGGCACTGCTGTATTTTCCTGATTTTCTCTCTTTTCTTCCTCTTCCACTTCTTTCAGTGCTTCTGCAATTGCAGCCTTTGCACTCTTACGTCCCACACGCGTCGCTTTGGCTGCTTTCGCTTTTCCCTTTTTACCCGGTACCGCCTGGTTCATATCGATCTTACCCTGAAATATGGCATGCTCATCAATCACAATGACCTTGGTGGCAATATCTCCCAGTACCTTCGCAGAAGCCGTCAGTTCTGCCTTCTCCGGAGCCGTAATATTTCCGGTCACTTCTCCGCCGATCAGTACGGAGGCCGCCTGTACTTCTCCGGTGACCACACTACCGGCGCCAAGAATCAGACTGCCCGTTACCGTTACATTGCCGCCGATCTTACCATCAATTCTTGCAGAGCCATCCAGCGTAAAATCACCGTTCAATTCCGCACCTGCACCGATCAGTGTATTTATTTTTGTATCTGTACTCTTTTTACCTAACATGTATTTTCCAAACCTTTCTGCAATCAGCCGCTGATCGCCAACATATCTATAGGATTGATATAACTTCCGTCCTTCTGCATCTGGTAACCCAGATCCGCATTATCTTCTCCTATCACAAACAGAGTCGTCCCCTGCACCACGGAATCTCCGGCAGCTACTGTGGCATCTCCCTTATTCCGATAGATTGTGATATATCCGTTACCATGATCCACCCACACACTGTGTCCATAGGTCTCATCATCATTCACTGCCATTACCGTACCGCTTGCTGCTGCAACCACCGTAGTGCCTACCGATGCATGGAAAATGCACATAGGCTCACCCTCCGTTACTTCTTCCATAGATGCCGAACCGGTCAGCGGGAATTCCGTAGGAAGACTCTGCTTCTCCAGGGTCGCCGACAACTCGTTCTCACTCTGCACCTTCTGGCTTACGGTATCACTCAGTATCTGGATTTCTTCCGCCTGTTCCGTTACCTGAGACTCCAACTTGCTGTTCTGCTCCGCCAGTGTCTTGTTTTCCTCTTCCAGGGCTACCACCTGTTCATGGCTTCGTCTGCCGGCATTTTCCCATAATTGACCTTCATAGATAAAATAGCCGATCACTCCGCCAATGAGTATACACAGCATAATTACAATTACTTCCACGAGCCATGCCCGTATCCGAAACTGCTTTACATTTGCATCTGCTGCATCGGATGTAAGGATCAGCACATGGTTCAGTTTCCGCTTGTGTTTACGTTCTTTCATAGAGTCACCTCCGATAAATATCACTCCATTCTATCACATGAAATCCCTTACAGCAATCATTTCTTAACAATTTTGTAATAAATTCCCAATATTTTCTTTCATTTATCTCTATTTGCAAGGGAATTTCCCATATTTTTTGTGCAAATTCAATAATACTATATTTACTTTTTATATGGGCTGTGCTATTCTTATGCTGTTGTCGGGAAGATCGACAGCACATCTGTTAGAAAAGTGATTTTTGGAGGTATGTATTATGAACAAAGGTACCGTAAAGTGGTTTAACAATCAGAAGGGTTATGGCTTCATCTCTGATGAATCCGGCAAGGATGTATTTGTACATTACAGCGGACTGAACATGGATGGTTACAAGACTCTGGAGGAAGGAGCAGCCGTTTCTTTCGATATCGTAGATGGTGAAAAGGGTCCCCAGGCTGTTAACGTAACCAAGCTTTAATTTTATAAAACTACAGCGTACAAAATGCCGCAGACATTATTTGCCTGCGGCATTTTTATATTCATTAAACTTCCTCGCTGCATATCTTCAGTACGTCTTTCCACTTCATACTGCCTCCGAACAGGTCCAGTGCACTTCCGATGGTCACATTCATCCGGTTTCGTCCCAATTCCTTCAGAAGGAGCAGATCTTCCATGGAATGGACGCCGCCCGCATATGTGACGGGATTCCCGGTGTAACCTCCGAGGTCCTTTACCAGATCCTGTTCGATCCCCCGGGCCTTCCCTTCCACATCCACCGCATGGATCAGAAATTCCCCGCAATATGCTGACAGCTTTTCCAGCAGCGACTCATTCACGATCTCTTCCGTCAGCTTCTGCCAGCGATCCGTCACCACGAGATACTTTTCTCCCACACGTTTACAACTGACATCCAGCACCAGCCGTTCTCTACCCACCGCGTATACCAGTCGTTCCAGTCTGTCATAATCGATCCTGCCCTCTCTGAATACATAGGAAGTCACGATCACATGAGAAGCACCGGCATTCAGATAATCTCCTGCATTTTCCGGAGTGATACCGCCTCCCACCTGCAATCCTCCCGGATACGCCTGTAAAGCTGCCAATGCCTGTTTTCTGGTCTCCTCATAGTAGGGACTGTCATAGGAATTTAACAGAATAATATGACCACCTTTTAACTTATTTTTTTGATAAAGTGCTGCGTAAAAGGCTGCATCCTGCTCCGACACAAAATTTTCCTGTGCCTGATCGCCGCTGTCTTTCAGACTTCCGCCGACGATCTGTTTTACTTTTCCATTATGAATATCAATACAGGGCCGAAATTCCATTTATTTCCTCATTTCTGCAGACACCTCTGCATCTGTCTGTTTTGGAATCCATACGTATATTTTTTCCAAATCCTCACATACTACCCTTAAACCGGTCATTTCTGTCCGGATAGAACATTCCCGCAATGGGACATTTTGAAATGGAGGACATTATGAAAAATAGCGCAAAATCCAAGTTAAGTAAAAAGTTACTGGTGTTTGGAATCCTCACTGTTTACCTGTGCATGGCAACAGCCTGCGGTACGAACAAAGGAAACGGCAACGGTAATGGCAGCAGCATGGCTGCCACTCCGGAGAGTACGGTTACGCCGCCCGTGGAGAGCAGTACCTCTGCCACAGAAAACATGGGGGATACCAACGGCAACGGTAATACGGTATCCGAGAATGATTCCATGCTGGATAACGCCGGCAATGCGGTAGATGAAGCCGGTGATACGGTAGGCAATATCGTGGATGATGCTGCAAACGGTATATCCGATATCACGAACGATCTGGTAGGCAATGATAACGCTACCACCGGAACCGATCAGCGATAACTCAGACTTCTTCCATGATCGTACCTTCCCGGTAAGCTTCCAGGAGTTCTTCCAGATAGAAGATATTCTCCTGGATTTCCTTGCCGGTATCGGTATCCGCCACCATTTTTCTCCGGGAAAAATTCTCCACTACAATGGAATCCGAGAAAATATCTGACTCCTTTAAAATAGCCGCTTCTGTAGATTCAAAAGGTTCATGGGCCACCAGACGCATTCCCCGGGAATTGCATACCAGGGTATATCCGGCGATTCCCGTCTTTTTCTGATAGGTCTTAGAAAATCCCCCATCAATGATCAACAGCTTTCCTCCGCATTTGATGGGTGACTCTCCGTGAATCTGCTCTACGGGAACATGGCCGTTCACGATGTGTGCATCCGCCTTGTCCAGGCCGAACTCTTCCAGAATACTGCCTATGACTTCCTCATTCTCCAACAGCTTATAATAACTGTTTTTTTCTTCTATGTGTGTTTCCTTATCCTCCAGAAAATAACGTTCGAAAGTAGCCATTTTGGCCTTGCCGAATACCGGGGAGCCGGGGCCTGCCCAGATATACCAGATCATATCCTGTCCTAACGCACGTTCCTTAGCATCCTTGGCGTAATAACCTCTTCTGGCATGGTATTCCAAAATATCATACAGCGCTTTCCCGGAATATTCTTTTCCGCAGATTTCCACCTGTTTGAAGCTTCCGTCCGGATTCAGAGGCACACAACCGTGATATAACAGATTTCCATTGTAGATCTTATACATTCCGCCTTTGGAATAGAGGAATTTTACATGTCTCTGTAATTTTTCACAGCGCATGAACACCTGCTGCAAACGCAGCATGACCTTGCTCTCTTCCTCGGTGAGTTCATAGGGGTGTTCCGGATCCAACGTAGGAAAATCCACATCCTTCATAGGATAGGTTTTTCCATCCACGCAGACCGTCTTTTTCTGAAAATCTATTTTATCCAGCAGCATCCGACTCTCCATGTGGAATTCCGGGTGCCGCATGATCAGCTGTCCCTCCAGTTTGAACTGTAGAATGGCAATGGCTTTATGCATTTTCGTATCCAGTCCCAGATCTTTGGTGTTATAATCTGTATTGAATTTTATGGCAAATGCTTCACAGTCGGTATTTTCATAGGTCTCCAGTGCAAAGGTGGCCAATGGAAGCAGGTTAATGCCGTAGCCATCCTCCAGGGTTGCCAGGTTGCCATATCTGGCAGACATCCGTATCACATTGGCAATACAGGCCAGGCTTCCGGCCGCTGCACCCATCCACACCATGTCATGGTTCCCCCACTGTACATCTACAGAATGGTATTGGCATAGTGTATCCATAATAATATGAGGCCCTGGGCCTCTGTCGTAAATATCTCCCACGATATGCAGATGATCAATGACCAGGCGCTGGATCAGATGGCTTAATGCGATGATAAATTGCGGTGCCCTGCCGATCCGGATGATGGTATGGATGATCTCATTATAGTATGCTTCTTTATCCTGAATTTCTTCCTTTTCCGTAATCAGTTCTTCGATGACATAGGCGAAATCCTTCGGCAATGCTTTTCTGACCTTGGACCTTGTATATTTTGAAGAGACACGCTTAATGACCTGTACCAGCCGGTGCAGGGATATTTTGTACCAGTCTTCCAGATTGTCCTCTTCTCTCTCAACGATCTCCAGCTTGCTCTCCGGATAATAAATGAGAGTGGCCAGACTTTTTTTATCCTTACTGCTGATGGTGTTGCCGAATTCCTCGTCGATCTTACGGCGCACGGAACCGGAGCCGTTTTTCAGGACATGGTTGAACTGTTCATATTCCCCGTGAATGTCCGTCAGAAAATGTTCCGTTCCCTTAGGCAGGTTCAGAATGGATTGCAAATTGATGATCTCTGTAGCGGCTGCCGCCTGTGTTTTGTACTGGTGAGAGAGCGTCTTTAAGACCTTCTGTTCCATTTCGTTCATGAAGTTCACCTTTCTCTGTCCCCGTGGTCCACATTGGAGCAAGAACCGCAGACCCGCTTTCGCTTCGGACGCTTAACCGTAACGGTACATAAGCGGTCAAAGTACGCCCGCTAAGTACCGACGGTTGCTTAGAGTCTGCTTGTCCTTACCCCAATGTGTCCCACTGGTTTCTTGAAAAATTCAGCAATATACTGATTACATTGCTGCATCGATCACATCTGACATATTGTACATGCCGGCAGACTTGCCTGCCAGGAATTTGGCAGCCTGTACGGCACCTTTGCCGAATACAGCTTTGGAGTAGGCGGTATGGGAGAAGGTTACGACTTCGTCTGCTCCGGCGAAGATGACGTCATGGTCGCCGACGATGGTACCGCCTCTGACGGAACTGATACCGATCTCTTTCTTGGGTCTGCGTTCTCTGCGTGTACTGCGGTCGTAGACGTATTCGTATTCGTTATCGAATTCTTCGTTAATGGAGTCCGCCAGTGCCAGTGCGGTGCCGCTGGGAGCGTCTAGTTTCAGGTTATGATGTTTTTCTACGATCTCAATATCAAATCCCGCAGGTGCCAACACTCCGGCTGCTTCTTTTAACAGTTTTAACATCAGGTTGATACCCAGGGACATATTGGCGGATTTTAAGATAGCCACCTTTTTCGCTGCTTCGTCTACTTTCGCCAGCTGTGCCTCGGACAGGCCGGTGGTGCACAGCACGCAGGGGATTTTCTTCTCTACGCAGTAATTTAACAGCTTGTCTACTGCTACTGCCGCAGAGAAATCAATGATGCAATCTGCAGCCACATCGCATTTTGCAATATCCGTGAATACAGGATAAGGATTGTGTTCATCGTCTCTGGCATCGATTCCCGCCACCAGTTCCATATCGGGATCTGCCGCGATCAGTCCGCTGATCACCTGTCCCATTTTTCCGTTACATCCATGCATGATTACTTTTACCATTTTGTTCTCTCCTATCTTAATATTCTTATATACTTAAAAACATCCCGCCTATGATAAAAATTTCACAGGCGGGATTCTTCCACTCTTGCTTTTTCATTTCCAGCCTACAGGATACCATAATCCTTCAGGGCTTTTTCAAGCCTCTTGGCATTTGCCTCATCCATTTCGCACAGAGGCATACGGAACGCTCCGGCTCCCATTCCCATCATATTCAGTGCTGTCTTCACCGGGATCGGGTTCACTTCGCAGAACAGTGCATTGCACAGATCCATAGCATCCAGCTGCATCTGACGGCTGCCTGCCACATCTCCATCGAAGAACTTCTGGCAGATCTCGTGAGTCTGTGCAGGTGCTACATTGGAAAGCACGGAGATAACTCCGATACCGCCCAGAGACAGGATAGGTACGATCTGGTCATCATTGCCGGAATAGATATCCACGACGCCCTGACCGATAGCTGCCAGATGTGCGATCTGGCTGATATTGCCGCTGGCTTCCTTGACACCTACGATGTTCTCTACATCCTTACACAGCTTCACCACAGTCTCCGGCAGGATATTGCAGCCGGTGCGGCTGGGCACGTTGTACAGAATAGCAGGAACCTTCACGGAATCCGCAACGGTCTTGAAGTGACGATACAATCCCTTCTGGGTTGCTTTATTGTAATAGGGGCTTACCAGCAGGATGCCGTCCACACCGTATTTTTCCGCTTCCTGGGACAGATATACTGCGGTATCGGTACAATTAGAACCGGTACCGGCCACTACGGGGATTCTCTTCGCTACTTTGTCTACACAGTATTTGATGGTATCCAGATGTTCCTCATGGGTCAACGTTGAGGATTCTCCTGTAGTACCACATACGATAATGGCATCTGTGCCGTTTGCGATCTGGAATTCGATCAGTTCACCGAATTTCTCATAGTTGACAGATCCGTCTTCGTTCATGGGTGTGACGATTGCCACGCCTGCTCCTTTAAAAATAGCCATATGTTTCCTCCATTTGCAAAACGCCAGCGCACAATGGCGCCGGCGCTGATTATCCAAGCTTATTTGATAGCGCCCCATCTGCTTACGAGATGACAGTCATACGCTTCTTAAACGTATGCCCAAGATAACAATATACAGGATACCTTATCTTTCGGCGTGTTCCCCTTTCTTCTTCCCTCAACGGTACCTGTTACCTCCGAAAAAATACTCTTGAAAAACGCAACCTCTATCTTCTTAAATATAATTTTATGATAGCATTAACCCATGTGACTGTCAATCCCAGACCTTGAATTTTACGGTCTCGATCCTGGATACTTCATCTGCCAGAACGCATATTTCATCGTTCAAAGTGATTCCTGTCAGGATCACATCCGTATCTCCTCTGCATTCCAACAGTGTCTTCAGAGTATCCACTGTAATGATGTCCTTTTCCACCAGTCCCAGCACTTCATCTAAGATCAGCAGATCGCATTCTCCGGTGGTCAGCACCTTTTTAGCAAAGCCGATTCCGTTACGGATGTTCTGGATTTCCTCCTGCTTCTTCTCCTCCGGCAATTCTACAAAATTGCTGTCCGATTTTTCGAAACGGAACAATTTGATCTCCGGTTCCATCCTGCGCAGGAAATCCGAATCCTCCAGTCCCTTTCCCTTCAGGAACTGAATGATAACGACTCTCTTCCCCTCTACTGCTGCCTGTACTGCTCTTCCGATCGCTGCCGGTGATTTGCCTCTGCCATCGCCGGTATAAATATAGATGCATCCTTCTGCCATTACACACCTCATGGTCTATCTGCGTTTGCGGCAGATAGCTGTCCGCAGTTGTCAGTTACTTATGCATTTCTTTATACCATATATTGTAAATTTTTGCAATCTTTTGTCGTCAGACTATGGATTCCTGGGCTTCCTCCAACAGCTCCAGTTTGCTGACGGACACTTCGAATGCGACACGTTTCTCCACATTTTCTTCATCCAGTTTCTTCATATATTCACGGCTTTGGATCCGTCCCCAGATAGCACAGCGCTCGCCCACTTTGAAATGTTCTGCATAGCGTGCATTGCGTCCCCAGCAGATGCAGGGAATGTAATCAGACTTGCCGTAAGGGCGGTTCACGGCAAGCAGCAGGTCTGCGATCTCCCTTCCTAACGGTGTCTTGCGGTATACCGGCTCCTTACATATATATCCATCGAGATAGATCTGGTTCGTCTTGGAACTTTCTTCCATCTCCTCAATAAATTTCACCTCTCTGGCAAACACAGACAATACCAGTCTGTTCTTACGCTCCTCATGACGGTTATAGGACCGGAACTGCCCCACTGCCTCGATGGTGCTCCCCCGCAGATCCTTATGGACATCCATAAGACGTTCCGACACCATAAGCGGAATTACATCGGCCTGTTCGCTGAGACGGTTTACCGACAGATCCACCATGTAAAACCCTTCGCCAAATACCTCGTGGCTGAAGGAGAACTCCGATACGATTTCTCCGATCACGCTCACCCTATTGTTTTCAATCATTTTTTCTGCCATTGTACTTCTCCTCTTATTTTCCAATTTCACTCCGGGTTACAATTTTCCCGTATGCACATAATCAATCTATGCAATTATAACCAGAAATAGACGGAAAACAAAGGTCAATTCATCGCATCGATTCGACAACTCAGGAAAATAACGTCGATTTTAGCAAAAAAATCTGTAAAACGCAAAAAATCTCCCGGACTTTGGAAGAATATTCCAAAAATTCCGGGAGAACTGTCATATTTTATTTAAAAAATAAATTTTATTTTTTGAAGGAAGCTCTCTTTCGTAAAAGAGGATCCAGGATCTTTTTACGGATACGCAGGCTCTCCGGGGTTACCTCCAAAAGCTCGTCTGTATCAATAAAGTCCAGGCTCTGCTCTAAACTCATGATCTTTGGCGGAGTCAGCTTTAAGGCCTCATCTGCACTGGAGGAACGAGTATTGGTCAGCTTCTTTGTCTTGCAGACATTGATCTCAATATCCTCTGCCTTGGGGCTCTGTCCCACAACCATACCGGAATATACCTTTACGCCCGGCCCGATAAAGAGGGTTCCTCTCTCCTGAGCATTAAACAGGCCGTAGGTAATGGCCTCACCGGCCTCAAAGGCGATCAGAGAGCCGGTAGGACGGTAGGATAAGTCGCCCTTGTACTCTGCATAGCCGTCAAAAATTGTATTTAAGATACCATTTCCCTTGGTATCCGTCATAAAGTCGCCGCGGTAACCGATCAGGCCTCTGGACGGGATAGAAAATTCCAGTCTGGAATAGCCTCCGGCTGCCTGGCTCATGCCCTGCAGGGCGCCCTTTCTGGCTGTCAGCTTCTGGATCACCACGCCGGTATACTCCTCAGGAACATCAATATAAGCAAGCTCCATGGGCTCTAATCTGCGGTTGCGCTCATCATAGTGATAAAGCACCTCTGCTTTACTTACCGCAAACTCATAGCCCTCGCGGCGCATATTTTCGATCAGGACCGACAGATGAAGTTCACCGCGTCCTGATACCTTAAAGCAGTCTGCAGAGTCTGTTTCCTCTACACGGAGGCTCACGTCTGTATTCAGCTCGCGGAACAGACGGTCTCTTAAATGACGGGAGGTGATATACTTTCCTTCCTGTCCGGCAAGGGGACTGTCATTTACCATGAAGTACATAGCAATAGTAGGCTCAGAAATCTTCTGGAAGGGGATTGCCTCCGGGTTCTGTGGAGAGCAGATGGTATCCCCGATATGGATATCCGCAATACCGGAAATGGCAACGATGGAGCCGATTTTTGCCTCCTGAACCTCCACACGCTTTAAGCCGTCAAATTCATAAAGCTTACCGATCTTGATTTTTTTAAATTTGTCAGGATCGTGATGGTTTACCAGCACACACTCCTGATTCACCTTAAGGCCGCCGTTTTCCACCTTGCCGATACCGATACGGCCTACAAACTCATTATAGTCAATGGTACTGATCAATACCTGGGTGTCCGCATCCGGGTCGCCTTCCGGTGCGGGAATGTGGTTTACAATGGTCTCAAAGAGAGGTCCCATATCCACCTCTGGATCGTCAATATTAAATTTTGCAAAACCGGCTCTTGCAGAAGCATAGATAAAGGGGCAGTCCAGCTGTTCATCGGAAGCATCCAGATCCAT
>ERZ650918.683-NODE-683-length-35328-cov-9.886315_pt1 | contig 35328 bp, 27 predicted proteins | sample MGYA00514758_ERZ650918 | MGnify/ENA metagenome assembly ERZ650918 | reverse complement strand
GCTTCTTTCAGTTTTTCCAGGTCATTGGCATCAGGGTGAGACAATGCACAGTCAAAATTCTGGATCAATACATCAAGATTTGCCGGATGATCAGGAGCTTCCTTCATTTTCAAGTAGCGTTCCCGGACAGACTGCGGCATTCTGCCCTGACACATATACTCTCCGACGATAACATTGCTTGCGTCAACGAACTGCTTAACCTGATTCAGGATTTTCCGGAAATAGATATCACTGCCACCAAAGCCTGCAGTTCCAAACAGAAAAATCTGTTTATTCTTTAACTGCGATAATAGCTGTAATGTCTTGGTATCTGCATTTCCCTTGTCTGTCCAAAATCCGATATAGAGCAGTTCGGAAGAAGGGATCACTGTGTCGGACACACCGAAATACTCACATTCATCCTGAGGTAATGCCTCGTGGATTGCATCAGCCAGCACCTTGGTATTACCTGTTAAGCTGCTATAAACGATGGAATATTTTTTATTCTTCATATCATGTTGTCTCCTTTCATAGGATCATGAAATTATCATATCGCATTCCTATTTTAGTTCGGAAAGCATGATTTGTCGAATGAATTTTCCATAAACATTTTACAGAGCGAAATGGATAGTTGCTTTTCCTGCCGCTTGTGATAAACTTGTTCATAAGTGGGGGAAAAATCATGGACAGAACCCCGATAAGGGAAATGGTCACGGAGGAAAGCATTACTTATACCGGAACCTTTTACCGGGTGCTGGCAGACGGAACCAAAGAGGAAATCCCGGTTCCGGGCAAATGTGATGTGCCTGCCGGAGAGCCTCTGGTCATCCGGTCAGTGCTCCCACAGGATTATCATGAAAATACGATCGCCATCAGGTCCTCTCTGGAGAATGTGCGCATTTACATCGGTGGGGAACTGAGGGCGGTGTATGATACGGAGAATACCAGACCTTTTGGGAAAAATTCTGCCAGTGGGTATGTGTTCTGCGAGACATCCGGCGAGGATGCGGGACAGGAAGTGCGGATTGAACTGCAGTCCTTTACCGACAAGTATTCCGGTGTCGTCAACACGGTATATTGTGGGGATAAATCAGATATCTGGGCATATATGTTCCACTGCTATTTTATGGTAACTCTGATCGCCTGTACGATGTTGTTTGCCGGACTGGTCGTGCTGATCATCAGTCTGGTGCTTGATATTATATATAAGACGAGATTTGATCTGGAGTACCTGGGATGGTGCATACTCCTGGGAGCAGTGTGGATGCTGGGAGAATCGAAGCTGCGCCAGCTGTTTGTTTCCAATGCTTCTATTCTGTCGAATATGTGCTTCTTCGTTGTGATGCTCTGCCCGGTTCCGATCCTGTTCTATATTGACAGTGTGCAGCAGGGAAGGTACCGGAAGGTCTATCATGTGGCAGAGTGTATCACTTGTGTGAATTTTGTACTATGCACGGCCTTACAGGTACTGAATATCGCAGATTTTATCTCGACAATGTTCTTGTCCCACCTAGTGATCGCAGGAACGTTCCTGACGATATTTATCACCATTTGCAGGGATCTTATCCAGGGAACGGCGAAACATTACAAGCTTCCGCTGATCGGACTGGTAGCTGCCATGATCGCAGTCATGCTGGAAGTGACAGCGGTGTATCGAGTGGTGTCATTGTCCGGGATCTTTATCGCAACCGGACTGGTGGTCCTGCTGGTCGTTACGCTGATCCAGACAATGGACCGCATCCGCGAGCTGGAGCTGGCCAGGCAGAGAGAGGCCAGGGAAAGCCTGGATTATCTGACTGGTCTTCCCATGCGTCATAAGGGTGAAAAGCTGATCCTTGAGAAAATGCAGGAGCATGATGGCTGTCTGGGATTTGTCGATATGGATAATCTGAAGAAGATCAACGATGTCTATGGACATAAGGCAGGGGACCGTGCTCTCAGGCTGGTAGGAGCAATGCTCACAGAGTGCATGGAGAATGCAGTGGTCTGCCGGCTGGGAGGAGATGAATTCCTGTTCTATCTGCCGGCGGCATCAGAAGCAGAGATGAGCATGCGGATAAGAAAGCTGTTTGACAGCTTTGGTGCGGCAAAAAATGTCACGGCGGAGACTTCACCGGCATCCTTATCCTGCGGTCTGTGCATGTGCAAACAGGGAGGAAACTTTGAAGAATATTATATAAAAGCGGATAAGGCGTTGTATTATGTCAAACAGAACGGTAAAAACAGTTACCGGTTTTATGAGGAGCTGGAGGAACAGCAGCTGGATACACAGGCCAGAAAAAATGATCTGGAGGTAATCGCCGGAGCATTGCTGGAGAGCGGAAGCTATACAGGAGCATTAGATCTTGACTATCGTGAGTTTGCCAGACTGTATCAATATGTAAGCAGCCTGGGAGAACGATACCGGCACCGCTGTTATCTGGTGCTGGTCACCATGGATGCAAAATCAGACCAGACGATGTACATTGATCATATCGATAAAGCAATGGAGTGCATGGAGAAAGCAATCCGGCAAAATATCCGGAAGAACGATATATGCACCCGATACAGCTCTCTCCAGCACCTGATCATACTGGTGGAAGCAGAAGAATCGTATATCCCGGATATTTTACAGCGGATATTCATGAATTATTATGATGCCTACGGCAGGAATGATTTTCTTCCCCGGTATGAGTACAGGAAGATGACACAGGCATCAGATGGAATCCTGGGAAAAACAGAAGATGAAGATTAAAAAGCATGCTGTAAGCTCCATGACGGGTGCTTACATGGAATCATATGAAATCATATCAAAAAACCCAGGCACATCGGCTCAGCTGATGTGCCTGTTTTAAGCAAATTTTTTATTAAAAAGTTTACAAAATTTTACGATAATGTTCAAAAATATACAATTTATCAAAAGTGATGTAGACAAACAATAAAAAGATGGGTAATATGTATATGTAATCAGTCATATGAACGAAAAGTATGTACAATATGCTACATATTTAAAGCAAGAAATATAAAATAAGGAGGAATGTTGCCGATGAAACAGTTCAGCTATATCATTAAGGATGAGATCGGTCTGCATGCACGTCCTGCGGGACTGCTCGCCAAGGAAGCGAAAAAGTATCAGAGTACAGTGACACTTTCCTGTAAGGGGAAATCAGCTGCAGCAAGCAAGCTGATGGCGATCATGGGAATGGGCGTGAAGCACGGAGACAACGTGGAAGTCACGATAGAAGGAGCGGATGAAGATACCGCCGCAGCAGAGCTTCAGAAGTTTTTCCGTGAGAACCTCTAGGAGAAGACCTGCACGACAGAGTTTGGAAGGTAGAAAATGGAAAAATATATTGGAAAATCCGTATATAAGGGAACAGCGATCGGACCTGTGAGTGTTTTGAAGAAAAAGGACAGCCTCGTTAAGAGGATCCATATCGACAACACAGAGGAAGAACTGAAACGGCTGGATGCAGCTAAGGAACGTACGATGACGCAGCTGGGACAGTTATACGAGAAGGCTTTGCAGGAGGTCGGAGAAGTCAATGCAGCCATTTTCGAGGTGCATCAGATGATGCTCGAGGATGACGATTATCAGGATGCCATTCACAGCATGATTCAGAACGAAGAAGTGAATGCAGAGTATGCGGTGGCAGTGACCGGTGATAATTTTGCAGAGATGTTCGCCAACATGGATGATGAATATATGCAGGCCCGCTCTGCGGATGTCAGGGATATCTCCAACCGGCTCGTCCGCAATCTGTCCGGGGAGGAGCAGATTGACTGGAGTACCATGGAGCCGTCGATCATTGTGGCAGATGATCTGACTCCCAGTGAGACGGTACAGATGGATAAGAGTAAGATCCTGGCCTTTGTCACAGTACATGGTTCGACGAATTCCCATACTGCGATCCTGGCACGTATGATGAATATTCCGGCACTGATAGGGGTACCATTGGAACTGGAGAAAATCCATAACGGAACCCGCGCTATTGTGGACGGCAGGGAAGCAGTATTTTACCTGGATCCGGAGGAAGAGCAGATCCGGCAGGCAGAAGCGGCACAGCAGACGGAACAGAGACTAAGAAGCCTGCTGGCAGAATACAAGGGACGTGAATCCGTGACAAAGAGCGGACGCAAGGTCAATGTATATGCAAATATCGGCAGCGTATCGGATGTGGCATATGTACTGGAGAATGATGCGGAGGGTATCGGCCTGTTCCGCAGTGAATTCTTATATCTCGGAAGGGACTCGCTTCCGGATGAGACAGAACAGTTCAATGCTTACCGTCAGGTGCTGCAGATGATGGCAGGGAAAAAGGTCATCATCCGTACCCTTGATATCGGTGCGGACAAAAATGTAGATTACCTCGGACTGGGCAAGGAAGATAATCCTGCCATGGGATACCGTGCGATCCGGATCTGTCTGGAGCAGCCGGAGATCTTCAAGACACAGCTGAGAGCACTTCTCAGGGCGGCAAAATACGGAACATTGGCTATTATGTATCCGATGATCATTTCCGTGGAGGAAGTGCTGGATATTCAGAAAATCGTGGCTGAGGTGGCTAAGGAGCTGGAGGAAGAAAAGCTTCCTTATGTAATTCCGGAACAGGGAATTATGATCGAGACTCCTGCGGCTGTCATGATGAGTGAGGAGCTGGCGGAGCATGTTGATTTCTTCAGTATCGGCACGAATGATCTGACACAGTATACTCTGGCTATCGACAGGCAGAACAACAGACTGGACAGATTCTATAATCCACATCATGAGGCAGTCCTGCGTATGATACAGATGACTGTTGACGGAGCACATAAGCATGGAAAATGGGTCGGCATCTGCGGAGAGCTGGGAGCGGATACGACACTGACCACACGATTTGTACAGATGGGAATTGATGAACTCAGTGTGGCACCGTCCATGGTGCTGAATGTCCGTAGTAAAATATGCGAAATGGAGTGAGAGATTCATGAGAATATACAAAGCGAAAGATTATGCAGATATGAGCAGAAAGGCTGCAAATATCGTATCGGCACAGGTTATTATGAAACCAAACTGTGTTCTCGGACTGGCTACGGGATCCACTCCCATCGGCCTGTATAAACAGCTGGTGGAATGGTTCCGCAAGGGAGATCTGGACTTTTCTGAGGTTATGACGGTGAACCTGGATGAATATAAAGGCCTGAGCCGGGAAAACGATCAGAGTTATTACTATTTTATGCACCAGAATCTGTTTGACCATGTGAATATCCCGGTGGAAAATACACATCTGCCAAACGGAATGGAACCGGATTCGGAGAAAGAATGCCGTAGATATACGGAACTGATCCAGTCACTGGGCGGCGTGGACCTGCAGCTTTTGGGAATTGGACATAACGGGCACATCGGCTTCAACGAACCGGGAGAGAGTTTTGACAAGCAGGTACATTGTGTGAACCTGACAGAGTCTACGATCGAAGCCAACAAGAGATTCTTCGCATCGGCGGAGGATGTCCCGAAGCAGGCATATACCATGGGGATCAAGACCATTATGCAGGCGAAGAAAATATTGATCGTAGCCAGCGGCGAAGACAAGGCGGAGATCGTACAGAAAGCTTTCTTCGGCCCCATTACACCGCAGGTGCCGGCATCGGTATTACAGCTTCATAATGATGTGACACTGGTGGCAGACGAAGCAGCGCTTAGTAAGCTTTCTGAATAAGAAAGGGGAAGCTGATAGGTCATGAGAATCAGAAATGCAAATATATATACAGAAGAGCATCGGTTTGTCAGAGGGGATGCAGCCGTGGAGAACGGCAGGTTCGTAAGCTGCACCGGGGATCCGGCAGGTGAGGAAGCTGTTGTGGATGCCAAAGGCATGTATCTGATACCGGGACTGGTGGATATTCATTTCCATGGTTGTAAGGGCGCAGATATGTGTGACGGTACGAAGGAAGCACTGGATGTCATCACATCATATGAAGCATCTGTCGGTGTGACAAGTGTCTGCCCGGCTACCATGACGATCCCTAAGGATGAACTGCTGGAGGTCATGAAAAATGCCGGCAGCTATGAGTATTCCGGTGGATCCCACCTGGTGGGCATCAATATGGAAGGACCTTTTATCAGTCCGGCGAAAAAGGGTGCTCAGGCTGCAGAAAATATCATGCACTGCGATTATGAATATTTCAGTCAGCTGCAGAAAGCGGCGAACGGGCTGATCAAGCTGGTAGATATCGCACCGGAGGAGCCGGGAGCGATGGAATTTATCGACAGAGCCAAAGGAGAAGTGGTCATTTCACTGGCGCATACAGCTTCCGGTTATGATACAGCAAGGGAAGCCATTGAACGTGGAGCATCTCATGCGACACATTTGTATAATGCAATGCCGCCGCTGAACCACAGGGAGCCCGGCGTGATCGGAGCAGTGAGAGATTCAGAGAAATGTCATCCGGAGCTGATCTGTGATGGTGTACACATTCATCCGTCAGTGATCCGTGCAACGTTTGCGATGTTTGGCGCTGACCGCATGATCCTGATCAGTGACAGTATGCGTGCAACGGGACTGGAGGATGGTGAATATACGCTGGGAGGACAGCCGGTTACTGTCAGAGGCAATCTGGCTACCCTGCATGACGGCACGATCGCCGGATCGGCGACGAATCTGATGGATTGTATGCGGTTTGTAGTAAAAACAGTCGGTCTGCCGTTAGAGACGGCAGTGATGTGTGCCACGGAGAATCCGGCGAAGGAGATCGGCATTTTCAATGAAGTGGGCAGTATATCCGTTGGTAAGAGGGCAGATTTCGTACTCCTGGATCAGGAACTGAACATTGCAGCGGTATATATCGACGGAAAGGAGTTCACATGTTAGATTTTTTGAAAGGTAAGCGAAAAGGGAATTGTATCGGATCTCCCTGTAAGGGGAAGGCAGTTGCTCTTACGGAGGTGCCGGATCCTACATTTTCCGAGAAGATACTTGGAGACGGATTTGCAGTGATCCCCTCTGAGGGGAAAATATATGCTCCCGCAGACGGAGAGGTGACCGTGGTATTTGATACGCTCCATGCGATCACCATGACAACGGATCAGGGAGCGGAGCTTCTGATCCACATCGGACTGGACACCGTGACACTCAAGGGAGCCCCCTTCACGGCACATGTTGCTGCCGGAGACCATGTCAAAAAGGGCGATCTTCTGCTGGATGCGGATCTGGAGAAGATTCAGGAAGCCGGACTGCATATCATCACTCCGGTACTGGTCTGCAATACTGATGAATATAACAAGATCAGTATTCTGAAAGAGGGAGAGGTATCTCCCGGCGAGGACGTGCTCCAGATCTCTTAAGAGCGGTACGTCCGTATCAACTAATGAAACTGACCGGAACTGTTCCGGTTTAGTATAATGTAAAGGAGGAGAAATGTATGAAGTTTCTTCAAAAACTGGGTAAAGCGTTAATGCTTCCCGTAGCGGTTCTGCCGATCTGCGGTATCCTCATGGGTATTGGTTACTGGTTGTGCCCGGCAACAATGCAGGGTGGTGCGATCGAGGGTGTAAGAAATCTGATCGGTCTGTTCCTCGTAAAAGCTGGTGGTGCTCTGATCGACAACATGGCGATCCTGTTCGCCATTGGTGTAGGTGTCGGTATGTCAGAGAAAAATGACGGTACCGGAGCCATTGCAGCTCTGGCTTCCTGGCTGATGCTCACAACACTTCTGTCTACCGGATTTGTTACGACCATTATGCCCTCCATCGCTGAGGATGCTACCAAGACACTGGCATTCGATAAGATTGCGAATCCCTTTATCGGTATTATTGCCGGTATTATCGGTTCCATGTGCTACAACAAGTTCAAGGATACCAAGCTTCCCGACTGGCTGTCCTTCTTCAGTGGTAAGCGCTGCGTAGCTATCGTAGCAGGTGTGGTATCTATTCTGGCATCTGTTGTACTGCTGTTCGTATGGCCTTTACTGTTCGGCGGTCTGGTAGCTCTCGGTGAAGCTATCATAGGAATGGATGTAGTCGGCGCAGGTATTTATGCTTTCCTGAACCGTCTGTTGATCCCTACCGGATTACATCACGCACTGAACAACGTATTCTGGTTCGATACCATCGGACTGGGAGATCTGCAGCACTTCTGGAAAGGTGAGACAAGCGCTGATGTATCCTGGAGCCTTGGAATGTATATGTCCGGCTTCTTCCCTTGTATGATGTTCGGTATCCCCGGTGCAGCTCTGGCAATGGTAAAATGTGCAAAGCCCGCCAAGAAAAAGGCAGCGATCGGTCTGGTAGCTTCCGCAGCAATCTGTTCCTTCATCTGCGGCGTTACCGAGCCCTTTGAGTTTGCATTCATGTTCTTAGCTCCCGGACTGTATGTGATCTACGCAGCACTGTACGGCATCTTCACCATGATCACTGTTGCTCTTGGCTTCCGTGCAGGCTTCAGCTTCTCCGCAGGTGCGATGGATCTGCTGTTCTCATCCTCCCTGCCTGCAGCAGCCAGAATCTGGCTGATCATCCCTCTGGGTATCGCAGCATTTGTTGTATTCTACTTCGTATTCCTCTTCGCTATCAAGAAATGGGATCTGAAGACCCCCGGTAGAGAAGATGATGATGTAGAAGCAGAGAAGAAGATCGAGCTGGCAAATGATGATTTCGCAGCAATCGCAGCAACCATTCTGGAAGGCTGCGGCGGCAAGGACAACATTGCAAGCATTGACAACTGCATCACAAGACTGAGACTGGAAGTAAAAGACATTACCGCAGTGGATGATAAGGTGATCAAATCTGCAGGCGTAGCCGGTGTCATGAAACCCGGTAAGACCTCCGTTCAGGTAATCATCGGACCTAAGGTTCAGTTCGTAGCGGATGCATTTTCCAAGCTTTGCGAATAATAAAGCACTGATAAAACTGAATATATGATCGCAAGAAAGACCTGCTTGGGAAGACCATGCGGGTCTTTCGTTCTAAATGGGTAAAAAATATAGGAATTCCCGGAGGTCTGTGCTATACTGATAACATAAATTTACAAAACAGATGATATCTGCAGATTAAGGGGGATTTCTTATGACAGAACAACAATATGCAAGAGCAAACAGACGAGGAATGCTGGCAGCAGTCATTATATTTGGTTATGTCGCATTGACAATGGCAGCAGCACTGGCAGCACAGAAGGATGGAAATTCAGGAAAAATACTGATCCAGCTGATCACATCGGTATTGGTCATTATAATGTCGGTTCTGGGGTATCTGTTCCAGAAGCGGACATATATCGGAGAGGTGATGATCGCTTCGGCCATGGCTGTGGGGTATGTAGTTGTCATACTGCTCAATTCTGCAAAAGAGACCTGGGCATATGCGGTTCCGTTGGTCATTGCCGTGATGGTATACATGAACATGCGGCTTATGATGATCGCCAATACGGTGGTACTGGCAGCCAATGTGATCAGGATCCTCATGCACATGAAAATGAATGGAGGGCAGGCGGCCGGTGGAGCCTTTGTAAATGATTTCCAGTCTTTCTTTGTATTGTTCCTTACAGCCTATGCTTCCATCAGTATTACCAAAATGCTGATCATCTTCTTCAATGAGAATATGACGGCAATCCGGGAGGCAGCTGACAGGCAGGCAGACAGCAACAGGAAAATGACTATCGTGGCGGAGAATATTACGAAGAATTTCGGAGAAGCCATGGGAATGCTGGAGGAACTGGAGAAAAGCATTGATATCAACCATAATTCCATGAAGGATATCGCAGACAGCACTGAGAGTACAGCAGATGCAATCCAGAAGCAGGCACTGATGTGTACAGAGATTCAGGAGAATACTGATGCAGCCGGTAAAGAAATCAATGAAATGGTGGCAGCCTCTGACCAGACCGGCAGGACGGTAAGCGACAGCCAGAAGGTGGTGCTGGAACTGAAAGCGCAGGAGCAGCGTGTGAAGGAAGCCAGTGATGTCATTGTACAGGTAGTGGGTAATCTGACGGAGAAGGTAGGCGAAGTACAGAATTTCATCGGTTCTATTCTGAATATTTCCAATCAGACGAACCTGCTGGCACTGAATGCATCCATTGAAGCGGCGAGAGCAGGAGAAGCGGGCAGGGGATTTGCTGTTGTGGCAGATGAGATCAGGCAGCTTTCCGAGCAGACGAAAGAGGCTACGGCACGTATCACGGAGATCATCCAGTATCTGATCGAGGATACGCAGAAGGCCAATGAAAGCATTCAAAGCTCCGTGGAAGCTGTCAGCAGTCAGAGTACTCTTATCGATCAGACCAGAGAGCAGTTTGGGGATGTCGGTAAGAATGTGGAGACATTGCTGGCCAATATCCATACTGCGGAACAGAGTATACAGGAAATTCTGAATTCCACATCTGCGATATCGGATAATATTACCCATCTGTCAGCCACCGGTGAGGAGGTGGCTGCGGCATCTACGGAAGGAATGCGTGTGACCGCAGAGACCGTGGAAAGCATGAAGAAGTGTAAGGAGATTCTGAATAATATTTATCTGCTGGCAGAGGATCTGAAGAGTTCCGTACAGGAATAATTTCCTATAATTTAATAAACAGTTTATTGACATTTACTTTGGAAATGATAAAATCATGACGGATAAAAATCAGTGGGCCTGATGCCTGCGGAATGTATTGTAATGTAATGGAGAGAAAAGTCATGAAAAAATCAACAGGAAAGAGGGGAAACGGGGGATTTTCATTAGTAGAGCTGATCATTGTAATAGCTATCATGGCAGTGCTGGTGGGAGTACTGGCACCGCAGTACCTGTCTTATATACATAAGGCAAAGGTGGCGGCAGATCAGGCGAATCTGAAGAACTATTTTACGGAGATTCAGATGGATTATATTACTACAGGAAAGTATAATTCCATGGTACCTACCGTACAAAATAGCCCTGCGGATTATATGCAGAGGGAAATTCATTTTCTAAACGGGCAGACCGTGAAATTAAAAGCAGGATATTTTGCTGTGACAGAAGATACCAGAAGTCAGGGAGGCTACAATCTATGCTATCATTGTGATCTGTGCACGGCTGCTGATGCAGATGAGCAGACAAAACAAAAGCATCTGGAGACTTGTATGATTACATTTCTATGATGGTGGCTGATAGGAATATGTTATTTTTCCAGACATAACCCGATATTATCAGAAATGCAGCAGATGTATCCATGCTTCCCGGCGTAGGCGGCTGCCTGTCTGCGGATGGCAGGAACCGTTGCGTATTCCAGGGTGTAAGCGGTACAGCCGTGTGACATAGCCAGATCCAGATACTCAGTATAGTATTCACGTGTGCTTTGATCATTTTTAGTATAGATATCCTTTGAAAAATCATACGCAGTAAAAACGTTCTCCTGGTTTACCCCATCGATGAGAACGTTTTTTTCTGTTGTAAGATATTTTTTTACAAAACAGTCTCCACCGTTGATCAGGATCTTTCCGCCGGTATGGTCCATATAGTCCAGAATCGTAAGGATTCCGTCATAGATGCATTCCTGCGGATAATTATAGTATACATCCGTGTTATCGACAAAAAAGCCGTCCACACCTTTCTGTACCAGGGAGTCTACTCTGGAAGCTGTACATGCCTGCCATTCCGGAGCCGAGACATCGATCCATTTTTCCTCCGGCCAGTTCTCATAGGCACCCAGAGTATATTTCTCAAAGTCTGTATCATAGGACCGGAAGCTCTCGATCGATCCGATTTTGATATAGGAGAAGATTTCACGGATACCATTTTCTCTTAAACGGGCAATGTCATTTTGGGAAAAATATTCCGCATCTATGACAAGCAGATCAATGTCAGAAAGTTTATCTGTGATGTCAGAATCTTCGCCGATCAGGACAACGTATTTTTCTGCTTCATCGGAAGAATCATCGGAGCAGGCACTGAGCAGGGCTGTAGATAATATCAGAACGAGAACACATATTTTTCTTAAGAATAGCTTCTTTTTCCTCAATTAACGGTACCTCCTTTTGCCGCGATCAGCCTTAATATCCGAATCCAAAGTCGGGGGCTTTTGACCCCGACATCATAATTATACTATAGATGACATAGTATTTCATCTATTTTGAAGTGGCTGGAGGGAATGAAGCATAGATAGAAAATGTTGTGAAAATATCGGTAAAAATGGCAAAAAGGGCGAAAAATATTGCAATTTGTGGTATAATTTTTATGTAAATGTAAGATGATGCCGGGATCAAAAAATTCCGGATTTGATACGTTCAGCGGTTAAGATAACCGGGAAAGTAGGGAGTTATATGAAGATTCAGGATTTTTGTGACATGAACAAATTTGAACAGATCATGAAGAACTGGGCAGGCAGCACGGGACTGGCAACCGTGGCTGTGGGTGCAGACGGAAAATACATCAGTGACTGTTATAATTTTACAGAGTTCTGTATTGATCTGACGAGAGGAAGCGCAGAGGGGAAAAAGCGCTGCGAGCAGTGTGACAGAGAAGGCCATGGTGTGTATCCCTGCCATGCGGGACTTGTGGATTTCGGTATTCCGATCACACTGGAGGATGGAACCGTGCTGGGCAGTATTATCGGAGGACAGGTGCTGCCGGAGAATCCGGATGAGGAGAAGTTCCGTCAGACAGCGAGAGAGCTGGGAATTGATGAGGATAAATATATTAAGGCTCTGAAAAAGGTAAATGTGAAGACTAAGGAGCAGATCGACGCTTCTGCAAATCTGCTGGGTGATGTGATCAACATGTTTGTGAGAGCCAGCTACGCCAACTGGAAAAACGAGAATCTGGTAGGTGAATTAAAGGGTGGCATCACGAAAGCTGCGGAACAGATCGAGGAAGCAACGGACAAGACCAAGGAAATCGATGGTTACAGCAAGAGACAGCAGATTCTGGCACTGAATGCTTCGATTGAGGCAGCAAGAGCCGGAGATCAGGGCAAGGGCTTCGCCGTGGTGGCAACGGAAGTACAGAAGTTAGCAAGAGATATGGCGACCTCAAGTGCGGACATTAAGAAGCTGTTGGGAGAGCTGCATGTAACGATCAACCATTTGAATCAATAGTAATTTAGAATAAAGTTTACAGGAAAACCGTTAATCTGATCCGCAAAGGCACAGAAAGGCGGTTTTTTTGCACTTTTTGCCTGTTTCCTTTTGATGTGTATAAAAAAGTCGGAGAAGCTGTCCGATATTCTCAATAGAGGAACCAGGTAAACAAACGGATTTGGCATTTATTTTCAAGGAGGAAATAATTATGGCGGGAATCGGAGCAACCGGCAGCATAGGTGCGTATGCTGCGCAGAGTGATTACAGCAAGAGTACGAAGACGAAGAAGCCTGAGGTATTCGGAACGCCGGATAAGACAGCTGGCACAACAAGTGCGGGAAAGCCTTCCGAAACGGCACAGACCAGGGGAAAGACTGCGGATTACGGCAGAACCATCGGTCAGCCGGAGCTGTCGGAGAAGGCTGCGAAATACTACGAACAGCTGAAAAAGAAGTACGGCAATTATGATTTTATTCTGGTCAGCCGTGACCAGAAGGAAAATGCAAAGGCAAATGCCGCGCAGTACGCCAACAGCTTTAAGACTGTGGTACTGATCGATGAAGACAAGATTGAGCGGATGGCGACAGATGAGAAATTCCGGAAGCAGTATGAGGGAATCTTAAGCGGTGCGGCTGCACAGATACAGCAGTTAAAGACCAGCTTGCAGAGTTCGGGGGCGCAGGTCAAGGGTTACGGAATGCAGGTAAATGATGGCGGAACATTGTCATTTTTTGCAGTGCTGAAGAAATCAAGCGCGGATCAGAAGGCAAGAATCGAGAAAAAAGGCGAGCAGAAGAGAGCAGAAAAAAAAGCTGCGGAGAAGAAGGCTGCTAAGAAAGAAAAGGAAGAACGGCTAAAAGACAAGAAGTCGGATAAGGTAGCAGACAGCAAGGAGGAAGCCGGCACAGAGGATACGGTAACGATCAGCGCCGGTTCCATAGAAGAACTGTTGTCTAAGATAGAAACCTACAATTTCAACACACGGAGTGACAGTGTACAGACCGCAGGTGAACGGCAGATCGGCCAGAACTTTGACTTCAGAGGGTAAGGTGAGGATGTATGATTTCTATGGGGAGGCCCGGAGGTGCTTACGGAAGCGGCAATACCGGTTTGCCGCAGGCATTTTCCGGAGGAAAGAAGACGCAGAACAATCAGAAGAGTATCTTTGGAGCAAAAAATAAAAGTTCTGTCACCGATATCCGGCGGATGTTGGCGAGAGATGACCGGAACGGACAGACACAGGTGGCGAACAGTTGGGGACAGGATTCTATTGTGACGAGTACTTTAAGTTACAGTGAATCGCTGCGGAATCAGAGACAGCAGACAAAAAATACGACATTAGCACTGAAAAAACTGAAGTACCAGTTTAAAAGTATTTCTTCGAAGATACTGCGGAGCAAGACTTCCCAGGCGGCGAAGCAGGCAGCCGGACAGGCGAGAAGAGAGATCATGCGCCTGAAGCGTCAGAAGCAGAACAGTGACAGCGACAGTGAAGAGATCGATGCAGCAATTGCTCATGCACAGGCTATGGAACGTGTGGCGAAGAAGAAAGCAAAACATCTCGAAGAAGAGGAAATGGTGAAGGCCGCGGGTGGAATCTGCCAGGGAGACCGGATCAGCGAAGAAGAGACGAAGGATGTGCAGGACGCAGAGGCGGAAAACGCGCAGAATGAGGAAGAAATGTCTGCGGAAGGTTCTGCGGATGAAGTGTCCGGGGACTTCTCTGCGTATGAGTATGCAGGGGATAGCTATGATACATCTGACCATATTGCTCTTGGCATGGATACATTCTATGCGCAGGCAGGAGACTTTATGTCGGAAATGAGCGATTTCACCTCGGAGCTGATGCAGGAAATGTCCGATAGCTTACGTGATCTGATGGAAGAGATGGGGCTGGATGGAATATCAGATACTGCGGTCTCTGTGAACAGGGAGATGGATCCCGCAGACCTCAAGATGATGAAGATCAAACACCGTAACAAAGAGATGAAAGACATCGTCAAGGCCGATGCGGAGTACCTGAAAGCAGTTTTCAACCACTTGGAGAAAATGAAAGACAACATGGTTATTCCCACCGGGACTTCATTTTCCGCAGATGCTGTCGGCGTAGGCGTACCGGCGGCTCCCATGCCGGTGATCAATATTACATTATAGGATAGACATATAAGAAGAAATTTGACATCCCGGACACTGTGTTTGTGAGACAGACATAGTGTCCGGGATGATTTTATATAGAAACATTTTTGATTTTCGTGAAAAACTCTGCAAAAACATTTTTGGATTTCGTGAAAAAGAATACAAAAATATTTTTGATTTTCGTGAAAAATAGTATACATACATTTTTGATTTTCGTGATATAATGAGTGCAAGGGAGTCAACACGCTTGCGTGATTGACGAACGACGAATTTGTTCACGATAGCTGCGAAGCAGCGTAGAGCATCGAAGATGCGAATCGTGAAATAATGAGCGTAGGCAACGTTAAAAGTTATTAAGAGGATATAAAAACATGGTATTTAAAAGAAAAATGTATGATAAATTAAAACAATGGAAAGAACTTTCCGGAGGTTCTTCTGCTGTTTTGCTGGAAGGTGCCAGACGAATAGGGAAAAGTACGATCGTAGAAGAATTTGCTAAAAACGAATATGATGATTATATGATATTGGATTTTGCAAAAGAAGGAAAAAATGTCAAAAACAATTTCCTGGAGAACATGAATGACCTGGAGACTTTTTTCAGAAACCTTTTTTTACTAAAAGGAAGAAGCCTGAAGGGGAATCATTGTGTAATTATATTTGATGAAGTACAGCTGTTTCCGCAGGCGCGTCAGGCAATCAAATATCTTGTGGCGGATGGCAGATATGAATATATAGAAACCGGATCCTTGATATCCATACGCAAGAATGTTACCGATATATTGATTCCATCGGAGGAATACCGAATCAAAATGTATCCCATGGATTTTGAAGAGTATTTATGGGCAATGGGTGATAATGTTACTTTTGAAGCGATGCAGAGTGCTTTTCAACACAGGAAACCGCTGGGAGATGCCATTCACAGAAAAATCATGCAGAAATTCCGCACTTATATGGTAGTGGGAGGAATGCCACAGGCTGTAAATGCTTTTGTGGAAGGGAAAACTTTTGCACAGATTGATTTTATAAAGAGAAATATATTAAGCCTGTATGAGGAAGATCTGGCAAAATATGATACAGAGAATCGAGAAAAAGCCTCGGTAATCTTTAAGACGATTCCGGAGCAGTTGGAGAATAAAAATTCACACTTTCGGTTTTCGTTGATAGACAAAAATGCGAGATACCAAAATTATGTCGATGCGGTGAGCTTTATTGCAGAAGCCATGATTGGAAATGAATGTATCAATGTGACAAAGCCTGAAGTAGCGTTGGAATTGTTTGCGGACCGGAGCAATTTTAAGCTTTATATGGGGGATACAGGACTTCTCGTGACACAGATCATGAGAAATAGAGAAGATACAGAGGAAGACCTGTACAAAGCACTCATATTTGATAATCTGGGAATCAATCAGGGAATGATTATGGAAAACATTGTGGCACAGATGCTAAAGGCAGCCGGCCATGATTTGTATTTTCATGAATATCAATATCTCCCGGAGGGGGCAATAAAAGAACAAAAATATGAAATTGATTTTCTTGCAGTGAAAAAGAAAAAAATTTGTCCGATAGAGGTAAAATCTTCGGGATATACATCACATAAATCCTTTGATTATCTGGGGAAAAAATATCAGATGAAAATGCAGGACAAATATATTGTGTATACGAAGGATCTTAAATACCAGGATGAAATCATGTATATTCCTCTTTACATGACAATGTTTATTTGAAAATGATTATATGAGGGCTGAGCAAATGAAGACTATGGTGTTACTGTATGATACAAGCTGTATTTACGAGATTGTGATTCTGAATTATTTTCTAAATGCGACGGGAAAAGAAATGATTTTTGTATCTCCGGAGGGAAATCCTGTCATGGCAACGGAAGGTTACCGGATTGAGGCAGAGGATCGGTTGGATCACGTAAATCCGGGAGATGTGGAACTGTTGATTATTCCGGGAGGAGATATTACGCAGATCGATACTCCGGAGGTATGGGAATATTTGAAAAATGTTCACGATTCTAATGGTCGGATCGCTGCTATCTGTGCAGGTGTTGATGTGTTGGAGCATGCCGGACTGTTAGAAGATGCAGAGTCGATACATTCCTGTGAAAAAGATGTAGTGACTTCCCACCGAATCACCACTTCAAGAGCAAACGGATATGTGGATTTTGCAATTGAAGTGGCGAAGCAGATGGAACTTTTTGAGGATGAAGCAGATCTGCAGGAAACGATTGCTTTTTGGCGGGAATTTCAGCGAGTGGAATGATTATTTCCGCCCGTACAGGATTCCCATGCCGGAGATCATCCAGGGAGCAGCGGCATATCCCGGGATAAAATCCAGTTTCTTCTCCAGATTGCCGATGTAGTGAATTTCTGTGATTCCTTCTTTTTTCAATTCTTCGACAAATGCTTCCATGTCACCGTAGAGTGCTTTCTGGGAGAACATGTCCTGAAAGGAGAAGGCGCCGCCCTTTTTGACTACACGCAGAGCTTCTCTGACCACATCCCGTTTATCCTTGGCAGAACGGACTTCGTGGAAGACAAAATTGCTGACAGCGGCATCGAAGGTCTCATCCTGATCTTCCAGGTGTGCGGCATCTCCTTTGTGGAAGGTGATCCGGTCAGCAACGCCCTCCGCTTTCGCATTGGTTTCACATTGCTCCTTGGCATAGTTCCACTCGGCACCCCAGTAGTCCATACCGACGAGTTTTGCCTTGGGGAAAGCCTTGGCGCAGCGGATCGTCAGGGCAGCCGCACCACATCCGATGTCGAGCAGAGTGCCTTCACCGTCCCATTCCAGATGATCTACGAGGTGCTGATGGACTTTCGCCATCATGTTGCCCTTCCCGAAGGCAAACAATTCATGACAGATATGCATGTAGATGCCATAGATCAGGCAGATCGCGGCAAGAATGCCCAGAATCCATGCCGGAAGGGCAAGATGCAGCACCGGTCCGGTCACACAGGCGGCAATGCCGAGCACGGTAGCAGCGACATAGCACAGCGCCAACATTTTTTCAGGTACCCAGTTTCCGTAGTTCACGTTTTTGTTCATAACTAATCTCCTTTTTTCCAATATAACAAAAGTTATATTTGTTATTTTTTATAAAAGAAAATGCTCACCGCATTAACGGTGAGCATCCTTCTCGCTCTTGAAATATGCAATTAAACCCTGCGTTCCGGCATCGGCGTGAATACCGATGGCTTTCGTCAGGAACAAGCGGTGTTCCATATCATAATCTCCCTTGATCAATTCCAGAAATCCATGTAACCTCATGGATGCCAGAATTCGTAACAATTCCTTATCGGGCACAAAGCCCAGTTGTTTTTCATAATAGCCCTGAAAGGCCGTGAATATATTGTTGAAGACGATATCCCGGAAGGACTCGTATTTGCTGCCGGAGCATTTCTCCAGGACCAGTTCACATTCCTGCCTGTGCGCACAGATATATTCCATGATCTCACGTTCATTCTGCTCTGCGGTCTCAGGATGTTCCTGTTCTCTTTTGGTAATTTCATACATCATTTTCTGATATTCGGCAATCAGGGGATCCAGAATTGCCCCCAGCAGTGCCTCTTTATTTTCAAAAGAGAAATAAAAAGCCCCGGTAGTAACTCCGGCACGTTTGCAGATATTCCGGAGGTTCGCCCCGGCGTAGCCTTTTTCCAGAAATTCTTCCCTGCCGCAGCGGATTAAGTTTTCTTCCGTGATTTTCTTACGATCTGTCTCCATAACAATTGTTATATTAGCATAGACTAACTCGTGGGTCAAGAAGGAATCTTCAGGTAAAATATTTTTTATTTTCGCAAAAATCTCTGCAAAAACATTTTGGTTTATTGTGATTATAAGATATAATAAAAATAGTAGCAGGAAAACTAAGATAGTGATATATAGCGGGGAAATGAATATGGACAAAGACCCATTTAAAGAATATCTGAGAGAATCCGAACCGAATAAAGCAACAAAAGGGTATGTGTGGAGCACGGCGGTTGGACTTCAGGCAGTAGATGGTCTGAAACCCTCGCAATATCTGATTGACACTGCAATTCAAAATATTGAAGGTAAGATCACGCTAAAAGAGGCACAGAGTCTTATAGAAAGCTATTACAATGAGAGACCTGTCCGTGTATCAGATAATGAACGCACGGAAGAAGCAGATAAAGTTTCCAGCCGTATTGCGGAGCTCCTTTCCGAAACGGCGTTTTCCTTTTCACCGAATGAGTATATAGCTATTCATCGTAAGCTTTTTCGTGGAATATATAAGCATGCCGGAAAAATAAGAGATTATAATATTACGAAGAAAGAATGGGTGCTTGATGGCGCAACGGTCATATATGGGAGTGCTTCAGAACTGCGTGCTACGTTGGAATATGATTTTTCGCAGGAAAAAGCTTTTAGTTATAAAGGACTTTCGATAGAAGAGAGCATTCATCATCTGGCTTTGTTTGTATCAAGGCTTTGGCAAATTCACATTTTTGGTGAGGGAAACACAAGAACCACAGCGGTTTTTTTCATAAAATATTTGAGAACACTTGGTTTTTTTGCAACAAATGATATTTTTGCGGAAAATGCATGGTATTTCAGAAATGCACTTATCAGAGCCAATTATACGAATTTACAAAAAGGAATTCATGAGACAACGGAATATTTGGAACTCTTCCTCAGAAATATGCTTTTAAATGAACACAACGAGCTGCACAATCGAAATATGCATATCAGTGGACTTTTAAAGGATATAAAAGTGGACATTGGAACTTCAAAAGTGGACATTGGAACTCAAAAAATGGACATTGAAACATCAAAAGTGGACATTGAAACAAGATTGGCTGAAAAAACGCTGAATTTTTCAACAAAAACAATTATGCATATCCGTGTATTATATGAAAAATTCGGAGATTGTCAGTTTTTTGGCAGAGGAGAGGTTATGGAATTGCTTGGGCTGAAAAGTTCAGGCGCTTCTAAAATAATATCCAATATGGTACAGGCTGATGTAATCGAACCGGTATCCGGGCATGGAAAAGGAAAATACAAATTCAAAGAGTTATAGAGTATATTGGATTTAAAGGCATCGGAACATCCGGTGCCTTTTTTAAAAATACAGGAACCTTTTTACCGTCCGGCGACTCATATAGTATGAAGCCGGCGAAGAGAAGGAGGTGTTACTTTGTCAGTTATGACAAAAGAGGAATTTGTGCGGGAAGTGCGGGGCTATACCCTGCATATGTACCGACTGGCATATTCTATTCTGAATAATAGTACGGATGCGGAGGACGCTGTCAGTGAAGCGGTGCTGCATGCCTATGAAAAATTAAGGACACTGCGGGATCCGGACAGCTTTAAAAACTGGATCTTACAGATCACGGCAAATGAAGCGAAAAAGATTTATCGGCAAAATAAGCGGACCGGTGCGGTGGCATGGGAAGAGAATCTGTCCCCGGCATTTTATGATGAACATCATGAACTGTGGGATGCTGTCATGCAGCTGGATGGTGGATACCGGGATGTGATTGTACTGTTTTACTATGAACAGTGCACGATCCCGGAGATCAGCAGGATACTGGAATGCAGGCAGGGAACCGTAAAATCGAGATTGTACAGGGCGAAGGAGCAGTTAAGGGAGAGACTTATGTGACCGTGCGTACTTGGCACAAATTTGTTATGCGCAAATGAGTGTGCAGAAATGAGGTTTTATATGAGGAATGATTTTATAGACAGAAAAATCAGAAAAATGGCGGAGACGGAACGGATGACAGTGCCGGAGTCGCTGGATGCGAAAGTGGAAAAAATTTTGGATGGACTGGAGACAGAGAAGGCGGATAACAACGCGGATGGAAAGAGAGCAAATCAAACGGTACGCCATTATGGCTTTAGACGAATCGTGATTCCGGCAGCAGCCTGTCTGCTTCTGGCCTCTACTACCGTGACGGCATCGGGATTGTACCGGGCGCGGATGGAGAGCATGAATCATGAAAAACTGGAAATATATTTTTCCGGGTTGCAGGAGGCAGATGTTGCAGCGGATAGCTACAGCAGACCGCTTACGGACAGCGAAAAAAACAGGCTGGAAGAACTGAGGCAGGCCTATTTGGAGGAAGGATATTTCCCGAAAAGGGAACTTGCCATGCTTGATAGTCCTGAAAAATACAAAAAGGGCGTGGCTTTCTATGCAGCGCGGAGTACATTTTTCCTGCCGGAAGAGGAAATGACGGAGGAGGAACTGTTGGAGCTGATCGATTTCCGGGAGAAGAGAGATTATAGTCTGGCGAAAATCACAGAAGAGATCGAGGCGGGCGACTATGAATATGTGAAGACGGAAGATAGTGCATTACCGGGTGATATGTCACAGGAGAGCGGATCGCAACAGACCCAGGACGCAGGAGAGGCAAGTGTAGTCCCGGGGGCCGATACGGCAACGCAGGAATGGCAGGTCGCCTATGAGGGAGACGTAAGTATCCGTTGTGCGGCAGTGGCAGAGAACGGTCTGTATGTGGGCGGTTTCACTGCGGACGGACAGGCGAGAGTGGAATATCTGCCTTACGGCAGCGGAACGCCAGAGACGTTTTTTGAAGATTTTGCAGAAAACGGAGAGGTCTACAGTCTGTGCACGGCACCGGACGGCAGCATCTATGCGGGACTGAAGGGACTGGCTGTACCGGGAGCGGAGCACGGCTGGCTGCCTGTAATCTATCATATCAGCCCGGAGGGAAAGCTTCTGAACAGTTTTACCGTAGGAGAGCGGGAATGGAATATCGTTGATAGTATGGCAACAGATGCCCAGGGCAGATTATATATGCGGATGCGGATGCAGGAGGACGGCAGTTATGTGCGGATCTATTCTGCGGAAGGTGAGCTGATCGGGACCGTGGCGGATGACGACAGCTATGCCGTACAAGGTGCCGGAGCATTAGGACAGGGCAAGGACGGCAAAGTCTATGCGGCTGCACAGGCAGTGGGCAATACGACAGCAGGAGATATGGCTATGACATTAGTGTCAGTAGACCCGGAAAGCCTCAGGTTTGTTCCGGTGGCTGGAGGTGAGAATGTTATTTGCAGTGCTGATACGATCTACCCGTGGAAAATGGTGGCAGCAGGTGTGAGTGAGACGGCAGATTTTATCCTATGGGGATACAACGGCGTGGAAACCTATCGTCTGGGTGAGACGGAATTCACCAGAGTGCAGGAGAACTGGGAGATGCCCTGCGGTACGGAAGGTACCTGTGCGGTCCTCGTACCGGACGGTCGCATTCTCTATATCGGCGCATCCGACGGCTTCCAGGGAACGACGGCGGACGGCGTGGAGATCAGCGGAAAAGATCCTGAGAAGACAGTGCTCTATTATGAGCCACTTGTAAAATAGAGTGACAATAAACTGGCGACACCGGGAAAACGATGCCGCCAGTTTTATAGTTCCAGACTGTTAAGTTTCCATCTGCTCAATTGTGCATTTACAGTGGTTATGTTATAAAAAGACCAGAAATAACAGAAAGCGGTCGCTTGGGTGAAAAAGTAGTAGATTCAGGGGTGAAATTTTGTTATGCTGTTTGTAACAAACGGAGTATAAAAGTCGTCAATATAGATAGAAGGGAAACAAAGGAGGGGCTTATGAAGAAGATTAACGTAAAAGCAACCATTTTTCTCAGTGCAATCGTATTGGTGGTAGTGGTACTTCTGCTGAATCTCATCGAATTCCGCAAAACGGTGGATTTCACGGTGCCGGGGATACAGATGCCGAAGGAGAACGCTTTCGGAAAGCAGGAAGAGGTACAAGTGAGCGTCAACGGAACCTATTATTACCGGGTACTGCCCTGGATCCACGGCAGCACTTTCCATGGGCAGATATCTTTCGTTGGAGAGGGAGAGGAACCGCAGAATTATTTCTTTACCTATGGAGCAAGCAGAGGATTTCTGAAGGAGGGAAGAGGGGCTGGCTGGATCGGAACCCCGGATGCTCAGACTACCGTAGCGATTTATCAGGCGGTACAGAATGTGGAAAAAGGGATGATATCCGTAGAGAATCCCGCCAACTATGTTTTATATCCGGCGGCAACACCGGAAGAAGCCTATGCCATAGCGGATATATGGTATCCGGGAATGCTGGAGAATGAAGCAAAGACAGCATTCTGCGCGGCTTTTTTGCCGGAGGAATGCCCTCAGAAGATCGGTTGCAGCTTCTGCGCGGAGGATTACGATTATGTGGAAGATGTCGATACCGTAGAGCAGCTGTGGCAGGAATTTATACAACTTTCCGGAAAAGTGACGTCAGATCCGATCCCGCCGGAAGAGATGGTGGAAGGTGTGGGATATTTTCAGTTTGTCTATGCAGACGGTGAGACAAGGACCTTTCGCTACGCGTCGGAAGAACAGGGATTATGGATAGGTGAGGACGAACGCTGCCTTGTGGACGGCCAGGCTTTCTATGACTGGCAGGAGCGCCTGATGGAAGCGTTGCAGAAGTAAGCACGGGAAAGAGAGGGGCGGAAATCTTCTCCATTCGCAGCAGATCCCACATCGGACAGGGGTATGCGAAGCAGTATGGTGAGGAACTGCGGCAGTATTGGGAAGCAACCAATGAGGTTTTTGTGTGGATCAGTGAACAGTATCGGAAACCGTTATATGTCACTTCGGATGTGACCATAGGAGATGGAAAGACAGTGATCTCTTTCCGGGGGACCGGCACTTCCATGACTACCGGGGAGACAGAGGAAATCCATAGAGACTGCGTGCTGGATTTTGAAATGCATGCGGAGGTATTGCGCTCGGAAGAAGAGCCGGAGCTGACAGTAAGTGACTGGAATCCGGAAGAAGAGGGACAACAGAATCAGGCAGAAACGATTTATGACCCTGAGGCGGGTGTGACTGTGACCCTGCGGGATATTTCCAATATAGGCGCCAGTATTGTCATCCGGCGGGAGGATGAGGATGCCGGGACAGAGGTGACCTATGGAGATGCCTATATTCTACAGCGCAGGATCGAAGGAGAATGGCAGGATGCGGAGACGATCATAGACGATTACGGATTTACGATGATAGGTCATACGGTGGGCTGCGGGGAGGAAGTCTCAAACTTTTACAAATGGGACTGGCTTTACGGAGTATTGGAGCCGGGAGAGTACCGGATGGTGTACGATGTCTTCCGGAAAACAGAGGGCGCGGGGAGTGCTCAGAAATACCGGGAGTACATCCGTTTTCAACTTTAAAGGAATCAGATTTCTTACTTGACAGATGGGTCGGTAGAATGTAGACTATAATTACAAAGAGTCTATGAAACATCGACTATGCCTTGCCGGGGGGCAGGACAGGAGGGGCTTATGGGTGAGAATATCTACAGAATATTTGACGGTGTATGGAACTTAAGTCTGGTGGGAGGATACTGCGTGCTGCTGGTGATCCTCGCCAGACTTTTGTTGCAAAAAGCACCAAAATGGTGCTCCTATCTGTTATGGGGAATCGTGTTTGTGCGGTTGTGCTGTCCGATACTACCGGAGACAGGAATCAGTCTGATTCCGGACAAATTGCTGTCTGTGGGGACAGAGATGACGTCCGGGCAGCAGACAGTCGGTCCGGGCAGTCATGGTTATGCAGAGGCCAACGATACGAAGGACATCGGAGATGTCCTGCGGCGGGAGTACGATGCAGAGGAAGTACCGGACAGCCAGACGGCAGAAAAAACGATGGCTGTGGGAAATGACAATACTGTCATGAATGCTGACGGCACGCAGGATTTTTCCCTGGGAACTGCGAGAACAGAAAGTGGAGCTACGGTTGCAGAGGTAGCAGCCAGTGGAACAGATGCAGTGATTTCGGAAACATCTGCCGGAACGGGTACTGACGCCCGCGCATGGACATACCCGGTGTGGTTCCGTGTATTATCCATGGTATGGTTGGCAGGAATGCTTGGCTTCCTGGGATATCATGCTTATTCTTACCTGCGTATGCGTAACCGGATTCACCGACCCGACAGCGGTGTCAGACAGGTGGAACCGGGGATCTGTGAGATCGATGGTGGGCATCTGTCCTTTGTCATGGGGCTGGTCCATCCGGTGATCTATCTCTCTTCGGGCTTAGATCCTGAGAGCAGAAAAGTTGTTCTGTGTCATGAACGGGTGCACTTACAGCGCAGGGACTATCTGTTTAAGCCTGCGGCGTTGGTGATCTGCTGCGTCCACTGGTTCAATCCGCTGGTGTGGCTGGCATTTTATCTGATGAATATGGACTGCGAGATGTCCTGTGATGAAAAAGTTGTGAAGCTTCTCGGTGAAGAGAGCAAGAAAATTTATTCCTATACATTGTTGGAAGAGGCTTCCGGCGGCGAATGGAAACGCTATCGAGGCGGTTCCATCTGTGCACTTTTATCTTTTGGTGAAGATCATGTGAAGAACAGGATTCGTCATGTACTGGATTATCGCAAGCCGCCGTTCTGGGTCATGATCGGCGCGGCAGCAGTGATCGTGGTACTGGTGGTGTGCCTGTGCAGCAACCCCGGTGGAAGTGGGAACGGAGCAGGCACAGCGGATCGTGCGGATACAGACAACAGCGCAGGGGTAGCAACGGATGTAGACAGCAATGCGGAGACGAGTGGAAATATTGCGCAGTTTCCGGACAGCATCAAGACACCGGAAGATTTTGCAAAGGTAACGATTCGCAACAGAGAAGATTTTGCCGCTGTTTTTGATGTGGAAGCAATCGAGGAAAAGCATTCCTTTGCAGCGGATCAAGTGGCATATGACCTGCTGGTCCGTGAAAACAATACGAATGCTGCGTATGCGATATTCAAAGCACTGGCGGAGGAACCTTCATCCGAGACTTATAGAAAATATACAGATCCGGTAACGGCAGCGGTGTCACTGTTGCACCTGGGTGATGGAAGCGGAGCCGTGACCGAGACGCTGTATCCGGCAGGGCGGCAATATCCTTATTATCGGGAGGACTCTGACCGGCCGGGAGAAGGCTCTGTGGTGAATGTACATTATACTTTTGCGGATGGATCTGCTGTAGATATTCCCATGGTCATGGCGGAGGAGATGACGCAGCTGTGGCTCTTGTCCTTTGGAGATCCGGGCAGTGCGGAGGACTTGGGATATGGTCCGCTCACCGGTGATATCTGTACCAGAATGGTCTATGGGGAGTACGAACTCCGACAACCGGACAGAGCGGTCTACTGGGGCTGGATGGACTGGTATCCTGTGGATGCCGGCAGTTATTCGACTTATTATCCCCATGTACAGATTTCAAATTACGGGATCTATACCATGAGTGAACTTTGGAGAACATCCGGCAGTGTATTTCGCTGCATTCAAGCGGAACGCATCATGGCAACGGGCTGGTATGACGTTACCTGTGAGCGGGGCGCATATGACACATCGGATGCCTATACACAGCTGCAAAAAGATCTGCCGGATGTGACGGAATGGAGCGGCGGCAAGGTCTATTATCTGACAGATCCCGATGAGGCGCATCTTATGACGGATGAGTGGATGCCGAGGGTACTTCGGGAGTTTGACATGAGTACCCATACTGCCACCGATACGGTTCTGCCGGTGGATTTGCAGCTCAACAGCGACACGACGCTTCATGTTCATGACGGATATTATGACATTTACAATAGTAATCCATCCATAAGTATGCGGTTTGCGCTTAGCGGGGCGGATAGCCAGCACATCGAAAGAGCAGACATTCTGGCCTATCCGGGTGTGGTATTTGATGTATCGGAGCGGACAGAAAATGAGACATCGGCGCAGCTGGATCTGGATGGCGATGGTGTGCCGGAGAAGATTTCTCTGCATCCTGCGGAGCCGGTAACGGGATATTCTTTCGAGGAATATAAGATTTGTGTAAATTTGGGACTGGGTCAGATGAATTGCTATGACCTGCGGGATGCAGTGTTGGAGATAGACGGACAGACGATTGAGATTCCGGACAGCACGGGAAATATGAGCAATTCGATCTTCGCTTTCAGCCCGGATGGGGAACAGCTCCTGATCGCATTGTACGATGACGGAGAAAGCGCAGATCCATTGACACGAATCTACCACTATGAAGACGGAAAACCGGTGGAAACAGACCGGCTCGCACAGGATCTGCGAAAGGCATGGATACAGGATGGACAGATGGTTATCACTGAACCCTATTTTGCGGTGCAGAATGATTACATCCAGAAAATCTATCAGGTAACATCGAACGGAAGACTTCGGGAAGTGCCACAGGAGGAATATGTATTAAGTGCCTGGGAGGAAGTGGAATTGCGGCAGGATATAACGCTCTACCGTACACCGGACGGGGATGAGACCTTTGTGCTGCCCAAAGGAAGCAAGGTACGCATGACAAAGCTGGATGCAACACAGGACTGGATCTGCATCGAGATTACGGATGGTGTGAAGGGATGGTTTCGGTTACAGGATGGTAAGGATTACAGTGATTATTTCAGTGGCTTGTATTTTGCCGGGTAAAGTGTGAAAAGGAGATACAGATCATGCATTGGAGTAAAAAGAACAAAGGAATCGTAATTTTTCTGATCGTTATAGTTGCTGTAGTCCTGCTGTGTCTCGGAGATTACGGATTGCGATATTATGATACTCCGAAAGAGGAAACATATGATTATGTTGGCAGCGGCATGTTAGTCGGTTTGGCAAATCCGCAATTTTATCAACAGGTTCCGGTAGAGATTCATGCGAAAAAGGCACATTTTATCTGGAAAAATCAGGAGGATTATATTCAGGGGAATGTATGGCTGGATGGAGAAAAGATTTTTGGCGATGAGGAAACGGGATTTACGACACTTTTTGTAAAAGCGGAACCATCGTATTCCTGCATCACAACTACCGATGGAGATACAGCCGGTAATATGTTCCTTATCTCAAAAGATCTAAAAACCGTATTATGTGGAGTAAAAATAGAAGAGGAAGAGTTCCTGCTGGTAGTACCGGCTGAGGATAAAGCAACTGCAGATGGCATGATCGACAATGCAGCAAAACAATCACAGGCATTTTCCTGGTGGCTGTTGGAAGTATACAAGGATATCATAAAGGATACTGTGAAATGAGATAAATAATGAAAAATGGGGAGGTTGTGCTTATGATGCAGCAGTTAAGTTTCAGTCCGGTGGAAAACATATTGACAGTCCTGTTCGCAGCGGCAATTCTGGGATATCTTCTGTACCTTCTGGTGCGGAGCTTACGGAACAGGCAACGGGGATATCATACGGTGAACCGTGCAAAAGTCTATAGCAAGGCACAGGCTACTGCGGTGAACCAACCGGTATATCTGGCAAACGGCACAGTAAATTCCGGAGTAACTGAGGCGGAAAACGTCAAGACTGTCATTTTTGAAAATCTGGAAAAAGAGGGCGAACAGATCACCTTGGAAGTTTCCGACAGAATCTACAGCGAATTGCAGGAAGGCGATTGTGGAAGTCTCAGCTGCCGGGACGGAAAATTAGTGAGCTTCGGGGCATTACAGAACAGGGACGACAGAGAGCGGAGCTTCCGCGGATAGGGAAGCAGAGAACATAGGAGGGACTTTATGGTGGAAGGCATCTATCGTTTGTTTGACAGTATATGGCGTCTCAGTCTGGTGGGAAGCTATTGTATTTTGTTGGTGATACTGGCCAGATTTTTACTGAAAAAAGCCCCGAAATGGTGTTCCTATCTGCTGTGGGGAATCGTATTTGTGCGGTTATGTTGTCCGGTGCTGCCGGGGACCAGGATCAGTCTGATCCCGGAGCGTCTGTTGACCGTAGGGACGGCGACAACCTCTGCACAGTTGACTGCCGGGAACAGTGCCGGATCAGTTGACAATGAGGGAGTTTATAATGGCAGCCACCGTGGAGACAATACTGTGGATGCCGTGTTGTCCGGGGCGGATAATACGGGAAATCTGAATGCCGGGACTTTAGAAGCCACCGGAAATAGGGAAGGTTCTGCACCGACACTGGGACAGGATGGAAACGTAGAAGGCATGAATGAAATTGGAGATGACGGTGTCGGCGGAATTCAGGCACCGGGTAATGTTACGAATGCCTTGGATGGTGGTTACCCGGTGGATAACCGGGATAATGCGGACGATTCTTTGCAAACTTTCCGTGTCCTGTCGATTGCATGGTTACTTGGAATGGCAGGATTTATGGGGTATCATGCCTTTTCCTACCTGCGTATGCGGAACCGGATTCACCGAACTGACAGCGGTGTCAGACAGGTAGAACCGGGGATCTGCGAGATCGATGGAGGGCATCTGTCCTTTGTCATGGGACTGATGCATCCGGTGATCTATCTCTCTTCGGGACTGGATCCGGAGAGCAGAAAAGTCGTGCTGTGCCACGAGAGAGTGCATCTGCAGCGCAGGGATTATCTTTTCAAACCGGCAGCTCTGCTGATCTGCTGTGTGCATTGGTTTAACCCATTGGTGTGGCTGGCATTTTATCTGATGAACATGGACTGTGAGATGTCCTGCGATGAAAAAGTTGTGAAGCTTCTCGGCGAGGAGAGCAAGAAGATCTATTCCTATACATTGCTGGAGGAGGCTTCCGGCGGAGAGTGGAAGCGTTATCGGGGCGGTTCCATCTGCGCACTGCTTTCTTTTGGCGAAGACCATGTGAAGAATCGTATTCGTCATGTACTGGATTATCGCAAGCCGCCATTCTGGGTCATGATTGGCGCGGCAGCAGTGATCGTGGTACTGGTGGTGTGCCTGTGCAGTAACCCGGGTAGTGGAACGGATGCAGCGGATGTTGCAAATGCGGATAGCGGTGCAGAGACTGAGGCAGATGCGGCGCTGGCAACCGACGGGGCAGATGCAACCGAGGAAGCTGCAACAGGGGAGTTTGCGACGGATGAAGTGGATTATGAGACTGCAAAAACGGAATGGCTAGCGGTATTCGAGCAGGGTATTCATAGCAGGGAAGAGCTCGGTGTTCTGTTTGATGTGGCTGCCTTGGAGGATACCCGGTCTTTTGCCGGACAGGACGGCATCCAGTATCTTGGCTACGATGGTGTCGCGGCGCGGAAACTGCATCAGCGGATTTTAGACGGAGATGCCGCTGCCCATGAGACCTACAAGGATCCGGTGAAGGCTGCGGAAGTTCTGCTGAATCTACAGGGTGGCAGCGGGGAAATGACGGAACTGCTCTATGAAGCCGGGAGGCAGTATTTATTTTTCCAAAAGGATTCCACAAGACCCGGCGAAGGCTCTGTGGCAAACGTACATTATATTTTCGCTGATGGATCCGGTATCGATATTCCGATGGTATTTGCGGAGGAGAGCAGTCAGATCTGGCTGCTGTCACTGGGAGATATCGACAGTATAGGCAGGCATTCTACCGGTCCTCTGGACGGAGAAAATCAGGCCAGAGTGGTCTATGCGGAATACGGACCCAGGGATGAAGATTGGGCTACCGTGGCAGAACTGTCGAAAAAATGGGTGTATGTAAAGGTATCCCCCGGATCTTTTGCGGATGTTGCTGCTACTTATCAGGTCTCCAGCTACGGTATTTATGCGGCCACCGGGGACGACGCCGGACTAAATTGTATGGTTCCGGGATATATAGCGCCGGGATGTGCGGCAGAGGGACGTTCCACGGTTTACCAGAATGTGGGAAATTACTATACGTCTGACAGTTATAGACAGGAGATGGCTTATCTGAAGCAACAGGATAGTGTCCGATTGTACTATTTTGCAGCTTCTGATTATCAGGATGGAGATCTGGACATCTGGATCGACACGATCCGGGAATATGATACTTCGGGACAGACCGGAGAAAACGGGGTCACAGACTGGAAGCTGCCGTCGGAGGCGCAGGATTTCTCCGCAGACATGCTTACTGCGGAAGACGGTTATTGGATCCTGAGTCAGAGCAACGGAACCGCCCAGATGAAACTTCCGCTTCTGTCCAACCAGCCGGTCTGGAATGGGAAGGTGGCAGCAGATCTGACGACAGAGGAAGCGGATGCTTATGCAGCAGCACAGAGACGGGACATTCTGACGAATGTGGGAGTCGTATTCAATCTGTCTGAGCGAGCGGAGCAGGAGACTTATGCCCTGTTGGATCTGGACGGAGACGGAACCGCAGAGAAACTTCTGCTGCGTTCGAGAATGGCACAGGCAGTAAACGAAGTGGATCATTCGCCGCTGGATCAATATATATTTGCGGTGAATACCATGCGAGGCGAGACGCGGACGGCACAGAATCTGGGAAACAGCATTTACGCCTTCACTCCTAATGGCAGACAGATATTGCTGGCACTGATGCGCAGGGACGAGTTCGGACAGTGCGAGAGTTTCCTGTTCCGCTATGAGAACGGGGAATTACAGGAAGTAGGAAGCTTCGCGCAGGATATCCGGGAGATCTGGGTGGAAAACGGCCAGATCATCACCACCCAAAGCTATGATTATATTCTGCAGAGAGAGAATCTACGGATCATATACCGCATCGGAAGTGACGGAAGGCTGGTGGAGATCCCCACAGACCGCTATGATCTGCCGGAGCAGGCGGTCCTGCACGGACTCAATAAGGATCTGGAAGTCTGCCGGACTCCGGATGCCGGCAGCGAACGCTTTACCATCAACGCAGATCACGGAGTCTATTTCCTTTATCTGGATGCCGGCAGACAGTGGCTCTGCGTGGAGACCGAGAATGGTGTCACCGGGTGGCTTAAGCTGGCGGATTACACGGCGGAAGAAGCGTGGGCCACTTTCAATGATCTGATACCGAATGGGGGATGAGAACAATTTATACTGGATACACTTGAAAAAAGTTTCCGGTATAAGAGAAACTTTTACTTTTGTAGGTAAAAAATAGAAATTGACAAAAATGGTTTACAGGATGTAATATAAAAGTGTTACAACTTGTAAACCATTTTGTATAATAAGACTTAACGGATGCCACAGAGGGCAGAAAGTGAGGAATTACAATGTCGGAATATACCATGGGAGCTGTGGAGATGCGTTTTGCGGAGATCATCTGGGAGCATGAGCCGGTCTCTTCCGGGGAACTGGTAAAACTATGCGAGCAGGAGTTAAACTGGAAGAAATCAACGACCTATACGGTCCTGCGGCGCCTCTGCCAGAAGGGGATTTTTACCAGTGAGAACGGGACTGTCACCTCATTGATGTCGAGGCAGATGTTTCAAGCGAGACAGAGTGAAGAGATCATCGAGGAATCTTTCGCAGGATCTCTGCCGGATTTCGTAGCGGCATTTACTTCCCGGAAGAAGCTGTCTAAGAAAGAGATCAAAGAGCTGAAGAAGATTATAGAAAATAACGGGGGAGCAAAGGAATGACAGTAATGGCAATGATGCAGATACTGATCAGAATGAGTCTTCAGGGAAGTATCATCATAGGAATCATATTGCTCCTCAGAATGGTATTTAGAGGACTGCGGATCTCTTACCGGTATTGTGTGCTGTTGTGGGGAATCGCCTTTTTCTATCTCATATTTCCCTGGAAGATCGAGAATGAGCATGGATTTTGGTGGGCACAGCCGGAGTCGATGGTAGTGGCGGTGAGCGCGGATGGACCGACAGTGGTGACGGGACTGGGGACGAGCATCGTGCCGGGGCAGAATACCTTACCGGAGAAGGGCACTATGACAGGGCAGAGTACTCTGCCGGAGAATAATGCTGTGCATGGACACACAACTGTAGGAACGGATGTAACGATAGAACAGAGTACGAATCGCGGATCGGAATCGAGCGCACTTCCGGCACCGGATGTACAGTCCACCGGCACGGCAGCCGCATTTTTCGCATCGGCTACCTTTTTGCGGGTAATATTTGCAGTTGAATGCCTGTGGCTGGCAGGAATCCCCTGCTTTCTCGCGTATTTTATTTTTTCGTATATAAGAATGAAACGCCGTCTGGCGGAATGTCTCCCCGGAGAGGAGGGCGTACGTTACGTGGACGGGATCCGTACACCGATGGTATTCGGGATCCTGCGACCGCAGATCTATCTGCCGGTGGAGATGAATCCGGAATTTTATGACTGCGTGCTGCAGCATGAGCGGATTCACCTGCACCGTCTGGATTATCTGTGGAAAATACTGGCATATCTGATCAGCATCGTGCATTGGGTGAACCCGGTGGTATGGCTGGCGTATTACCTGCTGTGCTGCGATATGGAAAAAGCCTGCGACGAGGCAGTGACGGAGCAGTTGGAGCCGGAGGGCAGACAGGAATATGCCACCGCACTGTTATACATGGCGGTCGACACGACTGCACGCAGGATCTTCGCGGCACCGGTGTGCTTCGATGAAGGTGACATCAAGGGCAGGATCCGGCATATTTTAAAATGCCGTAAGACTGCTGGGAAGCTTGCGGCGCTGGCAGTGGAGCTGTGTGTCGTGGTGGCATTGATATTACTGACACAGAAAGGTGCCGTAACGGAGCAGGAGCCGGAGGCAGGAAATGTCGCAGGAGAGACTGCTGACAGTGTGACGGCGGAGAGCGATGCAGAGGAAGAAAAGGATCTGCCGACATTCTATATCCGCCGGGCGGAGGATCTGCAGATAAGCAGCCCGCTTCGGATCGTGGAGCAGTATATCACCGACCGTGCCACGGCATGGAATCATTATTATATTGATGCAGACGGTGTCCTCTGGGGCAGCGGTTATAATCAAAACGGACAGCTGGGAAACGGCAGCTACGAGACGGATCTGGACCTGGGGAAAATGGATGCGGTTCGGATCGCGGATCATGTGGTTTCTGTGGACGCTAACCTGAATAACAATTTCTGCATCTATCTGACGGACGATGGAAAGCTTTACGGAATGGGGCTGAATATGGCAGGACTCCTGTTAGGGAAAGACTCTGTGAAACAGGTGTACAGCGATGATGATAATGACCGTGTGTGCACACCGGTGCTACTGATGGAAAATGTGAGATATGCCAGAGCCGGCAGGGAAGCCATCGTTGCATTACAAGAGGACGGAAGCGTCTACTGGTGGGGACAGATGCGGACGACGACCAGCACCTATGGCAGTGATTACGATGCCTACTGGACGGTGGAAGAGAACTCGGTCAATCCGGTGAAAATGATGTTCCTGGAGCCCCATAAGGTATTGGAGAACTGTGTCTATGTGGATATCAGCGCATGGAACGGTGCAGCGATCACGGAGACCGGCGACTTATACATGTGGGGACTGAACATCTTCGGACAATGCGGCGTTGCGAAAAGTGAGAATGTCCATGATTTTGTCTGGGCACCGCAAAAAGTGCTGGAAAATGTCAGTATGGTATGGCTAGAGGCAATACGGCAAAATGACGACGGAATCGATACGGAGCTGGAGAACTTGAACTGGGCAGTGCATTCGTATACCTTTGATAACTTTGCACTGTTGCAGGACGGAACATTGCTGGCTGCCGGAGAGAATCTGGGCAAAGATTCCGTGACGACAGTAGTGGATGGGGATTTGCACCAGGCGGGATCCCACCGGGCGTCTTTTGAATTCGTGCCGGTGCGGGCAGCTGTCTACTCCACGGAGTATAACCGGGAGATCCTGGCGGAATTTACATGGGGAATGTCCAGAGAGGATGTCCGGTCGCTGTGTACGGATGCAGGACTGCAATTTTATGTCGGCGGAGAAGACGACGGAATCAATATCGAAGACAGTAGATATCGCTGCTATTTTGATGAAACAGGTGGACTGAGCGCACTTACGATCCAGACCGGCAGCAGCCGTGATGAAAGATTTACTGTGGACGAGACTACCCTGGAGGAAGTACAGCAGATCGTTACCGATGCCGGTGGCTCGCTGACGTTGCTTACCCCCGCGGGGGATAATCCCTGGGAGATCTGGCAGTATGCAGACACCGCCCAGGGGACCCTCTACTGGTTCACGGTATTCCAGGGGAAAGTCACTGTCATCACCGAGAAACAGTTGACAGCAGAAACTTTTGATGGACAATAGGAGTGGAAGAGCGTATTATTGATGGAAAATTGAGGACCTAAGTGGATAAGTGCCAGAAGGAGACCAGCTATGAAAAAACAATATAAATTAACAGCATTAGCGCTGACTGCCTGTCTGTTGACGGGATGTGGTGCCGGGGAAACGAGTGCTTTGGAGAATACGATGGCGGAGAAGCAGCCGACAGAGCCGGTGGCAGAGACATCTGCGGAGACTTTCACGGAGACAGTCTCTGCTACGACAGAGGTTCCGCAGGAAACCACAGCACAGGAAACACCCGTTGCACCGAAAGAAATTGCGATAGATTTCACCGGAGTATCGGAATTTCACCCGGA